>JAEEGL013698514.1_pt1 | contig 88834 bp, 116 predicted proteins | sample 9134231 | NCBI WGS metagenome assembly JAEEGL01 (sample SAMN16246548, study PRJNA631951) | gut metagenome | biome: gut microbiome; feature: rumen; material: fiber-attached | host: Bos | place: Iran: Karaj | collected 2018-10 | reverse complement strand
TTGGCCTGACTGCGGTGATACTGATTTTCTTGGCCGATGCAATAAATATAAGCGCGACCCACCCGATGGTGGATTTTACGGATAAATCTAGCGCCCCCTTATTATAAGGGGGCGTCAATTTTTTGAAAGTGGGTAGCCGAGTGCGGCCGTCTTTGGCCCTGCGCCCGCATTGGAAAAAATCTGAGAAAATATGGCAAGATTTGACATTTATTAATTTTTATGGTATAATATTCATATAAAAAGAATTAAGGAGTTTTTTTTATGACAAAAGTAAATTAGATTTGGAATGAAGAACTTGGTACGGCAAGAACTATTATTCACTACCGCACTAAAGCTGGCGTTGAATTAATTGGTATTGGATATGCTGAATGTCATCCAGATGATATTGATTTTATAAGTAAAAGAACTGGTTTAATGATTTCTGATTATCGTGCTGAAATAGATTTAATTAAAAGTATTAATCGTTATGAAATTAAACCAAGTATTGCCGCATTAAAGCATGTATACTGCACTATGCGCAATAGCAAACATTTTAATGAAAATAGTTATGAGGCTATACGATTAAAAAAAGAATTAGCACACTTAATAGATGAATACGAAGAAAACAAACAATTAATTGCAGAATTAAAACAAAATCTTAAAACATATATAGATGAAAAAGAGGCTTTCTATACTAGGTTAAGAAAAGGCCAAAATTAATTAAAAAATCATATATAAAAATAATATATAATATAGAGAGGAAGTGATTTCTATTCTCAATTATGTATTATTAGGGATTATTATTTATTTACTACTTATCCCCATAATAGAAGAATTAGCCACAGTCATCATTCAAGGTTTAGAAGTCATTAAAGGATATTTTGTACTTTTACTAACAAAAGTTTAGTGCGCTTCTAATAAATTGAAAAAAGAATAGCAATCAGAATCACAGCAAACGCGTTGTATAGGATTTGATATACAAAGTGAAGAGTATGATGATGATGACGATTGCGAGGAGGACGATAATGATGAATGAATATCATTTCTATGATACAAGTTCATTACTTAAACGGGCGAGTAATTTATTTGACATAGAAGAAAACATTGTAATCTCAACAACAACTTTAAAAGAATTAGAATTAATTAAAACATCAAATGACAAAGCACCATCGGTAGTGGCGGCAGCGCGCCAAGTTCTTGATAGGCTCGACCAACATCCAAAAGGATATGAAACCGTTGTAGAAACAGCGGATATGCTAGAGCCAATTAAGATGAAACAGTTACAAATTAATAACGATACAAAAATACTGGGCGCCGCAATCTATTACGACACTCATATTCACCCCGATGAAACATATTTTTATTCTAATGATAAATCATTAAGAGCGCAAGCAAATTTGTTCTTTGGGGAAGATAGTATACGATGGATACTTGATGAAGTAAAAGAATAGTATACAGGTTATAAAGAAATCACAATGGATGAAGAAGAAATGGCTGAATTTTATAGCTGGCCTTATCTTAATCCATATGATTTGTATATTAATTAGTATTTAATTATAAAAGACAATAATGATAACGTGGTTGATAAACTATTATGGACAGGCTCTGGCTATCGCAAAATAACTTATGAGGTATTTAACTCACAACAATTTGGTAAGATTAAACCTTATTCTAATGACCCTTACCAATAGTTGGTTGCTGATAGTCTTACTCATAATCAGTTAACAATGCTTAAAGGGCCTGCGGGAACTGGTAAAAGCTATCTTGCTCTTGGATATTTATTTAGTCTACTAGAAAGTCATAAAATTGATAAAATTATTGTATTTTGTAATACGGTTGCAGTAAAAGGTGCTGCAAGACTTGGCTATTACCCAGGAGACAAAGATGAAAAATTATTAGATTCACAAATTGGTAATTTATTATCAAGCAAGTTAGGAGATAAGACTGAAGTTGAGCGATTAATAGCGGATAATAAATTAGTTTTATTGCCCTTAGCGGATGCCCGAGGTTATGACACATCTGGAATGCGCGCTGGAATATACATATCAGAAGCACAAAATATGGATATTAATCTTATGAAATTATCTTTATAGAGAATTGGTGAAGATAGTATTTGTATTATAGATGGTGATGAAAAAACTCAGGTTGATGATATAGCATTTGCCGGTGTAAATAATGGTATGCGCCGAGCATCTGAAATTTTTAGAGGACAAGATTTATATGGTGAAGTTGAATTAAAAGTAATTCATAGAAGTAAAATAGCGGCAATCGCAGAAGCAATGTAATAAGCGGGCTGGATTTTTATCCAGCTCGCCCTTTTTATTAGGAGGTATTTTTTATGTCAGTAGAGCAATAGATATGGGATTATTTTAAAAACAAAGGTTTTACTGATTATGGAATTGCTGGCATAATGGGTAATATATATGCTGAGTCTCGTTGCCAACCAAATAATTTATAGGATAATGGAAATAGAATATTAGGTTGGAGTGATGCTCAATATACACAAAAAGTAGATAACAAAGAATATAATAACTTTGTTAATGATGGTTATGGATATGGATTAGTACAATGGACTTTTAGTAGCTTAAAAGCTGATTTATATAATCTATGTAAAGTCCGCAAAAAGTCTATTGCTGACATAGATTGTCAATTAGATATTATATATTATCATTTATAGACACATAAAATATTAGATGGTGTTAAAACGGCAAAGTCTATAAGAGAAGCATCAGATTTATTTTTACTAAAATTTGAACGCCCAAAAGATTAGGGAGAAAGTGTTAAAGCAACAAGGGCAAATTATGGACAAAAATATTATAATCAATTTGTGAAAAAGGAGGTAAGTGGAAAAATGAAATATAGCAACCAAAAGCCATTGGTTTGTATGATGAGGCAATCTAGTTGTTATAGGGGAACTAGAAAAATGGCTGTCAAAGGTATATTATGGCACTCTACTGGTGCCAATAATCCTACTTTAAAGCGATATGTATAGCCCGATGATAATGACCCAAATAGGAAGGCATTATTAGACAAAATTGGTGTAAATCCAAATGGTAATGACTGGAACCATATGGCAATTGAAGCTGGTTTAAATGCATGGGTTGGATAGTTGGCTGATGGAACTGTAGCCGCGGTTCAAACAATGCCTTGGGATTATGCACCCTGGGGTTGCGGCGCTGGACCAAAAGGTTCTTGTAATAATGGTTGGATACAATTTGAAATATGTGAAGATAATTTAAATAATAGCGGTTATTTTTAGAAAGCATATACCGAAGCTTGTGAATTAACAGCATATTTATGTAAATTATATAATATCGACCCAAAAGGTAAAGTGTATTTCAATGGCATACAAGTTCCTACAATTCTATGCCATGCTGATAGTAATGCTCTTGGCCTTGGTACAAATCATGGAGATGTATATCATTGGTTCAATAAATATGGACGTACAATGGATACAGTTAGAAATGATGTAGCAAGATTGTTATAGGGTTCTGGAAACGTAACGCCTTCAATTAACCCCACACCTACTCCAACTCCTAACCCTCAACCTTCTTATAACCGTTAGGAAATAGGCAAGGGTGATTCTGGTAGTGATGTTGAGTATTTACAAAAAAGTTTAATTTCATTAGGATATTCTGTTGGCACATATGGCGCTGATGGAGATTTTGGTTCAGCAACTCATAAAGCAGTAGTAAAATTTTAGCAAGATAAAAATCTTGACCCTGATGGCATTGTAGGACCTTCAACTTGGGCTGCTTTAGAAATAGCGCTAAAATCATCTACTCCAGTAGCCGATGAAGTTTATAGAGTAAGGAAAGCATGGAATTAGCCTAATACTTAGGCGGGTGCTTTTAAAGATTTAAACAACGCTAAAAAAATGGTTGATGCTCTTGGAAAAGAATATCATGTATATAATTCTAAGGGCATTGAAGTTTATCCCGCGGCCACGGCAAGTGCCGCACCATCATAGTAGGTAACAACTACTATTGATAATAATACTACTTTACCAGTAGCTAAAACATATTCGGGTGTAAAAATTGGTCACGCAAGTCATGATGAGCGTGGTAAGTATACGGGTGGAAGACCTGGCGACCAAGATGGCACCGAAGTTCAAATAGTAAATTGGTATAATCAAAATTGGAATTATGTATTACGTCCAAAAACATAGGCTTTAGCTGAAAGAATTGCTAGAGCTTGTGAAAGTGGATGTAATAATGATAATATAGGATATAGTTAGTCGGCAAGAAATACTATATATATAGAAGCATTAAAAGTTGGATTAGATTTATCAAAAATAACGACTCCTTGTAATTGTGATTGTAGTTCTTTTGTTAGTACTTGTTGTATTATTGCTGGATTACCTGAGTCTATTTTCTACTAGGGCGGTAACATGCGTACCACTTATACCTTAGTTGCGGCAGCCCAATAGACAGGATAGTTTATTGTTTATACTAATAATAATTATACAAAGTCAAAGGACTTATTAAAACGCGGTGACATTATACTAAACTCTAATCAGCATGTTGCCATTGTATTATCGAATGGGGCAAATGCTCAATCTTCCGTAACACCAACCACTACTTCTCAAAAAGCTGATGGATATTTAGTGAAAGTAACCGCAACCTCTTTAAATATACGCTCTTAGCCCAATAGTAATTCAAAAATTAATGGTGTAATTAAAAAGGGTGGAGTTTATACGATAGTCCAAGAGGAAGGAGGATTTGGACGACTTAAATCTGGTCTAGGCTGGATAGATTTAAGATACGTTCAAAAAAGATAATGTTTAATTTTTTTAATTTATTTAATCATAAAAGGTCCTCTAAAGTAAAACCGCAAGGTGAAGGCACTGAACGCGAACAAGAGTTTTCTAAAACGCTTTTGGTCCAGGAGTCATTGTTAATTTGGATTCATACAATCGCGGTTTTAGTGCTTGCTTATATTTGCGTATTTCGCGGCTCCTATACAGAATTACCTTGGCTTACAGCAATGGTTACGTGTCCCTGGGCGGCATATGCGGTTAGTCAGCACGCTTATTATCGTAAGGCCGAACGTCAAAATAGTCGCGGTGGCATTACATATGAGCTGGCTATGCAAGATTACGCAAACAATTACACAAACGACTACGACCCGGTGGAACCCCCTATGGGGTGAGAACTTGAAAATCCCAAGATAATTATTATATTATCTTGGGATTTTTCTTTTTATACTTGACTTTTATTATTATTTATTATATAATTATTATATATATTTATTATTAATATTTTCTCCCTTATGTAATTCTATTGTATAATAAAATTTTTTATTTGTCAAGTTTTACATAACATATAGGGTTTGTGATTTTGTAGTTTGCTACACACTTGATTTTTCAAAAAAAATATGTTATAATATTAGTATAAGAAAAGAAAATGGCAAATTATATTGAAGATGGTGATATAATATGGTGTATTATACAGATGGTGCTTGTTCTGGTAATGGAACACTAAAATCATCTGGTGGTTATGGAGTAGTTGAAATTGATAAAGATAATATTATATGGCAATATCAAGATTTCAAATCTCCTACAACAAATAATGAAATGGAATTAATGGCTATTCTTACGGCATTACAGCGTATTAAAGAATGTCCTGACCATTTCTTAAAACCAATCATTTATAGTGATAGTTCTTATTGTGTTAATTTAATAAATGATTGGATGTATTCTTGGGAGCGTAATGGATGGAAGAGACCGCATAACCAAGAAGTTAAAAACTTAGATATTATTAAACAAATTTATTCTTTAGCGCATTTAGCTAATATTCAAAAAGTATCAGGACATAGTGGAGTAAAATGGAATGAATATGTTGATAAACTCGCTACTGGTAAAATTAAGATAGGAAGAATTACATAAAAAAAATATTGTAAATTTGATTAGACATAATTATATAATAAATTAGATTGGGGTTTAATATATCATGACTGATTATGATTTTTATCATGATGAATTTGATAAATTAATTAAAATTGTAGAACAAAATCCAATAAGTATGGAGCTCATAGTACAAACTATGGAGGCTGCAATACCACTTATTAATTATCTTGGGCCAGATGGGCCTCTTATAGCAGTTATAAATGAAAAGCAGAGGAGAGGTTTGGACAAAATGTGTTAATAAAATTATTACAACTCTTAATTCTTTATGAAAGGAGTAGTGATAATGAATAATTATACTATTTATATACATAAAAATAAATTTAATGGAAAAGTTTATATAGGATAGACTTGTTAGAATCCAATAAAAAGATGGGATAATGGCAGAGGTTATATTACTTCAACCCGATTTTATAATGCTATTCAAAAATATGGTTGGGATAATTTTGAGCATATTATTTTATATACTAATTTATCTTAGGAAGAAGCCAATAGAATTGAACAGCGATTAATAAAATAGTATAAATCTCAAAATGATTAGTATGGTTATAATATAACATCTGGCGGAAATAATTATTAGCACAGTGAAGAGACAAAGCAAAAAATAGGAAAGGCAAATAGTATAGCTTTAAAAGGAAAAATACATTCTAATGAATGGAGTTTAAAAATGTCTCAAAAATTTACTGGTGAGGGCAATCCATTTTATGGGAAACACCATACTCAAGAAACAAAATTAAAAATTTCATAGTCTCGTGGTAATGGTAAATATAGTGGAGATAAACATCCATTCTATGGAAAACATCATTCTCAAGAATCATTAGAAAAAATATCTGAAAATCGTCAAGGAAAAGGCGGTAAAAAGGTTTTGTGCGAATAGACTGGTGAAATTTTTGAATGTATGATGGATGCTGCCCGATGGTGTGGTTTAAAAACTGCTTGTAGTATTGGGCAATGTTGTTTAGGAAAAACAAAATCTGCCGGTAAGCATCCTATTACTAAAGAAAAATTAACTTGGAGATATATTGATGAATAATACAAAAATAGATAAAACATTATATACAGAGGATAGTATTGAATCATTAGACGCCAGAGAATTTACTCGTTTGCGCCCTGGTGTATATGCTGGTGATACAACATATGCTACTCAACTTGCGGTAGAAATTTTTTCTAATGCAGTTGATGAATTTAGATTAGGACACGGAAATAAAATTGAAGTTGAAATAAAGGGTTCTATGGTACGAATTCGAGATTATGGACAGGGTTTTATTCCTAACAGTTTTCGTGATGATGGAAAGACAATTCTTGAAGCTGCTTTTAGTGTATTAAACACCTCTGGTAAATATCGTGAAGACGGTACTTATGAGGGTACATCATTAGGTTCTTTTGGTATTGGTAGTAAAATTACAAACTATCTTTCTCATTTTCTTGATGTATTTACTTATAGAAATGGAGAATATGAACATTGTAATTTTGTAGAAGGTGAGTTTAAATATCGTGAAAACGGTAAAAGCTCATTACCCAGTGGAACTTGTGTAGAATGGCAGCCAAGTGAAGAGTTTTTTACTCATCCAGAAGTAGATGTAAATGAATTAAAAAGTTTATTTAAAACTATTGCAGCTCTTTGCCCTGGCCTTACTATTGAGTTAAATGATAATGGCAATAAAACTACATATTTTTCAACTAATGGTATTAGTGATTTAGTTGACGATGCTGTTGCGAATAAAGAATTAATTAAAAATCGTTTTGAAATGAAGTATCAAAGTGATAAGAATAAGATGGATATGGTTATGACTTATACATCAAATTATTCAATGACTATGATACCTTATGTTAACACTGGTCTTACAGCAAACGGTCCGCATATTTCACAAGTTAAATCTGTTCTTACCCGTGAATTTAATAAGTTCTTTAAAGATAAGAAATGGTTAAGGGCGGGAGATGAAAATCTAACTGGTGATGATATACAAGAGGGTCTTTATATTGTATTTAATATTACAGCGCCAAATGTAGCATATGATGCACAGGTAAAGACTCGTATAACCAAAATTGAAATGTCACCTTTTACACAAGCTCTCGCGGAAGATTTGCGTATTTGGTTTGCGGCAAATGAGAAAGAAATTAAAATGATTGCCGATAAAGCTTTGAGTGCCCGTAAGGCTAGACTTGCCGCACAAAAGGCTAGAGACACAGTTCGTGAAGGTCAAAAGAAAAAAGAGAAAGCTCTTAAATTTGATAGTAAATTAGCAGACTGTTATAGTAAAGACCGCAAAAAATGCGAGATTATTATTACCGAGGGTGATAGCGCAAGTGGCAATCTTAAACAGGCTCGTGATAATGAATTTCAAGCGGTTATGCCGGTTAGAGGAAAAATTTTAAATACACATAAAGCTACTCTTGATAAAATTCAAAAAAATGCTGAAATTATGTCAATGATTCAGGCTTTTGGTCTTGAAATTGATGTAAAGACAATGAAAGTTACTTATAAAAAAGAAAATGTTAGATATGGTAAAATTATTATTATGAGCGATGCCGATGTCGATGGCGCGCACATTAAGAATCTTTTTTATACATTTATTTGGAATTTTTGTCCTCAATTAATTTATGATGGTTATGTATATGCGGGTGTCCCACCTCTTTATCGTGTAACTATGGCAAAGAAATATTATTATCTTAAAGATGATGCTGCATTAGAAGAATTTCGTAATAAAAATAAAAATAAGAGTTATATAGTAAATCGCTTTAAAGGATTAGGTGAAATGGATGTTGAAGAAACAGAAGAAACTTTGCTTGATCCTGAAAATAGAATTATTAATCAAGTTACAATTAGTGACGCAGAAAAAGCAGCAAAATTATTTGATGATTTAATGGGAACTGCTGTTACTCCTCGTAAAACATATATTAAAGAACATAGTAAAGAGGCTACATATAATGCTGAATAAAAGATTGACCACTATGAATTAGTGGGGTAATATTCTCTATATTGGGCCAAATAAAAAAGGTAATTATAGAGGTATTGGCGATTATGTAGAAAATTTAGATACGCCAGAATTAGAATTAATTATAAAAAAATTATATTTTTATGAAGAAACATTTGAAGAATTGGAGGAAAAGTTAAATGCTGAATGAAATGATAAGACATGGATTTGTATGTCCTGTCTGTGGACGATTGACCTTTTTCCATCAACATCCTCTCTATTGGTGCCCCTATTGTGGCTCTTCAACTAGTAATAGTAAAGTTATAAATACAATCTCTTTACCAAGATTAACAAAACGAGATGCCAATGGTAATGCTCAATATATAGGTGAATTTGGGTTTTATCCCGAATCTTATGGGCCACAATTATCTACTACTGCCGTAATTGAAATCCTTGAACGCCTTTGTTATTATGAAGAAATAAGAGAGGAAAAAAATAATGGCGATTGAACCATATAGCTATATTAACTATAGGTCATTTTATAAAGATAGACCAAATATAGAAGATGTAAAACAAATTAATGGTGCTATTTTTTTAAGAACGCAATTTCCAAAAACTATTCCTAATAATACTTATATTACAAGTGAAGAATACTTATCTTATGATTTGATGAGAGAGTTTTTAATATTAAGAAGATTAGATAAACCGCTTGTAATATGCGCGACATCGGGGCATTGGGAAGGAACACCACTTTTGTTAAAAACTTCTGCTGATTTTGAAATTACTTTTGAAGATGAAAAGTTTATTCAAGATTCTATTAAAGATTGGGGATTTATATAAATGGTAAGTGATTTAACACAAGAATTAGGTAAAAACTTTATTGAATATGCTGTTGCTGTAAATACTGACCGCGCAATTCCAGACGCTAAAAGTGGTTTAAAACCAGTAGCAAGACGAATTATTTATGATGCTTACGCAAATGGATTTGTAAATAATAAGCCTTATGTAAAATGTGCTCTTATTGTCGGTGATACAATGGGTCGTTTTCACCCACATGGTGATAGTTCAATTTATGGGGCGCTTGTAAGATTATCACAAGATTGGGTAATGCGTTATCCTCTTATTGATTTCCATGGTAGTGTTGGTAATAGAGATGGTGATGGCCCTGCTTCAATGCGTTATACAGAAGCTCGTCTTGCTAAGATAACTGAAGAAGGTATACTTGTAGGAATGAAGAAAGGTGTTGTGGATACAGTTCCTAATTATTCTGAAACAGAAAATGAACCAGTAACACTTCCTGCAATTTTTCCAAATCTTCTTTGCAATCCTAATACCGGTATTGGCGTAGCTATGGCATGTAATTGGGCTCCACATAATTTAGGTGAAGTCGCACAAGCCATTTATGATTATATGGATGGTAAAGAACCCATGCTTCCTGGCCCTGATTTTCCAACAGGTGGAATAATTATTAATCAAAATGATATTCCGGCTATTATGCGTTCAGGCCATGGTAGCGTAAAAGTTCGTGGAAAATATAATATGGAAGGCAATAATATTGTTTTCTATGAAATCCCTTACGGCGTAGTTACAGAGGCCCTATTGGAACAGATTGGCGCCGCTTGTGATGCCGGTGATATTGAGGGTGTTGCTGAGGTTAGAAATGAAAGTAATAGGAAAAAGGGATTTCGTCTTGTAATTGAATGTAATAAAGATGCAAATATACATAAAACTATTTTCCAATTATTCAAAAATACTGACCTTCAGACTACATTTTCTTATAATCAAGTTGCTTTAATTGATAAAACGCCTACTGAACTAAATCTTAAAGATTGTTGTCGTATTTATGTTGAGCATAATAAAGGTTGTATCGAGCGCGAAGTTAATTTTGATATTAAAAAGACTAATGATAGATTAAATATCGTTAATGGTCTTTTAAAGGCTCTTGAGGATATTGATAATGTTATTGCCTTAATTAAAGCATCTGAAAGTGCGGCCAAGGCTCGTGTAGCATTGCAGCAAAAATATGGTTTTAATGAGGAGCAAGCCAAGGCGATTGTTGATATGCGACTTGGTAAGCTGGCCGGCCTAGAGCGCATCGAAATTGAGGACGAAAAGGCTGAGTTACTTGAAACTATAAATAAATTAAATGCAATTTTAAATGATATTGAGGCCGAAGTAAAAAAGCGTTTACAAGCAATTGTAACTAAATATGGCGATGCTCGTAGAACAGAACTGGCACAAATTGATGAGCCAAAAACAAAAGAAGAAAAAGAAGTGGCAAATGTGCCACCTGAGAAATGTGTAGTCGTTTTAACAGAGGGTGGTACAGTAAAGCGTGTTCCCGCAACTTCTTTTAAAGCACAGCGTCGTGCTGGAAAAGGTGTAAAAACGCAAGAGGATATTACAAGTTTAGTAATCCGTACTAATACAGTAGATAATCTTATGATATTTACCAATTTAGGAAAGATGTATCGCTTGCTTGTGAATAATATTCCTGTTGGAAACAACACATCTAAGGGAACACCAGTAAAAGCATTGGTAGAAATGGAGAGTGGTGAGAATGCGCAGGTTATTTATTCCATATATAGAGATACTGATGCGAAATATGTATTATTCGTTACAAAAAAAGGTTTGGTTAAGAAAACAGGCCTTGCTGAATATGTTGGTACAAAGAAAGCAAAAGGCTTGGGTGCAATTACCATTAAGGATAATGATGGGCTAGCCGCTGTATCGCTGGTCAAAGATGAACAGATTATTCTAATTACTAAAAAGGGTCGCGCGATTAGATTCAATAGTAATGAGATTTCAGCTACATCACGACTCACTTCTGGTGTAAAAGGCATCGGTATTGATGACGATGATGAAGTAATTGCCGCGTTGCCTATTCGTGATATGAAAGATTGCCTCAGCGTATTTTCAGTTACTGGCATGGCAAAGAAAATACCTCTTGAAGAAATTGTGCAGCAAAAACGTGGTGGAAAGGGATTAATTATTTACAAGAATAATGACCTTGCGGCCGCCCAGTTAATTAATAATGATGATATGGTTTTAGTTGTTGGTAACAAGTCTTCAATTTGCGTAAAAGGTGAAGAAATCCCAACAATGGGTAAAGTTGCCATCGGTAATATGATATTAAAAGACAAAATAATGAGCGTAAGTAAAGTCTAAGAGAAAGAGAAATCTTTCTCTTGACTTTTATAAAAAATTATTCTATAATATATATAGGAAAAATTATAAAAGGATATCATTATGGAAGAATTAGTTAAAAAATTAAATTACTACACGGAGCAATACAATAAAGGAAATCCTCTTATTCCAGATACCGAATGGGATAGATTGTATTATCAACTTGTTCAAATGGAAAAAGAAGCTGGATATGCTTTGCCAGATTCGCCCACGCAAAAAGTATATTATCCAATGGTGGATAAATTACAGAAAGTTAAACACAATCACCCGATGCTTTCACTTGATAAGACCAAAAGTATAGATGATATAATTAATTTTATTGATTATAAACCAACTATTATAATGGCTAAGATGGATGGCCTTACTTGTTCTATCCGTTATGATGAAAATGGTGAATTGGTATCAGCAGAAACACGAGGCGATGGTGAGTATGGAGAAGATATTACTCACAATATTCGATTTGTAAAAGGTATACCACATCATATTGAATGGACAGATGAACCAGTAGTTATTGATGGTGAAATTATTGTTGAGTTAGATAAGTTTAACAATGATGAATATAAACATCCTCGTAATTATGCTTCTGGCAGTATTAGATTGTTAAATAGCAAAGAAAGTGCGGCGCGCAATCTTACATTTGTTGCTTGGGATGCTATAGAAGGATTAGACAGTCTTGATTATAACAACAATTTAAATGATAAATTAGATAAATTAGATAAATTGGGATTTATTACTGTACCAAGATTGTCATATTCGGGCTTGGTGGATAATTTACATGAGTTTATAGAACAGTCTATAAATAAAATAAAAGCGAAATGTAAAAATTATCCAATAGATGGAATAGTATTTAAGTATGATGATTGCGCTTATTATCGTTCACTTGGCGCTACAGGGCATCATTTCCGCGGTGGTCTAGCCTTTAAATTTGAAGATGAGTTATATGAAACTACTTTAAAAGATATTGAATGGGGAATGAGTAAAAATGGTGTATTAACACCTGTTGCGATTTTTGAGCCTATAGATATAGATGGCACAACAATTGAACGTGCCAGTCTACATAATTTGAATATTTTAAAAGAAACACTTGGTAAATATCCTTATGTTGGACAAACAGTTTATATTTATAAAGCAAATCAAATTATTCCACAAATTCATCATTCTGAAATTTCTAACACCGAAGTAGAAAATGCTTTAACCGCACCAACTCATTGTCCAGTTTGCGGCGCTGATACAGTTATCAAAGACGATTTGCTTTATTGCAGTAACGATGGATGTGAAGGAAAATTACTTAATAGATTAGACCATTTTTGTGGTAAAAAAGGTCTTGATATTAAAGGACTTTCAAAAGCAACGTTACAGAAGTTAATTGATAATGGTTGGCTAAATAATTGTATTGATTTGTTTAATTTATCTCAATTTAGGGATGAATGGATAAAAATGCCTGGGTTTGGTCCAAAATCGGTAAGTAATGTTTTAAACGCAATTGAACAGGCAAAAGAGCATACAGAATTATGGCAATTCATCTCAGCAATTAATATCCCATTAATTGGGTCTACATATGCTAAAGAAATTGCAAAGCATGAGGTTGATTGGCACAATGTTCGTGAAGATATTGAAGGTCATTTTCAATTTACACATTGGGACGGATTTGGCCCAGAGATGTCAATTTGCCTATGGTCATATGATTATACCGAGGCGGATAAACTTGCCGAAATTATACATTTAACTAATAGCTTTTGGAATGATGAAAAGAAAGATACTGAACCTTCTAAATTAACTGGTAAGACGTTTGTTATTACCGGTAGCTTACACAATTTTAAAAATCGTGATGCCTTAAAAGATACAATAGAAGAAAAAGGCGGAAAAGTTGCGTCAGCTATTAGTAAAAACACAAATTATCTAATTAATAATGATATTAATTCAAGCTCATCTAAAAATGTCAAGGCAAAGCAGCTCAATATCCCCATAATCACTGAGGATGAGTTTGTTGAGGCTTTCTTGACAGAATAAAAAATTTTTAGTATAATAAAATTGTAAATAAGGAAGAGAAAAATATTTTATGAAAAGAAAAGAACTCAAACAACTTGCTGAAAAAATCGCAAAGTGTGAATATGTGATTTAGTTTAGTAAAGATGAAACAGCAATACAAGCAGCGCAAGAAGAGATAATGCGACTTTCCAGCAAGGTGCATGACTTTTCAGATTTAGACCAAATTGATGAAATGGTCCAAGACATATTGACGAAAATGTCTTGACTTTATAAAAATTTTTTTGTATAATATTTACATAAGCCAAGTAGGTTAAAAAAAATTATTTTAAAATTAAAGGAGATTTTTATATTATGGCTATGAAAGAAAATTCTAAGAAAGTATTAATGTATTTGAAGAGTGTTTAGGGTGGCGACCCCGTAACTTCCGCTGATGTTGCTGAGGAGCTTGGTCTCGAGAAGCGTCAGGTAGACGGCATCTTCACAAGTGCCATTCAGCGCAAGGGTCTTGGTATTCGTACCCCCGCTGAGGTTGAACTTCCCGATGGAACTCATAAGGCTGTTAAGTTCCTTTCACTTACCCCCGCTGGTATGGATTTTGACCCCGACGCTGACGCCGAGTAATTAATAGTTAAGTAATTAAATAAGGGGTAAGTAATATACCCCTTATTTTTTTCTATTTATGTCTACAATGTATGCTGTGCTCCTTGGCGTTATTATTAGTGCCATTGTTACTTTTGTGGTTTGCTATTTTTTACCAAAAGAAAAAGTAAGGGAGCAAAACAAACAATTAGAATAGCAAGAACAAGAAATATCAAAGCATATTCAAGATTTAAATAAAGAATACTCGCACAAAGTTGAATTATTAGAATCTGATTACAGAGGAAAGACTTTAGAACTAATTTCAACTTTTGAAACAAAACAGAATGAACTTGCGCTTGCCTATTAGAACGAAAAAAATAGCAAAGAACAAGGTTTATTAAAAGAAAAACAACAATTAGAACTTGAATTAACATCTTTAGAAGAAAAGAAAAAATCTACTCTGGCTTTAATAGAAGATTTAAAACGATAGGCATAGGAAGCTGCTAATACTTTTAAAGAGCAAGCATTAGAAATAGCGACATAGGATGTGGAAAAAGCCACAAATAGTATGCGTGAAACCTATGAGCATAATAAAACTAGTTTTGAAAATGAATATAATAACATCGTAGCTGATACCATTCAAAGATTTCAAAATGAAACGTAGAGACTAGATGGTATTATCGAGGAAAAGAAACAAAAATTAGTAGAGCTGCAATCAAAAGTAGATGCGGCAACTGAAGTTAATAAACGAGCTGAATTAGAACGAAACGAAAAAGACTTTTATCGTTTACAATTAAGTGAACAAGATATAGAAGAAATAGAAAAGATTCGTTCTATTATTCCATATTTACGGTCAGCTGAACCAATTAATAAAGTTATTTGGACTGTATATTACCAAAAGCCATACACTGATTTAATAGGTCGTGTTGTCGGCACTGGCCGGAAAACTGGAATATATAAAATTACTAATATAGAAAATCAAATGTGTTATGTAGGATAGGCTGTAGATATTGCCGACCGTTGGAAACAACATATAAGACGCGGCATAGGCGCTGACCCGCCAACCCGTAATAAATTATATCCAGCTATGCTTGCTATTGGCGTAGAAAACTTCACATTTGAGATTATTGAAGAATGTGCTGGAAAAGATTTAAATAGTCGAGAAGACTATTGGCAAAACTTTTATCACGCAAAAGACTTTGGGTATAGTATTAAATAAGGAGATAATATGTATAGAATTATTGACGACCGAAGCACAGGAAAGACAAACAAGTTAATGGAATAGGCAAAAGAAAATGACGCCGTATTTGTATGTAGCAATCCAAGCTCAATGAGAGCAAAGGCTGAAGCATACGGCATCTCAGGATTAAACTTTGTTTCTTACACTGATTTTATCCACACTTTTGACCCCGACATTCATAACTATGTAGTAGATGAACTTGAATCTTTTGTTAAATGTATCTTTGCGAATGGTCCAGAATTAATTGGTTATACCCTTAGCAAAAACGATTAAAGGTCATAAGTTGATTTTCTTAAAAAATTATGTTATAATATATATAGAAAATCAAGAAAGGATTTTATAATGAAAAAAGAATTCTTAGACTTTGTAAACAAACTAATGGAAGCTAATCCTGAAATTACTAAAAAACTTATGACCGATGAAATACAAGCTTATCTTGATATTCTTAAAGAGACAAAAGATGATAAGCCCATTCTAACAGAAAATGGGCGTTTAATTCTTGAATATTTACAAAATCATCCGGAAACGCATTTGTGGAAGGCTAAAGATGTTGCCGACCAGCTTGGTATTTCTTCGCGTGGCGTCTCAGGCGCATTTCGCAAATTAGTTAACGATGGTTTTTGCGAAAAATTAGGAAAAGACCCTGTAATTTATTCACTTACAGAAAAAGGTAAAAATTTTAATATTAATTTTGAAGGAGAAAATAATTAATGAAAAATTCTATGATTAACACAACTCACATTGAGGGTCTACTTTATTAGCACGCTTTGACTCTTCGTACTTCTGGAGAGTCTTCAAAGAACCCTGGCACCCAGTATATCAATGGTACAATTGATATTGCTACCGATGATAAACTTTTAAATATTGTTAGCGTTCACTTTACTTATGTGACTGCTAAGACCGCAAAGGGTAATGCCAATGCTACTTTTGATACCTTGCAGAACATTATTAATGGCGTATTAAAGAACGTAACTGAGCATGGTCCCGATGTGGCCGCCAAGTTGAGAATTGATTCTTCTATTGGCTTAAATGAGTTTTATTCTAATCGTAGTGGTGCTGATGAACTCGTTAGCATCAAGCGTAACGAGGGCGGTTTTGTCCATGTAACTCAGGCTATTGCTGGCGATGAAACTTTGCGCGATACCTTTAAGTGTGATATGATTATCACTGGTATGCGTCGTATTGAGGCCGATGAAGAGCATGGTCGTCCCGAGAGAGGCGTTGTCAAGGGTTATATCTTTGATTTCCGCAAGGCTCTTCTTCCTGTAGAGTTTACCGCACTTTCCAAGGGCGCTATTGACTACTTTGAAGGCCTTGAAGCCTCTGACCGCAATCCTTGCTTTACTCAGGTTTGGGGACATCAGCTTTCCCAGACTGTAGTAACTCGTAAGGTTACTGAGTCTGCCTTTGGTGAAGCTTCTGTTGAGGAAACCACTTCTACTCAGCGTGATTTTGTAATCACTGGTAGTATTAGTGAGCCTTATGCTTGGGATGATGAGTCTTCTATCACCGCCCAGGAGTTTAAGACTGCTCTTAGCGACCGTGAAGTTGCTGTCGCGGCTATTAAGCAGCGTCAGGATGAGTATCGCGCTTCACAGAACGCAAATGCGGCAACTGCAAATAATGTAACTACCCCAGCAACTGCAAGTGGATTTAACTTCTAATTAGGAGGTTAAATAAATGGCTATTAACCTTTTAAATATCCAGCCCCATAAGGTGAGCCGTGACCTTGGCGGATATATTACATTTATTTACGGCGCTCCTAAGACTGGTAAAACCACTCTCGCCACTCAAATGCCAAAGGCTCTACTTTTGGCATTTGAAAAGGGATATAATGCCCTGCCTGGCGTATTCGCACAGGATGTAACAACTTGGGGCGAAATGAAACAGATTTATCGTGAGTTAAAGAAGCCAGAAGTCCAAGAAGCATATAAGAGTATCATTATTGATACTGTTGATATTGCCGCTGACCTTTGCCAAAAGTATATCTGCACACAGCTTGGTATTGAGAATATTGGTGATGGTGGCTGGACCAACAATGGTTGGGCAAAGTATAAGAAAGAGTTTGAAGAAGTTTTCCGTGGTCTTACAATGATGGGATATGCCGTTGTGTTTATTTCTCACGCCAAGGAAAGCACACAGAAGGATATGGCCGGTAAGGAATATACCGCAATCCGCCCCTCAATTCAGTCTTCAGCTCTATCTATTATTGAGAATATGGCTGACATTTATGGCTATGCACGTCAGGTCCAACAGGAAGATGGAACTAATAAGGTAATGCTTACTTTGCGCGCACCAGCCAATGCCAATATCGCTTGCGGTGGACGTTTCAAGTATATCGCACCACAGATTGATTTTAACTATGATAGTTTGGCTAAGGCTCTTGTTGATGCGATTGATAAGGAAGCCGCCGAACATGGTAATCAGTATATCACCGAAGAGCGTGAGCCAGTTGATTTGGTTAAGGATTATGACTTTGATGCTTTAATGAAAGAGTTTGAATCCCTTGTTGGAACTCTTATGACAAAAAATCAAACTTATTATCAGCCACGCATCACACAAATTATTGAAAAGTATTTAGGTAAGGGTAAAAAGATGTCTGGTGTAACACTAGACCAAGCCGAATTGGTATACCTTATCGTAAATGAAATAAAAGAAGATTTAACAGAAGTCTAAAAACCTCATGATTTATATAGTCAACCTCTTGTCGCCTAAAAACGGCAAGGGGTTGATTTTTATGAAAAATTATGATATAATTATTATAGAATAGACTTATGAAAGAGGTAAGAGTATGGCAACGGTAACTTGTAAATATTGTAAATAGAAGTTTAATAGAGATAAAGAGCCTTACATACAAATACCTGCTGGTTCCTCCTTTCGCTATGGTCATGCGCAATGTTATCTTGATGCTGTAAATGATGGCAAAGAGAAAAATAAATATGATATATGGGATCCATCAAAGTCTACTACTTGCTTTTGGTGCCATCAGTCTATTTATCCAGACCAAGATGGCGTGATACCAATGCCGCAGTTAGAAAACAGATATGTTCATAAACATTGCGCTGAACAAAGACCGCAAGATGATAAAGACGAATTAACTTTATATCTTATTAAATTATTCGATTTAAAAGAAGATTATATTTTACCCAAATATATGTTACAATTATCTAATTTTAATAAAGATTATAATTTTACATATTCGGGTATGTTAAAAGCATTAAAATACTGGTATGAAATAAAAAAACATCCAGTAGATAAAACAAGAGGTATAGGTATTATACCTTATGTATACAAGCAAGCATATGATTATTATTATGCTTTATTTATTGCCGACCAAGCAAATAAAGAAAAAGATTTAAATGATTATATTCCAAAAGATGTAATTGTTACTATAAAACCCCCACAGCGACAAATAGAAAAGCGACCTTTATTCACTTTTTTAGATGAGGAGACTGAGGATGAGCAGTAAATATGTAGACACATCAAGTATCGTTCAAGTTATCGGGTGTGTTTATAAAGTTCCTCAATTATTAGACTATACAGATAAATATGTAATTACTGAAGAAGATTTTCCCGACCAGTTTCATCAAATAGTTTTTGGTACAATTTATAAATTACATGAGTTAGGCGCAGAAAAAATAACATTAAATAATGTCCTTGATTATTTGGCCGCAAGACCAAAAAGTGAAGCAATCTTTATCAAACAAAAAGGTGAAGAATGGCTCAGTAAAGCGGTAGAAGCCGCTGAAACATCATCTTTTGATTATTATTATAATCGTATGAAAAAGATGACTTTGTTGCGCGCATTAGATAGTTATGGATTTGATGTAAATGATATTTATGACCCTGACTTAATTACTGATTTAAAAAAACGCCAACAGCAAGAGGATAAATTGGATAATACTTCGTTAGAAGAATTAGCGGAGCAAATACAATATAAATTAGACCAAGTTAAAGCAACATATGTAGATGGCTCTTGGGGTGAAGCAATTCAAGCCGGTGACGCTATTGATGAACTCATTGAAGAACTAGAGAAAAGTCCAGAAGTAGGATTACCTCTATATGGGCCACTTATAAATACAGTAACTCGCGGCGCACGATTAAAAAAGTTTTATTTGCGGTCTGCGCCTACTGGTGTTGGTAAAACTCGTTCAATGATTGCTGATGCTTGTTATATTGGTTGCAATCGTATATATGATGATGTTTTCGGTTGGATTTCAAATGGAACAGCTGAACCAGTATTATATATCACAACCGAGCAGGAAAAAAATGAAGTGCAAACAATGATGATTGCTTTCCTTTCATCGGTAAACGAAGAACATATCTTAAATGGTAAATATGAGGGCGATGAACGAGAAAGAGTATTTGAAGCGGCGAAAATCTTAAAAAATAGTCAAATATATTTGGAGATATTACCCGACTTTTCATTACAAGATGTTGAAAATAAAATAAAGAAAAATATACGCGACCATGATATTAAATATTGTTTCTTTGATTATATTCATACAAGTTTGAAAATCTTAGAAGAAATTACAAAGCGAGCTGGAGGCGTAAGATTGCGTGAAGATAGTATTCTATTTATGTTATCTATTCGCCTCAAAGATATTTGTAATAAGTATGGTATTTTTATTATGTCAGCAACGCAGCTAAATGGTGATTATCAAACAAGTGAGACGCCAGACCAGAACTTATTGCGTGGAGCGAAAGCTATTGCCGATAAGATAGACTTTGGTGCAATTATCTTGCCAGTCAAAGAAGATGATATAGATGGTCTATCACGTATTTTGGCAAATAATTCTTTTGAACGCCCAGACTTAAAGATTTCAGTTTATAAGAATAGACGAGCGCGTTATAAAGGAATATACTTATGGTGTAAAGCAGATTTAGGAGTTTGTCGTATTAAACCTATGTTTGCTACTACTTATGGTTATGAGATTATTCAAATTGATAATCTTAAAATATTAACAGAAGAACCAAGTGCTTTTAAAAATGAATAAGGAGATATATAATGGCGAAAATTACTGAGGTTAATATTAAAACAACCAAAGCCAATGAGGGCTATGGCAACTTTGAGTATGAAATGAGCAAGGAAATGGCAAAGCAGATTTTGGCAACCCGCAAGGGCACAGAGCAGAATATGCAGCCACAAGAGTTTTTATGCCAAGTTGTTAATGAAGAGTTTGGCATAAAGGGACATTGTGTTAAAGTTAACACAATATGATAACTTATAATAAATCCGAGGTCAGAAAAAAATTACAAGCTGAAAATATCTTTGAACTTTTGCAGGAGTGGGGAGGAGACCCGGAGTATACAGATTTCGGTATCCTCTCCGCTACTATTTGTCACAACCAACCTGGCGAGGGCAGTAGGAAACTTTATTATTATACAAATACAGATTTATTTCGTTGCTACACTGACTGTAGTAGCACATTTGATATTTTTGAATTATTAATTAAAGTAGCAAAAGTTCAATGGAATAGAGAGTTTGATTTAAATGATGCAGTAAGATATATAGCAATTAAATATAATCTTGCTGGCGAAGAAATTGAACTTGATGAAGATGCTTTATCTGATTGGAAAAGTTTTAATACTTATGATAGAATAAATAGTATTGAAATAAAAGATTATCATGCCACATTAAAAGAATACGATACGATAATACTATCTCGCTTAGTTTATGATGTACGTATTGAACCTTGGCTACGTGAAGGAATTACCAATGATATAATGAAAAAAGCAACAATTGGATACTTTCCGGCCGGAGGACAAATTACAATTCCGCATTATGATAAAGACGGACGATTTGTCGGATTACGCGGTCGCGCATTAAGCCAAGTAGATGCTGACATGTATGGAAAATATCGTCCACTTATGATAAATAAACAATTATATAATCATCCTCTTGGAATGAACCTATATAATTTAAACAATAGTAAAGATAATATTAAATTAAGTAGAACGGCTATTGTATTTGAAAGTGAAAAAAGTTGTCTTAAATATGCTTCATTTTTTGGAATAGAAAATGATATTTCAGTAGCTTGTTGTGGTTCAAGTATTTCGGCATATCAAGTTCAAATGCTTTTGGATGCAGGTGCGAAAGAAATGGTCATAGCATTTGATAGACAATTCCAAGAGATTGGTGATGCTGAATTTAAAAGACTTACGGATTTATTAACTAAATTAAATAATAAATATAAGAATTATATAGATATTAGTATTATTTTCGATAAGAAAATGATAACAGAGTATAAAGATGCCCCAATTGATGAAAGTCCTGATAAGTTTTTAAAATTATGGAAAGAGAGAATTAAATTATAAGAAAGGAAAAATATATGGAATATAAATTAATAGCTGAACGATAGTCGGGAACAACCTTATTAGAATAGATATTATTAAATCGTGGCATTAAAAGAGAAAATCTATCACATTTTTTAAATGTTAGTGAAAAAGATGTATTAGACCCTTCCTTATTAATGAATATGCGCGAAGGCGTTATGATGCTTATTAAACATATTAATTTGCGCGATAAAGCCATTATTATCGTAGATTCAGATTGTGATGGTTATTGTTCTTCGGCACTATTGTTAAATTATTTAAATAGACATTTTCCATCTTGGGTTCAAAATAATGTAGAATATTTTGTTCACGGAGGAAAACAGCATGGATTAAATGATGTTAATATAGACGAATTAACTCATAAGCAAATTAAATTAGTGATATGCCCTGATAGCTCTAGCAATGATTACACACAACATCAAATACTTAAAGAGCGCGGAATTGACGTTTTGGTCATTGACCATCACGAGGCTGAGAAAGTTAGTGAGTATGCTTGTGTAATTAATAATCAATTATGTGATTATCCTACAAAATCTTTATGCGGTGGTGCTGTTGTATATAAATACTGTTGCTTTATAGATAAATTAATGCAGACTAATTATGCTATTGAGTATGAGGATTTAGCCGCGTTAAGTTTAATTGGCGATATGATGGACGGGCGTGATTTTGAAACACGTTTCTTGATTCAAGATGGGATATAGAGGATTAAAAATCCGTTCTTCGTAGAAATGATGAATCGCCAAAGGTATCAATTTGAGCATGGTATCACACCTATTGGTATAGCATTTTATATAGTTCCTTATATGAACGCTATGACACGTTCTGGCACACAAGACGAAAAACTATTAATGTTTGAATCTATGTTAGAATGGCGTTCAGCTGAAATGATACCCTCAACCAAGAGAGGGTTTAAAGGAACATTAGAAACCAGAGTAGAGCAAGCGGGTCGCACTTGTGTTAATGTAAAGAGTAGACAAAAACGTTCACAGGATGCCAGCTTAGAAAATATTGAAAATATTATTGCCGAATATGGTCTTTTAGATGATAAAATGTTAATAGTCATAGTTAATGAAGAAGAGGTTGATAAAAACTTAGCTGGATTGATTGCCAATCAACTTGCGGCCAAGTATGCGCGACCTACTTTGATATTGCGTGAAATTGAGCATTATGAATCTGTGACAGATGCTGATGGCAATCTTTCAAAGTATTATACCTATGAGGGTTCTGGACGCAATTATGGAAAATCTCGTTTGGAAAATCTGCGACAGTTTTGTTTAGATACTGGTTATGTAATGTATGCGGAAGGCCATGCTAGTGCGTTTGGTATTGGCATTACCGAGAGAGACCTTACACCTTTTAGAGAAACTGTTAATCATAGGTTAAAAGACTTTGATAACACACCTTGCTATTATGTTGATTTAGAAATTGATTATTCACAATTAAGCGATAATGAAATATTTGATATAGCAAGTAATAATAATATTTGGGGTCAGGGTCTAGATGAACCTCTTATTGCTATTAAGAATATAAAAGTAGATTCTGATAGTATTGCTTTCTTAGGGCAAAATGGACGCACACTCCGTATAACTTTGCCTGAAAAGCGCACAAACTTAATTAAGTTTAATATAAAAGAAGAAGATAAGTTTGCTTTAGAGCCTAATGGTGGTGTACTGTATATCACCGCTATTGGAAAATGTGAACTAAATCATTATATGGGAAATACTACGCCGCAAATTATATTAGAAGACTTTGAAATCACCCGACGCCAAAAGTGGGATTTTTAATATGATAGGAGCAATAATTGGAGATATAGTTGGTTCAAGATTTGAATGGAACAATTATTTATCAAAAGACTTTGAACTTTTTCATCCAGATTGTAAATATACAGATGATACAGTTATGACATGCGCTGTTGCAAATGCTTTAATAAATGATATTCCTTTTACTAAATCTATGCAATAGTTAGGAAATAAGTATGCTATTGAGGAATATGGGGCTAACTTTTCAGATTGGCTATTATCCTCTAATCCATAGCCTTATAACAGTTGTGGCAATGGGGCGGCAATGAAAGTTAGCCCCATAGGATTTTATAGTACATCATTAAATTAGGTAAAAAAAATATCTAATGCTGTAACAAAGATTTCTCATAATCATATAGAAGGACTAAAAGGAGCAGAGGCAACAGCAACGGCAGTATTTTTAGCAAATCATAATTATGATAAAAGACAAATCTTTGCTAATATGAAAAACTATTATAAGTTTAATAAAAGAGTTAGTGATTATAGAAATATGTCTAATGGTCACGGGGAAGAAATCTGTCAAATTTCTGTTCCATAGGCTTTAATATGTTTTTTTGAAGGGCATAGTTATGAGGATGTAATTCGTAATTGTATCTCTATTGGTGGAGATAGCGATACAATTGCCGCAATCGCTGGGGGAATTGCAGAAGCATATTATGGAGTACCTATACGTTTTATTAATTAGGCTTTTTAGTATCTTCCTGGAGAATTAGTAGATATAATAAAAAATTTTTATAAAAAGAACTTTGAAATCATATGACACTAAAAGTGGGATTTTTAATCGAAAGTTGAGCGAGCGCATGGTCTTAACCGGCCGCAGAGGGTACCAGAACCGTTCGTCCAAATGAAAAATGCTTTTGGAATTTTTTGAGGTAAAACGTTGACAAAGCGTAAAAAATATGTTACAATATAATTAGAATAAAAAAGGAGTAATTAAAATGACGATAGAAGAATTTGAAGCAGGATATCAATATACTATACAAGTTTTAGATAACATTAATATAAAGCCTTTTCTAGAGGTTGGCTATGATGTTGAAACAATCATGAATAACATTAGAGATAATGCTTATAGTGATGAAATTACAGCAATGATTGAAAATACACCGTTAAATGGTATGATATTTAATTTCTTTAATGAGCAAGATTTCATCACCTATATTAATAAGCGTTATCCAGAAGTGACTTTTGAGGAAGGTAACACTTATTGGGTGACTTCTAATGGAGCTGACTAAGAAACAATTAGAGGGTTTAAATATCGCAGTTGGAAGGTATAAAATGGGCGAGCCTTATACGGTAATTTCTGGCTATGCCGGAGCCGGTAAGAGCACTTTGATTAAGTTTATTATCGACGCTCTGAATCTTCCTCGTGAAAGGGTAGCCTATGTCGCTTACACTGGCAAAGCCGCCAATGTACTACGGCAAAAGGGCTGCCCTAATGCCACAACTGCGCATAAACTACTTTATTATGCCAAGCCTCTTCCCAATGGTCAATATGTGTTTACTCCAAAAAAGACTTTAGACGGTGATTATAAACTAATCGTAGTTGATGAAGTCTCAATGCTTCCAAAAGATATGTGGTTATTACTGTTACGTCACAAAATCTATGTATTAGCCACTGGTGACCCTGGTCAGTTACCCCCTATTAATAAAGACCAAGCAAATAATGTGCTAGACCATCCTCATGTGTTTCTTGATGAAATTATGCGGCAAGCGCAAGATAGCGCAATTATAAGACTATCTATGTTGGTACGTGAAGGTGGAGACTTTCGTAACTTTGAAAATGTCCCTGGTGAAGTTCGCATTATTAAGAATAAACAAGAGTTTTATAATAATTACGAAGATTATAAAGGATGCTTATGCGGCGCAAGTCAAATCCTTTGCGCGACAAACCGCATAAGAGAAAACTTAAATAAGACAGTTCGTTCTTTACAAGGTCGAGGCCCTGAACCAGAAATTGGAGATAAAGTAATTGGACTAACTAACCATTGGGACGAACTAAGTATGAATTATAATCCATTGACTAATGGTTCTATTGGCACAATTTCCTCTATGTATATAGAAGAAGCGAGATACCCTAAAAAAATTACAGAACAGCCAATAAAACTATTATGTAGCGATATTTATATAGAAGATGATGATGATACATTCTTTGATATACCTATTGATTATCAGCATCTTACTACAGGTTCTATGTCAGTAGATAATAACACATTATACCGTATACGTAATTATGTGCGCAATACCGACAAAGAAGGATATAAGATACCTTACGACTTCTCTTATGGATACGCAATTACTTGCTGGAAAGCTTAGGGAAGCTAGTGGCCTTATGTATTATTTTTTGAAGAAAATTTCCCCATAATTAAACAAGAACATATTCAATATCTTTATACTGGTATTACTCGTGCTGAGAGTAAATTAATTTTAGTTGCTAAATAATAAATATTATGATATAATATATGTAAGAATAGATGAAAGTGAGGCGCAACCTTGGAATACCCCGGCTCTTTACATAATCATACGGATTACTCAAACTTGCGTCTCCGCGACTCAACAAATACCTATAAAGACCTTATAGACTATGGTATTGAGTTAGGACACGAGGTAATCGCAATTACAGAGCATGAAACAATTAGTAATGCGGTTAAAGTAGAAAAATATTATAAGAAAATAAAAGAAAAGCATCCAGACTTTAAAGTTATTCTTGGTAATGAGATATATCTATGCCGCGATGGTTTGGATGCGAGCAATTATGTTCGTGGCGAGGATTATTATTATCACTTTATTCTGTTGGCAAAAGATGCCATAGGACACCAACAGATAAGAGAATTATCTAGTCGTGCTTGGGGACGGTCATATAGCTCTTATGCTATGACAAGAGTGCCGACATATTATCAAGATTTAATAGATATAGTTAAGCCTAACCCAGGGCACGTAATTGGTAGCACCGCATGTATCGGTGGTTTCTTACCTCGAAAGATTTTACAATGGGTAGGAACTAATGATCCAACTTTATGGGATAAAATAAAAAACTGGTGTTTCCTTATGCAAGGGATATTTGGTGAAAAAGATTTCTATTTTGAAATGCAACCATCAAATAATCCTGAGCAAGTTACAGTAAATAAAACTTTATTAAAATTATCACAAGAATTAAATATACCTTATATTATTACAACAGATAGTCACTATCTTAAAAAAGAAGAAGCACCAATTCATAAGGCTTTTCTTAATGCACAAGATGGTGAACGAGAAGTGGATGCGTTTTATGCATCTACTTATATGATGAGTACAACAGAATTAGAAGAATATTTCAAGTATTTTGATAATGATGTTTTACAAACGGCATATAATAATATTCAAGGTATAAAAAATAAATGCGAAGATTATAGTTTGCTTCGTCCTCTTAAAATCCCAGAATTAAAATGGAAAACAGTTGATAAAGAGATACCAGAACCCGAGTTTAGTAAATTAATAGCGCAAATCCCAATGCTAAATACATTTATGAACTCTCCGCATAAATCTGATAAATACTTAGTTGGTGCAGTAGTTGATGGTATCTTGCGGCATCCAGACCTTCAAAACAAAGAGGCGTATGATGAAATAAATGCGTGTCTTGAAGATACATGGGTTTCATCAGAAGTTAATAATGCCCGATGGAGCGCATATTTCTTAAATCTCCAAAAGAGTATTGACGTATGTTGGGATGCCGGAACATTAGTTGGTTGCGGTCGAGGTTCTGGTGTAGGATTTGTCTTATTATATTGTTTGGATATTACGCAGATTAATCCATTAAGAGAAACGACAAAATGTTTTAGATGGCGTTTCTTAAACCCAGACCGTGTATCAGTTCTTGATATTGATACCGATATTGAAGGTGCCAAGCGTCCAGTAGTTTTGCAAGCATTAAGAGATTTCTATGGGCAAGATAGAGTAGCTAATGTCGTTACTTTTGGAACAGAAAAATCCAAAAGTGCAATACAAACAGCGGCACGTGGTTTAGGTATAGATAATGATATAGCATTATATCTTGCGTCTCTTATTCCTGCTGACCGTGGCCAAACAAGAACTCTTAAAGAATGTTATTATGGGGACGAAGAAAAAGGATTTGACCCAATATATCAGTTCAAAAGAGAAATGGATTTCAACTATCCCGAACTATGGGAAGTGGCCCAAAAAATAGAAGGATTGGTTTGCCGAGTCGGTGAACATGCGGGCGGTGTAATCTTTGTTGATGAACCATTTACCAATTCCACAGCATTAATGAAAGTGCCAAATGGTGATGTGGTCACACAGTTTGACTTACATGACTGCGAAGATGTTTCATTGATTAAAATTGATTTGCTTTCAATTGAAGCATTGGATAAGATACATAACTGTCTTGACCTATTGGTCGAATATGGGTATATAGAGCCTGGCGCCACTTTGCGTGAAACATATGAAAAAACGATTGGCATTTATAATCTTGAGCGTAGTGACCCTAAGATGTGGAAGATGATTTGGGACCACGAAATACAAAGTCTTTTCCAAATGGAAAAACAAAGTGGTATTCAAGGTATTAACCTTATTAAACCCAAGAGTGTAGATGATTTAGCCGTACTTAACTCTGTAATTCGTCTTATGGCCTCAGAGCGAGGTGGCGAACAGCCATTGGCAATGTGGGCGCGATACCGCAAAGATATTCGTCAATGGTATGCGGAAATGAAAAAATATGGATTGTCTGATGAAGAGATTGAATGGTTAAGCCAGCATAGCGCAGTTACAGATGGTATATGCGAAAGCCAAGAGGGACTAATGTCTTTGGTACAAGAGCCAAGACTTGGCGGCAATTCACTTTCTTTCGCAGATAAATGCCGTAAAGGTATCGCAAAGAAGCAAGGCGCACTTTTTGAAGAATGTGAACAAACTTATTATAAAAAAATAGAAGAACAACATCTTTCTGAAAAATTAGCTCATTATGTTTGGGATGTATTATTAAAGGTGCAGCGTGGTTATTCATTTAACCGCAGTCACTGTTTGGCATATTCTCTTGTGGCATTACAAGAAATGAACTTATGCTTTAGATTCCCAATTCTGTTTTGGAATACAGCGTGTTTAATTACCGATAGCGGCACAGAAGATGCAAGCACAAACTATGATAAAATTGCGGCTGCTATTGGTAAGATGACGAAGGCAGGTATCAAAATTGCTTTGCCAGATATTAATAAATCATCTTATAGATTTATACCCGATATAGAAAACAATCAAATCCTGTTTGGATTAAAGGGTATGCTTCGTGTTGGCGATGATTTGATTAATGAAATTATACAAAACCGTCCATACGTATCAATTAAAGACTTTATGGATAAAGTAAAGGCTAACAAACAATCTATGGTTTCTTTAATCAAGGGTGGTGCCTTTGACAATCTTATGGATAGGAAACTATGTATGGGTTGGTATTTATGGGAAACTTGTGATAAAAAGAAACGAGTTAATTTACAAAATATGGGCGGATTGATTAAATACAATTTATTGCCTGAAGACACAGAAGAGCATATCACCGCACGGCGCGTATATGAGTTTAATAGATACCTAAAATCAATATGCAAGTATAATGGTGAATATTATAAATTGGATGATAGAGCTTTAGGTTTTCTTATTGAGATGGAACTTGAAGACTATATATCTCAATCTCAAAATAATAATTACTTTTTAAATATTAAGAAGTGGGATAAATATTATCAAACTTGGATGAATATATTTAGAGAGTGGATGACAAAAGACCAAGATGCTATATTGCAATCATATAACAGATTAATCTTTTTAGATGAATGGAATAAATATGCTTATGGTAATATTTCTTCTTGGGAAATGGAAGCATTGTGTTTCTATTATCATGAACATGAATTAGCCCATTTAAATCAAGAGAGATATGGCTTTTCTAATTTCTTTGAATTACCTTCGCAGCCAGTAGTAGATAGAGTATTCTACAAAAATGGCAAAGAGGTAAAAATGTTTGTGCTATCTAAAATTGCGGGAACTTGTATTGCAAAGAATAAAAATAAAAGTACAGTTACCTTGCTTACTACTGATGGCGTCGTAGAGGTTAAGTTTAGAAAAGAATACTTTAGTTTATTTGATAAACAAATCTCTGAACGTGGTGAAGATGGTAAAAAGCACGTATTGGAACGAAGCTGGTTTAATCGTGGTAGCATGATAGTGGTATTAGGTATGCGCAGTGATGATATGTTTATAGTTAAAAAATATGCCTCTTCTTCTGGACATCAATTATACAAGATTGATGAAATTGATAAAGATGGTAATTTAACTTTAAGAAATGAGCGTATGAAAGGAACAGAAGAAGAAGATGAAGAAATATGAACTTATTGATTCTAACGAATACAAATGTTAGCGAATAATTTACCTTTGTGACAGGTGTGGTTATGAGGTAGAACAAAATCCAATGATTCTTACCTCATGCCCACCAATGTATAATTATATTTGTCCAAATTGTGGTTGGAAACTTATAACCACTGAATAGTATCCAAGATTAGAGTTTCAAAATCGAGGAGGAAAAGTATGGATGATACCAGAATAAAAATTGTTGCATTAATGGGCCAGTCAGGTTCCGGAAAAGATACTATTAAGAGAACAATTTTTGATATGGGTCTTATACCAAATGCTGTGCCTATTATTTCCTGTACCACTCGTCCAAAACGAGAATATGAAGTGGACGGAAAAGATTATCATTTTATCACTTTTAATAAGTTTGAAGAAGATTTATTAAATAATAATATGATTGAAGCTAAAATATTTAATAATTGGGGTTATGGTACTCGCCTACAAGATTTAGATAGAAATAAAATAAATATAGGTGTGTATACCCCTTCTGGTGTTTATGATTTATCAGAAAACCATGATATAGATTTATGTGTTATTTATGTTTTAGCTGAAGATAAAACAAGAATGCTGCGGCAATTAAATAGAGAGCATTTTCCTGATGTTCATGAAATAGCACGTCGCTTTTTAGCTGACGAAGGAGATTTTGATTAGGAAAATAATATTAAACCAATTATTGATAATTGTTTTACTAGTTTTTATTATTTAGCAAATAATGGAGAAAGTACTATAGAAGATGTTGCTATTGAGGCCGCCTATATCATCGGCCAAAATTGGTTAAATCATTAAAAAGAAAAACTAAATATAGTGATGAGACAAAAATTTCATACAAGATTTAGTTTGGAGGTATATAAATGTTAGTAATTAAACGTGATGGGTCAGAAGTTCCTTTTGATTGTAATAAAATAATTACAGCAATTAATAAAGCATTTAAAGAAGTAGATGGTAAAGTTTATGAGAATGATACAGCTACTGATATTGCTTTAGAAATTGGTAATATACTAGATGAAAAAGCAAAACCAATGACCGTAGAAGAAATACAAGATTTAGTAGAAGAATATTTAATGCGTTCTGAACGCCCCGATGTGGCCCGCGCATACATTCGTTATAGGTACAAAAAAGAAGTAGCACGTAATTTTAGACATGACTTTATAGATGTAATCGTTGAAAAGCTAGAAGCTGCTGATGTGTAGAACCAAAACGCTAATGTTGATGAACATTCTTTTGGTGGTCGTACTGGCGAAGCCAGTAGTATAATGACTAAACGTCTCGCATTGGATTATCTTGTTTCGCCAATGGCGAGAGCAAATCATGAAAATAATGAGATTTATATTCATGACCTTGATGCTTATTATGTTGGTAGTCATAACTGTTTATCTATTCCATTTGACGATTTACTTGCCAATGGTTTTAATACTCGTCAAACAGATGTGCGTCCGGCCGGTTCAGTGAATACGGCATTTCAATTAGTTGCTGTGATATTCCAGTTACAAAGCCTACAGCAATTTGGTGGCGTATCAGCAACACATTTAGATTGGACGATGGTTCCTTATGTTCGCAAGAGTTTTTGGAAACACTTTAAAGATGGTGTAAAATATTGCCAAAACGATAAACTTATGAGTTTGGCTGGCGTTTATGAACCTTTTGAACATATAGAAGAAGGCATAGATGCTCGCAAAGAAGCGAATACACCCATTGACGACGAATGGGCCAGTAATAATAAAATTGCTTATGAATATGCTATGGATATGACTGAAAAAGAAATTCATCAAGCCGTTGAAGGTATGTATCATAATCTTAATACGCTTCAATCTCGTTCCGGCAATCAACTTCCATTTACCTCAATTAACTACGGTACTTGCACTTTACCAGAAGGTAGAATGGTTACTAAAGCTCTCTTGGAAGTTAGCATTGAAGGACTCGGCAAATTACATAAAACTTCTATTTTCCCGTGTGGAATTTTCCAATGTATGAAAGGAGTAAATCGTGAACCAGGAGACCCTAATTACGACTTGTATCAACTTGCTTTAGCAAGTACAGCCAAGCGACTGTACCCTAACTACGCTAATGTCGACTGGACAGGAAATGCTGGCTACGATAGAAATGACCCCAAAACTTACTTCTCAACTATGGGATGTCGCACAAGCAATGGTGCCGACATCAATGCAGAACCTGGTACTAACACCCAGACTAAGGATGGTCGTGGAAATATCTGCCCCGTTACCATAATTCTTCCTACTCTCGCAATGGAAGTAAAAGATAGTCTTGATGCGGCCTACCCAGATGTTGATAATAGTGAAACTAGTCGCATTGAAATCTTTATGGATGTGTTAGATAAAAAGATTCATGAGGCTAAAGATATGTTAATTGAGCGTTTTAACTGGATATGCTCACAAAATCCTGAAAGCGCAAAGTTTATGTATGAGAACCATACAATGCTTGGCTATCATCCAGAAGAAGGAATTAGAAGCGCACTTAAACATGGCACTTTAGTTATCGGACAATTAGGTTTAGCTGAGTGCTTACAAATCTTGGTTGGGTGCGACCATACTCAACCAAAAGGTATGGAATTAGCCAAGAGAATAGAACAGCTATTTAAAGACCGTTGCGCTGAATTTAAGAAGGCTGAACATTTAAATTTTGGCGTTTACTACACACCTGCTGAAAACCTTTGCTATACCGCACTCAAAAAGTTCAGAGATAAATATGGCATTATTGAAAATGTAAGTGATAAAGACTTCTTTACTAATTCTATGCACGTTCCTGTATGGCGTAATATGTCACCGTTTGACAAGATTGATATTGAAAGTCAATTAACTGGATATAGCAATGCTGGATGTATTACCTATGTTGAATTAGATGCTTCAGTAATTCATAATACAAAAGCATTAGAGCAAATTGTTAATTATGCTATGGATAAAGATATTCCTTATTTTGCTATTAACGTGCCGTCAGACACCTGCCTTGATTGCGGTTTCCAAGGTGAGATTAATGATGAATGCCCGATGTGCCATAGTAAAAATATTCAGCAATTACGTCGCGTTACTGGCTATTTAACTGGCAACTATAAAACTGCCTTTAATCTTGGTAAGCAAGATGAAGTTCATCACAGGGTTAAACACGTAGGAGTGAGAACGAAGTGACAAGTAAATAGCGTCATAAAAAAGTTGCTGATAGTTTTTCTAAACTTAACTCTACTTTAAACAAGAAAAAAGATGAGTATTTAGAAAAAATTAGTAAAGTTATAAATAAAGCAGTCAAACAATATGATAATAAAGAATTATGGAAAGAGTCTTATAACAAAATCGTTGATTTAATGTATGCAGCTTTAACAGATACATATTTAGAAACAACAATTACTTTAAAAAATGTTTATACAGAAGTTTCTGATGACATTCTTGATATTGAGGATTTTATTTATAAAAAAGACGGTATAACCTTACCTCAAAGAATAAAAAAATATTGGGATGAAGCAGCTTCTTTACTAAAAAATCCCGAAACTGATATATCAACACTTTCATTATATTTATTAAATATGTATGATAGAATTTTAAGTAATGAAATGCAAAACATAAAAACTGGTGTCAAAGAGGTAAAAACTCCAAAAGCTATGATAGGACTTATACTAGTGATTGAAATTGTTCATTGGGATGATTGTGAATGTGATAAGTGCGAACATTTAGAGGGTTTTTATTTAGAAGATGATGACCCAAGTCTTCCTCCATATCATATAGGGTGTCAATGTGATTGGTGGCCAGACTTTTATGACCCAAACGACCCACAAGATTTAGAAGTATTACAAGAAGCTGGTTGGGAAGATGAAGATGAATGAGAGGAAAAAATTAATATGAATATATTATTTATACTATATGCTATTTCTTTACTTGCTTTGGGTGTTACATTTACCATAAATATGGTTTATTGGCGAAAAGTTGATAAGGCTTTTGATAGATTAAATAAAGCGATAGATGATTTTGTATAGACGATATACAAGGAGGAAGACGACGAATGAGAGTTTTAGCGCATGGTAATCAATATGAATTAGGAAAAATCCTTTGTCCCAAATGTAAATGTATGTTCGCATATAATGGTGAGGATATAAAAATAGAAGAACTTATTGATTATACCTCGTATTATCGTGATAAATATGACAAGAAAGTAATTCATTGTCCTGAATGTCGCGCAAGATTAACTTTGGATGGTGAACTAATATGAGATATGCGGGAATAATTAGAAATGATGTTGCCGCGGGTGAAGGGGTTTGCGTGACCTTCTTCACCCAAGGCTGTAGTAGACATTGCCCTGGCTGTCACAATCCAGAGACTTGGGATTTTAATGGCGGTTATGAGTTTACGCAAGAAACTTTAAATAATATAATTAAAGCATTAAATGCAAATGGCGTTTAGCGTAATTTCTGTATTATGGGTGGAGAACCCCTTAATTCCGAAAATCTTTTCTTAACAGATTTAATTATTACTGAAGTTAAAAAGCATTATCCCGACATTAAAATATATGTATGGACTGGGTATACATACGAAGAATTACTTGACAGAAGTGAAAAATTATTGTAGAATATACTTAGAAATATAAATGTGTTGGTTGATGGCCCGTTTATCCAAGAGAAAAGAGATATTACTTTGGCTATGCGCGGGTCAAGTAATTAGCGGATTATAGAGTTAAAGGAGTAAAATTAAATATGATTATTACATTATGTGGTAGTACAAGATTTAAAGATGAGTTTAAAAGAGTAGAATAGGATTTAACTTTACAAGGTCATATTATTCTAACTTGCGGCCTATTCAATCATGCCGATGACCTTAATATTACTACTGAGCAAAAGATTTAGTTAGACAATCTTCATAAGGAAAAAATCAATATGAGTGATGCTATCTATGTAATCAACCCTGGTGGTTATATTGGCGAAAGCACTTATAGTGAAATTGATTGGGCCTATCGTATGAAGAAGAAAGTGTACTATTTAGTTGAGCCAGGACAGGAAAATGGAAATGAATAGAACGTGGAAGTAGCTGATACTGACATACCTGAGGACAATAATTAAAGGAGAACCTTGATATGAGAATATATTTAGCAGGACCAATTTTTTACTATGGAGACTACCTCCGCAATATTGAATGGGCAACTAAGATTCGTGAAGAGTTCCCCGATTGTTATTTATATAGTCCAGTAGAGAATACAGATATAAATGGCGTCGAGGGCAAGAAAAAGTTTGGAGGTTCGCAGGAAATTGCTAACGGTGATAATGTACGCCTTGATAATACTGATATACTTATTGCCTGCATTGATGGCGATGTTCTTCCTTCTGGAACGTGCGCTGAAATCGGCAAGTTCCATGAAAAGATTGCGCGTGGAGATAATAAGTATATTATTGGCGTTTGTACTGATACTCGTCAATGTTATCTTACTCATAGTGACGCTAAAGATATTGGTGGAGCTTCTAGCCTTGGCGAACAGCAATACTCTTATCAAAACTTATATGTCACTGGTTTGATTAAACAGGCGGGCGTACTTGTGAGTAATATTGATGAAGTAATTGAGGAACTTCGTAGAGTATATAAGGAGTACGACAATGCTGTATAATATTAATGAAAGACCCCCCTTTAATAAACTAATAATGTTCGCCATTTAGCTAATGCTTTCTGTTTTCGTGGCAACTGTGCTTATCGCATAGATTTGCGGCGTAGCTGTGAGTGGCGCATTAGTTGGGGCTGGTTTATCAACAATTATTTATTTAATTATAACTAAGTTTCAATCACCAATGTTCTTGTCCAATTCGGGTGCTTTCGTAGCGCCAGTCATAATGGCGCTTGCGGCCGGTGGATATACCGCCGTTGCAATAGGTGGTTTGGTTACTTGCGTTATTTATACACTATTTGGTTTAATTTTTACCAAGGTACCAGTGGATACTATTTATAAGGTTTTCCCACCAGCACTTATTGGTGCTGTTACGGTAGTAATTGGTATTAACTTAATGCCCTTTATTCTATCATATGTTTAGATTGCTGGTGTGACTAATATGTGGGGTGTTAGTGTGGCACTTGTCACAATGTTGGCTATCGCAATTATTTCACATTATAGTAAAGGCATGGCAAAGACCTTACCCTTCTTGCTTGGAACTTTAATTGGATATGCGTTTGCCATTATTCTTACTATAACTGGTTTATTCCCTGTGGTTGATTTTAGTGTATTTGCCAATTTGAAATTGATTAGCTTACCGGACTTCGCCTTTTTACATTTTAGTCCCGTGTAGTTAACTACAGTTTTCCCAGTTATAATAGTCTTTATTGCTTATACAATTTCGGCAATGATGGAATGTTTAAGCGACCATGCAGCATTAGGAGGTATTATTGGTGTAGACTTGTATAGAGTTCCAGGACTTCATAAAATCTTTATCGGAGAAGGAATTGCCAACGTGGTAGGAACTCTTGTTGGTGGATTGGGCCAATGCTCCTACGGAGAAGGAGTAGCCTGTGTAGGATTCTCAAAAGTGGCTTCAACAATTGTCACCCTCGCAGCAGCAATTGTTCTTATACTACTCGGCTTCATTGGACCGGTTCAGGCATTTATTGCAAGCATACCAAGCTGTGTCTTCGCAGGAGCCGCAATAATCCTTTATGGTTTTATCGCTTGCAGTGGTATTAAGATGCTTCAAAAAACTGACCTTAATATTCAAAAGAACTTAATTATTGTATCCACTGTTCTTTCTCTTGGTATTAGTGGTCTTGTAGTTGGTGGAGCAACAATTAGTTTCTCCGCGACAGCGCTTGCATTAATTGTAGGAATTATTTTGAACTTTGTGTTAAAGGAGAATAAAAATGTAGGTTAAAGTATTTCAATTTGATAAAAATGGAAAAGTGAGTTTTACTCAAGCAGAACTTGAAAAATTACTTAATGAAGTATATAATGGTGGCTATTGGGATGGTAAGCGTTCTAATAATTATTGGACTTGGACTTCACCATATTATACCTATACAGCCACCAACACAAGTAATGAGTGGTATGGAAATACAGCTACAGTAAAAGGTAGTAACATCTCACCAAATATTACTTGGACAACTTCAGCAAACTCTACTGATAAAGGATTTACTTTACAGATGAAGACAAGTGATTCAGTATAGGATACTGCGTCTCATATAAATTAATAAATGGCCCCTGACAACAGGGGCCTTAATAGATGGGAGGGAATAAAATGACTTTTAAATCTCCCTTAACTGAGGAAGAATTAGAGGAAAAGAAAAGTTTAATCCGAGATTTTTATAGTCAACGATTAGATAAATATTATATATTAGAATGGTCAAGATTTGATATAAAACGACTTTTTCATCGTCATACCGCAGGAGATTTTTACCATATTAATATTAACGACACTTTAGAGGATAAAGTTATTGAATGTTTAAAAAATTATGGTAAAATCTATGATATAAAATTAGTTGGTGATTAGGTCATCTTTACTCTTGGCACATATTTTAATTAGATAATTTTTAAATTATACTCAATTGACGACGATACTTGTGAGGTCAAATAATTGGGTAAATTAAATTAATATAAATCATAATTTTCTTATATATTATAGAAATGTGAAAAAGGAGTTTTTAAGCTATGGAAAAAATTATTACAATTCCAGAAGAAAGAACAATTGAAGTATAGAAGGCTGATGTAGAGCGTTCTGCTCGTAGAGATATAATTGTCTATTTAATGGAGCATCCTGAAATTAATGTTGATGAAAATAGACGCGCTGAATATCAAAGAGAATACGATGAAAAATATTTTGCTTTTGAATAGGCCAAAAGTAGAATAGAACGAGACTTTGTTATACCTGCAACTGAAGGAAAAACAAGTAACTGGACTTTAGATTATAGTACAAATGAAATTACAATAATATTTTAAGCTGAATTAAAAAATTCAGCTTAAAATTATTTATTGAGGTAAAATACTATGAAAAAATGGAATAAACAATATCAAGATTTAATTTCCTAGTTTTATCCCTATCCTTATAATAAAGAAGTAGATAAAAATAAAATTCAAACAGTTAATGTTACATTTTAGGTAACAGATGAATGTAATTTAGCTTGCACTTATTGCTATCAAATCAATAAAAATAAACATATAATGCCTTTAGAAATCGCTTAGAAATTCATTGATATGTTACTTGAAAATGATGAAAATACCCAACAGTATATAGATACTTGGGCTAGTGACGCCATCATTATTGAATTTATTGGTGGCGAGCCATTTTTATAGGTAGAATTGATGGATTAGATTATGGATTATTTTGTTCAACGTATGATTGAAACAAATCATCCTTGGTAGTATAATTGGCGTATTTCTATCGCTTCCAATGGTGTTTTATATTTTGAACCAAAGGTATAGGATTTTATACATAAATGGTTTGACCATTTATCCTTTAGTATATCAATTGATGGAAATAAAGAATTGCATGATGCTTGCCGTGTTTTTCCCGATGGTCGAGGTAGTTATGATATCGCTATGGCCGGGGTGCGGCATTTTGTTGATGTATTAGGTGGTGATATGGGCAGTAAAATGACGTTAGCTCCTTCTAATGTTATGCATACTTATATTGCTGTAAAAAATTTAATTGAATAGGGATATAAAGAGATTAATTTAAATTGTGTTTTTGAAAAAGGTTGGGAAAATTCGCACGCTATTATTTTATATAATTAGTTAAAAGAATTAGCTGATTATATCTTAAAAAACAACTTAGAAGATGAATTAAATTTATCTATATTTAAAGAGCATATATTTTGTCCCAAGAGCTTAAATGATACATAGAACTGGTGCGGTGGTAATGGTTCTATGATTTCTATTGATTGGAAGGGCGATATTTTTCCATGTATCAGATATATGGAATCTTCATTAGGTGATTAGGTTGAACCAATTATTATTGGTAATATAGAGAATGGTTTAATGGCTGATGCGAAATGTCGTAATTGTATTAATAAATTACGTGAAGTTAATAGAATTACACAATCTACAGAAGAATGTTTAAAATGCCCAATAGCTGAAGGATGTTCTTGGTGTTAGGCTTATAATTATCAAGATAGTGGCGGGGATTTTAATAAACGTGCTACTTATATTTGCATAATGCATAAAGCACGAGCATTAGCCAATTGTTACTATTGGAATTTAAAATATTGGAAAAATAAAGAATTTAAAAGAATGAAATTATGGCTTCCAGATGAAGAGGCTTTAAAAATAATTAATCAAGAAGAATTATAGTTATTAAAAGCTTTATAGTATCCAATCAAATAAAGAAAGGAGGATATTTATATGGCAATTAAATCCAATGAAATAATTACAGCAAGTGATTTAAATGATTTAAAAAATAAAATATAGATTTTATATAATAATCGAGATTTATTAACTGATACCTAGAAAACTTTTGGTAATACAGCTACAAGTAGAACATTTACTGCCGGCCAAATACATCCTAGCTATATTCAAGAATTAATTAATGCTTGTTTAGTAGTTAATGATATACCTAATTTAAAAAAATGGGATAACAGTGTTACAGATGCCTTGCATAATAATGATAAAATTTTTGGCGATGGTAGTAATACTGATTTATTAACTTGGTTAAGCGATACTAAACGTGATGCTACTAAACGTTCATCTAATCACGGCTGCCGTGGTGCTTGTGTAGGTATTTGCTCTGGTAGTTGCTCTGGTGATAGCTGTACTAGTGGATGTACAGGAGAAAATGCCGGTACTACTGGAGGTAATGATAATTCTTCTTCATAGGGTGTTGGTTGTTTAACATGTGGTAACGTATGTAGAGGCAGTTGCAGTGGAACTTGTTCTGGTTGTGGTTCTACTTGTAGCAGTGGATGTAATATAGGATGCTCGAACGGATGCCAACAAACTTGTGTAAATGCTTGTGCAGAAGGAGAAACACAAGGAACTTGTACAAATTGCGGACGTAATTGTACCTCAGGTTGCTCTAACAGCGCAGGAGGAACAAGTAAAGCAAAAAATTGTGATGGATGCGTAGGAGGATGTTGGAGTGGTTGTACTGGCAATTGCGCAGGATGTACTGGCGGTTGCGGAAGTTGTGATACAAAATGTTATAATAGCTGTAAAACTGGATGTCAAACAAATTGTGGAACAGGATGTAGAGGAGGCTGCGCAAATCATTGTTCGAGTGATTGTACTGGCTATTGCCATTCAACTTGTATTAATGGATGCGCCACTGATTGCACTTCAAGATGTTATGGAACAGCATTAGGTGGCTGTTATGGATGCTCTGGGTAGGCATCAGGTTAATAAAAATAATAAAAAGGGAGATACCAATTAAGGTATCTCCCTTTATTTTTTTATCATTTTATTTTAATCCAAATTCTACCATTTACGTTTACATTATCACTGCCCCAAGTTTCATATTGAGGTATCTCACTAACGATTCCAACGATACAATCTGGATATTCTTTTATTTCTTCTCTTGTCATTATATCAACAGTGCCATTTGGTGCTGAACATACAGCCATACCAGCGTGATAATTTTCACGAGCCTAATATGGGTATACTAAAACTCGTCCTGCTACCGCAAGTGGAGTTTGACATTCACTTGTTCCGCCCATGGCATGACCAAAAGTATCAGATATGACTTGCGCACCTGGCTATAAACGTTCACTAGCACAGGATAAAGAACCATCGTCATTATCTACTACAACGCGACCTGGCTTTAAATCAATAGTTGTACGATATTCAGCATAATCGTTAAATACAGCATTAAACACTTTCGCAGCCCAAATGTTTTTTGCTGCATAAATACCACCATTTGTTCTAATAGAAGCTGCAGTTGAGCCAATTGTATCATTACCAGCATAAGTACCTGTAGTGCCATCATTTACGTTTGTTATACTAATAGTACCACTAGCTTCAATATTGCCATCATCATGGTCTAAAGTAATTGTTGGCGTAAAGTTATCATTGGTCATTGTCCCAAGATATAAGTCAGTTATTAATTTATTAGTCCAACCTTTATTGCCAAAAATACTATCAGCAGGTTCATTTTCTCCTCCCCCACTTGAACCGCTTTCACCACTAATTATAATATTTTCGACTTGAATAGTATCAAAATAACCATAGGGCCAGCTCTAGGTTGTACTGCCAACACTTGCGGTGGTATCGCTATTTGGTGGAAGAATTGAGTGACCATATATTTCGTCCCAAGGATTATCTGCATCACCCAATTTACTTTCTGAATTGTCGGCAGGAACTATAATAACCGAGGATGGTGTTGCAGTTGTTCCAGACTGACCAACTACTATCTATGTAGTAGAAGATTCTTCAAAACCTTTAACAGAAACTTCATAAGTTATTCCATTAATATCGGCTCGTATTGTACCATTATTCTAGGCTGGTAGAGCATTGTTTTCTAGAATAACCTAGGTTGCTGTTATATTAGAACCAAATTCAACATGGTCACCAACTTTAACGTATTTATACCCATACATTAGAGGGTGCTGTTGAAATGCTTGGTCATTAATAAAATTGTTTAAAAATGCAATATAAGTTTCTAAATCGGCGATACTGTGTTGTTCTTTAACTTCACTATTGCTATCAGGCTAGAACTAAAATGTATATTCATCTTGTTCACTATAAATTTCTTCATCGAGAGTGGTATCATTATACTGTGTTGTAGCAAGCCAAATTAAATCAGTATTTAAATCTCTTATATGCTAATTAGCCACATCTATCTATGCATTTAATAAAATCAAAATATGATTAACGATTGTATCGACCTATTCTATAATATTTTCTATTTTTGAACTTTTATCGAAATTAGATAAAATTGTCCCAAAGACGCTATTTGAATTAAGATAGTTCGCATTAGCCAAAACAAATAAAAGGCATTCATTGTTTTGATAAACAGTACTTGCCCATTGTTCTAATTCTCTTTCTTCAAACTCATATATATACTTATATCCATGATTTGTGGTATCATAATAAAAATATAAAGTATTTGGGTCGTAATCTGGTATATCATTAGCACTTGTGGCTATTGGAGTAAATACAAATTTTAAATTATTAGTATCAATAGTTTCAGAAATAATAATATTATTATATTCAGCTATGAACTCTTTAAAATTAACTAATAAAGTACGGTTCGCCTGATAATCATTATCACCCTAAAAATGTTCATCCATTTCATTTAATAGAGCTTCTAAATTGTTAACAATACTTTTTACAGTGCTATTCCTTAAAAGCTATACAGATACAGAGACAGTATTTTCAACAGTAGGTGAAACATCAGTACTTACACTACTGTCTGAAGCTAAAACGTTTTCCCAAGTAAAAACTTTAGTATTTCCTTCTTGGAAAACGAGATTTTGCGGCAAATAATCGTTATTACCAAAAAAATTAGTACGAAACAAAGAATATAAAGTCGTTAATATTGTCTAGGTATTAACCATTAAAGCGTTATAATTATTAACAATTGAATTGAGTTCATTATTCTTTTTATCTCGCTATTCAATACTGTTATCACGAATCTTTATCCAACGATTAAGATAATAATTCCATTTTGACTATATAGCTTTTAATCGTACCATTTCTTTTTTTGCCTAAGAAATTTTTTTACGACTATCACTCTAAAAAATAACATTACCTTTAGTTGTATCGGGATCACCATAAGTAATTTTAATGCATGGAGTATTTTCAGTATAAGACTGCCAAACATTATCATTATACAACTCATCAGTATCTGTACTTTCCATAAAGTCTATATCTACTATTGGATAATTCCTTATATTAGTAAGAAGATTTTGTAATGCTGATTTTTTTAAAACTACATTATCAGCATATTTTTCATCTATTGCCATGTAATAATCTCCTTTCTCTCAAAATTAAAAATATTTCTATATATTTTAGAAAAAAGATATGATAAAATTACTTATATTAGGCCAAAAAAAAAGAGGGTAGATAAAATCTACCCTCAAATTGCATCAGTCCAATAGACGTTAAAATCTTTATTTTTTTCAAATATATCCTATACTTTTGCCCAGATACCATAACCTGTGACTTCAAAAACCGGATTACCATCTTCATCATAAGTTGGATTACCTTCATCATCTAAAACAGGAGCTATACCTGGGTCACTTAATATTCTTTCAACTGGATAGTTTAAATAATCATGACGATTAAAACCGCCATAAGATGCCCATCCAACAAGAACTCTTGTTTTTGCTACTAAAGTATTTAACTCATATAATAATTCTCCAGAGGTTTTATCCATCTTAAAGAATTTGAAGGAAAATTGAACGTTGCCGCCATATTTAGTAATAGGACTCTAAATGTTCCAACCAAAAATTAATTTATTTGGTACAGTTATTACGTCGTAAGCTGGAATTACCCACATATATTCTTCATTTTTGGCGTTCTTAAATTGAACAACTCCGATACAATTAGATAAATCAACATTATCATAATATCTATCCATGATGAAATAAATAATTTCAGCCTAGTGGTCTGCTTCAACCCCTAAAAACTTAGGGGTTTCCACAGAACGGGTATTGAGGTCTATTTTATAAACAGGCTCATCAACAGGTATTCTTATTAAGATATTAGGAGGATTATATGAATTTGCTATGTGCGCTAAATACTCTAGATATTCTGCTTCGCCAGTAATCATAATATGTACCTCCTATTAGAATTATTATTAGTGAGATTCAATACCAAATATATCAGTATAGGCGACATGAATAGTACCATGGTAATGGTTTTCAGTCTTTATACGATAATAACCTGGGTCATTTTCAATGCTAAATGTGAAACGAATATTGCCTTCACCATCATCCTGACCTACGATTTCGCGTACATCAGTTTGGCCATAAGTTTCATAAGGAATATTATCTTCATCATGACCAGATGGATCACGAGGAGTAACAACATCGTTTTCCATATCATATTCTACTTCTTCAATAAAGTAAGACGTAGCCGCATCAGCATAATTGCTAGAACTATCTACCATTACAAAATCAAAGTTTTGACGAGTTCTAGACATTTCTAAGTCAACCATCTATCCATTTGGACGTGCACCAGCTTCTAGAACAGGAATTGCTACACCATCAATAGTAGTAGTAACATTAATATCTGTAATAGCTGGGGCCACATAAGATGTATTAATAACAGCTGAATTATCAGAAATACTATAAGTACCATTGCGACGATTAAATGCGCGGACGGCATAAGAACCTTCGCCCATACTGTCAATAAGGAATTTACCTGGACCAACATCTTCAGCATCGCCTGTACTTACAAACACGCCCTCGGCTGGGAGAGGTCCAAAAGACAAGTCATTAAGAATGGCCTCAAGCTCACTCTCGTTGGCAATCTCAGCAGCATCGCTAGAAATTAACTGAACAGCAAACTGACCAGCGCTATCGCGTGCATCTTCACTATCAATAGTAACAGTAGCGGTAATATCAGGTACGATTGTATCATCAATATAGGTATAAACTGTATCGCCTTCTTGATGTTCTTCCTCAATAACATTATCGCTAAATTGATATGCACTGCTTACGCCAAGTACAACCTATGGTTTAATAGCTGCAGGAACTACGCATACATTACTTTCAGCTTCGCGGCTATTGCTAGAACCACCAACGAAGATGTAAAGAGTTTTTCCATCAGCTTGAGCCGCAATAGCGTCATCATTACGAATTGGATTCATCACATCAATTTCATCATTGGTGTTCTTTAAATAATAATTGGTACCAGCTTTAATAACGGCACCATCAAGAACCTCTTGGTAAGCACCAGTGCCAAGATGACCCTGTGCGAATACTTGATAATTACCAGCACCAAGAGCCTCAAAAGAAGAACCAAAGACATAGAAGTCAGGTATTTCTACATCAGGTTGATTTTCATCGGCATTAATAGCTTCAATCATATCCAAGACAGCCTGAACATCACTATAACTTAAAGGATTGGAAACAGTAATTGTATTTGCTGAACTTGATTCACCAAAGGTGACAGGAGTTACACTTACACGATCATTTTCGTCTAACAGATAATAAGTATAACTTTCTTTCATTTCTGCTACTGGAACTTTAATGTAATCACTAATAGATGTTAAAGTTTGAGTTGTACGCACGGTGCTAACAGTACCATCAATTGGACTAAATACCCAACGATAATAAATATCAGCCGTTGCAGGATTGGCAGAAGCAAATGTTGAAAGCATTACACCCTTACCTTGTGTATAATCAGCATCAATATCAGTACTAGCTGGTAAGTATTCTTTCTCAGGTAATCCTAAGAAATTATCATTTTCATCTTTAGCGCCCATTTGCCATGCTGGGGTAGAAATAGATGGCATACTAGAATCACTATATACACTGTTAGAAACACGGCCTAAATAATTGTCAATATTATTACTTACTAATTCTGGATCAACCAAATCTAAAGTGTCATTAATATTAACACTAGCAGTTAAGCTGTTAAACTTATAACTAATTTGGCCAGCAGAAAGTTTATAAAAGCTAACAGAAAATGTAAGTGTACCTTTCCCTGGAGTCATAGATTTATCAATAATAAATCCAAGAGTCACATAACCAGGCTTAATATCACCGTTAGGAGCAAATGCTAAGGTTGACTGAACTTCGCCGGCTGTTCTTGCGCCAGCTTTTGTAAATGTCCAGTTAATAGCACATTTTGTATCTAATAAATCTTGAGTATCAAAATATCTATCAATTTGAAGAACAATCATTTCAGCATTATGGTCACCATATACGCCAATACCACTTTTCTTAACAGATGCGGGAATAGAAATCTCACGAGTATTAGCATTAATTGTGAAAATCTCTTCATCGGCGGGCATTAAAAGCCAGTAGCCACCAACTGTACCGCTACTAAATGTTCCATCATCATTCTCAACTTTATTGACCCATAAATCTCTAATTGTGGTTAAATTAGCAAAATAATCTTCAATAGAGTGAATAGGTGATGTGGAAGCAAAGATTGCGGCCATAGCGTCATTACGCTTTGCGCCTTGCTCAACAAGTGCGGCATTGATTAAATCAAATGCTGGTTTATAATAAGCTTCACCATTGCTAGAAGTTATTTTATCAATCATAGAGCTATCTTCTTCCTTTCTTTAAAAATTGCTATACTATAAGAGAGAGGTTTTATACTCTCTCTTATAGTATTAAAAAAGTTATAACTAAATCAATTTATTTTGGCCTTATTCATTAATTTCATACCACTTATCAGCCTCTTCTTCAGCTACCAAAGCGGATGTTCTAATGTCTACGCCGTTGGTTAATACTTTTCCAATGCTAGGACGAAGCATAACCAATCTAATATAATAAATATCTTCAAGATGAACAGGAGAATTAATGACTCCATTTGTTCCAAGATATCTATACCAAGTCTCTTTTGTCATTTTTCATCCTCCTTATATTATATCTATTGTGCCAACTTGACAATCAATATCAGTACCATCAAGAAGGTAAATTGAATAATTATTTGCGCCAAGTCGGCTTAAAATTGAATCACGGTCGCTGTCAGCATCTTGACCCACATAATAGAATATTAACTAAGGTAAAAGACTATTCGTTGCTTTTGCACTGTCTAAAACATTACCGCTATAATTATTTAAATCTTGACGATTTTCAATACTGCCAAATGAAATACCACGGAAACGAGCATTTAAGAAAGCACGTTGTCCAACGATAGTAACGTTAGGTAATTTAACCCATTTATCAGCCATATGAGTAGTGGCAACATTAAATTTGCTTTGATTCTCTATACTTAGAGCAGAAAAACCATAATTACGAATTATACCAACTTTATTAAAGAATCTATCAATATCAGCCTACCCCATTTCATAGAATAGCTTTGGTGTAAACTAAAAAGCTGATTGCTCAATTATCATATCATAATTAGGCAACTCTACATAACGAAGATTTTTCCAATATCTAAATGTTGTGTATCCAATTCTAGTAACCTAGCTACCTTCGGCGAAATATACATGTGTAATATCATTTAAGGCTGTTGATTCTGTATTTTCACCTTGTATCGTCCTATTGGCAATTCTCTAAATTGGAACTATTGTGCCAATATCATTACCATCAGTAACTTTGCCATAAACTGGTATAGTTATTTTGCCGGCCAAATTAACATCTGGCTTAAATACTAATGTATTTAACATTTGACCGTCTATAGATTGACGATAAATTGAATAAGCACTTTCAGGCAATTCTTTTTCATATACGCTGGACTCAGCAAATACAGAATAAATTGTCATATCATTAGAAATTATAGAAGGTACTTCTTTGCCAACAGAGATAAAGGTTGTGTCATTGGGGTCTATAGAATATCCAATAAACTTATAAGTTTGTGTTAATCCCAAGCCACTATCATCTTTATAAGGTACATAAATATGTCCAGTCGTTACATCAATCTAATCATTTACATAATCATAGATATAATCAGGGTTGACAAAGGTTGAACCATTGTCAACGATAGCAGCACCGACGCGTTCAGAACCATTATAAATGACGATAACGTTTTTATGTACTTCATATTGAGCATAAAGTGTTAATACAGTTACGCCAGAAGTAGCAAAATTAAAGCTATTTAAGTGTTCTTCTAAATCAGTATAATCGCCATATCCAGTATTAACATCTACCACATAAGGTAAGAACATATTTTCACCAGTAGGATCAGTAGACCAACCAATGAAATCATATCCAGCTTTTGTAGGAGGATCTTTTGTTGGCGCAAGAGGTGTGTTGCTGTCAGAGCGTAAAGCTTCAATTGTTTCTACTACACCACTATTAGGCTATACATACGCATATCTAGTTACATTAGATTCCTAAATATAATCCGCTGTAATAAATAATTGTGGGAAATACTGAGCATATTTTTGTGTTAAATCTGTTTCTTTTATTTGATGTGAAGCATCATTACAAATATGCATATTACCAGTAATATTAGGACGAGTCACTGTTTCTCCACCGCGTGTGCTTCTGTAATGATTAGAATTAACGGTTGTAGCATTATCATAGTCATCAATAAAGATTTGTAATAAGTCTAAGTTATTGATAATAGACATATCTTGCTACATTTTTGCGGATGTGTCTTTTGTATACAATTTTTTATTTAGCTTTAAGGATGTCCATTTCTCTGGTGTATGGTCAGTATAAGCAATAAAGTTATTATGGTCAGTTAATTCATAGAACTAAGTAACCCCATTATCATATTCTACATCGGATTCAATTAATGAATATGGACTCCAATTTACATTATCATAATTAATAGCTAAATAACTATTTTGTCTAAACTTTTCACGAATATCAACAGCATTCTCTAATAAAGTATAAGAATCATATCCTAAGTTTACATCAGTTAAGTTTAAAGTAGATACTTTAGATACTTTTCTTTCTCTTTCGTCTTCTGTATTAAAAGAAGTAATAGTTTTATCCCAGTCGGTTAAATTTTCAATATATAAGCCTTTATAATTATCAGCGTCAACATATTTATACTCTAAGTCAGGGTCAGAAACCATTACTTCTGGATAAGAGGTAATAATATTTGTTAAGTTTTTAGCATGGACTAAATTTACAATACTAACACTTCTTGGCAGGTGTACTGTATCTAGCGGTGCGCCTTCAGCAAAGTTAACTGAAGGAATATTTGTATTTAACGCTCTAAATTCACGCAGTTTTGCTGAACCAGAAATATCTTGTCCTTGTGATAAAGCTGTTAAACCAGTTAAAATAATCTTCTATAATAGACCTTTTTTATTTGTACTATTCACACCATCATTAAGGTCAAATGTGCCAGATTCTTTACCAATAATACCGTTAGCATAATTTGGTGCATCGCTACCAATTAATAATTGAGTTAAACGTTTTCCTGTACTTAGTTTAAAGTGTGAAGGATATTTTAAACTCAAATCGCCTAAATCGGATAGATAATCACCACCAGGGATATAAGTTAACTATTCATTATAAGGATGAATAGCTTTATAACCGTTAGCTACTGAAGGTGTAGTGTTTGTAATAACAGGATTTAATCCATCATATTTAATTGTAGGAGTTAATGGGTCTTCATCATAGAATACAGTAACATACTATGCCAAGAATGGTGTAATTGTAAACTCTGGAATAGCATCGTAAAACTTTCTTGGATAATGTACACGACTATATCCGGCAACATCGGAAGCAATCTTAGATTCATCTAAGTATTTATCTGATGTGGCTATATCGTTAGCATTAGCACGAATCATAATTTCTGTTTTATATCCAGAAGAAGTAGAATCGTAAGCACCAGCCAACCACCAAGAGTCAAGATAGTTCAAACGATTGCGAATAAATAATTCACGAGATAATTTTCTATCGCCTTGACAGGTATATACATAAGAATTGTCTGTAATTTTTTCTCCAGTTGAGGCTGAATGGAAACCATAACGACGATCAGTTCCATTTTCCCAGTTTGCAACCTATTTTCCTGGCGCAATATATTTATACCATTCATCTAATCCTAAAGCAATAACAGGACGAACGCCCTTCATAGCATAAGAGTTGGCAAAAACACTTGGGTCGCATAAATAAGCGCCCTCAATAGTTCTTTCAGTAAGGCGTGAAGCCTTTCTTAATTGTCTATATTTTTCTTCAATCTGTTTTCTAAAGCCAGCGAAGAAGTTTTGCCACAAAACACTATTTGCTGTAGAAAAAGTACCCTACATTGTAGCATCTGTATCATAATCCCATAATACAGCACCAATATTATTCAATCCTAATTGAGTATCAATATCATAGAAAATAGGATACCAAATATAAGAACCATTTTCTGCTTCGGGACCCCAAGAAGCAATCATCATATTCTTGCCACGTGAGTCATAGCAAAGTAATAATTCTGTTAAGATGAAATAAATTAAACAATATTCTAAGTCTAAATGTTGATTAAATTCTTGTACATATTTCTTTAAACGATAACCAGCACAATCAGTATAATATGTAATAAGAGTATCGTCTTTAGGACGAACCGTACCAGTATATCCTGCAGGAGCAATTGCTCTTGTCATGATATTTTCTCCATCACGCATATATACATAGAATTTTTGAGCGTCTTCTTCAGTGACTTGATCGACTCTTACTAATTTCTCGCCTTCGCTGTCTACGAAGTATACTACATCAGCGCCATTTTCTCGCACAGTTTCTACCATGTAAGAAACACTATTAGTAAATGTCTTAGGCTCAGGTAATGTGACGCCCGTATCAGTCTAAGGCACTGAAGTGGTATCAGTAGAATCTAACCATAAGAATAATTCTTCTAAGTTAGCCATTTTCTCTCTTAGAAAAGCATTTTGTGCGCTAATAGTAGATAAATCACGTAAACTACCATCAGCCATTTTAATTTTGGTTACATCTTTATATCCTAAAGAAGTTGCGGTTTCAGCACCACGACAAAATTCAATTTGATCGGCCTCATTATTATAACGAGACTCAAAGTGCTTTGCAACTTCAAGAGAGCCAGAACTTGTTAAAGTACCAAAGCCAGTAGTACGTTCAGCAGCGCTGGGGAACTTAAATGAGGTCCAAGTACCTTGGTTATCTCTTAATTCCCAACATTCGGCTACATCAGCAATAGCCTTTTCACCTTCAACAAAAGGATGAATATCGTCTAACTCAAATCCATAGTATTCGTTAGAACCTTTATCTAAGTTTAAGTTATAACGTCCAATATATTCATAAGCTAAATCAGCTCTTTCTTCATCTAATGCTTTATCAGCGGTAGTTGAGTGTTTATGGAAAACCATAACTGGGACGCCATATACGGATGTGAGGAAGCCAGCACCGTTAGTGCTAATATTAGGTAATTTAGATAATGGATGATAATTATATATACTATTACCAACCAAGTTGGCAAAACCAGTATTATAAGTACCGGAAGATTCCATATAGTCTATCTTCCAAGTAAACTTGGCAGTACTACAATTATCATTATCCATACTCCATTTTTTAAAGGCGCAACTATTACGAGCCGCTAAACGTGTTTCTTCATCAACATCATTTCCAGCAGCATCTTTACCTGTTATCCATGTATTCCAAGCTTCGGCATAAGGTCCACCAATATAGAACCAACCCCAATCATCGTGCTTAATAACATCTTCGCCATTAGCACTTTCTTTCTTGGTAGCTGATTTCATTTTTGTTTTAAAGTTACGACGTGGATAAGCCTAAGAAGATGTACCCTATACATTAATTTCTGCGCCAATAGCAACATAACTTGGACTACGTTTCTTATAGGTACTATCATTTACTAAACCATTTTTATAAGCATTTTCTAGGCTGGGGTTTACGAAAGTAATTTTACAATATCTATCATTACCTTTATAGTATGGTAATCTATCATCTTCTGCATCATGTGTGCCAGAGTTCGGGTCAGGGAACCCATTACCATTATCAATAATTTCCCAAACAGCGTATGGCATTGAAGGATTATCAGGATAATTTTTATTATACTCTAATAATTTAGAATATAATAAAATAGTGCCATCTGTGCGGTCAGTTAATTGATTTTGATCGTATAATTCTACACTATGAATATCAGAAATATAGTTATGAATAACGTCAGGCATTGATAACTCAGTGTTATAAATTCTTAATTTGAAAATATCAATATCGCAGAACTCTGAGGTAATTTCAAACTAATCATTATCCATTACAAATTGGTTAGTAGACTCTAAGTTTAGAGCACCACTTAAAATACCATTTAAATAAATGGACATTAATTTACTAGAGGTTGAACCAGCCTTTGCTACTACGAAAGATAAATTAATAATTTCATCTTCTTTATAGCGAACATTAGCTGTACCTTCAGAAGTGTGGAAATAAGCCTCTTGAGTACCAATACAGAAACCATAACCTTCATTATTTAAATATTTAAAAATAACACCGGCCGAACTATTAATCACTTTTGGTGAAGATTTATCCATAATAGTATTACCATCTTCATCACGTTTCATGGTTAAATGATTAGCTTCAATATCAGCCACTGTATGTGATTCATTATCTTCTAAAACATAATAATATGGAATAGTTCTAATTAATGTAGAATATTCCTATATATTACGAACTCTAAAACGAATCTCAAAAGAGTAGTTAGTCTCACTACCAGACAAAGTATAAGTATCCAAATGTACTATAGCTTTACCGCCATTAGCCACTGATAGATAAGCCCCATTGCCATCGTCATTATTTAACCAACCATTGTTATACCAGTTGAAATCTTCAAAAGTAGTATAGTGATGTCCACTGGTCCAACTACTTCTAGAAGCTGAAGTTTCATTATTAGATCTACCAACAGAACTTAGATTTAAAATTAAAGAGTTTTCATTTACTAAACCTAAATCACGTTCGTTCTCTCTAGTTACAAATATAGAGACTTTACGAATGGTGCGGCCGCAAGTAAAGGTAAAGATATTTTCTTTACCAACCCCATAATCAGCTTCATATACGTTAGTAACATCTAATTTAACCCATCCAGAAGCATCATAGCTAATTTCCATTGGGGAAACTGGCAAAGCAACACCGTCTTTTTCAATATATACGACAGCTTTTGCTGAGTTTAATTCTTTTTCTGGGTCGTACACCATAAAAGGTATAATACATTCATTATAGTTAATAATGGTTTTTTCATAGTCACCAAACCAAATAACCGCATCACTATTACCTTCTTCGCGCCAAGCCACATTATAAACTATTGGATCAGAATATAAAGTTGTTCCACTAATTACAGTAGAAACTCGCAGCTCAATTTTATGCGCACCATGGGATTGCCCAGGAATTACTACAGTATATGTAGAACTACCTGTTGGTTTAAATGAGTTGTATTGTTTATTGCGGTTATCAGCGTTTAAATCTAAAGGATATAAGTCATCAATAGTAACATGTAAAGTCTAGTTTAAACCATTATAGGCTGGGATAAACTATAAACCTACTTCTCCCTAATAAATTGCTGTAGTATTAAAACTAGTATTTTTAGCAATTCCTAATTCTACAGTTGAAATATTATCTAAGATTCTTCTAGTACGAGAGTCGTTATTACCCATAATTGAGTTCACTGAACTAGCACGCACAGTTATAGTAATATCTGTACCTTTTGGTAATCTAGCTGTATCAAAGTTGTAAGTGGAACCACTATCAATACGTTCACTAAAACTTTCAATTTGTTGACCAGCTTGAGTAATTACAAAAGATAAGGTAACAGTACTATCTACATCAGAACTAGCAGTAAATTTTGCGAATGAACTTTGACCATAAATATAGGTAAAACCAGAGTCAACCGTACCAGTATCATAACTAATATAAGTATCTTGTACAGCAACAGTGCCACCGCCACCGCCACCACCACTTACAGCAATTAACTCACCAGTAGCGTAAGTTTCATTAGCATCGGTAACGCGGAAAAAACGACCATCTGAATTTAATATTAAAGAGTCAATTTTTGGTACTGATTGCTCATCTAACGCGGTTAAATAAATAAGATAAGTATTACTAGCCTCATCCATATTTGCTTTAACGATTTCAGTATCATCACCATCGGCCCAAAGAAAACCAGTTGAACCGCCTCCAGCTTCGGCGCTGCTCATTAAATAACGAGCTCCATCTTTGTCCAAATAAATACGTCCAGAGTCATAAGCAAAAAGCACTTGTCCGTCTAAGATTTCCATTTTATTGATTGCGGCCTAAGTGCCTCTTATCGGCTGAAAGATAATATTATCCGCCATTTTATGCGCTCCTTTCTCTTAAAAATATAATAAAAATAAGGGAAAGGAATATATTCCTTTCCCTTAATAATATTCCTTCACAGAATATAAAAAATTATTGTGGTATATTAACTAAGTTTGTCCTTAACAAATTAGAAGGAACCCCACTCCATATTAATCTTAACTGTTGGTTTAAGAGCATTAGAATCGTTACTTGAAACAGTAGCACCATTAGCAGTGGAAGTAATAGAAGTAAGAGTTAAGTTATCAGAAATCAAACTTAATTCAACTGTGGCGCTACCATCATCACCATTATCTAAAAGAAGCTGTGAAGCATAATCAACAGCCCTATTAGCTGTTCCCGCGGCGCCAACATCAGTAACGCTTTGAATTGGCTTACCTAATGTAGTATGTGTATCTGCAAAACTAAAATTACCAACAGTAGCTGTGGTAACGTGGCCATGCTAATCTAAACTAATCCCTGTAACGAAAGTAGCGGTTACAGATGGGTTAAGATTATGGCTTTGTACTACAGTAGAAGATGCCGCAATAGCTGTGCCTGTACCGGCGCTACCATGGCGCATCTCAATTTCTAATCTATGATCTACGCTATTAGCTGTTGCGCTATATTCAATAGCGGAAGTTCCAGTTCTTGAGTCAGGAACAAAAATAATGCCGCCAATATTAGAGTTGCCATCAAAGACAGTAACGCCAGGATTACCAACAGCATTATTATTAAAGGTCAATACGGGTTCATCGCCAGAAGGAATAACAGTCCAAGTTACTGCACCATCTGTATCGCCGTTAGCCGCATCGCCAGCTATAATTAAATCGCCAGCCTTAGCTTCTATCAGAGCTGTTTGTGCTGTATCGGCTGGATATCTGAAATCTTCAGATACTCTATAGGTATCACCCATATTGCCCTGGTATTTACCAGAAACAGCTGTAGAAGCAGCAAATAATGTACTAGCAGCATTTTGGCTATTTACAACGCCCATATAGGACATAGCATTAGCAGTTTGCAGTTTGCTTTCAATTAAACTATCAACTTGACCAGTGGTATAAACATCTAAAGCTGCAATGCCGCTACTATTAAATGTAGCGCCGCTTAATCCTAAAGCCGCAGGACTAATGACCTAAGACGCTGTAACACCATATTGAATGTTCATCGCCTGAGAGGCTGTAGCCAAAGCAACACCCTATCTGTCGTAAATTGTAGTAGAAAGTCCTTCGGCTGTAAACTCTTGAAGGATGCTATTTACATTACGAGCGCCACCGATTGTAATCGTAGGTGTGGTGCCAACCATTGCGCTAGAAACAGTAATATCATCATCGCCCACAAAAGATACACTAGTTGTAGTACTATCACTACCTACTAAATTAAGAGCACCATTACTAGAATTGGCCGAGACGCCTAATGTATAAGTAGTGTTAGCACTTTGATCGGCAGGTGATAAAACAATAGTATTGTTTGAAGTGGTGCTAATACGGATGTTACTATTGCCAGCGACAATACTAAAAGCTGATGAGAATACATGGTCTTTGGTATCACGGATTTCTTGACTAATATCAACACCAGAATCGGTTGTAGATGTTGGAGTTTGAGCAAGAACACTAAAGCTACTTACTAAACCAGCATCGCTTGTATTACCGGTAATAGCCAAAGACGTATCAGGATTCATCTATATCCAATGGCTTGAAAAGTTTGCTGTTTGGTCAAAGAAAGTACTTGTACTATCGTAATAAGCTAAAATATTCTGACCTTTTACATAATACATATCCCCATCATGAGGATTAGAAAGATTCCATAAATCACTTGTAGAATTAACAATATGGATATATTGATTTAAATCAACAATATCTTTTTTAGTTTTAGCTAAGTATAAACGATTAGTATCCTCTACAAAGTAAAAAGCACCACTATCATAAACACCAGTAGTACTAGATGCATTTTGTGTTGCTAAGTTATTAAAACTGTTTAAAGTGCCACGCTTAAATTGAATAATATCATTTGGCATTATAGTTTCCTCCTTATTAAAATTATTCATTATCTAATGGTATCCATTGTAAACGTTCGCGTAAATCTACCAGCTCACTAATCACTGTAGAAGTATTATCGCCAGTAGCAGTGCGTAAATCACTAATGGAACCAACTTCACTGTTAAAACGAGTTGTGGTAACATAATTAGATAAATCTAAGTTACCAACTATAGCCTAAAGGCCTGCCACGTCAGTCTATAAGTCAGATACATCATTCTACAAATCAGTTATATCATCTTGTAAAGAACCAACAGTAGTATTAAAAGTAGTTACAGGAACGTAATCATTTAAATTAGCCTACCAATTACCTAATTTTTCAAAATTACCATTGATAAGCATATATTCTTCATAACGATCACTTCCAGCAGACTGACCATTAGGAATTAAAAAAATCTAATTTTCCAAACTACCAACATTTTCTTGCGTAATTGTTGGTAATTGGCCAGATTGTGGAACAACATAGGTTAAATGGTTTGCATTTGCTATCGCAGTTGAAATCTTCCCATCTACGGCCTACAAACCACTTTCTACATCATCCATACGGTCTTCCAAATCAGAAATACGATTTTCTAAATCTGTACCTGTTAGAATCTACCAATTTGTGCCATCAAAAATATAAGGAACGCCACTCGCAAAAACTATATCGCCTTCATTTGGGTCTGGGTTAATTACATTTAAAAACTAAGCTATTGTTTGGTTTTCGCCAACAGTGCCAGAGTCTACTGACGTTGAAGAACCACTAATTGCCGCGCCAGAGTTTTCTACAGCCGTTTTAATAGAAACCGCTTCCCACTCTTGCTCTTGGGCATTATACTAAAGTATCATCCCATCTGGTTCTTGCGCGCTTGCGATTGCAGATAAGTCAACATCACTTAAATCATTTAAGCTGGTTACAACGCTACCAGAACCAGTGCCGCCAATAAGTCTTTCGCCTAAATATAATTTTCCGCCAAGGCTTGTGTCTTGCGGGTCATTATAAATAAAATATAAAGCATCAGCCTCTAGACGCCCAGCTAATTTTAAAGCATCATAAGCGCTTTGAGAGCCGCGCTAAAATTTAACAAAATTTACAGGCATTAAAAATGTTCTCCTTTCCTTTATATTTTCCATTCATTTATATTAAAAAATCAAGGGGCATAATTAATCTTTTATGCCCCTTGTAAATTTGAATTAAGGTTCTGTCTAAGTATTAGTACTCGAATTAGACTAAGTTACAGTTCTAAAGAAAGTAAGTTTTATTACATCATTTTCAGAAGGACTATTCTAATCATTTCCAATCATATAAATTGGAATAGGTACATCTCTAAAATCATTTTGATTATTAGATGATAAAGTATACCATAATGTTTGAGTTACAGAAGCATTCTCTACGTCATTTATTTCATTAGTGAAAAAAGTAACAAAATTACTCTTTAAATCAGTTCCAATTTTATAATTATTGCAGAAAGTTTTTGTCCAACCGCCGCCTTTATCAAAACTATCAGAACTAAGAGTAATGTTAATTTTGACTTTTGCTTCATATAAGCCAGTTGTCTAATTCTATACTGGTGCTGTATTACCATATTCAAAACTAGGGGTTAAACTCCAATTGCGCGTTCTATAGGTTTTAGTTAATGGCTACTGAGACCATTCACTTAATGTTATCTCTCCAGCTGGCTCAGCCTCGCGCACAATATTAAACTTGGCTAAAAAGTCAACTGGCTAAACATAATCCTAAACAAGCCAACTATCATAATCAATAGCATAATCACCATTAGACCAATTCATATAATCAATTGTTGTTAATGGCTCAACAATTGTATTTGGTTCACCTTCAGGCAATGGATCTTCTGTACTACAAGTATAATTATTTGTCCTATTTGTGGTTACAGTATCGTAACCTCCAACTATTTCGGGCTTATTCTAAATAGCAGGAATACTTGAATCAGCACTTTCCTCAGTTTGCCAATCGGTATATAAATAATATCTAGTTGTTCCAGTAAATGGATCAGCATAACCAAATAAACTCTATAAAATAGTAGCTAAACCAGCCGTATTATTTTCCAACAAATCACTTAAACCTGGTACTTTCCTCATCCAAGAACGATCAACATCATTAATACCAGTATTAGTAATAATAGGATCGATAATATTATCAGCTGTTATTGGTAAACGATTATAAGCAAATCTAATTTGACCTGGCATATATTCCGTCTCACTATCAACTGGCGTATAATTTCCTTCACCATCATCCACTACTAAAATTATATTATTTGGTATAATCGCATTATTTATTCCATTTTTAAAATCAATAAACTCCTCTTGAGCAACCCCAACTGGAATATGACTACCTATTTCACCTGAAACGGTCTTGTAATCATATGGATAACCTTCTGGATTACTCCTATGACTTCTAATAAGAAAATCTGTCTATAACGGCACCCATTGTCCATTACTATTTTGTACTATTACCTTCATTGTTAATGTTTCGTCGCTAGAAACATAACGCTCAAAATAAGGACGTAATGCGCCTTCTGTTAAATCACCTTTTGGCTTGCCATATAATAAATCATAAAGAGTATTCATTACATTACCAAAAGCTGGCATATTCATATATAAAGTTTTACTATCTTTATTTACTGGGTCACCACTGAATGAACCATCTTCATTTACTGTCAAGCCATCTGTGACCCAACCAACAGCAGTCTAAGAATCATCCGTACCAAAACTATATGCCATATCAAAACCATGCTCATGAATATTAACATTGTCGTTATTAACATCTAATTCTACAGGTTTTGGTATGTGCAATTGATATGAGGACTCAGTATCAACATGCTCGTCAAAATGAGCTTGATTATAGGTTTCTTCAACATTAGACACAGGTTTAATGCTTTGTATTTTACCATTAACGTCTAACCCATCAGCGACATAAACTTTAGATGATTGCATTGAATCCTCTGGTACATCATAGTGTAAAGGTGAATCTTTAATTAAATCCAATTGTGGAACAACAGCGTTTAACTCAGCCACCATTATATATTTATCGCCTTCAGAGGTATAAATCTTCTGCCATACTGTCGAGTCATAAATCGCGCCATATTTAGTCAAATCAGCTTGTTTATTTCTTAAATATTCGGCATTTTCTACTATTTCATTTTCTTGACCATTATAAAGAGTTACATCTGAAGACGCGTTGCTATTTGTACCGTCAGCCAACCCATATCTTTGACCATACTCAACTAAGACATAGCGACCAGCATAAACGCCATCTTCATTCATCTAAGCTTCCATAGCGGCACGATTTGAATATACTCTATCAAACTAAAAAGTAGAAGAACCAACTTTTTTTACTTTACCATATAAACTCATAATTAGTCCTCCTCACTTCCATATACAATATCTATGATTAAATAACCATTTATTAATTTATCAATTGTTTCCATGCTTTTTTGGTCTATTCTGAAACTATTAATTGTTGCGGTAGTGGCATCACAATCTACTTCAAAAACACCTGTTCCGCCAACAATAATTGGATTCTAACTCTAGTTAATAAATAACTTTGTTCCAGGCAATGTCTAAATGCCAAATTGATGTATAGGAGCATAAGCACGAAATGCCACATCGCCGCAAAACACTGTATAACTTTTTTCACCATCTGTTGATGGATAGCTATTGTTTGGATTATCTTTACTATAATATCTAAACTATGCCATTTTAGCCATATCCTTTTCCTCCTTGTTAATAAACTCGTTCTGGCACTTTGATTGCCGTAATCTACATAGTACCTTTATAATCTAAAGGTAAATTAATTTTATTCATAATATAATAACCATTAACTTTTCGCTGTTCATCTTCAGCTGAAATAATAGTATTTGGTTCTAAATAATAAATGGGCACTGATGTAATATTAATAGTTTCATTACAATAAGCATAATTATATAACAAATCATCTATTTTTTCTTGAGCAGTTATACTTCGTGAGCTTAACCGTATTTTATCATCCTCGATGGCGTCCGCAATATAGCTATAATCATCTAAAATAAAATAATCATAGCCATCTAATAAACGATGTTCAGCATTATACTTATCATATTCTTCTTTTGTGACAAAAATAACATCAGGTATATCTTTATAGATTAAAACTCTAATATTATCATTTTCTTCCTCTTTTGGACGACTACCAATAGCGGGCACGGAGAACTGACCAAGACCTAAGTCATTAGCGTCAAAAAAGTCAAACCAGAAAAGTAAACTAGACGGCGCTAAAGTAATATTTTTATTCCAAGGGCCTATATATTCGCCAAGGTGCGATATACCAGTAACAGGATTAGTAATCGTAGAATAAAAATTTTCAATATTTACTACCTAATTAGGATATTTACTCTAATCTTCAGTATAATCATCCAAAAAGTCTTTAGGAGCATACAATAAACGCCAAAAGCCCTCTATGTCATGATAATACTATTCATATCCAGTGCGGCCTCGCTCATAAGGACGATATTCAACCGCGTCTGTTTTAATTAACGAGTTATTTTTATCAAATATATTTTTATAAAAGACTTTATGATTATTCATCTATAGCTATACTTCAAAGTCATCATCATGATTATGCTAGTAATAATCTAAAGCCATTTGATAAATAATTTCACGCCAATCAACTATAAAATATTTTTCTTCACTATCTCCCGACTACATTGTGACCGAAGGGAAGGGATAATCATCCGCGTTTATAGTTGCTGACATTTTATTCTCTGATATTTCATCTTTATAAAAATCAGTAGAAACATATCCAATATTATTATAACTCCAATAATAATTTGGTTTTAAATCAATCGCATAACGCATATGAATAGGTATTTCTATGCCAGAACTATTTTTCTTTAAGCCCCATACTGTAAAATCATTTTTAATATCACCAAGAGCTGGTGAATTGGAATAAGCCGTTGTAAGCTCATTGCCTTCAAAGGTATACTATACCTATGATGAAACCATGGAAGGAGCAATATAACTCTCTCGCTCTATTGTAACACGATTATCCCATGAAGTATTTACATATGTTTGTTTGGCCTAAAATACAAATTGTCCATCTAAGTTATAAAAATATTCAAATGCGCCAAATGTTTCTACAATTTTATCTAATACAGATGTAACCGTTTCGCCGATACCAGCAATTAATTCTTCAGGATAATAAGTTTCTGTTAACTAATATCCAATATCATCACCATAATCAATTTTTATGACATAATATTCTACACCATCTTCATCCATAATAACGCTTGGTTCATATTGAGACTCATTAGTTGAAATGAGTCCTATGTCATCCTCATCTATGTCCTCTTTAAAATTGAAGCTTTCTTTTATGTCACTAAAATCAATTAACTATGATGTTTTATCTTTGTATTTATAAGTGTGTTTTAAAGTTGGAGCGACATTAGCATAAGGATCATCATAAAACAAATCAACTATTTCTTCCGTTTCGCAAGTTTGTATTAAATAAAAAATTGCTTTTTTATTGTTCAACACTTTTAAAGATAAAGTATCTATATCTTTAATAATAATATTGTGAAAACTTTCCTGCGCATAATGATGTACCATCTCTCGAATAATATAACTAACGGGTCTTTTTTCATCAGTCCAAGAACCATCTTCTTGCTGTATGCGCTCTACGTCGATGTAGGTTTCAGCATTAAATGTTCCACTTACGTCGCCGTTCAATAAACACATTTTATCTTTTCCGCTTAGACTAATAGTATAGTTATTAACCTAAGCTGATGCATTAAAATCAGTTAAAACATACACACCCTAATTAAACCAAATTATTTCATCATATTTATCCTGATATTCTAATAAATGATTTTGAATACCTATTTCTATTTTAACACGAGTCGCTAAACTCCAATAGACGTTCAATATATTAAAATTACCAGTTGTAAGATTTAAATTACAAATGCGGCGGACCGCAGAGTCACCATCTAAAGTGATTGACCCTGCGGTTACAACGCCTTCTATTCTATCTATTGGATAATTATCTAATGTTAAACTTGTTACTCGCGCATAAGTAACTCTGTTACGTTCACGGTCTAGCGCAAGCAAAAAATCAAGATCAAGTAATGCCGTCTAATTCATACTACGCCAAACCTCTTTTCTACTTGTTCGACATAAGCACAAGTTAAATAATAAAAGTAATCAGTTAAAGCATATTTAATTTTTAATAATCTATCTTCCTCGTCTACTTTAGGTATCTCTATATTAGCATAAGGTTTTAAAGATTCTATTGTTTCTTCCAAATCCGCTTTTTGAGCTAAAAGTGCTATTAAAGCTTCATCGCGATTAGATAAAAGCTATTGCTACAACTAAACGTATAAACCATATGTTGCCTCATACTGATTTCTTAGCTTATCAATATAATCATCAGAATTATTTTCAGAATAAATAGCATTTAATATACCTAATAACCCTTGTAATTTTTGCTATGTCGCAGAATCATCAATAATATAAGGAGTTATTTCTTCAACAGTGTTATCAATATATAACTAATATTCATTTTGATTATTAAGATAAAAATATAGATTTTCATCATAGCCCTCTGGAATATCAGCGGTAAATTCTAAAAGCGGAATTATACCTTCGATATATTGATACTATTCTGGATTCTTTAATAACTCTTTTATTTTCTCTAAAACGATTACACCATCATCACAATAGCTAATGAAATCATCGGCTGCTTTTTTAGCCGCGGATAAGTCAAAACTTATATTCTATTTATTTTCATATTCCCTAATTTCATCTATTGCATGAATGATACTAGATACATAATTATCCTCATTTAAAGAAAATCCATATAAAGGATTATATTTATTTGGAAAATCTTCTAATTGAATAACATTTTTATTAATTGTATTACTATATCCTTCTTCATCGTTAATATTGTCAAATATTAAAGAAAGATAATGTTTAACTTTATTTTCATAATTTGTTTTACAATTATCATAACTAAGTGATAACTGTTTCTAAAAAGTTGTATAAGCACTAACGAATTTTTCTACTTCTGCATTAGCGTTTATATAAGCCTAATACTGAACATTACTTTTTATTTCCTTCTATATCGCCTAAGCTATAGAATCATAATACTGCGCTTGAGCACGCGCTGTTTGAATTAACTAATTTAATTGTCGCTATTCTTTAGTGTCATCACCGTATTGAGCCTGACGAGCTTTATAAACTGTATCACAAGCATTAGCAATATTTTCATAATGATTTTTTTGATTTGTATTATATTTTGCTTGTTCATCATCTATTTTATATGATTTATAAGTCTCAGAAAATTCTAATAATTTCTCAGTTTTAATAGCATAAACAATTAAATATTGAATTAAAGAATAACGCTATTCAACTTCAAGAGCCTATAAAGCGTTCAAAGAATTAATTTCTCTTCCAGCGTCATTATACTCATGTATAATGCTACCTGTTAAATCTTTGCGCCAATTTGCCGCATTTTCATAAGCCTAAGGAGCAATTTCAATATTATGCTAAGTATTAGTGCTATTATTAATAATATTATCATCATTAACGTTTAAAGTGGAAATATATGTAATGTCAGTAGGACTGGTATTACTATAAAATATCGTCTATGGAACAAAGGTTTGTTTTACTATATCGCTATTATTCATTAAAGCGTATATCTTATTATTGCGAATAGTCTCAATCCAAGTTTCTTCATTAATTGATATTTCGTTATATTCCTTTGTTTCACTATTATAAGTATAATAAGTAAGATTAGGATTATATTTACTCCAACGAACATATTTTACACCACTATTGAAACTTTCTAAATTATCTTGCTTACTATAACTCTTTTCACCTGTATTTGGATCTGTAATCTCAATCCAATAGGTATGTCCTTCTAAGGGTTCAGTTTCAATTATATCTTCTACTGGAAAAGAGCTAATTTCTATATATCCCTCAGCAAATGGATCTGTGTGTAACCAGTAATACTAGCTTGGCAAAATTTCACTAGAATTAAGTTTTTTATAGCTTGGATTAAATTTTTCATAAGACTCAGTAGTTGAATAATCCTCACCAATTTCTACCATATAAAACTTATATTCTTTTTCCCCAGTCTATGAGTTTGTTTCGATGGTATAAATTACGCCTAAATCTTTTCCTGGGGCGTTAGCTGGCATAATTAAGTTTTCACGGATATTTTCATACAATGCCCTATATAAAGGAATTCCTATTCTACGAGATTCCAAAGCATTTTTCTATACAACAGTAAAACTTTCTCTATCTTGGCCTAAATATAAAATATCTTTATAAGCATATAAATTAATTTTGCTTAAATCATTAAACTAATAATCCAATCCTTCTTCGGCAATACCACCAAAACCTTCATTTAAGTCTTCTGGCAAGGCATCATAGTAATGAAGAAGTTCAAAAGCTTCATCTTCATACATTTCAATCACGGTTCTAAAATAATGTATGCGGTCTAGACCTGTTTTAATATTAGGGTCTTTACTACCTATTTCAGTATTAATGGCTTCGCTCAATTTTTTTAACCATCCAATATATGCTTTTAAAACATTCAAAATATTTTTTATTTGACTTCCGCTAACTATATCCTCAAATACACTTGAACTTTCACCATATTTTGCCGTTTCGCTTTCTCTTGCTTCTTTTTGTTTGTCAATTATTTCTTCGCATTTTGCTATTTCATCATTTAATCTATCTATCTCTTCTTGGTAAGCCGCCAAAACGTTTCGCATTTTATTTAGTCGTGTTTCACTATCAGATAACTACTAAAGTAAAATAGATAATGTATTTTCATAACTACCTATAACACTACTCTATCCAGAGTTTAAATAACGTAAAGCCGCCTTCTTTTCATCATCGGTCAAACTACCCCAAATATCATTAATTAATACTTGATATTCTCTAGCTTGTTTTACTAATATTTGAATTGAACCAGTAGAAAGAGTATCAATAATTGGTACTTCATTTTCTACTTTCCTACTAGCCTCATTTTCAATATCTTCCTTGCGCTTTTTTAAAGACGGAAGGGTTGATTCAATTGTTAGTATTTCTGCTTTTAATTTATTGATTCTATTTTCTACCGCGCGTATAGCCGAAGTAATACTATCATGTTCAGGAGTTCCAGAAGGTACTAATCCAGAAGCATCCTACAACTCTAACATTCTTAATTCCTATTCAGCTAATTCGTTCTTATCATCTTGTAAACTATTAACCGCGGTGTCATATTCTGCGCGAATGGCTATTACCTAATTATCATTATCAATATTAATTTCATAATTGAGACTTGGGACAGCTGGTGAAGCCGACACGATTAATGCTTGTTTGGCATTATAAGCTTTAATATAAGAAATTAATAATTGAACCTTACTATAGTCTACTTGTGGCGTCTCTTCATCAGTGGAATCAGCTGTTTCTTCTTCGACAGAGTTAGCTGTCTCTTCTTGAGAAGTATTGCTTTGAACGGCTGTAGTATCTTCAACTATTTTGCTTAGTATATAATAAGTTGTTCTACTATTAATTTGCTCGGCTTGTTTATAGAATCCATTTTCATCTAAATAATATAATTCCTCAACTGGAATATCGGTTGTATCTTCTACTAATTTAAACTCATAAAATGTATTCATATATTTCCCAAGGAAATAAAGAACATCCTATACATAAATAGCATTATACTAATCAATTACATAGTAAATAACATTTTTTACTAGCCAATCTTCATCTTTAAAATATTTCTATAATTCATGTAATTTGTTAAGATATAATAAATCTTCTTTATTACTCAGCTCAGGCTCTAATTCGGGAACTGAATAACTATTACTATATTTTCTTAAAAAGTCTATATTGTTAGGCTTAATTAAATCAGCTATTGCCGTAATAGTAATTAATCTCTACTCATATAATTCAATAGCTTCATCTAAAGAAGTAAATGCCTCAGCATAATTATAATTAATACTATCGTATAATTCTGGGTATGCCTCTTTAAAGGTAGCCTACACATAATATACTTTTTTCTTATAATACTCATTACTGCTAAAATCAGTAGACTCAGTAATATTATCAGTTGTTGCTAAATATACTAATCTATAATAACGAGTGTTAGCACTGAATGTAGCATCATCTGCTACTTTTTCAAACGTATTAGCTTCGCCATCATATGTATAATAGTTTTTAAAATTAGTTTCGTTAACTTCAGTAGTATCGACAATATAGCTTGGTTTGTAATAAACTCTAATTGTAGAGTCATAACTTGTTACTTTTTCATATTGGTCTTCTAAAGAAGTATCACTATTTAATCCTTCCGCTGGCGTATAAGTTTCTCCAGATTTTGTATAATAGGTAACTCCATCTCTAGCATAATGTGTGTTTGAAGGCACATATTTAACAGGATAGGCTGTGCTACCATAGGTTCCATCAGTTTTAGCATTTAAATCAATTGTTCTTGCCTGGATTAAATTATTTCGCTAAACCTTTAAACTTTCTATATAAGATGTTAAAGCGTCCTTAATGGCCGTAGCACTTTTTATTAAGTAATCATCAGTATAGCTTGTATAATTAGTTTTATTACTTTCTAAAGTAGCAATAAAATCAAAAATAGCGCCATAGCTTTCCATATCTTTTTGATGCTTTGCATTTAATTCATCTATCTGTGCCTAAATCGCATCATAATCCGCCTATAAGTCAGCTAAAGTAATATCAGCCTACAAGGTTTCATCATCAATATAATCATCATAGGCACCTACTTGTTTACCCATAGCCCTTCGTATAGTTTTAATCTAATCCTCATATTGTTTAATTAAATCTTGTTGTTCTTCAATAATATTATTAACAACTTCTTCTGATGGAATGTATCTAAAGACGTTAACTAAATCCTAACCATCTTTAATTATTTCATTAACAACATTCTATAAATGAAGTTCTCTAAAAGTAGAATCACTTATATAGGTTGACTCTTCTGTTGAACCTTCAGCTGGTTCAGTAAAGTTTCCTACAGTATTGGCATTAGCATCGTTCCATAAATCCGGTATTGAAGTAGTTAATCCAGAACGATTTAAATCTTCTATTACTGCCGGAGCTTTTATAGACTGTAACAACTCAGCAAAAGCTTCTATAATTTTTTGTGCGTCTAAAATTTTTCTTTTTAAACTGATAATATGCGCTTCGGCTACATCCTATGCCTGTTTAATTTCAGAAGTCATATTTTGTTGATGTTCATCAATCTATTTTTGAATGCCGCCGTCTCCATTCTCGCCATACAATTTTGTATAAGCATTTTTATAGTCATTCTATTTTTGTAGAATGTCTATGGAATTTACATTATAGTTATTTAAGTCATCCTAAAACTATTGCTTAGTTTTTAAATATATTTCTCTAATTTCTTTTACAGTTTTTGGAGAAATAGTTAATTCATCAGTATCTTGGTCTAAACCTTCATAAGCATAATAATCAAAATAGGCATTTGTCTAATCTTCTATTTCATAATCTACAATACGTAATCTATAAATTAATTCTACATAAGCACCATTACCTATGCGCACCTTCTCAGGTGTTCCTAAATTATAATAAGTAACCACATCGCTATGTAAATAAATATTATTAGTATTTACATCTAATCCATTGTCTTGTTCATTAATGCTAATTGATGGGTCATATTCTTCATCGCTGTCCCACCAAGAATGAGTATAATTATCATAATAACGATATTTATGCCCACTATCTAAAGGCTACCACTAATTGACGCTTTCATTATATATAAAAACACGATATATGCTTAAATGATCAATTATAGAACCTGTCATTGATTTAAAAGCATCATATATGTCATTTACATTTACACCACCATAATACTCATATGGTAAAACCTATAAAATGGCAGTTGTATTATATCTAAATATTAAATCTTCATTAAGATAATCTAAAATATTATCTCCATTGACATAGCCTCTACCAAAAGGTGTGAGCGCAAACTTTAAATCTTCCTCATTTAGAGAGTCTAAAGTGCCGTCTGCATCTAATTCGCCATAGTAAAAGATTGGAATCAACTCACGACGATGCGCCTGCAACATATCAATTTTAGTCAATGTCACTTTTGGCGCATTAGGTCTGATTTCATAGGAGATAAGATCACGATCAACCAGACTCTAGAAAATAGCATCTTTTCCATCTTGCGGGTCTATGACATCAGTAGTAATTCCACTTTCATTTGGAATACCATAAGCATTATATCGTAAAGTAAAAATATCTAATAAATTATCTTTTGGCCCAATAAACTAATCAGCTACTTGAGACTGCATTAAAACATTGGAAACCATATCAAATTCAGTCAACTACATACCAGTATAAGAATATATAATTGAACGTGAAAAATCGTTATAAGGTAAAGTATCTTCATTAGGCTTTACATAAACTTCTGAAATAGGTCTATTCTCATTATTAAAGTTTAATGTACCAGTGACACCAACGGTGAAGTAATCATAATCACCATCTGAACCACCGACATAATGTATCTTCAATATATCGCCAGGCGCAAAGTCAGAAATCTCTAACCCAGTTAATACATTACCATTTAAATTAATAGGATAAAAACCTTCACTATCGGGTTCGGTATTATTCATAATATTATTTGTGTCACAAGAACACCAATGAGATTCATAAAGATTAACTATATCTTCAGTAATAATTCCATAAGCTAAAAGATTTTCATAAGTTAATTCTGCTATCTCATAAGCCATACAGGTAAAAGTATGTATCATGCGGCCAAGCGCATCTTCAGGAGAAAGAGATACATTTAATAAGCGGACAAGATAGTTACCTTCAGTTGGGGAACGGAAAAGTTTCACCTTACCATCAGTGAGCCAATCTAATACTTTTAATTTAAAGTATCTTTCACTCATTATATTTTCACTTGTTAGGTCACGATTACCGCGTATGATATTTGGCTTTGTGCTTAATTTTTCATCAGTATCATACTTGCGACTTATAATATAAGCATTACCATCTGTAGTTAAAGGAACACGTTCTAATCTTTCAACGGTTCCTGTTTTTACACCCGTGTCTTTATCGTAAACAGGATAAGATTTCTTTATATAAGTAGTTTCATGACCAGTGACAGATTGATTATCTATATTAGCAATAAAAACACCATCGCTATCGGTTTTACGTCTATAATCATATTCTAATATGCCAGACTATTCCCATTCATTCCCCTATAAGAAAAGTTGGCCTTCATCCATCTAGAAAGATACTAGCCCTTCTATTGGAAATTCTTTGTAGCATACAGAGCCATTTCTAAATATGAAAGGATATTTACTACCGATAGTTTCTATTTTTTGTTCTGGTATAGTGTTTTTAAAGCTAGAAACTTTAGGATTAAAACGCACACGCAATTGACGTTTTCCGTCGAATAGGAACATATCTTCAAAGTCAGCAACAATAGTGCGCTCTTGTCCCTCTTGGCTTTCTTCACATATGCCATTTAAATAATCTTCATGGCTATAAGTTAAATATATTTTATTAGAATAAACATATTGTTTATTATATTGCTATAATGCATACTTATAAGTAATACCTTGCTAAACGGTCTTGTCATAAAAGATACAATTTGATAAAAGTTCACCATTTAAATTGAAACGTTTAATAGTTTCCCATTCAAAATAATTATCTTGACTACTGGCTCTAGTTATGACAAAAGTGCCGTTATATGCTTCTTCTTCCTCATAAACCTTTTTCTCAGAACGTACATATAATTCACCATTTGCTACTTTAGTAGACCATTCATCAAGTGTACCAACGGCATAAATCTAATAAATGCCACTTTCGGTGGACTAAACATAATAAGTTGTATTTTCATCATAATTATTAGAAGTAACTAATGAGTAGATATATTCAATATGATAATCATATGGCCCATGTAACTTTAATGCGATATATCCATTATCATAATCTACTTCGGCATGTAATTGAATAGGATAAATAATATCAACAGATAATGATTTCATTATCTTATATTTAACACTATTAACCGTTAAACCGTTTAAAGTAGTTACCGTATACTAAACAGTATAAACTTCACCAGTTATCAATTCTTTTTGTGTTTCAAACACATCTCTTGAACTATAACTAGATACATCAGCAGTAATATCGTGAATCTGTTCTCCAGAATCAATTATTAAATTACCGCCACTGTCCCAAACGCGGAACTAATATGAATATGCCTTTTCAGTACTATCGCCAAATTGAGTGTTCTGTGTATAAACACCTACTAAAGTATTCATAACAAAATTAATATTATCATTACTAAACTCGGCTGAAGTGCCAACAGTAACTGTTGGTTTAGCCACACATTTAATAATACCAACAGTAGAATAATAGCCAGTTGTTCCGTCAGAATCAACAAAAGCTAACTATACACGATAATACTGACTTTCATTTATCTTCGCGGCTTGTTTATTATTTAATTCAAAAATCGCATAAAACTCTTCTAAATTAACAGTACCATCTAAATCTTCTAGTATAAAGGTGTTAGTAGAAGCTGTGCGCAAACGCAAACGAATGCCGCGTATAGCACTACGACTAACAGCTCTGTTCATACCAAAAGGAATGGTAATTGCCGCACCAGTTAAATCGCCATTTTTATAGTTTTTACAAAAGGCTGGCAAAATGCCTTCTAGTTGAGGCGGATATAATTTAGTTGGCATTTACTATTATACTCCTTTCTCTCTTAATTATTCTCATTTAATTTTAATAGAATCTCAGAAAGCTATGCTTCTATTCTTTTTAAACGAGCTTCTGTATCATCACTAATTGCTTGGTTATTATTATTAGGGATATAGCGTCCCGTTATAATTTTCTATTTTGTATAATCATTTTCGGGTATGCGCACATACACCTTTGTATCTAACTAATATGATGTATCATATGCATAAGCATAGAATATAATATTATTATCCGTGCTTACTTTATATTTACCAATTACGGCATCATGAATATCTATAATAGTCGCTACTATTGTTTTATCATAAGGCAACTGCCGCAATCGTTCATTAACTATTGTATCAACAGCTTTGAAAAGCTGTTCAGTTATTTCAGTATTATCCAAAGCTATCATTCTCCTTTTTCTCAAAAATCTCTATATAACTATAAAAAAATAACCAAATGTTTTGCTTACATTCGGCCAAAATAAAAAAATAAGGTAGAGATTATTAATCTCTACCTTATCTATTCTTACGGTTCGCATATTGAACCGCTTTATTTGACAAATTGTTAAATGCTTCTTCAATTTCCGCATGATTGACTGCGTTCGGGAAGGAAGCTGTGATTTGAACATTTTGTTGCACCACCTGAGCATTTGAACCAACCATTGGACTAGATATATTGCCAAACGCTCCAGAAGCATAACGTGCTTGAATGTCAATCGTTTGTAAGATACGACTTGCCAATAACAATCTTGCCGTATCTTCTTTATTGAAAACTTGTTCTTTTTCGTGGAGAATGGCTAAACGTCCTTCAGCGCTGCCCCAATCACCGGTATATCCGCCAGAATCCATTTTAACCATAAGAGCACTTCTACCACTGCCTCCGGCACCAGCAGAAGTAATACCCAATTTCTTAGGTAATTTAGATGAATCTTTTGAACCAGTAGTATTTTTACTTCCTTTTTCTTTATCACTATATTTATCAACAATTGAAGTATTTAATACCCTTCCGCATATAGAACAATAAGTTTTTATCTATTTTTTTGAACCTTTATAAGTAATCTCATTTTTTAATGTATGAGGTTCCTTTTTTGTCTCTTCGGTTTTTCCATTTTTATATTTTATTACCTTCCAGTGATAAGTAGTGTTACCTTGCCAAGTTGCCGTGCCTGGATCAGCCGCCTTTTTAGAATTAGAACCACTTCCTCCAGAACCAGAGCCACTTCCTCCAGAGCCACCGCCACCGCTATTCCCACCACCGGAACCTCCGACAGAGCCACTACCAGTATTAGGTGAACTTGGAGATGTAGTAGAATTAGGCTTATCATTTTTATTTTTGTATCTGTTTAAATCTTCTAAACCCTATTGTAACTATTTTAAAAACTTTTCATTAGCATCAAGAATTGGCTAATAAACTTTCATAAAGTTTTCTTCAAAACTTTCTGCCGCATTTAAAATCTCATCAAACGATGTCTAAAAATCATCTACGGCATCTTTGGTTATACCCAAATAATCATTTGAAGCCTAATTTACAGAAGTAACAAATTTATTTAAGTTTTCGGCAAAAGGTGTATCTCCGCCAATTAACTCATTTAATCGTTCTACTATATCACTATAATCAGAAACAAGCTATCCCATATTACCAGCCGCTTCGCCCATTGCTGTTGTTATATTATTCAATAGTTCCGTAGTAGATTCAGCAACGCTTAATTGAGCTGTAGCAGTTTCACCAAATAAATCAATTATTTCAAAATTGTCTTTTTTATAACGGTCTCTTGCGGTATCAACTGTATTACCGGCATCGGTTAAGCTTTCATCCCATTGGCCTCGTAAATATGCCAGCTAATCCATATAATATTGGTCAAACTCGGCTAAAGCTTCAGCCGATGCGCCTTGCTTAATCATATCTACTCTCTAGCTAGCATAAGATACATATAGTTCTTGGATTTGTTCTTCTAAATCGTCCTAAGAACTTCTTACAAACTATTGTAATTCATGCAATCTATCATCAGCTTTTTGCTACAAATCTTCTAACTCGTCTTCATTAGCTGTATAGACATAACCCCAATTGCCATTACGGTCACGCTATAAACGAACTGTATGTTTGGCATCGCGTGCTTCTTCTAAATCGGCAAGTGCTTTAAAATATTCATATCGTTTTTCTAATACTTCTAACTCATAAGCACTCATATCACGACCAGATTCTTGAATTCCCTCAATTTCTTTTAATAAATCACGAAGTTGTTTATTTCCTTTATATCCAGCCTATGCTGATTTATCAAGGTCTTTATTAATACTTCTTTGTAATTTACTTAATTGATAATATTTTTCATAATCCTCGGTGTATCTATCGCGCACTTTTCGTTCGCGGTCAAAAGCATCGCCATACATATCTAAATTACCATAAATGCCTGATAATGCTTCGCCATAGTCTTCAACTAACCAATCTAATTGTTGCTCAAAGTCTTCTTTTGCCTAAGATAAAGTCGCTTGCCATAAATCATTTAAATTAGACATGCAATCACGCATTTTATCCTCTAAGTCATTTAATTGTTCTTGATATTGCTTTGCTAAATCAACATCTGTGGTTTCGCTAAGGTGCTGCCGCAAAGCATCGGCCTCTTGTGCCAAACTACGATAATAATTTTGATAACCTTTTATACTATTGGTACTTGTATTCATTAAAGCAGTTTGAACTTGTTTAACTGAATCGCGCAATGCCTTGGGGAACTTAATATTTTGTAAATCTATTATATCTCGTAAGGTTGTTAAAACACCAGAGAAATAACTAAATTTATCTAAAGCATTATCTACGTTTTCTGTTAATTCCTTAAAGGCATCTCTTAGTTTATCGACACCATTCTTTTTATATTCATCTAAAGCTTTAATTTGTTCAAATAAAGTGTCTATTTGTTCTTCTAAAGCTTCACCAAAAGCATTATTAATATCAAGAGCATCACGTTCAACCTAAGACATTGCTAAAAACTCATCAACAGTAATGTCAATTTGCTTACCAGCACTATCTGTCATTTCCGCAAATATACCTGTAATAGCTTCACGACTTGAGATAATCTAATCATGAACTCTTGACATTTGCTCACTCATAAGGGCAAGAGCTTCAGCACCCGCATAAACATTATCTTCTAATTTTTCTAAAGAATAATTAAGCAATTCGATTTGCTTATCATCAAATTTTATTTTTAATTCAGCTTGTAAAGTAATCTTTTCAAGCCTTAACTGCATCTATTTATAAATTGCTTCTTGTAATTTATCAGTTTCGTCGCGCAATTTATCGACGGTCTCTTCATACTGCTAAATAGCTTCCCAAATCTTTTTAGCATTTTCATCGTCACTGGTCTAAGCTGCTTTTTCATATTTTTTCTAAAGAGCATCCCAGTTTGCAATTTCACCATTCGCATCAAGGGTATATTTAACACCAAGCTCTTTTAACTTTTTAAGGTCTTCAGCTTTCCACTTTTCAACCTCTTGAATTAATTCACGCTATTTAGTTATAACCTAATCTTGGGCAGCAATTTCATCTTCAATAGCATCAAGAATGTTTGTGCCATAAGCATTTTCTTTTGCTTTTTCAAGACGTTCATATTGTTTTTCAAGGATCGTTAATTGACGGGAAACTACATGATAACGTTCTGGTTTATAGTCTTTACCTTTATCATCTTTACTATCACTACTGGAACCACCACTTTTTTTGGCTTTACCAGTAGCATCTATGCCTTCAGCCCAAGGATTTCCTTTTCCTCTTTCAAAACCAGGTATATCCTATAAGGATGGATTATTCCGTAGAATTTCTTTAGTCTAAGCCGCAGTAAAAATCTAATCGCCTTTAGAAACAAAGATTTTATTACGGCCATGTACACCAGTTAAAGCCGGCTGTCCATCGTGTATCCATAATTCTGGACCTAATTCACCAGTTTCGGCAATACCCTAATAATCATTGTTAGAATGATAACCACCAGCAAATCCTTGTGCATTATTCATACCAGAAGCAGGATGTTCTGTTTCAGTATTACTCTCATTTACTATCGGTTCATAATAAACATTTCTTGTTACTGCTAAACCATCTAACTATGATCTAGTAGATTCAATATTTTGAGCAGTTGCTTCTATTATTGCTTGTCTTTCTTTAGTTAAATCAGCTAAATCTTTTTCCGCTTGTTCTGTTTGAGCTTTAACTGTTAATTCTAATCCTTGTTCATCATTTATAAATATATTTTTAAAACTATTAGTAAGACTTTCGGTAATTACACTTGTATCAAATGCCTTCTAAGCTTGCTCCTGATAAGCCTATATTGCTGCAGTAATGCTATTGCCAAAACCTTTTGCCAAGCCTCCCTTATCAGCTAGAAAATCCTAAAATGGTTTGCTTGCGGTGTTAACCGTTTCAAAACCACCAGCCATGGTTCTAGCCTAAAAGGTTAATTCTCCTATAGCTTTATTACCATCTTTTCCAATAGTATTGTAGCCATCGTCAATCATTAATAAAGACTATGATGCGGAATAGCCTAAATTCTAAAAAGCTTTCTATACCTCTTCTAGATTGCGCGTCATTACTGACTAAGAAAAGAATGAATCATCTTCAAAACCAGTAACTGATGTGGCTGTTGCCTTCGCTTGAGTGTCTAAATACTCTTGTAAAGAAGTTTCACCGGCCTAATCGCTCATCGCTTTTTCTAAATTCTTATATGAGGTTTTTGTATAATCAAAGTTTTTACCAAGATCGACTAATTTTGCACCTGCATCTTTTAAACTTTTTATATAACTATTCCATGACTCTTGATTGCTTAATTCATCACTAAAGGCTTTATAACTTTCTCTAAAAGCATTTAATTCATCTAATGTAATAAGTTCACCATTTTTTGCAGCTTCATTAAAAACTTCTAAACCCTGTGCAATATTACCTTTATTCCAACCCTCTGTTAATCGTTCGCTACGGGCGGCTGCATCTGCTGTGGTTGCTTTTGCAACCTCTTCGGTCATATTATATACATCTTTTAAATACTAAGCAAATTCATCTTGAGTTCTAAACTGTTTAAAGAACTCCGTCTCATTATCAATTACTAAGCCTTCTTTGGCGGTATAATGATATAAATCTTTTCCATTTAATTGAACTTTTCCACCAGTACCTTTAGTATAAGTACCGACTTGACCTAAGGCATTTTCCCATTGATCTCCTGAGGTAAAACCATTTTGCTAATACCAATTAAATAAACCACTCATATTTCCAGTGGTTTCAATTTGTTTAAGAATTGAAGCATATGCCCCCATATTCTTATTCCAACTAGCCTAACGATCTTTCTTTGACATGCCTTCAGTGCTGCGTTCCCAGTCAAGTAAATCGGTCATGCCTAAAGTACCAAACATAGTAGACCAAGACTAATATAATAATGGATCAGCATATAAGCCTGCGCCTAAAGTAGTTTTTACATCTTTTACCAATCCAGAAAAGAACTCGCCTATGTCAACAGCACTACGTTCTTTATCATAATTATCAATAAAGCTAAAAACTTCAGCTAATTGATTTTTTAAGCCACCCGCCGCACTTAAAGCTGATAATAAATTACTAGTAATCTAATCAGCGCCAATATCTCCAATTTGGACTAATTCTAAAGCGGTGGCTAGCCCTTGAGCATTTGTATGACTAATTTCTAAATATTGTGATAATACTTCACAATCATCAGCAGCGTCAAGGATAGATTTAGCGCCAATGTCACCAAATTCTTTAAAATCTTTAGTTAATTTTTTTAGAACATCGCTAAAAGCTGTGTCTTCATATAGGGCATTAAATAGCCCACCTTCTCCACCTATATCTTTTGTAATATCAGACTAAATTTTCTATAGTCTAATAATTGTATCACTTGTTAATTTATTATTTTTTATGGCTTCATTAATATTAAATAAAGAGCTAATTTTACTTTTTGAAAAATCTATACTATCTAAAGTGTCTAATAATTCAGTACTATTTTTACTTAATGTATCTTTTAAATTTGATATGACGGCGGTAGCTGCATTTTTTCCAAAGCTGGAACTAAACTATATAGCATAATTGCTAATTGACTCAAGGTCTTCTAAAGAGTATAAACCATGAGCAACATCTTCAACTATTTGCTAAGGTGTCCATCCCAAATCGGTACTAGACATAATTGTCCTAGAAACATTCTAGGCTGTTTTGGCTACTTCCTAAGCAATTGTATCAAACATTGCTGAATCAGTTACATTATTAAGATCAATTTCACTTCTTAGCTATTGTAAAGTTTTTCCTTTTTTCTTCCTATAATCTTTAAATTTATTTAACCTAGTTTCGTCCCAATCTTGTTCATAAGTACGTTCTAAAGCTTCTAATCGTTTTTTAGTATCTTCTTGTTTAATTAAAGCAGCTAAATATTTTTTCTTATCTTTAGTACTTAATTTTTGGTATTCTAAATCTGAAGCTAATTTATCAGCCGCCTCTTGATTATATTCTCGATAAGCTTGTTCAAACTAATTTAAAGTATTACTACCAATGCCAAAAGTAGTCAAATTTAAATACTATGTCTCATTACCTTTTTTATAAGTAATTTCTTCTCTTGGTCTAATACTTTCAATTGCTTCTTGTCTCTAAGAAAATTGATTGGCTAAATATTGATTCTATAAACGTTCAATATCAGAAACAATACCATCATCACTTAATGCTCTTTGTGTATTAAGAGCATCGTAAGCTTTTTGAACTCCACTTTTCTAAAAGTTTGCAGCCTATAGCTCTGAGATTTTACCCTAATCAATTAATTCTCTTAACTATTGACCGCCACCGGTATATCCTAATTCTTTAGCTAAATTATCATATTGACTTAAAGCTTCAGCTGTATTTAAACCATTAGCTAACTACTCTAATAATCTTTGATTTGTTCTATATTTATTAGTAGCCTCATCTAACTAAGCATACTTTAAACCCTATTCGGCTTGAGCGATTTCAGCCTTCGCTTCAGCCTCTAATCTACTCTATGTTCCAGCGGTAAACTCAATTGCTTTTGTATTCTAATTGGTATAATAATCTTTTCCTTCGACTAAATCATTTTCATTAATTAAATTCTCTGCAGCCGTATTAGCTTTATTTAAAGCTTCTTCAAAATCAGCAGTACCCTGTGTTAAATTCTTTAAATCATCTAATAAAGCATTATGAGAAGAAAATCCAGAAGTTAAGTCATTATAAGCTGTTTTTGCTGATTCTACTCTCTAGGATGCTAAATCTGTAAATTCAGATAATCTTGCTTCTCGTTCATTGGTAGTTTCAAACATACCGTCAATAAATTCAACTATATAAGGTAAAGCTACCATTAAACCAGTGATTGCTGCTGCCCAAGGACCACTAACAACCTGGGATAAAGAATTAAATGCCATCATACCCTACATAGCTGTTTGAGTTAAACCGCTAGCTAATTGTTGGATTCCATCCGAGGCTGAAATAGCACCAGTATTAATCTAATCAAAAATATTAACAACGCTCTTTAAACTTTGGCCGGCCGCAGAAGCCTGCATTAAACCAGTGGCTACATTAGTAATATTTTGTGCTATTACTTTTCCTCTATCGGGTTGTCCAATATCTTCGCCCTATCCTTCAGCCATTTTTTGCTAAAACTCAGCAATTAATTTTTCTATTTCTGCTGTGGAAGCATTAGAAACTCCGGCACGCCAATCCTAGAAAGCTTTTGAGCTAGTATCAATACCAAAAGATTCCATTTTAGCTAAAATATTAGCATAAGCGGGAGAATTCATACTACTAGCTTCAGCAATCAAATCACCGACATCTTCTCCATTGGCTAAGCGTTTTAACATACCCGCAGCAGAAGCATTTTCTAAATTTTCAATAAAATCTAAATCTTTATCTGTATAACCAGTAATAGTTTGACTTGCAATTTTATTTAATAATTCAGGATTTTGCTCTAACTGCTATAATTCTCTAATGGCCTATTTATTTTTTAAATCTAAATCAGTATATTCTCTTAAAATATTATTAATATCCTAATTACGCTGAGTTAATAATTGATTACGACGCTAAGTAGGATTATAGTTTTGTACACTCTAAGTATATAATGCTGCAGCACGCTAATCTAAAGCCTGACCAGATAATCCTTCACCACGAGCCTAAGACATAGCATTTTGCCACATTTGATTACGTACTCGAGGTGTATACATCTATTCTTGTATATATTCTTCAGTTCTTTCTCGTGTCTGCTAAAATACATCATACTATAAATTTTTAGCATTTTGTCTCGCCTACGCAGCATTTTGCTATGCTTGCTATGTTCTTATTATACTTTGTTGCTAATTATCAAAAACCATTTGAGCATAACGCTACTATACCGGTGTCATTAAAGCTGCATTCTAAGCAAAATTAACCTAGTTCTATAATAATTTACTATAACTATCATAAGCCATTTGGCCCATTCCACTTACAGTTCCAGTTTGAGCATTATATTTAGCACCACTCATGATAGAAGCTAAATTAGATATGGTACGTGTTCTTGCTTCACTACTGGCTTTGCCACTAGTAAATAAATCAGCCATGCCCATTCCAAAATTGTATAACCCTTGAGTAATCTATGGCTAAAATACCTAACCTAATACTCCGCCTAAACCTAATAAAAGACCTTTCATACCGCCTAGGCCCTTTATTATATTATTAATTATACTTAAAAAGTTAGCAAAACCATCATTTAAATTAATAAAAAACTAATCACTAATAACAGTGCTAAATATTGTTTCCATTGAAGCTCTTACTCGTTTAGAAGAAGCTTCCCAGCTCTTTTCATAAACTTCTTGCTATCTCTAAAGTGTTCCTTCACTACTTTTGGCAATATCAACATTTTCTTTATAGAAATCAAAATTATTCATTAAAGCCATTAAAGTAGTATATTGACGAACACCGCCAACAGTTTGAGCCAAAGCTACTTTCTGTGTATCGCTAATATTACCCCATTTTTCGCCTAACTCATTAAGTATATCATCCATACGTTTTAGATTACCATTGGTATCTAAAACCTACACTCCAACAGACTATAATGCTTTTGTATATTTAGTTAAATCAACACCATCTTCAAGTGTTTCGCCTAATTTTAAGTTATCTAAACGAGCGAATAAAGTTCTTAAACCAGTACCAACGGTATCTGCACTCTGACGAGTTGTAGCTGTAATTGTGGCCAAAGCCGCAGTAGCATTTTCATAGCTTAAACCTACTGTATCAGCAGTCGCCGCAAATTTTTCCAAACCTCTTGAAATCTCTTCGGAGCTAGATGCGGTTGCTGCACCAAGAGCAGTAATTACATCAGCATAATATTCAAGATTATCTCCGCCTTTAGCAAAGTTATTCCAAATTGCTGTCATCTGATTAGATACTTTTTCTGCTGACTAACCAGTAACATTTGCCATTTTTATTGTAGCACTAGTACGCTCATTAATTTCATTCTAGTCTCTAATACCCTATTGATAATAAATTAATGCGGCATCTGTATAACTAGTGGTAGTTGTACTTAAGGCTTTAGCAGCTTTATTAGCACTTTCCGCAAATCTACCCATCTGAGTATCACTCATTTGAGTAACAATCTAAATATTGTTTAATGATTCATTTAAATCTTGTGCATAACGGTAAGCACCCTGTATGCTACTCATAATGCCATGAATTAAACTACTAGACATTTGCCAGCGTACAGTATTGGCTATAACTGTTCCAAATTGACCAAATATACTAGAAATTCTCTTCATAGGAATTTCTGATTTAGCTATAGCTTGTGCTAATTGATTAAATGCTTGCTATCCTTGCGGGCCTAATTGTAATAGCTATGTACCTAAACCCTCTATAGTCTAACCACTGCGACGTATCTAGCTTTCAAATTTAGTAAAATTTAATGTACCAGTATTAACATCAGTAGCTTGTTTTAAATGAGCAGCTAACTATAATGCAGCAGTGGAAGCCTACTAAATTTCGCTAGGATTAATACCAAGCTTTAAATTCGCACTATTGGCTGTTAATTGCTATAAAGTAGTTTGTAATTGCTATAACTATGCTTTGGCCTAACTGGTATCGGCAGTTACAGCCAAACTAACATTTAATGCTTTTGCCATATAAAGAACTCCTTTCTCTCCAAATCTATATAATAAGAAAAAGGCTTATGAGAATAACTCATAAGCCTTTATAATATTTTGAATTATTCCTATTTAATATTAAAAAATTAAATAGGTAAATTATCGTATTTTGGTTAGCCCATCTTGTCCATTACTTTTTGAAGAAACTCAACATTTTCACGATTACCAAGTTTCTCTTGAATCTTGGTCGCATCTAAATCAAGATTTTGATAATCAATAGATGCGGCCTCAAGCATACCAAGTAATGAAGTTTTATATCTATAAACCTCGCCAATTACATCATATACAGTCTGTTCAATAACACCAAAATCACTAAAGCCATTCATAGTCATACAAATAGCATCCCATAATCCTGAGCTTATAATTAAATCATAAAGCCCAAGAAAATCTTCTTTCTGTTTTTCAGTAAAATTAATATTTGTATAAGCATACATAATTTCAAGTACTAAATGAATGCGCATACGTGCTGGATTGGCGAAGTTATTATCGTCAAGTGATTTATTAACAATATTTTCAATGACCTTTAATTTTTCCTCCATTGGTAAATATTGTTTAATTTCTATATTCTATCCATTCCACTCCAAAGTGGAAACTTCTGTATTCTTTTTTAAACCTAATTTGGTTAAGCCTATTTTTGCCATTTTATTGGCCTCCTTTATCTCTATACTTAATTTTATTATAACATAATTTTTTAAAAATGTCAAAAATTATAAACCACTTTTTAACTAGGCACGAATAGCTTCATTAATACCTTTTGTAACATCGGCATTAAAACCACTAGTATTAAAATGAGCTACCAAACTCTCTATAATATTTTGATAAGTTTTACTAATATCATCTATTGCCTAATCTTCTACCTATCCACTTTTTTGTTCTAAAGTAGTAAAATCTAAGTCTTTAAATAAATATCTAACCTTCTATAACTAATTTATAATTGAGCTATATTGGAAAGCCCCAGCATCATTACCTTTTTCTTGAAAGCTAGTGTCTGGCCCTGTCCAGAAACCAGCAGAGTTAGTCTATTCTCGTAATTGTTCAAACATTAATTCGCTAATTTCTTTTTCATCTTGTACCAAAGTTCCATACTATCCACTGCCCAAATGTTTACTCTCTGCTTGAGCAACTAATTTAGCCATATGACTATTTAAGGCTGCTATTTTTTCTAATTTTTGATTATTTTCATCAACTAATGCCAAATATCCTTCTCTTCTTTGACCTTCATTATACTTTGGAGCTTCTCCTCCTTGTTTAATTATACTATCGGCTTTACTCTAAACTCCAGCATTGACTGCAGCGTTATATAATTCATATTTTGTAAGATTATATATTTTATTTTCATAATTCCATTCTTCTATTCGGACTCTTTTTTCTTCAACTAACTATTGGCCAAAAGTTTTATAATTACCTTTAGCTTTATTAGATCGAATTCCTACAAGAGTATTTAAAAAAGTATTAAAAATTGTTTCCGTATCTTTTAATGACGCTCCTTCTAAACCAAAAGTTAACATACGACTAACATAATCCTCGCCATTCATAATAAAGCTATATGTTCCTCTAGTTTCATGAGTTAAAGTTAATCTGTACTCCCAAGTTCCTCTAAAAAAAGCCCCAATTTCAGTTAAAAGATGGTAAGCCTCACTATAAACCTAATTCAATCCTAAAGCTTTACGTGCATTAGTTAATTTTCTAGATACATTACTAATATCATATAATGCCTAATCATCTTTTTCTAAATCTTTATAATTTTCTATACCCATATTATTCATAAAATATGCTCGTTGTTTTAGCATTTTATTTCTTTGCTGTATATCTTTCTAATTTTCAGTTTCATAAAAATATTCAAGTTTTGTTATTGTAAAAAGCAAATCTTCGGCTTTCGTCTAAAATTCAATAAGTTTATTTTGTACCACGTCTAAAGTTAATTTTTTAAATTCCTCACTAATCTCACTCATACTCCACTTTCACCGCCTTTATAAAACAAAAAAGGGAAAGAGTAATAAACTCTTTCCCTTTAATTTGTTATTAATTAAATTAGCCGCCGTTTTGACGCTCGCTAAGTAAATCTTCATGTGGGTCAATACCAGAAACAACGCCTCTGACATCATATACACCATTAGGCGTAGCACCACGGTGAAGATCTTGGGCACTCTCCTCTTCGATGATTTGAATAGCAGCAAGTACTTTCTTGCTATGATCGAAACGAGTATAATCGGGGAAAGCATCCATTGTGAAGGTGAAACTTGATGGATCACCAGAAGAAGCCATTGTGAATGTAAAGTTACTCTGAACCTTGCAGTTAGGAACAATAAACTCGGCAGGCATATCAACGCCGGCTTCGTTACGGAAGAGGGTGGAAGCCTCAAGATAGAAGTTACCACCAAACTTATCAGGTGTAATTTCAATTTGCTGGGCTGCAGCTTGACGCTCGACATAGAAATCAACGAGAACGCTATCAAAACGAATATCGTCAATTTGTCCAACAACATAAGGAACCTCTTCAGCATTTTCGCCATTACCATGAGCTGCATCATAGCAGTTATGGCCGGCAACGGTAATCTGATATACTTTTCTATCAGCAAAGCCATCGCCATCGTCATCTTTTTCAATTTCAGCAACAGCTTCAGTGCCGCCATGCATAGGAATATAAGGCTCAGTAACAATGCTACCTTCGCGCATGAACATTACATAAGCAAAATTCTCACCACGGTCATCAGGTAAATATGGTTTCTTAGAAAGTGGAATTAATACAGTATCTGCATTCTCGCCAAACTCAATATCAGAAATATCAATAGTCTCGGTTACATGCTGATAAATGGGCTTTTTAACGCTAGCGCTAACAAGACCAGCGCCTGAAAGAATCATAAAACCTTCAGCAGAAATAAGAGCATCTTCCATAGTGAAGGTTACTGTACGCTCGCCTTCCCAAGCAATCAAACGAGGATTGCCACGTCCACCTTGTGCATAAACTTGGGTAGCAGCACCTTCAAGACTAGAAGTCTTTAAAGTATCGAAATAGATAACAGGCTCATTTTTATAGAAAATCTTGTTACCAACTTGCATGCGGCTCTTAGCACGAAGAACTACATCGCAAATTTCACGAACACCAAATTTCATAGTGTGTTTTTCCTCCTTAATTATTAATTAGTGTGAATATTTTTCATCCAGTTGTCTACCTTTTCTTCGGGTTTACCGCCCGCTAATCGAGACCGCACATCTAGGTCCCAATTCATCCAAAGATAAAATCTTTCAATTAAATCATACAACTAGAACACAGTTAGTCCTGTCAATGATTCTAAAGGCATATGTAAACCAATGGATAAAACCGACAAATACTAACTAAAAATATTAGAATCTGAATCACCTTTTTCAGTGGCGATTCTTTCTCGTCCTCGCATTAGTTTCTAAGCTATCTCTCTCGCTTTATCTCCAGCGGGATTAAAAGCCTACTAATCCATAGGAGCTAAATTAACGCAAAAAATCTGCCGCAATATATCTTGTAACTACTCAAAATTATTTTCATCTATCATTATACTTTCACCAACATCTATATCTCTAAACAATAAAGACTAAGGCGTAAATAAAACCTATTTATTAGGAAATAATAAAGTTAAAACTTTTTGAGTTGCTATTTTTTTATCTTTGGCTTCTTCTTCTTGCATTATCATCATAAATATCTAAAAATTATTTATATCGGATAAAACATTTTTGTCCTCAACAAACATACTTTTATACAAACAAAGACATTGTACACCAACAAAATAATCTTTATCTCCGATAAAGGCAATTTCTTTAATTGAGGGCTAATGCGCTATTAACTAACATGACTCAATCGGAATGTCTATTCCTGTCATTAAGGCTAGCCTATAATCCATTTGGATACTCCACAACCTGTGTCTTTTTCTATTCTGTAACCATTTGTTTAAAATCAGCCTCAAATTGAGCCTGTTCATCAGGATTAGGCATTGGCTTTTTATCTTCCTCACCATGATAAGTCTAATACATTAAGCATAAGCCACCGAATTCATCGGTAAGCAATAATTCTTTAGCGCCAAAAAATTCCAATAGTCCAATACCAGTAAGTCTTTTCTTATCAAGCATTGAATCTATCTCGGCCGCAATGCGATAAGGCCGCAGTTCAAAATCTTTCATTTGCCACTAATCAAAATGACAAATAATATCAAACTCAACAACATTGTCTCTAAACTGTGGATTACTACTTTGCAAAAAGTTATCAAAGCTAATAATCATATAATTTAGCACAGGCTAATCCACATAAAGCTTTGGAACAATTCTAATCTAAGTGCCAAACATTTCTTGCTTTTGCTCGGGTGTTAAATTGGCTTTATGTATTGGATCGTTATCTGTGTAATATAGTAATTTACATAATCTATCATTGGCAACCATTTTATCCATTAATAAACGCAAATCTTTATTAATTGATAAAAAGCTACTTTTGGGAGGTTGATAATTCTCAATTTTCATACTCTTTTATCTCCTTTAACTCTTAAAATAAAGACTCTATAACAATAGTTTTTGAAAAGTTTTTATCATGTCCAGTTTCTTTATTGCCGTACCATAATGTAAACTAACCACTATAACTACTGTTCCACTTAATTGTGACTGCCGGCGTACCACGTTCAGTTTTAAACTTTTTCATAGTGATTGGAACTTTAACCTTTTCATCGGTGTACCAATCACCTGGTACATCAGCCTATACATAATATGTATATTCTAATTTTGGCTTAATAAATGTATCACCTACAATATCATTAACTGGGTCAACCTCAGGCTCTACATTTTTCTCAATATAAGCACCAACCAATCCTTTTTCAACATCATCTTCTGTCTCATTAGCATAATATTCAACAGCTGTGATTTCAAGGATACCTTTAGTGCTAATAGTATCTGTTGCTTCAACACGCCAACATATTTTATTATCAGGATTATCAGCATCTTTTAAATAAAACTTAGCGTATCTAACAAACTATTTAGTTGTCAACTCATTTCTTGGCATTAATATATGTAAAGAATAATTTGGTTCATCTATACTAATCTAATGTTTCTAAATAAAATTAATTTTTGTTTCCACAGGACCACGAATGGCCGCATATATTTTATGCTCATTACCTTCATCATCAAGCCAATTGATTTGATAATCGCATCTACGAATCTCGCCCCTAAAATAGGCGATTTCATCTATATCCTATAATGTAATTAACCAATAAGTTTTAGTCCTACACCATTCAAATACATCTCCTGGCCTAAACCCATGCTCAAATCCTAAAGACAATATTTTATCATCATAATCCATTTTATTTTTATCAGGATTAATTAAAGCACGAACCGGTAAACCTTTTAACTCTTTATCAATATCATCTTTATCCTAGACCTTTTTAACTAAACAAGCCTAATATGAATATAAAGTTGCTTTGTCAAGAGTTTTTCGTTTATCACGTATCATTCTTTCTTGCTGTGGAAAACCTCCATGAACCTATAATCCTTTAGCTATTTCATTAGCTCCATCTACCGTACTGTAATGATAATGCGGTAAATCCGTGCTGCCCAATCTAGCGTTCATTAAAGCGAAAGAACTATTATAAACGCCCGAAGGGTAGAGAGTCGTATTAATTCTTCGCTTCATGAAGTAAATTTATACACTCAAATATCGTTTTACGATAGATAGAAAATTCTACATCGACAAAGCGCAAACCTTCCAGCTTAGATAACATCTATAAAAATTGCGGATTATGAAGAAATATTTCTTCTTTACCCGCAATATCTATAATAACTGTTTCTAATTGTCTCTACCAATCTTCTTCATTTTCGCGCATTGGTATTAATTTCCATAACTGGTTAGTCAAACGCATAAACTCTTTATCTATAACTTCTACAGAAAAATCTATATCATATTTATTAATAGTACACACCATGGCCAACTTCATTAATCCAATTTGATTTATAGCGTGCGTCTACTTTACTAATATATCTTCTTTTATACAATCTCTACATATGATGAGACTGTCTCTAACATTCACCTAACAAACTTTGTAATTTTGCTAAATGGTTAGCCTAAGAAGTCATTTTAAAATCAGCACCGCTATATTTCATGCGTGTATTTTCAATAGAAGTAATTTGTCGTTGTAGCCAAGCTATCATCATTAGAATAGCTAATATATTAATTTCTTCGGAGGTTAAATCAGCCGCAAAAACTGACCCTTCCACCATAACTAATGGGGCCTTGCCCATATCGTCCTCGTCAAGCGTATTATCCCATAGAATACCAATAATAAATTCATCTGGTGTTACCTCATCTTCTGGCTTAATGGTTTCATCTATATTATAATCGAATAAATTGACACGAGGAAACTCAAATCCAGGCAATGCATCTTTAAGTAAGTTCCGCAAATCCTTTATTGTATCTTCAGGAGTTAGCTCAACATACATATCATCAGTAATTTTTCCAAGAAAGCGATTATAGATATCTGTAAATTGTGTCATAGCCGCCTCCTTTCTCAGGAATTAATTCATATCTACTGTATTTACTATCTTATACTTAGTAGCTGTTCTACGTCCAACAGGTGGTGCTTCCGCGGCGGCCGCACGGCTCTCTTCAATCTGAGCGTCAGCCTCTTTTCCCGCATTAGCAATGGCCGCATCAACGTCAAAACCTGTTTTAGCTTTTAGTTGCTGGCGCTTATCGTAATCAGTGAGGGGAAGCTCAACTGAAAACTTTTTGATTAATTCAATAACACCTTCTGGCGCAAAGTCTAAACAATCAAGAAATTGGTCAAGACTACCATGTTTTAACAAGTCTACTATTTGATTTTCAGACATATAATACTCAGGCTGGGTATTAATTCCAAGACTCTTTGGTACACCAATACTGTCTACTTGTAAAAAGTTAATCATTAATTCACGTCCACCAGGTTGGTAGCTAAGATGTAATAACTCTTCATAAGAAATACGCTTAGTCTCGCCGGGGGTAAAACGTCTACGAATATTGTCTTCTGGAATCTTATAGCTAACTACACTAGCACTACGATTCTTTACATTATAATAATACATTTTTTTCGCCATTTTTATAATCTCCTTTTTCTCATAAAACAAAATAGGGGAGTGGGAGATTTACTCCCTCTCCCCTTGGATTATCAATTATTTACAAAAGATACTTTAATTGTGGCACTTTCGTAGCCTTCAGCACCGATTGTAATCTCTCTTGGAGTCTCGGCAATTACTTCCGCCTTAGTCCAGAAAATGATATGTCCATTTCCAAGACCAACAGAAGCAGCTTCAGTTACGTCGGCGTCCGTCAAAGCACTACCATTCCAAGTAGCACCTACGATGGTACTTAAATTGGTTCCTAAATCAAGTCCAATCCATTTACCTTCGCCTTGGGCTGGATTAGTAGAAGCGAATGTATTTAAAGCATCTAAATTACCACTAATAACGATATCGCTACCGGACTGAGATACCGTCACAGCGTCCTGGTTCGCCTAAGATTGCTCTTGATTGACGTCCGCAGGTGCGGTAGCTAATTTAGCTGCTGTGACTTGAATTAAGGGTTTGAATTGCCCTGATCGTCGCTAGAACTGCTACCACCATTATCGGCTGAAGAACCATCTTCATTAACAGCGCCATCAAAACGACCATCATAGGTAATTACATTGCCAGTAACACCATTGAGGAACCAAGTATCCATCTGACCCATGAGGGAAGTATCAACGTAGCAGCAAATATCATTTGTAAGCATAGCAACTACGCCAACCTTACGATAAACTTGAATTTCCTTGGACCAGTCGCCACGGTTGTCAAGCTCTTGTACTAAAGTATTGCCCTCGAAAGCAATCTTTACAGGCTTGCTGTTAGCGCCAGCAGGAATAATCCAGCAGTAACC
>JAEEGL011322930.1_pt1 | contig 88856 bp, 66 predicted proteins | sample 9134231 | NCBI WGS metagenome assembly JAEEGL01 (sample SAMN16246548, study PRJNA631951) | gut metagenome | biome: gut microbiome; feature: rumen; material: fiber-attached | host: Bos | place: Iran: Karaj | collected 2018-10 | reverse complement strand
CTTGTCTTTTCTTTCGAACTTTACAACGCCGTCCTGCTTTGCAAATAAAGTATCGTCTCCACCAATACCTACGTTGTTGCCCGGGTGGATCTTAGTTCCCCTCTGACGAACCAGGATGGTGCCAGCGCTTACGAACTGACCATCAGCTCTCTTTACTCCAAGTCTTTTCGACTCGCTGTCGCGACCGTTCTTAGAGCTACCTACACCTTTTTTACTTGCCATAGAATTTACCTCCCAAACGGTTTACTTGTTGGCAGCTTCGATTGCTGCAATGATCTCAGCATTAGTAGCCTTTGCATTGATCTCGATGCCGTTCTTTTCAGCATAATCGATGAGCTCAGCCTTCTTCATGCTCTTCAGGTTTACTCCGCCCTCTTCCTTAGCTTCTGCAGATTCAGCTTTCTTTCCTTCGAAGCTGATCTCCTTGATCTGAAGCTTGGTGTAGGGCTGACGATGTCCCTGCTTTCTGCGATAATCCTTCTTGGCCTTGTACTTGAAGATGACAAGCTTTTCTCCCTTGCCGTTCTCAACTACGTCTGCCTTGATGCAGGCACCCTCTACAAAGGGCTTGCCTACTTTGATTCCATCTTCGCTTCCGATGACGAGAACCTCGTCAAGAGAAACTTCGGAACCAGCCTCTGCGTTCAGCTTTTCAACGTTGATAACGTCGCCTTCGCTGATGCGGTATTGCTTTCCTCCGGTCTGTACAATTGCGTACATAATTATTTTACCTCCTCTATCCGGTCTCGCCCGTGTGGGTGGTTTGCACACTTAAAAATACCCACTTAGTGCGGCAACAGTAGAAATATAGCACGGAGGACCTGCTTTGTCAAACAAAATTTCACTAAAAAAACATTGTATTTCAAGCTTTTTTGCTTATAATAACAGTGTACAGAAATCCCGCAAAATGAAAGGAGAAAAAACATGGCAGAAGTAATCATCACAAAGGATAATTTTGAAGCCGAAGTACTCAATTCCGATATTCCCGTAATCGTAGATTTCTTTGCTACCTGGTGCGGCCCCTGCAAGATGCTGGCACCCATCATCGAGGAACTCTCCGAAGAGCTGGCCGGCAAAGTTAAGGTCTGCAAGCTGGATATCGACGAGAACAGAAAACTGGCTCTCAAGTACTACGTTGCAAGCGTTCCCACAGTTGCCCTCTTCAAGGATGGCAAGCCTGCTGCAGTTTCCATCGGATTCCGTCCTAAGGAAGATCTGCTCGAGGCACTCGGTCTTGCATAAAGAAACCGGAAGATTGGTAAATTCAGCCCCCGAAAGCTAAGCTTTACGGGGGCTGTTTTATTCTGCAATCTGCGGACTGAATGAATCTATTCGATAACTACGCCGTCTTCATCCACCTGTATATCCTCTTCAGGCTCTTCATCTCCTTTTTTGGGGATGAACTTCTCCTTGATCTGCTTTTCCAGCTGATCGAGAAGCTCGGGCCTTTCTTCAAGATATGCCTTGACATTTTCCCTGCCCTGACCTATGCGCTCTCCGGCATAGCTGTACCAGGCACCGGACTTCTCTATAAGACCTGCATCTACTGCGCAGTCCAGGATATCTCCGGCTTTTGAAATGCCCTTGCCGTACATGATATCGAATTCGGTGAACTTGAAGGGAGGCGCTACCTTGTTCTTTACTACCTTTACCTTGGTTCTGTTTCCGATCACGTTCTCGCCCTGCTTGATGGATTCGACTCTGCGCACATCCAGTCTGACGGATGAGTAGAACTTAAGAGCTCTGCCGCCTGTGGTCGTCTCGGGATTGCCGAACATGACACCGATCTTTTCTCTCAGCTGATTGATGAAGATGATCATAGTGCCGGTCTTGTTGGCTACACCGGTGAGCTTTCTCAGAGCCTGGGACATGAGTCTTGCCTGAAGACCCACGTGATTGTCGCCCATGTCTCCTTCTATCTCTGACTTGGGCACCAGAGCCGCTACGGAGTCTATTACCACAACGGATATAGCTGCGCTTCTTACAAGCATCTCGCAGATCTCAAGGGCATCCTCTCCTGTATCCGGCTGGGCTACAAGAAGTTCGTCTACAACTACGCCAAGGTTCTTTGCATATACAGGATCCAGCGCATGCTCAGCATCGATGAAAGCGCACTTGCCGCCTTCCTTCTGAGCTTCTGCTATAACATGCAGCGCCAGTGTGGTCTTACCTGAAGATTCAGGTCCGTATATCTCTATGATCCTGCCCTTAGGAAGACCGCCGATGCCGCATGCCAGGTCCAGACTTACCGAACCTGTGGAGATAGCATCTATATCCAGTCTGGCATTTTCATCTCCAAGGGTCATTACGGAACCCTTGCCGAATTTTTTGTCTATCTGAAGCAGAGCTGCTTCCAGAGCCTTCTGCTTTTCGCTTTTCTGCGCATCCTGATTGATCTTGCTGTTAGTCGGACTTGCCATTTGATCCTCCAAAAATTTAAAATTAGAACATTTGTTCACTACTATAATACGCCTGAGCCGAACCAATGTCAAGAGATTTTTCGCCTTTGAATATTACCATTAATTAGTATATTTGTCAACCAATTTACAGTGAGCTGCCGAAGAATCCATTCCTTCCGGTAAGCACATCATAGATCAGTCTGAACATCTGGACACAGGCATATTCTCTGGTTCTTTCGCGGCTGGCTCTTCTGGTCTGGAATCTGAAGGATCCGCATTTGCCTTTGTACCACAGACCTATGTAGAATGTGCCCACAGGATCATCTTCCGTTCCGCCGCCGGGTCCCGCATAGCCTGTCACAGAGATGCATATGTCGCTTTGGGATGCCTCTCTGAGGCCCTCAGCCATCTCCTGAGCGGTTTTAGCGGACACTGCGGTATATTTGTCCAAAGTCTCCTTTTTAACGCCTAATTCGGCGATTTTAGCCCTCTCCATATATGTGACCAGACTGCGGTCGAACACCTCGGAGGATCCGGGGATATCTGTTACGGTCTTTGCAAAAAGACCGCCGGTGCAGGATTCGGCTGAAGACAGTGTCAGTCCCCTTTCTTTAAGCATCTTAAATACTACGATCGAAAGATCTTCACCGTCTTCGCTGTAAATGTATCTGCCTATGCGCTCCTTTACCTTCCCAAGCATCTCATCGACAGCCTGCTCGGCTTCCTCCAGAGTATCTCTCTTGGATGCTATCCTAAGAGTAGTTTCAAAATGAGATGCATAGGTAGCCAGGGTCGGATCGGTCTGTCCGTCCACCAGATCCAGTATATCGTTCTCCAGCTGGGATTCGCCGATCCCATTGGTCCGTATGTTCCTGTAATAAAGGACCTTATTATCGAATGCAAGGAGCTTTGGCCTAAGCTCGTTCAGGAACATGGGCTCCATCTCGTGAGGAGGTCCCGGAAGAGATGCTATGATCTTTCCGTTCTTCTCCAGCCAGAAGCCGGGAGCAGTACCGTTGGGATTCTTAAGTATTTCTGCATGCTCAGGAAAGCGGGCCTGCTTCAGGTTATTGGGAGTCATGGGCCTGCCGCGGTTCCACATGCGGCTTTTAAGTATTTCGAGCTGCTCGGGGAATTCAACGATCTTCTCGCCGAAGTACTCCGCGATCATCTCCTTGGTCAGATCGTCCTGAGTCGGACCGAGCCCGCCGGTGGTGATGATCAGGTCGCAGTCATGATAAGCGTAAGCCAGCATTTCCTTAAGACGGTGAGGATTATCCCCTACTGTCATATGATACATGACATCCACACCTATAGTCTGCAGTTCCCTTGAAAGGAACACTGCATTTGTATTGGTTATCGAACCGAACAGTATTTCAGTTCCGACAGTAAGAATAGTGCACTTCATATTGAAATCCTTATATGAAATCAGAACATGAAAACTAATTAGAGAATACCTGTTTGTTCTTCCAGATATATTCGGTGCCTGATACTATGGTCATGACAAGAGATGCCCAGAGCAGGATCTGTCCGATAGTCGAAATGATCCCGGGGATCTGAAGCAGAAGCACAGGCACGGCAAACATCTGCAGCACAGTCTTGATCTTGCCTGTCATACCCGCAGCAATCACTATGCCTTCGGAAGCGGCAACGGTACGCAGCCCTGATACGGCGAATTCCCTGAACAGGATTATGATAAGCATCCACGCGGGAACGGTTCCGTCGGCCACCATCAGGCAGAATGCGGCATATACGAGTATCTTATCAGCCAGCGGGTCCATGATCTTGCCGAAATTCGTGACCATGTTGTACTTTCTTGCAATGTGACCATCGAGCATATCGGTAAGAGACGCAAGAATAAAGACTATGCAGGCCGGGATGTAGAGCTTCATCATGTAAAGCACCACAAATACAGGTACTGCGAATATTCTTGCCATTGTGAGTTTGTTTGGAAGATTCATTATTTTTTCTCCGTTTTTCATACTAAAGGACATGCCCTAAAGAGCATATCCTGAAAGATCATAGTCAAATGCATCGTTTATCACTACCTGAACAAACTGTCCGGGTGTAAGTTCGCGGTGAGAGCTGAAGATGACGCCGTTGTCGATCTCAGGCGCATCCATAGCAGTGCGTCCCAGGTAACTGCCGTCCTCGGTCTTTTCTTCCACCAGCACTTCAAGCGTACGGCCTATAAACTTCTGATTGTTCTGAAGGGAAATGCTGTTCTGAAGAGCCATGAGTCTGTCTCTTCTGCGTTCCTTGGCATCCTGTTTCACCTGATGAGGCATCTTATAGGCAGGAGTACCCTCTTCTCTTGAGTAAGCGAACACTCCCATGCGGTCAAAGCCGGTCTCGGCGACAAAATCGTAAAGCTCCCTGAATTCTTTTTTGGTTTCTCCCGGGAAACCGGTTATAAATGTGGTCCTTATGATGATACCCGGAATCTCTTTACGTAATTTTTTTATGGTTGACCTGATGCTGTCTGCTGTCGATCTGCGGTTCATAGCCTTGAGTATCTTGTCGCTGGCGTGCTGAAGAGGAATATCTATATACTTGCAGATCTTCGGTTCCTCTTTTATTACCCGGATCAGACCATCCGTTATCTCTTCCTCGTAGCAGTACATCAGCCTGAGCCACTTAAGATCCTCTATTTTGCATAGTTCGCGGAGAAGCTCCGGCAGCATCTCAGGTTTTTTCAGATCTTTTCCGTAGTAGCTCACATCCTGAGCTATGACTACAAGCTCCCTTGCGCCGCTGGCCACCAGCTCCCTGGCTTCGCTTATAACTGCTTCAGGCTTCCTGCTTCTGTAGCGTCCGCGCATCATTGGGATTGCGCAGTAGGTGCAGTGCTTGTCACAGCCCTCTGCGATCTTTATGGATGCTGTCCAGTGCTGATAACGTCCTTCTACCATGCGGCTGCCCAGCTCCTCGTATTCTTCTGGGTGGTCAGTCATTTCGATGCTGAAGCTTTCCTTATTCAGCATCTCAGGCAGCTTGGTGTAATCGTTTACGCCAAGTATGCCATCCAGTTCAGGTATTTCCTTATGAAGTTCTTTGCCGTAGCGCTGAGCCATGCAGCCTGCGGCAAAAATGCGCTGTCCGGGCTTTCTCGCATCCAGCAGTTCAAAAATAGTCTCTATGGACTGCCTCTTTGCATCATCGATAAAACCGCAGGTGTTTACGATAATGACGTCGGCCTCATCCGGGTCTTCCGCTATCGAAAAACCCTGTCTGATAAGCAGCCCTGCGGCAAATTCGCTGTCGACAGTATTCTTTTCGCAGCCAAGAGTCTTGAAATATACTTTCATGAATTAATCTATCTCTTCTTCTACTTCGGTATCTTCCGGAATGCTTCCGCTCTTTATTGCATCGTACTGGGAGACGGTCATGAGCACCTTTCTGGGCTTTGAACCATCGGCGGGTCCTACTATACCCTTCTCCTCCATCAGATCCACGAGCCTTGCAGCCCTGTTATAGCCAATTCTGAAGCGTCTCTGCAGCATGGAAACGGAGCACTGCTCGGATCTTACGGCAAACTCCACCGCATCTCTGTAAAGCTCGTCTTCCCCGTTGTCAGTGCCTGAAGAAGGACCTGCAGCCACATTCTCCATAGCTGTTATGACATTCTGGGAATACTCCTGCTTCTGTGAATGGGTCTTTACGAAGTTTATAACGTCATTGACTTCCTGATCGGACACGAAGCAGCCCTGTACTCTTATGGGCTTTGAAACGCCCTGGGGAGCGTAGAGCATGTCGCCGCGGCCAAGGAGTTTTTCGGCTCCGGCTTCATCAAGTATGGTTCTGGAATCGATGTGCGATGAGACCGCAAATGCTATTCTGGAAGGAATATTGGCCTTGATGACACCGGTGATGACGTCTACCGAAGGTCTCTGAGTAGCGAGTATCAGGTGCATTCCGGCGGCTCTTGCCTTCTGAGCCAGCCTGCAGATGGAATCTTCTACGCTGTTCTGCGCGGACATCATAAGATCTGCCAGCTCGTCTACGATTATGACGACCTGAGGCATTACCTTATCGGTATCGCTGTTAGCCCTCATAAGATCGTTGTAGCTCTGAAGATCTCTCACTCCCTCCTGAGAGAACTTGTTGTAGCGATCGTTCATCTCAGCAACAGCCCAGTTCAGAGCAGCTGCAGCCTTGTTCGGATCGGTAACGACGGGTATCATCAGATGAGGAATTCCGTTGTAATTGCTGAGTTCCACGACCTTGGGATCCACCAGTATCAGCTTGACTTCCTCAGGAGAGGACTTGTACAGAAGGCTGATTATTATGCTGTTGATGCAGACGGACTTACCGGAACCGGTTGCACCGGCGATAAGCATGTGAGGCATTTTCTTAAGATCTGCCACTACTGGCTCACCGCTTATGCTGCGGCCAAGGCCCATGGAGATCTTGGAGCCCGCATCTCTGAATGCCTTGGATTCAAGGACTTCACGAAGAAGCACTGTATTGATCTCGTCGTTGGAAACTTCTATACCTATTGCAGCCTTGCCCGGGATAGGAGCTTCTATCCTGAGGCTCTTAGCCCTCAGATTAAGGGCGATGTCATCCTGAAGCCTTACTATGCTGGATACCTTTACGCCTGAAGCAGGCTGGACTTCGTAGCGGGTAACAGCCGGGCCCTTTGTAACGTTTACAACGCTGGCCTTAACGCCGAAGCTTGCAAGGGCTTCCTCAAGCACTGTAGCCTGGGAGGAGGATGGATCCTCTTTCCCGCTGTTCTTGATTATAGCGGGCTTTTTGAGCAGTTCGATGGGCGGATAGGTATAAGCATCCGGATCTGCAGTTTTTTCGCTCTCAAGGGTGAGAGCTGCGGCAGCAGTAGCTTCTGCAGCGGCTGCCTTTGCGGCGTGTACCGAGCTTTCAGCCTTTTTCGGTTTTTCAGGATTTGGCTTAGATGTTTCCTTCGGTTCTTTTGCTTCAGGTATTTCATTTACATCTTCGGTCTGGCGGATATCTCCGTTCAGTCCTGTACCGGATTTTTTATCTGTCCTGAAGAGACTGTCGTCATTTACATAATCGAGTATCTTCTTCTGGTTATCCGCATAATAGTCATCGTCGCCTGGCCTGATGCCTATGTCTTCCTTTGTCAGTTCGGATGCCTGAGGTCTAGCGGCAGAACCGAATACATCAAGGACAGGCATGCCGTTCTTGTCAGCGTTCTTTTTTGCTTCTTCTGCAGCAGCTTTGCGTTCGGCTTCAGCCTTTGCGGCAGCTTCCGCTTCTTCCTTTAAGCGCTGAGCCTCAGCTGTCTCCTTAGGTGTCGGAGAAGCATTATCAGCATCGCTCAGACCCATGGACTTGGATCTCTGCCTTGCCTGGTAATCAGCCTCCATGGTCTCCATGGCCGCGACCGCAAATGCGTTGGACTTGGCTTCAGCTCTTGCTCTCTGTTTTTCTGTAAGAGCCTCCGCTCTTACTGTTTCCTGAACCTGTACCTGATTCCTGATCTTTTCTGCATTTTCAAGATCGAATTCGATCTGGGCTTCCTCTGCCTGCTCTGCCATCTCGGCACGGAGAGCCTTTCGGGCTTGCATTTTTATCTTGAGATTGTCCAGTTGCTCGGAGATCGGTGTATCAAATATGAACAGAACTGCGATGAGTATTCCGGCTCCGCCTATAAGATAAAGACCGACCTTGCCAACGAGATTTATGAGTCCATATGCTATTGGAGTTCCAAGCATTCCACCGCCAGCAGAACCAGTATCAAAGAATGATTTAAGTTCAGAAATACTGAATTTTGCACCTTCTGCCACAAGACTCTCTTTATACCCTTCTGCAAATGGAATCGCAAAAAGTGTTGAAGCAAGTATGAACATCAATAAGATTATGATAGCAGTAGTAACTGTTAAAAAGGATGTTTTTCTCGCAAATACAAGTATTCCATACAGAATAAAGAATGATGGAACGACCCAAGCAATGATCTTTCCGAATAATCCGAAAAGAACAGTGCTTAAAAAGGATCCAACCATTCCGGTATAACCCCAAAGGCTCAGCAGGAGGAATACACCGGCAACGATGATGACAATAGCAACGATATCATCGTGTCTTTTCTTCTTCTTTCTGAGTTCTTCTTTTTTCTGAGCTTCCAGAGCCTTCTGCTTCTCCTTTTCAGCCTGGGTCTTAACCCGGCTTCTGGATGTTGAAGTGCTGCTTCTGCTCTGAGTTGAGCTGGTTTTCTTTCTGGTTTCCGCCATTTCTTCCCTTTCATCCGCCGATTTTGCGGTTCTCAAAGAATGGTTGCGATAATAATATTATGTAAATATGCCTATAAAAGCTTCAGAATATAGTTCGTCTTATTGATCAGAGATTCTATATCCTTGGAATTATCCATTATAAAGTCTGCCTTCATGGCCTTCCTGTCTTCCGGCATCTGTCTGGCCATGCGGTTCTTTATCTCCTGCTCTGACATCCCGTCTCTTGCCTTTACCCGCTCAAGCCGGACATCTATAGGAGCAGTGACAAGTATGGTCTTGTCGAATTTGTTTTCCCAGCCGGCTTCAAAAAGCAGCGGTACGTCAGCGAAGACCTTAGCATCCGGATTTTTGTCCATTATGCGCTTGTAATCATCCAGAATGCGCTTCATTATGGCGTCGTGGGTCATCTTGTTCAGCTTTTTGGTCTTGTTTTTGTCCGGGAAGACCATCTCAGCCAGAAGCCTTCTGTCCAGCTCCCCGTGAACATCGATGATCTCCTCACCGAAGGTCCTTCTGAGCTTTTCCAGCAGCGGAGAACCATATTGCATGAGTTCTCTTGATATCTGATCGGCATCCAGTACCACATAGCCGAGGCTTCTTATGTGATTAGAAACAGTGCTTTTTCCCGAGCCTATTCCGCCCGTTATTCCGTACAGCATTTTGTCACCTTTTTACTTGAGTTCGTACCAGTTGCTGCCCTCTTCCATGGATACATCCAGCTTCACAGCCATCTGTGCCGCGGATTCCATGTTCTCTTTAAGCAGCTCTCTTACTTTTTCTGCTTCGCTTTTTGCAGCCTGTATTATAAGTTCATCGTGTACCTGTAATATCAGCTTGGAATCCCGACACTCCTTTGACAGAGCATCGTAGACCCTTATCATAGCGATCTTGATTATATCCGCTGCAGTCCCCTGGATCGGAGTATTCATTGCCAGACGCTCGCCGAGCTGCCTGGTCATGAAGTTGGAGGCTTTGATCTCGGGTATGTCACGCTTTCTTCCGTACAGCGTCCTGATGGAGCCTGTCTCCCTTGCCTCTGCCTTACAGCCGTCCATAAAGGCCTTTACAGCCTTGAATTTCTCAAAGTAATCGCTGATGTATTTTTCAGCTTCCTTACGGCTTATAGTCAGTTCCGTCGCAAGACCAAAGCCGCTCATGCCGTAGATAACGCCGAAGTTGACAGCTTTTGCGTTGGAACGCTGCTCTCTGGTAACCTGATCAAAGGGTACATTGAAGACCTTTGAAGCCGTATCCCTGTGAATGTCCAGACCATCGTTGAAGCTCTTTATCAGGCCGGGGTCCTGGGACATGCTGGCCAGAACTCTCAGCTCGATCTGGGAGTAGTCTGCGCCTATCAGAAGATAATCTTCGCTGTCAGCAGTAAAGGCTTTTCTGAGGCTTCTTCCCAGTTCGCTGCGCACAGGGATATTCTGCAGATTAGGCTCTGTGCAGCTTATGCGGCCGGTTGCCGTTATCATCTGCTGGAAGTGAGCGTGGACCTTGCCGTCGTCCGCCACCAGAGGCAGCAGTCCTTCCACATAGGTGGAGTTGAGCTTTGTAAGAGTCCTGTATTCGAGTATGCGCTCCACTATGGGGTAATCCGGAGCCAGCTTTTCCAGCACTTCTGCATTGGTCGAATAACCGCTCTTGGTCTTTTTGCCTGCAGGAAGTCCCAGCTTCTCAAACAGTATTGCCCCAAGCTGCTTAGGCGAGTTTATATTGAATTCCTGCTCCGCAAGGCTGTAGATCTCAGTCTCCAGAGTTTTAATGTGAGTCCTGAGCTCCTTGCCGAAGTCCAGCAGCTGCTGTCTGTCAAGCTTAAAGCCCTGAACCTCCATGGAAGCAAGGACCTTCTGCAGCGGCAGTTCGATATCATAGAAGACCTTTTCCAAGCCTTCGTCTTGTATAAGTTTTTCCTGAACAGCCTTAAGATCCTCCAGCAGAGAAAGCTTTTTGGGTACTGTCCTATACTGATCCGACAGACTGCTGCCTGAAAGGAAGCTCATCTGCGATTCCCCACCCTCTGCTTCTTCTATATTTTCGTGGAAATAGCTAAGTATGACAGAGCCCATCTCAGGCGCTCTCGAACCCGGATGCAGCACGTATTCCGCAAGGCCGCAGTCGAATCCGGTGTCGATAAGGGAAATGTCTATGCCGTTTGCTTCAAAGGCATAATAGAGTCGGCCCAGATTGAAGCCATTGATATTAAGCTTCTTTCTGCGGCTGTTTATATTGTCCTTCAGGAATTCTGCCAGCCCGGAAAATGCCAGAACATAGCATTTATTGCCGTAAAGAAGCCCCAGCGAGTCTATCGAAGGCCGGGAAATGTGATCTCCGTTGCTTTCTATATCGACAGTGCAGCTTCCGTTACTGAAAACACTGTCCAGAAGTTCCTCTGCAGCCTCTCTGCTGCAGATCATCTCAAGCTCCGGAATACCCTGCCTGCTGCTGACAGTCTCCGCTCTTTCAGAAGTCTTTCCGGTATCCGATGCATCTGCAGCAGTAGTACTTTCCGCACCGCTTTCTTTAACAGGAGCGCTCTTAAGCAGCTTTGCCAGCCAGGTCCTGAACTCCAGCTTTGTATATAGCTCGATGAGCCGGTCTCTGTCTTCCGGTCTGATGCGAAGATCCTCTATGCTGTAATCCACAGGAACATTTGTCACTATAGTGGCAAGGCGCTTGCTCATCACAGCGCTCATGGCGCCTTCTTCAATCTTTTTGCGTACAGACGCGCTCTTAATCTCATCCACGCCCTGAATCACCTTTTCCAGGCTTCCGAACTGCTGGATGAGCTGAGTTGCGGTCTTTTCACCTATTCCGGGGACTCCGGGAATATTGTCAGAAGTATCGCCTCTTAAGGCTTTGTAATCGATAAACTGCTGATGGTCAAAGCCATACTCCTCCATCATGGCAGCATCGTCGTAGAGCTTGAATTCGCTCATTCCCCGCTTGTTGATTATGACGGAGGTCATGTCGGTGGCAAGCTGCAGAGCGTCGCGGTCTCCGGTTATTATGAGGCTCCTCATCCCTTCAGCTTCGGCCATTTTGGCTGTGGTGCCGATTATATCGTCAGCTTCGAAGCCATCGATCTCGAACTGATGGATGCCAAGAGCATCTAAAACATCCTTGAGCACCGGCATCTCCATTGCAAGCTCCATGGGCATTCCCTTGCGCCCAGCCTTGTAATCCTGGTATTCCAGATGGCGGAATGTGGGAGCTTTGCGGTCGTATGCCACAAGCATGTGAGTGGGCGCATAATCTGTCCGGATCTTCTGAAGCATGGAAAGGAAGCCGTATATGCCCTGTGTGTAGAAACCGTCTTTGGTTATCATGGGGCGCTGTATGGCAAAATAAGCCCTGTTTACAAGGCTGTTTCCGTCTATGATGACAAGTCTGTCTTTGCCCATGATAACCTCCGTGATTATTTAAACATAGCAATATCGATGGTGGGGTCCCCATCATCGCACTTAATTGCCGGGCAGCTGCTGCCCTTGTATAAAACAAAAAATCCCAAAGTGCCGTTAGACTTTAATTCACACCTAACTATATGTTAGGTGGGTCGCCTGCCTGCAAATTCTGAAGTCCTCCATGCTTAGCGAGGCATGTCATAAGTTTACACGGACACGGCATCCCTTTTATGTGATGTAGGTTGAATTAAGAGTCTTGACGCACACCCCAGGATATTGAATTCTATTCTTCGTAAAGATCTATAGAACAGTTGGTCTCAACCTTCTGTACGTCATCGTCATCTTCCAGCGCTTCGATCATCTTTCTGAGCTGGCTGATCTGAGAAGGATCAGTGGGAGTAGCTTCCATAGAAGGAACTCTTTCGATGTCGGATTCGGTTGGTTCAAGGCCTGCTGCCTTAAGAGCGTCCAGAACAGCATCGAAATCTGCGGGATCGCAGTAAACGGTGTAAACGTCTTCTTCGTTTATCATATCGTCTGCGCCGGCTTCAAGTGCTGCATCCATAAGTGTATCTTCGTCGACTTCGATCTCTTCCTTGTCGAAGATGAAAACGCCCTTCTTGTTGAACATGTAGGAAACGCATCCGGGTGTACCCAGATTTCCGCCGAATTTATCAAATGCATGCTTGACGCTTGCGGTGGTCCTGTTTTTGTTGTCTGTAAGTGCCTCGACTACTACTGCTACGCCGCCGGCACCGTATCCTTCGTAAACCTGCTCTTCGTAGCTCTCTCCGCCCAGCTCGCCAGTGCCCTTCTTGATGGCTCTGGTTATGTTGTCGTTGGGCATTCCGATAGCCTTAGCCTTATCTATTGCCTGTCTCAGCGAAGGATTGTAATCCGGGTCTCCGCCCGCCTTTGCTGCTACAGTAACTAATCTTGCATATTTTGTGAACATTGCGGCTCTTTTAGAGTCCTGCGCAGACTTTCTGCCTGCGATCGTGCCATGCCTACCCATTGGTATCAGCCCCTTTCAGTTAATAAAGTATTTACGTCTGTAATATACCATATAAGCCTTGAAAATTCAATAAAATGTTAAAACAGGACCCGCTAATTTTGCGAGTCCTGCTATCACTATTTATGTGCTTCAAGGTATTCAAGAATCTGAACAGCGTTCGCAGCTGCGCCTTTTCGTATCTGATCTCCGCAGCACCATACGACCAGTCCGTTTGGATCCGTAAGATCCCTTCTTATGCGGCCTACATATACCAGATCCTGATCTGATGTGTCTAGAGGCATCGGAAATCCATCCTTAAGCAGTACAACTCCTGGGAATCCGGCGATCGCTTCTTCTGCTGCTTCTACGGATACCGGTTCTTCAGTGATTATGGTAGCGCTTATGGAGTGAGATCTGTACACGGGGACTCGCACGCAGGTGCAGGTGGCCAGAAGCCCGGGCGCATGCATTATCTTCCGGCCCTCGTTTTGCATCTTCATCTCTTCGGTGCTGTAGCCGTTGTCATTGATGCTTCCTATAAGAGGAATGCAGTTGTAAGCGATCTGGGCTGTAAAGACCTTTGGTACAACAGGCTCGCCCTTCTCTATTGCCATAACCTGATCGTGAAGCTCTATGGGACCGCCTGCTCCGGCTCCGCTGACCGCCTGATAAGTGGAAGCGATAACCTTTTTTATCGGACTCAGCTTTTTGTGAATTGCAGCCACAGCCATATATGTGATAATGGTTGAGCAGTTAGGATTTGCTATGACTCCCTTGTGCTTAAGAGCATCCTCGCCGTTGATCTCCGGAACAACAAGAGGTACATCCGGATCCAGCCTGAATGCGCTGGAATTGTCGATATAAACCGCGCCGGATTTTTCTATCATAGGCCTGTATTCTTTGGAAAGAGCATTGGAAACAGAGCCCAGAACGTAATCCAGACCATCAAAACAGCCTTCCTTTACAGTCTGTACTGTGCATTCCATGCCCTGAAACATTATCTTCTGGCCTTCGGACTTAGGACTGGCGAACAGTCTGAGTTCTTCTATTCCTTTGATCCTTTCGGCAAGGCAGATCTGAAACTGTCTGCCCACTTCTCCCGTGGCGCCTAAAATACCTATCTTCATTTCTGTGCGCTCCTTTGCCTTGTAAGCTCTTCATCTTCCAGGATGAATCTGTTGTATATACATTTGATGCCTGTCTCCAGGTCCTTTGCGTCAATTCCGACCATCAGCGAGTGTTCATCGCTTCCGGTATTGAGGATCTTGACGTTTACATCGTTTCTGCCAAGCTCTGAAAGCAGACTGCCTGCAACTCCTCTTGCAGACTTAAGGCCTCTTCCTACAAGGTCTATCAGCGCCAGGCCATCCTCGACATAGATCTCGTCCGGTCTGATCTCCCTCTTTATCCGCTCGATGATGTCATAGATCTGCCCCTCAAATGCGCTGGTCTGCACGATCACAGAGAAAGTGTCCACGGTTATTGGGGCGCATTCGATTGAAATGTTAAAGTCCTCAAGTACCGTAAGTATCTTCTTCAGGAAGCCGACCTCTGTGGAGGAATGGCTCTTGATAACGGTAAGAACTGAAAAGTCTTTCTTTCCTGTAATGCCTGTTATGCAGTGCGGCGGGCTTATCTTGTCGTACTCGCTGCAGTCTTCGAGTATCAGAGTTCCCGGGTTTTCAGGATCATTGGTGTTCCTGATGTTTATTGGTATGCCCTTCATCCTTACGGGAAATACCGCATCATCGTGGAGCACATTTGCGCCCATGTAGCTCATCTCTCTGAGCTCGCTGTAATTCATGAAAGGAATGGTCAGCGGATCCTTTACGATGCGCGGATCGGTGACGAGAAAGCCGCTTACATCGGTCCAGTTTTCATACACGTCGGCACCCACAATATTGGCGATGACTGCGCCTGAGATATCGCTGCCGCCTCTTGTCATGACCTTGATCCTGCCATTGGGAAGGAAACCGTAGAAGCCGGGGATGACTATTTTTTTCTCTGTCTGTACACGCTTTCCGAAAAGCTCTTTTATCTTTTCGAAATCAAAACTGCCATCGTAATTGAAGGCCATGAAATCAGCCGCGTCAACGAACTCGGCATCCAGGTATTCCGCCAGGCAGAGCGCTGTAAGATATTCGCCCCTGCTTACCAGATAATCGGTCTCCACATTGCGGTCGAGATGGCTTCTTATCTCGGCAAATTCAGACTCCAGGTCCAGCTTAAGCCCCAGAGCATCCTTTATCCTGCGGTATTTGGATTCAACCATTCCAAGTATTTCTTCATATGAGACCCCGTATCGTATATGCTCCCGGAGAAGATACAGAAGGTCTGTAACCTTGTGGTCCTCATGGCTTTCCTTGCCGCAGGCGCTGGTCACTATGAACTTTCTTTCCTTATCGGATTCAGCTATCTGCTTTACTTTTTTAAACTGTTCGGCATTTGCCACGCTGGAACCGCCAAATTTAGCTACTTTAAACATGATCTTCCGTTATGCACCCTTCTTCATGTTCTCTTCTTCTATGATGAACTTGTTGTATATGCACTTTATGGCGTTTTCAAAATCCTTGTTGTCTACGCCAACCATTATGGAAAGCTCATCACTGCCCTGGTTGATGATCTTTATATTGATCTTGTTTCTGCCAAGCTCAGCCAGGAAGCTGCCTGCCATGCCCGGGACAGCTCTCATTGCTCTGCCGACAACTGCTATCAGCGAGATATTATCCTCCACATATATCTCGTCCGGCTTGACATCCCGCTTGATGCGCTCTATCACGTCGTAGACCACGCCTTCAAAGTCCTTCGTCTGCACGAGTACCGAAAAGGTATCGACGGTTATCGGGGCGCTTTCGATGGATATATTGTATTCTTCCAGAACGGTCAGTATCTTTTTCAGAAAACCCACTTCTGCGGAGGAATGGCTCTTAATGACTGTAAGCACCGAATAGTCCCTGCGGCCGGTGATGCCAGTTATGGCGTGCGGCGGATCGACCTTATCGTATTCGCTGCAGTCGTTCATTATCATGGTCCCGGGGTTTTGGGGATCGTTGGTGTTCCTGATGTTAATTGGTATTGATTTAGTGCGGACAGGAAAGATGGCATCGTCATGGAGCACATTGGCGCCCATGTAACTCATCTCCCTGAGCTCGCTGTAATTAAGATAAGGGATGGGCAGAGGATCCTTTACGATTCGAGGGTCCGTAACCATGAACCCGCTTACATCGGTCCAGTTTTCGTAAACGTCTGCGTTAACGATGTTTGCGATGACCGCTCCCGATATATCGCTTCCTCCGCGGCTCATTATTTTTATCTTTCCGTTGGGAAGCACGCCGTAAAAGCCCGGTATCACGATTTTTTTGTCAGTATCAATATGTTCTCTGAAAAGCGCCTCTATCCTTTCAAAATCGAAGCTTCCGTCAAAGTTAAAAGCCATGAACTCCTCTGCATCCAGGAATTCCGCATCGAGGTATTCCGCAAGGCAGCGCGCAGTAAGATACTCGCCGCGGCTCACAAGATAATCAGTGGAAACATTGCGGTCAAGATGGCTTCGTATCTCGGAAAATTCGGGCTCCAGATCCAGCTTAAGTCCCAGAGCCTCCTTTATCCTGCGGTATTTTGATTCCACCGCTCCGAGCATGTCTTCATATGAAACACCATAGCGTATGTGTTCCCTGCAAAGGTAAAGAAGGTCCGTCACTTTGTGATCTTCGTGGCTTTCCTTGCCGCAGGCGCTGGTGACGATGAATTTTCTTGACTCGTCTGCTTCAACTATCGCTTTTACTTTTCTGAACTGTTCGGCATTTGCTACACTGGAGCCGCCGAATTTGGCTACTTTAATCATGGCTTTTTCCCGGGCAGAGCCCAAACTTTCTATAAGATCTCTGCTATGAATACGTCCTTGTCGTTTGCCTGATCGACGATCTCCTTGAGCCTTGCAAAGCTTATTCCGCTTGCGATAAAGGCGCCGGAGCCCACTGTCTTAGTGATAAGCGCGCCGAAAGCTGTGAGCTTGGAGGGACGTATATAGAAATTGTGAAGGCTGTCTGCAGATACGGGAAGAGTCTTTACAGCCGATGCTCTCTGCTCTTCTGCGAGAAGTATGTCTATCATGTCCTGAACCACAGCGTGAGCTGTGGGGAGGCTTCCTGCGCCCTGGCCTACGAAGGTGGCAGTTCCAAGATTCGGACTTTCGGACTGCAGCGCATTGTAATTAAGGCTTACACCTGCAAGCAGGCTGTTCTCGGGAATAAAGCTGGGAACAGCAGCAATGTCTATTCCCTCGCTTCCGTCTGCATTCTCAACTATACTTCCATGGCCGATGAGCTTGCATACAAGACCGTTCTTTTTGCAATACTCTATGTCCTGCTTACCGATGTTTCTGATGCCGTAGGCCGGTATGTCTTCAGGCTTTACATATACATTAAAAGCTCTTACAGCGCTTATGCAGCACTTGTAGCGCACATCGTATGCATCGATATCATCAGTGGGATCTGCCTCTGCATAGCCCAGTTTCTGAGCTTCTGCAAGCAGTTCGGCAAAGTCTTTGCCCTCTGCAGTCATGCGGCTCAGTATGTAGTTGGTGGTTCCGTTCATGATGCCTGAGAAGGAGCTGATCTTCTCCGCTCTTGCTATTCTTTCCAGATTAGCTATCCAGGGGATACCGCCGCCTGTGGAAGCTTCGTAAGCAAGGCAGAGACCCTTAGAAGCAGCTATTTCCGCAAGCTCGGGGTAGAAGTTAGCAAACATCTTTTTATTTGAAGTGACCACATGCTTTCCTGCTTCAAGCGCAGCCTTAACAAAGCTGTGAGCAGGCTCGAGGCCTCCCATCATTTCAGCAACAAGCTCTATCTCAGGGTCATTTATAATGTCCTCTATATTTGTCGTGCGTCTGGGATCGTCGATCTCATCCATTGATTTTACCAGTATGGTTTTGATCTCCAGAGCCTTTGTATCTGCGGTCTCCCGCGCATCCAGAATGTTTTTGACGCCGCCGCCTACAACGCCGCAGCCAAGCAATGCGATCTTCATATTACACCTTTCAATTTCATGCATTTGTTTTTATTTCAAAGACACTTGTTTTTATAATGCAAACATGGTAACATAATACGATCGTTTTATCAAGGAGTATATTATGCAAAAATTTGTTAGCAGCAGAAATAAAAGCGAATATGTCAGCGCACCGGAGGCTATAGTCAGAGGACTTGCCGGTGACGGCGGTCTTTACACTCCGCTGGATCTGACTGCGCATATAGACCCGGGACAGTTCAAAGGCTGCAGTTACCGCGATATTGCAACGAAAATTATATCCTCTGTATTTGAAGATTTCAAGGAAGAAGAGATCAGAAACTGTGTCGAAGGAGCCTATGACAGCAAATTCGATGATCCGTCCATAGCCCCTCTCAGAAAGTGCAGCGAAGGCTATATCTGCGAGCTCTGGCACGGACCCACCAGTGCCTTCAAGGATCTTGCCCTTACCCTTCTTCCAAGGCTTCTGACTCTGTCTTACGAAAAGCTGGGAGAAAGCAAGACTGTTGCCATACTCACTGCCACCAGCGGTGATACTGGTAAAGCTGCGCTGTCTGGCTTTGCAGATGTTCCCAACACTGACATCACTGTTTTCTATCCTCTTGAAGGCGTGTCAAAAATACAGCAGCTTCAGATGCAGACAAGCAGAGGCTCAAACGTAGAGGTGGTGGCTGTCAAAGGCAATTTCGACGACTGCCAGCGCATGGTAAAGGAAGCCGGCTCGGATCCCCTGGTGCTTGGAAACTGCAGAGGCGTTACAATTTCCAGCGCTAATTCCATAAACATAGGGAGGCTGATCCCGCAGATAGTTTATTACTATTCGAGCTATGCAAGTCTTTTATCACATGGAATTATACAGAATGGTGATTATGTCAACTTTTCTGTTCCTACAGGAAATTTCGGAGATATACTTGCCGGATATATGGCCAAAATGCTGGGACTTCCGATAAGAAAGCTTATCTGCGCATCAAATTCCAACAATGTGCTTACCGATTTTATAAACACAGGCTGCTACGATATAAGAAGGCCATTCCATACCACCATCTCCCCTTCCATGGACATCCTTATTTCAAGCAATCTCGAAAGACTGCTGTTTATGCTCAGCGGAGATGACAGGCTCGTAGCCTCCCTTATGAAAGAGCTTAAGGAAAACGGTTTCTATCAGATAAATGAAGCTCTTAAGGATCGCATACAGGCTGAATTCAAAGCATACTGGGCATCTGAGGATGAATGCAGAAGCGAGATCAGCCGCATGTGGAAAGAAGAAGATATCATAATCGACCCCCACACCTCCGTCGCAGTTACGGCTGCAGCTAAGTACAGAACGGAAACCGGAGATAAAACCCCCTGCATAATACTGTCCACTGCATCGCCATTCAAGTTCTCCAAGGATGTGCTCAGCTGCATAGAAGGCGAGCTGCCGGAGGATGAGATGCTGTGCATGGAAAAGCTTAGCCAGATCACCGGGAACCCTATACCCAAAGGTTTGGCAGAGCTTTCAGAGCTTCCGGTAAGATTCACAAGATCCATTTCTAAAGAAGACGGAATAGCATTCATAGCAGCTAAGATGTCAGAGCTAAGCAAAGGAAATAATAAATGATCACCATAAAAGCACCCGCCAGCAGCGCAAATATAGGCCCCGGCTTCGACTGCCTGGGACTTGCGCTTAATCTGTACAATATATTCAAAGTGGAGTTTTCTGACAGGACAGTACTTAAGGGAGTCGAGGAACGCTTCGACAATGACAACAACATGTTCCTTCAGGCCTACAGGGCTGCCTGCAATGAGATAGGAGCAAAGCCTGAGAACATTTTCGTGGATTTCGACTGCGATATTCCCGTAAGCCGCGGCCTCGGCTCAAGCTCTGCCCTGCTCTGCGCCGGCATCATAGCCGCAAACAAGCTTCACGGAGAACCGCTGACACTTGAGGACCTCTTCCAGCTGGCTGCAAAAATGGAAGGCCATCCGGACAACGTGGCGCCCTGCATCTTCGGCGGACTAACGGCTGCAGCGCTCGCAGGAGGAAGATTTGTCTGCAGACAGTTTCCCCTGCATGAGAGCTACAAATTCACTGCCCTCATACCCGACTTTGAGGTCAGCACGGAGCTTGCAAGAAGCGTGCTTCCGGGAAGCTATTCAAGGGATATAGTAGTCAGAAATTCATCGAATCTTATGCTGCTCTGCTCCGCCCTTTCCAACGGAGATATGGAGCTGCTGCGTTCTGTGGGAAAAGACTACATTCACGAGCCCTACCGCAGAGAGCTTATAAAGGGTTATGATAACATGAAGGAGCTTGTGGAAAGCGATACCGGCGGTGTCATGTTCATAAGCGGGTCAGGTTCCACCTGCCTGCTGCTGCATCAGAAGGATCTCAGCTACAGAGCTCTTTCTAAAATATCTGCAATCAATGAAGTCCAGTGGACTGTAAAGGATCTCAGAGTCTCCGGAGGCGTTGAGATCAGTCAGGAGTAGTGGATAATGAACAGCGATTATCTTATCGTAAGCAAAAAGATCCTTCCCTCTTATCTGGAAAAGGTTATCGAGGCGAGAAACCTCCTTGAAAGCCGTCAGGCTAAAACCGTCACCGAAGCCACAGAAAAGCTGGGGATCTCAAGGAACACCTATTACAAATACAAGGACTTTGTGTTTGAACCAACGGATAACAGCCTTTCGCACAGAGCTGTACTCAGCCTGATACTTAAGCATGTATCGGGAGCGCTTTCCGCAGTCATAAATGTGCTGAGTGAAAGCGGCACAAGCATACTGACTATCTCCCAATCGGTGCCGATCTCGGGCAAAGCCAACGTGCTTATCTCTTTGGATATAAGCCATATAAACTGCAATATGGACCAGCTCATCTCAAGGCTGAAGGCTCTGTCCGCTGTCACCGACATAGAACTGAATGGAATCGAATGATCATGAATATACTCAGCAGCATCACATTTCTCCCCTGCAGGGACATAAAAAAGACCGTTGAATTCTACAGCGGTCTTCTCGGACTGCCTGTCTTTCAGAAGCAGTCAGACAATCTTTACATTTTTGACACAGGTTATGGCTACTGGGGCTTCTGCCAGTACAAGGACGGAAGAAAGCCTCTTTCTGGGCCTCAGGGAGCCTGCCTTTCTCTGAATCTGGAGTCCAACGAGGCAGTGCTTGAAGCTTATGAAGAGCTTAAAAACAAATGCCGGATCCACAAAGCTCCTGCAAAGCATCCCGACTTCCCCGTATATTCCTTTTTTATTCTGGATCCTGACGATTATCTGGTAGAATTCCAGAAGATCATGGAATAGGCAGGATCTAGGCTTCAGTCATCTTCAGAGAGAACTCCTTAAGCTTTGAGGAGCTCTCTTTCTGATTTTTGAGAGGCTCAACAAGGTGCAGGCAATCGATGACTCTGCATTCGGGCAGCGCCTTTCTGATGGACTCGAATGCCTTTTCCGGGCTCCCGCCCTTTGATGATGCTACAAGATAAAGCTCCTTCCAGCCGGGATGATATTTATCTATGAATGATCCTATGGCAGGAGGATAAGTTCCGGCCCAGATGGGGAACATGATGATAAGTCTTTCATAATCATCCAGCTTGTGTTCTATGGCCTTCAGCTCGGGAAGCTCATGGCTCAGAGCGCTCTTTCCCCCTCTTAGGAACTTCATGAGGCCGCTCTTTGGCGGTTCGCCGCTTACCTCAAGGCGTTCGATATCAGCGCCGGTCAGTATCTCCAGCTCTTCCGCTGCGAATTTGCAGTTTCCTTCGAATGAATAATAAACGATAAGTGTCTTCATGGTGACCTCCGTCTGTTTCATGAAACAATAGATTTCATATGTAAAGCTTTAATTCATACTGTATATCTTTTCCGCCAGAAGAGCATTGCTGAAGTCCACTATTATCCAGCAGGGCGGCGCATCGCTGATATCTTCCTGCAGGAAACGCTTATTGAGCTCCTTTGCGTATTTGTAAGGATGTCCGTATGCGGGACTTCCGTTGGTGCTGAGGAAGTTAACGATAAGCCCGTCTGCATCTTTTCCTGCATCAAGGCTGTATCTGAAGGCCTGCCATTTATCTTCGGCGTCGTATTTGTACCTGTCCTGAATGTACAGTTCGTATTTAGGAAGACTTACATGAGTCAGACTTTCACTGAGATCAACCTTTTCATTCTGCTTGAACCAGGACATCTCTATGCCGCTGTTTGATGACAGGCCCAAAGCATCCTGGTACTGACGGACCAGTACGACCTTTCCCCTGCTCTGTCCGAGAGTCGGAATGGAATCTGTTATAAGCCAGCGGCCCACATCCTTTGAAACGGCCTTGTTTACTGCCTGCTGGAATGCGGAAGCATCGTCATCTCTTTCGTTCTTGATCACAAAATAAACGGTTTCAGAAGGATGCTCATCAAGGAAAGCATAGCATTGTTCCAGTACATTGCTGAGTGTAAGAGCCGGGCTCCAGGGAGCTGCGGCTGTCCTGCACTTGCAGAATCCGTGCCACAGAACAAGCTCCTCTTTGTCAAAGCCAAGCCGTATGTCCAGATATCTGAAGCCATCCTCAAGCTGGGTCCTGATGTCCGAGGCCTGACATTTGCTGAAGTAGCCAAGCTGAACATGGTTTGAGGCGCTGTCGTGAGTTCCTGGCAGATATATATCGCTGAGTAAAACATCATCCGGAAGAGCGGACATCCAGTCGGAAGATCCCTCAACAGGAGTTTTGTCTCTGGTCTCTGTAAGCGGTATCGCAAAAAAGATACAGACCGCCAGCAGCACAAGGCAAAGCAAGGCGCTGAGTACCTTTTTGAATATCTTCATATATTTCCTCTCCTTTTCTTCTGCTCCCAAAATCAGAGCAGCTAAATATATGCGGAAATGAGTATAACACATAGCCGCTTCATTTACCACAATTTTGCAACGTAAAAAGCGGCCCTGCGCAAGGCCGCTTTTTTATGTTCCTTTAGCTAAAGTATAGAGTCTATCGATTACTCCTCAGCAACTACTGCCTGACCGTCATAATAACCGCAATTCGGGCATACTCTGTGAGGAAGCTTGGGCTGATGACACTGCGGGCAAATGGACAGCGCAGGCATAGCCTTTTTCATGTTTGCTGTCTTTCTGCTGCTCTTCTTAGCATGGGAAGTTTTTCTCTTTGGAACTGCCATGTGAACACCTCCTTCTTCCGTAAAATAACTTCTACAGTATAAGGGCGACTTTGTAAATTGTCAAGCGGAAAATTTCCCGCATTCCCTATATTTTTGAAGTTTTTATGCCTTTAGCCTTCTACGATCTCTACAGTATCCTTTGCGATCATAAGCTCTTCATTGGTGGGGATCAGCAGGATCTTAACCTTGGAGCTTGCCTTGTTGATGAAGGCTTCTTCGCCGCGGACATCATTGCACTTGCCGCAGAGTTCGATTCCGAGATAGTCCAGATCTGCGCAGATAGCTGCTCTAGCAGTCTTGGAGTTCTCGCCCAGACCGGCGGTGAATACGATAGCATCGCAGCCGTTCATCTCAGCAATGTAAGCACCGATGTAGTGCTTTACTCTGTGATAGTTCAGCTTCTGAGCCAGATCTGCTCTGTAGTTGCCTTCGTTGGCAGCTGCTTCGATGTCTCTGGAGTCGGAGGAGATGCCGGAAACGCCCAGCAGACCGGACTTCTTGTTCATGATGGCATCCATCTCAGCGATGGTCTTGCCTTCCTTGGCAGCGATGAAGCCGATGATCGCGGGGTCGATATCGCCGCAGCGGGTGCCCATTACAAGGCCTTCAAGCGGGGTCAGACCCATGGAGGTGTCATAGCACTTGCCGTTCTTGATAGCAGCAACGGATGCGCCGTTTCCGAGGTGGCAGGTGATGATCTTCAGCTCTTCGAGGGGCTTGCCGAGCATGGCAGCGGCTCTCTGAGCAACGTATCTGTGAGAGGTTCCGTGGAAGCCGTATCTTCTTACGCCGTACTTTTCGTAGTACTCATAGGGCAGAGCGTAGATGTAGCTCTCTGCGGGCATGGTCTGATGGAATGCGGTATCGAATACAGCAACCATTGGTGTCTTGGGCATGAGCTTCTGGCAGGCTGCGATTCCCAGCAGGTTTGCGGGGTTGTGCAGAGGAGCCAGATCGGAGCACTCTTCGATGGCCTTGATAACGTCATCGGTGATGAGTACGGAGGATGCGAACTTTTCTCCGCCGTGTACTACTCTGTGGCCTACAGCGCCGATCTCGTCCATGGACTTTACAACGCCGTGATCTGCATCGGTCAGAGCGTTGATAACGTGGCCGATAGCATCGGTGTGGTCCTTCATCGGGGTCTCGAGGATGAACTTGTCCTGACCGATCTTGGTGTGGGTCAGAATGGATCCTTCGATGCCGATACGCTCAACCAGGCCCTTGCAGAGAAGGCTCTCGTCTGCCATATCCAGCAGCTGATACTTCAGGGAGGAGCTTCCGCAGTTGATTACTAATACTTTCATTTGATTCTCCTTAATTAATTATAAGATCAGGATAATTGTGATTTATTTCATGTTGGCGGGATCCCGCCAAAAAAGCCTTAATTATTATATAGTAATGGGTTTTGGAATGCAAGTGAGGTCTGAATATTCTTTGGGCGAAGAACCCATTATAAGGCCGTAAAGCTCGGATGCGCGTATGTCTGTTTCGAGCATGGGCCTTATTGCAGGGTTGCTCCTGCGGTCCTTATTTGTGTTGCTGATGACAGGTATGCTGCCCTTCTCAGATGCGTTCCTGAGCACCTCAGCGCCCTTTTCGTTGAAAGCCAGGACCTTGGCATAGCAGAGATCGTCCTCTTCGCAGCGCAGCACCAGGTCTTTTGTTATACCAAGGAAAAGCTGGCAGAGCATCCTGGCGATCCTTGCATAGGTAAAGCGCTTTATTTTTGCTCCCATTATAAGCGAATCCAGGCTTTCGGCATTCCAGGCAGACTTGATCAGCTGGGCTTCAAAGCCCTCGCTTATCTCAGCGGTCTCAGCTATCTCCTTTATGTTTCTTGCCTGAAGCATGTGGCTTATGATGCGGAAATATCTGTCCTCTGAGGTCTTATCGAAATGTTTATGACTGCGGAATCTTTCAAGGCTTTCAGCAAGCATATAGGCAGAAAGCTCCTCGGAATTTCTGTCAAGATCAAGACACAGTTCCCTAAGATAGCTTGCAGAAGCATAACCATCGGCCGTAAAATTGCTGTTGTGCTTTGCGCCCTGCCTCAGCACAGCTATGGGCTTAAGATCTGCTTCAAGAAGAACGTTCTGCTTCAGGTATTCCAGGGCAAGTATATCGTTAGCGCCGCTGAAAAGACCGGGATCCAGACCTATGGAAGCCGCAGCGCTGCTGTAAGCTGAAGGATAGGACTTCCCATCGGCCAGTTCTTCTTTAAGCGCCCGGCTGAAGCTTTCAGGCTCCTTTGCAAGCACTGAAGCGGCTTTCCTAAGCTGATCTCCGTCTCCGGATTCGCTTCCGAAGCCCATGTATTCGATGCATCCCAGGCCTTTCAGAACTTTTACGCCTCCCCTAGCGAACTGACCTGCCCCGCTTATCGCATAGACCGCAGGCAGTTCCAGAACAAGATCTGCTCCGCCGTCCACAGCAGAGGCAGCCCGGACGTATTTGTCCCACATTGCAGGCATGCCGCGCTGCACGAAATCGCCGCTCATAACGCAAACAACAGCATCAGGAGCTGTCTTCTCTCTGATGCTGTCGATCAGGTGCCTGTGACCTGTATGAAACGGGTTAAATTCGGATATTATCCCTGCGCATTTCATAGCTTAAGCGTTGTTTTCCTGCTGAGACTTGTAGATCTGATCTTTCACTTCGCTTCTGGACTGAGCAATATTCGCATTGATCTTCTCGAAGGAAGACTGAAGCTCGTCGTACATGTCGGTAAAGTATGTGGCGTAGAGCTGATCCACCTTTTCCTGCAGATTGTAGAGCATGCTGTCGGTGTAATCGAGAATGCTCATCTTCATGATGGAGGAATTCTCTCTTGCGACCTTCATGATCTCCTCAGCTCTTGCTCTTGCCTTTACGGTGATCTCGTCGTTTTCGATCAGCTGTTCAGCCTTCTCCTGGCCTTGCTTGATGATCTTCTCGTATTCAGCCTTAGCCTCGTCGAGTATCCTCTGACGTTCGTCTTTGATGTACTGAGCCTGCTGGATCTCATCGGGCAGCTCAAGTCTGATCTCCTTTACGATCTCCAGGATCTCGTTAGGATCGACCATGATCTTTCTGACAACAGGAACGGAATTAGCCAGTTCCACTACTTCTTCAAGTTCGTCTAATAATTCAAGTACTGCCATAATAGCCCCCTTATTTATATTTTTTTATACTTTTTCATCATTGCATATACTTCTTCAGAGACCCATCCGCTTATATCGGCGCCGAGCAGGTAGTTCTCCCGAACTATGCTGGAGCTGATATATGAATACTGTGGGTCTGTCATCAGATAGACTGTCTCTGCCTTGCCGCCGAAGAACTTCCTGTAGATATGCTCCAGCTGTATCTCGTAACCGAAGTCGGACTCGCTTCTGAGGCCTCTGAACATGGCGTTATAGCCGTTTTCAATCACGAAATTAGCCAGATGTCCTTCGAAGGAAATCACGCGTACGTTTTTCAGGTGAGCGGTGTCAGCTCTGAGCATCTCCATGCGCTGCTCCACGGTGAACATATTGGATTTGGAATAGTTCTTGGCGACACAGACATCCAGCTGATCGCAGAGCTTGGCTGCGCGGTTGATCATGTCCATGTGGCCCATGGTGGGAGGATCGAAGGCTCCGCTTACAAGACATTTATACATTATCTGACTGTCCTTTCTGATAAATGGTGACCGAGGTCTTGCCGTATCTGCGCTCTTTGATGACGGTAAAGCTGCCTATCTGTTCGGGCAGTATCTCCCTGTGCTCATGTTCGCAGACTATTATGCCGTCGTCACTGATGTTTCCTGCTTCTTCGATCGCTCTGATGGCAGGAAGCAGGTACCCGTTGGCGTAAGGAGGATCGAGGAAGAATATGTCTACTTTTTCCCTGACTCTCCTGATATTTGACTGATAGTCTCCGCTCAGAAGCACGGCTTTGTCAAGAACGCCGCAGGTCTTTATGTTTTCCCTGATGAGAGACATGCTTTCCCTGCTGCTGTCGGAGAAAAACACCGTTCCGGCGCCTCTGCTGATGGCTTCAAGCCCCAGATTGCCTGTTCCGGAGAACACATCCATGGCGGTAAAGCCTTCGTAAATATAGGGAATAAGCATGCTGAATACGGCTTCCTTTACTTTGTCGGAAGTCGGTCTGATGTCGTCGTTTCTCGGCGATTTCAGTTTGCGGCCCTTAAGGCTTCCTGCGATTATCCTCAATTCAGCTTACCTCGTTATTCGAGTAAGTATTTTATCATTCAATCACTTGTGTATCAAGTACTGAATATGCTCATCAGCGGTATATTCTTTCTTCCGTGACAACGAACTGAACAGGCTGATCCCAGGGCATGTGAGGTATATCCGTGCCCTTTTGCAGTTCAAAGGCTATTGCGCATACGAAAGCATTGGCGCAAAGCGGAATAAAGCGGTCATAGTAGCCGCCTCCCATGCCCAGCCGGTAAAGCTGTTCGTCAAATGCAGAGCATGGGCAGACCACAAGATCGATATCTTCAGGGCTGATAATATCGGATCTTTCAAGTACAGGTTCGCCTATTCCGAAGCTGCCTTTCTGAAAGGCATCCGGTCCGTCCGGCTTAAGTACAAGCATCCTGCTGTCTTCGATGCAGAGTGGATAAAGAAGCTCCTTTCCATCCTTTTCTGCTGATTCCTCAAGTAAAGACAGGTCAAGCTCGCCTCTGGCCGCCTTGTAGATCATTACCTTGCGGGCATTTCTGTATTCTTCGGTATCCATCAGAAGCCGGCAGGCTGAATCGGAACGCAGTCTGTTCTCTTCAGCGCTCAGGGCTCTCCTTGCTTTTATATATTTTCTTCTCAATTCATCCATAATTTAAATAATATTAACATAATATTTATTATGCAAATGCAGAAAAATCACAATCATATTTCTGCCAAGCCATGTCCGCATCAATTTGTTTTACAGTATCAGCGCATCAGTCTGCAGATAGCGTTCCTGTATGGTCTTAAGGAGCATTGCATTCTCAGGAGCTTTAAGTCCGGGATCTGCTTCTATTAGCTGCTGCGCGTCTTCACCGGCTTTCTGAGCTACTTTGATATGCTTTGAAAGGTCTGCAAGGACCAGCTGCGGCAGGCCGTGCTGCCTGTAGCCGAGCATCTCCCCTGGGCCACGCATCTCAAGATCCTTGTCAGCTATCACGAACCCGTCATTGGTGGAACAGAGTATCTCAGCCCTCTCTTCTGCCACTTCGCCCGGATCCTCGCCAAGGACCAGATAGCAATAGGACTGGTATTCTCCGCGCCCCACTCTGCCTCTAAGCTGATGCAGCTGGGCAAGCCCGAAGCGCTCCGAGTTTTCTATAAGCATGACAGAAGCGTTAGGCACATTGATCCCGACTTCAATTACTACCGTGGAAATCAGGACCGATATTTCACCTCTATAGAAGGACGCCATAACGTCGTCCTTTTCCTTCTGATCCATTGCTCCGTGGACCAGTCTGCAGCTTATATCCTTGTGAGCCCTGCAGAAATCTTCGTAAAGGCTCTCTGCGGAATGACCTTCTATGGCTTCTGAATCCTCTATAAAGGGAGCCACTATGTAAGCCTGTCGGCCCTTTCTGACCTCAGCTATCAGCTTTTTATAAGCCTGCAGCCGCTGCTCCTCCGTGAACTTTTCGGTAATTATCTGCCTTCTTCCCGGGGGCATCTCGTCTATCACAGAAACGTCAAGATCCCCGTAAAGAACAAGGGCAAGAGTCCTTGGTATTGGCGTTGCCGTCATTACCAGCACGTCTGGGTTTTCTCCCTTTCCTGCCAGACTCTTCCGTTGATTGACACCGAATCGGTGCTGTTCGTCGGTTATGACAAGCCCCAGCCTGAAGAATTCCACACCGGCAGATATCAGGGCATGAGTGCCCACTGCCACCTGCGTTTCCCCTGTTTTCAGCCTTTCCAGCGCTGCTCTGCGCTCCTTAGCGCTCAAAGAGCCCGATATAAAGTCCACAGTAATGCCCAATGGCATAAGATCGCGGCTTAAGGTCTCAAAATGCTGCTGCGCAAGCAGCTCTGTCGGGGCCATAAAGGCTCCCTGAAAACCCGCCTCTGCTGCCTGACATAATGCAGCTTCTGCAACTGCAGTCTTGCCGCTTCCCACATCGCCCTGCACCAGCCTGTTCATAGCAGTTTCAGATGCCATATCCTCCAGGACTGCTTTAAGACAGCGCTTCTGAGCTCCTGTCAGCTCGTAGGGCAGCCTGCTTACGAAATGCTTTGCGCCGCTGCTTTTAACTGATTGGCCTTGCCTTCCGCTGCCGAAGCGGTCCCCGGACAGAAGCACTGCCATCTTAAGGTCGAAGAGCTCCTCGTAGATGAGCCTGTATCTTGCCTCGCTGTAGCGGGCTTCATCCTCCGGATAATGTATGTTCGAAAGCGCATAAGGAAGACTGCAAAGTCTGGCCTTTTCAATAACCGTGTCCGGAAGGGTCTCCGGAAGGCCCTCAGAGACGCTCAGCGCCCCTTTGGAGAGCTTTCGCAGGTCTTTCTGACTGATTCCCCGGCAAAGGCTGTAAAGCGGCTGTATGCCCCCCTCAGAGCCTTCCTCGCTGCTGAAGAAAGCGGGATGGAACATGGTGATCCTGCCGTTTTCGTTTTTTACCTTTCCCAGGAAATAGTACTCCTGCCCCTGCTTGAAGGCCTTAAGCATATAACCGGCGGAGAAGAAAAGCACCTCCATCCTGCCGCTGTCATCCTCAGTGAGCAGCCTAAGCGTCCTTTTGCGGCCGAAGCCCCTTCCGGGACTTACCAGAAGAACTTTTGCTTTGACAAGAGCGCGTTCTTCGTTGTTCAGTCCGCTTATCTGCTTGACATTTCTGCGGTCCTCATAGCCCCTAGGATAGTAATAGAGCATATCCCGCAGCCGAAAAAGGCCGAGCTTTTTCAGCAGTTCAGCCTTTTTGGGTCCGAAGCCCTTCAGCTCCGTGATATCTGAATTCAGATCAAGCGCTTTATCCTTTGATGCCATACTATTGAGCTCTTATAACAGCCTTAAGAACATTCAGCGTACAGTGCTGAAGGTCCTCCAGACCTATCCTGAAACCGTCGATCTCCTCTCCGCTCTCAACAGCCCTGACGATATCCTCTATGTTTTCTGCCGCTCCTGGCATCTGCAGGTCGTTGCCTGCGTAGATGCAGCCTGTGGAGGCGGAGATGCCGTAAACGTTTCCGATCATGCCTTCGCCTGTAACGTAAGGCATGTGTACAGAGGTGAACCAGTCGGTCATCACAACACCGTCAAAGCCCCATTCGTCTCTGGCTGCTCTTTCTATAAGGTCCCTGCTGTTTGCGGTATGAATGCCGTTGATCAGATTGTAAGAGGTCATGATCGAGGCGGGCTGGGCTTCCCTTATGCATATCTCAAAGCCTTTGAGATATATCTCTCTGAGTGCCCTTTCGCTGATATGCGAGTTGGTAAAGTAGCGGTTGTCCTCCTGATTGTTGGCTGCGTAATGCTTTATGGTCGTTCCCTTGCCAGGGTGTCTCTGAACGCCGTTGGTAAGAGCTGCCGCAGCCTTTCCGCTGACAAGAGGATCTTCGGAATAATACTCGAAATTGCGTCCGCAGAGCGGATTTCTGTGTATGTTCATTGCAGGAGCAAGCCAGAGATCCACACCGAAAAGCTCCATCTCGGAACCTATCATGTCTCCCAGTTCCTCCATCAGAGCCTCGTTCCAGCTCTGGGCAAGACTCCAGCCGATCGGAACAGCCGTGCAGTACTGGTAATAGGTATCGGAATTGCTGTCATCATAGCCTTCTGCAAAGGCTTCCTTTACTTCTCCTATGCCGCCGCCTCCGGGGATCAGATTGCCTTCTTTATCCGTCTTGAAAACAGGCTGCAGGCGCAGTCCCGCAGGGCCGTCTGCCAGTATAAGGTTTCTGAAGCCTCTTTCGACATAGATTATGCTGCTGGTATCTCCCGCTGCGCCGGGAACGGTGCTGGATGCGGAGCCGACAATAGAAGTATTGCTCTGATGCCTTGTGCCAACGCAGAGCTCAGCCATCTCCCTGACGCTGAGTTGGGCCACGAGTTCCTCAAGACTGCATTTTTCCGAAATGACATCGTTGATGTCCAGTGTTTCAGTCCTGTCGGATGTCATAAGCATGCGACCGGAATATCTTGCAGTCTCTGTAAGTATATCCTTAGCCTTGAGTTCTGCTTTCGGAACATCGTTATGGATGCAGCTGCAGGGAGCAGGAGCAGCCTTGAGCTCGGGTCTGATCTCACTTACAGCATCCTTTGCGTTGAACAGATTCCTCAGCGCCGAAACAACAACATTCTTATCCAGAGTGACGACGGCAGCAGGAACTGTATCCTCAGATGAAGTCCCTATCCAGAACTGATAATCTCCCGGTTCCAGTATCCAGGCCGCAAAGCTCTCATCGTAGGAAGCCAGCTGGTATGCATCTACTACAAATTCAACTATCTCAGACTCTCCTGGAGCCAGCAGCGCTGTCTTTTTGAAAGCCTTTAGCTCCTGATAGGGCTTTGCCAGCCTGCCCTCAGGAGCGCTGCAGTAAAGCTGAATAACTTCCTTGCCCGGATAATTGCCGGTGTTAGTGACAGCCGCATCTATCTTTATCTTGCTGCCCTCAACGCTGCAGATCCCGGGCATCACTTCGAATTTCGTATATGAAAGTCCGTAGCCGAAGGGATACAGAGGCTGGACTCCGAACGTATCGAAGTAACGGTATCCAACATATATGCCCTCGTTGTAATATTCTTCGTTTGTGTCACCATCGTTGTGGCTGAAGGTATCGCTGCCGGGATAATCTGAATACTTCATGGCCCAGCTGTCAACCAGTTTGCCGGAAGGAACAGCATCGCCTGACAGCACGTCCGCCAGAGCGTCTCCGCCAAGATTGCCAAGCTGTCCCATCAGCAGCACGGCGTTCACGCCCTTTATGGATCTGATCTCCGAAAGATCCATAACGCCGCCTATGTTGAGAACTACCACAAGCTTTTCATAGCTATCTGCAAGCTGCTTAAGCTGATCCAGCTCCTCCTGATAGAGCAGATAGTCTCCCCTCTTGTTGCTGCGGTCAGCGCCTTCTCCGGATGTCCTGGAAATTACATAAACTGCAGTATCTGCGTCAGCATCAGCTATGAGGTCTTCTGTTATGGGAGCAGGCGCCACCACCTGGAAGGGATGCGAAAACATCACAAAAAAGTCGCTTACGCTGTGTTCCTTTGCATAAGCCGGGATCCACTCTCTGTAGTCCTTAAGAGCCTTTTCATGAACTCTGTCCTGAATATCCAGCCAGGCCTTGGATACTACTATAAAACCGCCATTTTCCAGCCCCTGCTCTATGTTGACATCGCTGCGGGTGTTAACATCTCCGGAACCCGTACCCCCGCGTATGGTATGCCTTGCGCCGCTTCCGAAAAGCGCTACCCGGCTTCCCTTTGCAAGAGGCAGAACTCCGTCATTTTCCAGAAGCACCATGCACTCGTCTGCAGCTCTTCTCGACAGCTGCATATTATCTATTTCTCTCTGAGTTATCTCAGGACTCTTAGCCGCAAAGATTTTTGCCATTTTTCCCTCCTTAAATCAAACGTTCTGTTTAAGATCATATCTTTCCTGCGGAAGCTCATCGAAAGCCTCCTCGGCCTCTTTCATGTTGACAGGACCCACATCCCTGTGTTTGTAACTGTAAATTATTTCTCTGGGAGAGGCTCTTTTAGCCAGAACGGCAGTAAGTATCAGCTCGACGTCATCTATATCCATATTCATAAGAGCCTTTACATCGTCAACGATGGTCTGCGAGATGCTGCTGCATATGGCGCTTATGCTCTCTCCGAACTTGGCGATGAAATATATCCTGAGCTTAAGCCCTGCATCAGTCATCTCCATGCGGGTCTCGGCAAGAGATGAAATACTGCCTAGAAGAATCGCCGTATCCGACTGGGAGCCTTTGTAATTAGCTATCCAGGCCCTTCCGGCCCAGGGCTCAAAGGCATTCTGGATTATCTGATTCAGCAAAGTCCTGTCCAGTATTATGACTCCGTATTTGTTATATATTTTTGAGATCATGTTAATGCCTCACAACATACTTAACATAATGTTTTATACATCAACCCTTTTACTGATATATCCGTTTTCGTCCTTTTCGACCCTCAATACAAAGTCAAAAATGTCAGGATTCACGCACATGTCGAAATCTCCCTGCGGGAAAATGTGCTGTCTGCTGGGATCAAAGAATTTCGCACCTTCGCTGAAACGAAGTGCATCTGCTTTTTCAGCTATATCTTCCATCGGCTGTCCGATAAGCAGGCTCCTTATGTATTCGGCACAGAGACTGTCCTCAGGCGTAGGCTTTACCCCTGCATTGCCCATGGCTACAAGGGATACCTCCTCCGGATCCTTGTCGATTATGTATTTTGCAATAGCAGCCGCGTTTACAAGAGCACCTGTAAGTATCTCAGAAGCCCCGGAAGCATTTACAATGCCCTGAGTGCCGGAGCTTGTAGTATGGATTACTCTGTGCCCTTTTATCGCCGCTGGATCCGTTGTGCTCGGTGAATTACCGAAATCGAAGCCTTCCAGCTTTGCGCCGCCCCGCTCTCCTATAAGAACAGAACCCGGATCCCGCTCTCTCCATGCCAGAGCTTCCGCTATAGCTCCAACAGGCCGTATCTCAGAAGCCCCGAATGAACTGAGCCAGCATTCAAGGGTAAAAGCCCTGAACACATCGATAATGACAGTAAGTCCGCGGGCCTTCTTAGCGCCGTCTATAAGATCATATATATTGATTTTTCCGCTGTAAGTCTTCATAAAACAGCTTCCTTTCGTCCGAAAACAGTTGTAATATATTTTACATCATTTCTCCTATCTACGCAAAAGCAATGGCCTGCGAAAAAGTGTAATTTTTATGAAATTTATGCTTGCACAGGACTGATGCTTATGCTATACTACTGAAGTCTGTTTTGGAAATACATCGTCCAAAGGGCGTTAATACTTAGAAATTCAACCCTTCGCGGGTAAAAGAGGAGGTGCACAGGATATGTCTAAAAAGTGCGAAATTTGCGGCAAGGGCCAGGTGTCCGGAAATAACGTTTCCCACTCCAGACGCAGAACCAGAAGAAAGTGGAATGCTAACATTCAGTCTGTAAGAGTAGTTGAGAACGGCACAGTTGTTCGTAAGAACGTATGCACTAGCTGCATCAGATCCGGAAAAATTACCCGCGCAATGTAATAATACGCTTAAAGCACTGTATACTGTCTTCAGGACAGACCAGACTTAAGAAAAAAGACCGTTGATTTAAGATCAACGGTCTTTTATTCAGAATTCTGCTCTGCAGGAGAAAGCAATATTGCTTATCTGCAGTATCAGCGAGTCCTGTCAGTTCTCCATTTTCCAGAGGTAGTAGACAGTATTGGCTCTGGGGCATGCTCCATTAACATCAAATTCTCCGCTGTAGGAGCCTTCCAGCATTCTCTGACTTTCTGACCAGTTTAAGGCGTCCTGCCACCACTCACCTTCCCCGGTCTCTCCGGGTCTGCCCATTGCTCTCCATATAAAGGTCAGGATGTGAGAGTTTTTGCAGGTATTGGTGGGTTTGAAAGTCGTCGGGCTGGTGCCTTCTGTAATGCCCTTTTCCACCGCCCAGAGCACCGGCTTATAGAACCAGTCGTTCTCAGTCACGTCGTCGAAGGGATTATCGCTGCTCGCGGGCTCCGGACAGCCGGCTGCTCTCCAGAGAAAAGTCACGACCTGGCCTCTGTTACAGGGAAATCCCGGGCTGAACGTCGTCGGACCGGTACCGTCAGTTATCTGCGGTTCGTGATTGTAAGCCCATTCAACAGCAGCCCCGAAATAATCATTTTTACTGACATCCGTGAAGGGATATTTCGCTGTTCCTGCTGCTCCTACTTTAATGAAACATTTTATCTCCAGGACTCCGTCATATTTGACTTTATTAGCCACGTATATCTTACCGTTTTCTTTAGCAGATCGGATCTCGCCCGCAACATAATCGTCGAGGTCAGCGTCAAGTCTATAGCTGGACCAAAAGTCTCCGTCCAGAATTTTAACATTACCACCATATTCAGTTGCTGGAGTTCCGTTTATAGTAACACTGTCGACTCCATAAACCTTTAAAGTTACATGGTTAAGAGCTATATTTATGACATAGTCTCCGGCTTTAGTGATCTTACCGCCTTCCAGATAATTAGCTGCATCGTATTCGGAACCACTGATAGGATTCATTACTACGTACTGCATCCATTTCCTGTAAGACTTTCCCCCTATAATTATATCTATATCCTCAGGCGTGGGTACATCATCTCCGACATTCAGATATCTTGGCATACCGGTCACTTCTATTTTAAGGGGATCTGCGGCAAAAGCCTGCACAGGAATAAGTGCTGAAATCAGCAGCGCACACAACAATAATAATGAGCAACGTTTCTTCATTTGAATGATCCTCCAGTCGATTATTATTTCAAGCTTTTTTGTTACGTAGTCAACCACTCCTGTGGATCAATTATGAATAGGCTCCGGATCAACTGTAAGATTAAATCTTCCTAAAATATCTCCGTTACTATTCGGGTTATCGCTTAACGTATAAACTGTGAATTCAAATGTTATCGATTCCACCTTTGTGATATCTAAATGACTGATGTAACCACTACCATCTTCCAAGCGGCCGACCAGCGTACCGCCTGGCTTAATGTCTCCGGAGACATTACCGAATCCGGACTGGGTAGCTTTGCTTTTGATTCCATTTATTCTAAAATCCGAACATCCAAAATGATATTCACCGTCAGTCTTGTTTTCAATAATAACTACGGGACTGTTTGTACCACCACTCTTAAGAGCGGAGATAAAGTCTACACCCTCCTTCCAGTAGAGTGTGATCTTGAAATTCTCGCCATCTGCGGTTTCATCACCAACCATGTCTTCCCGCGGCTTCTGAACATAAGACCCTTCAAGTCCTGTCGGATAGATAGAGCATTCTCCATAGGTCTTATGATTGTACTTGCCGTCTGCCCGCTGCCAGCCTGAAAGGACAATATCAAGCTTCTCTATTTTGTCGATGGAATCTATGCCGATCGCTTCGCACACACACTTGTACAGGCGCAGTTCAAGGTCGTAGTTTTTACCCGGATCGATAGAATACTCACCTTCAAGAACATAACTTTCCGCAGCATCTGAATATATTCCATATCCGTTGATCGCCAGATTAAAGAGTTCAGAATAAAAAGATATATTCTCTTCATTACTCTTGGTTTCAACATTCAGGAGCATCTTACAGAAAAACGGGTCTCTATCCTCTTCAATGCCTTTAAACGTCAGCTTAAAATAATCGTTATCCAGAACAACAGTTCCCTCAGGCTCTGAAGGCTCCGGTGTCTCCGTGTTGCCGGTGTTTTCAGTATTAGTTTCTGCTGATTCCTGTGATGCAGTTCCGGTGCTGCCGGCAGGCTCCTGAGATCCACTCCCGGAATTGCCGGAGCTGGATGCATTGCCGCCGCATGCCGCAAGGGATAGGAGCAGCATTACTGCAAGTAATATAGATACGATTTTTTTCATTTTTGTCCTACCTCCAGAGAATAAAATATCATACAAACTTATAATACCACCCCCCGGTATAATGTCAAGAAATGTATATTTCAATTTTTAAAACATACTTATTTAAAAATTTTGAATACTTATTTTTACATATAAAAAAATCGAATATCAAGCTCGTTTTAAAGCGTAAACGCAGATAGATGTTAATGAATGTAATTCACCATAATAATTATTGATTTACTACCATAAAAATTACTTAAGCTAATATAAATTATTATAGTTTGCATATGTTTCCACATAATGACATAATGAAATCGGATAAATACGTTCAGCTTTAGATATAGCTTCTTATAGTACAATAAGCAAAACTTATATCCAATATTCGCAAAACAGAGTGCAGGAAATGGCAAAAAACAAAGAGTTATTCGAAAGTGAAAACATATTCAGATCCCTGCTGAAGCTCAGTCTGCCCACCATCGCAGGCCAGATCATTCTGGTCATATATAATATGGCGGACACCTTCTTCATCGGACTTACTAATAATGACGCAATGCTGACTTCGGTAACAGTGTGCATGCCCGCATTCATGTTCCTGTCTGCTATAGCCAATCTTTTTGGCGTGGGAGGAGCCTCAACCGTATCCAGAGCGCTCGGTATGAAGAACTACAAAAGGGCCGGCCTTGCCTCCTCTTATGCCATATGGAGGACAGCGGGAGTGACCGCTCTGTACTGTATTTTAATCTTTGTATTTGAAAAGCCCTTCCTCCACTTCCTTGGAGGAACTCATCCGGATGTATTCGGCTATGCGCGTCAGTATATGTATGTGGTGGTCGTTATGGGAGGACTGTTCACCGCGGAATCCACGCTAATGTCCCATCTGCTCCGTTCGGAAGGTCATTCCCTTCAGGCAGGCTTCGGCGTTATGCTCGGCGGCATACTGAATATAGGGCTCGATCCCCTTTTCATGTTCGTGATACTTCCAAGGGGCAAGGAGACCTGCGGTGCAGCCATCGCGACCATGCTATCCAACTTCATTTCATTCCTGTACTTTGCCTTTGTTTTCAGGAAGCTCAAGCATAAAGGGTCTTCCCTTAAGGTAAGGCCTTCCAGGGAAATGCTGGCGGAAGATATAAGAAAAGAAATATTCAGGACCGGCATTTCAGCATGCATAATGACGCTGATGGAGAATATCTCCTACGCAGTGCTGGAGCATCTGATGATGATGGCTGGCGTGGCCTATCAGGCAGGGATAGGCGTTGCAAAAAAGATCAACATGCTGGCCCACTGCATAACAAGAGGCATGACACAGGGCGTACTGCCTTTCATAGCTTACAATTATTCCTCAAAGAGAACAGGAAGGATGAAAAAAGCATTCATCATATCTTCGCTGATGTCCGTGGGAATAGCCACGATATGCATGATAATCAGCCTTCTGTTCTCCAGACCGCTGGTCGGACTATTTATAAACCACGAAGGGATCTCCCTTGACTACGGCAGTATCTTCCTCCGAATACTCTGCATCGGAGGTCCCTTCTCCGCCTTTGCCTATTCTGTAATTTCCTTCTTCCAGGCTGTGGAGGAAAGCATGCGCTCCTTTGTACTTGCTCTGCTTAGAAAAGGAGCTCTGGACATACCGCTAATGCTGATATTGAACAGGCTCATATACATTTTCGGCATAGTTCTTGCCACACCGATAGCCGACATGGTATGCTGTCTCACCTCTGTCATAATGTTCAGGCGCTGGATAGGCAAAAAAAAAAATAAATAAAGAAAAGCGCTTATTGACAATTGAGAATTCTATGATAGAGTATAAACAAATTTGATAATATTTATAAAATATTGCGAAAACATTTCCGGGTACAAGACTATGATCGACACAAAAATCGTTTCTCTGCTCAAAGTTGTGGAAACTGGAAACTACACTTATGCCAGCAGAGAGCTGAATCTGTCCCAGCCGGCTATCAGCCAACACATTAAAGGCCTGGAAGATGAATTCGGCATCAAGTTGTTTGAGCGCGTAAACAAAAAGCTGGTGCTAACCCGCGAAGGCGAGATACTTGTAAACTATGCTAGAAGAATGCAAGCGCTGGACAATCAGCTGAAAAGAGACTTGTCCAACGGACAGACAGATGCCCTGTCACTCAGTATCGGTATTACTCACTCCATTGAAAGCAGCATAGTTTCCGAAGCCCTTGCGGAATATGCCAGCAGACACAAGGGCATAACTATCACTCTCATAACAGACACCGCCAACGGTCTCAAGGAAAAGCTCCGCAGCTTCGAGATCGATTTTGCAATCACCGACAGCAAGATCTTCGATGCAAGCTTCAAGAGCAAGCTTCTGGACACTGACAAGCTGACCCTTATACTGGCCCCCGAGCACAGGCTGTCAGACAGGGATGTGGTCTGCATTTCGGATGTAAAGGAAGAAAATCTGATACTCAGACTGCCCCACTCCGGAACCAGAGATCTGTTTATCGCAGCTCTTGCCGGACAGAACATCAGTCTGGATGAGTTCAATGTAATACTTGAGATCGACAGCATCGCCACCATCAAGGATCTGGTCCGCCACGGTTACGGCGTTTCGGTGCTTTCAAGAAGCGCCTGCATGGACGAGATCAGAAAGAAAAAGATCATATCTCATCCCATCAAGAATCTGGATATGAGCAGAGAGATCAACTTTGTTTATTCAGAGACCTTCAGCAGAGAGGATGTTCTGAAGGAGATCCATGATATCTACGACTCCATGATCATCGAACCGTAAAACTCTCTGTGCACCATAAAAGCGCCGTCCTTTACTGAACGGCGCTTTTTGTTTGCGGTTTATAGATAATTTGACATTGTGAATCGTTCTTATAAAGCTTAAGCCAGTCGTGCTTCTATAAGCGGTTTATCCCAGAATATCTTCCCGCCGAGATCCTCTGCAAGTTTATCGAATACGGAATTCATTTCAGCCAGATAAACAGCTTCCTTCTTTTTTGAGCGGCGCCCTTTTCCTTCGAAAATGACCTCTTCAGCATAAGCATCTCCGGAGATCCTGAAATCCTCCGGGTCCTCGTGAATAAAGAAACTGACGCTCTGTCTGTAAGTGATCTGTCCCGCATCGGAAATGGCCGTAAGCCTCAGATCCACGGCTTTTCTGGGCACGCCTGCATATACGCATTCTGCCTCGAAATACTGCTGATAAATATCGATCTCTTTCATTTTCACCTCCGGATCAGTTAAGATGAGCTGTCACATAGTGATAGATTACACGCCAGAGCTCGGGATACTGAATTCTTTCCACCGGATAATACCAGAACGGTATGCCATAGTAGAAACGGCTGTAATCCTTCAGAGCCTGATCTTTTCCGCCCCTGCTTATAACGTGCTTTGAGTTTACTATCTCGTACAAACCGCAGTATGCCAGCAGCAGATTTGCAAGCTCTTCATACTTCAGGAACGGATGATAGCTCTTTATAAAACTCTCAGTGATCTCGCCGCAAAGCCTGCGTTTTTCTGCATTGCGCTCATCCGGACTCATCTTCTGATAGAGCACAGCATCAAGTCTCAGCAGCTGGCCAAAATCTGATACGGGCCTTCTGCCCTTGAAATCGCGGTGAGTCGTCCAGAATTCCCTGCAAAGTTCACCAAGTTCCTTCTCAAAGAATTCAATGTAATCAGGATGATCCTTCTCAAGCGTCTTATCGTTTATGGCAAGCCAGCTGAGAAGCTCCCCTTTTTCTTTTGGAGTGCTTGGCACATTTTTGATCTCCGGCTGACGATTTCTGAAAGATGAATAAACCCCAAGATCCGACTTGAGTTTTGTTGACTGAGCCACCGAATTGAGGTAGAAATCAGTCATCTCATAGGCTTTTTGGGCTAGACCGCCGTTATTAGTCTTTAAGTATACATCAAATAGTTTTCTGTTAACTTCAGCTGCCCGTCTGATATCCGCAATCGATCTGGTGAAAGAAACGGTATCCTTCATGAAGACATCTGCCTTCTCGTACCAGTCAATGGCATTTTCATATGATCCCATCTTCACACAGCAGTCACCGAGTTTGCTGTATGCATAAAACACTTCTTCAGTGCTTTCTTTATCGACACCGCTTTCCGCAAGTATGTTTACAGTATCAAGGCCTTTTTGCATCTGCTCCATTGCAGTGTCAAACCTTTGCATAAGCATGAGCACGCTGCCTCTGTGGAAATAGATGCGGCTTCTGAAACGCTCCAGCAGGAAGTTTTCGCCCTTTTCGGAAGCTTCATCCACAAGATCCATCGCTTCATCCAGGGCATCTGCTGCAGAACGGGTATCACCTTCTGCCTCATAGAGCTCAACGAGGTGCAGCAGGATATCAATAGTGTTTTCCAGCAGAGTGTATTCCCTGAACTCCTCGTAGAGTGCCTTGCAGCGGGTATATGCGGTAATGCCGTATTCTTCAGCTTTAGAGATGTTTCCCTGGCTTCTTTCAAGGCGGCTGTAATTGAAGAAGGAATTTACACCCATCAGCCTGAAGGACTTTTCCTGGCCATCAGGAACAAGCTGGTCGCTCATGCCAAAGTACTGCTCCGCGCCTGTCAGATTGCCGCTCTCAAGGCAGAGCTCGCCCATGCGGCTGAACACAGCCATGCGCTCGGCATCGATCTTGGGATCGTCGCTTACCAGATCTGCTGTATTTCCTACATTCACAGCTTTTCTGCCCCATTCGGCAGCTTTGTCGGTAAGCCCCATCTGGCTGTATACCTCAAGCATATATCTGCAGCATACAGTCATGAAATATATAGCTTCCTCGAAGTACTCCCCTTTTGCAGCAATCTTTTTCGCAAAACCGAAGAGTTTCTTCAGCGGATTGTCGCTGGCGGAAGTGAAGGCCAGCATTTTTGCAGCATCATAGGAAACTTCAAAAGCCCAGCGCGCCTCCTCGAACTGCTTTGCCTCGTAGGCCAGCCTGCCGTAGCGCATGCGAAGCTTAAGAAGCTCATAAAGCTCCGAATCGCTTCGGCTGTTTTCCGCAGACTTTCCGAATTTGTCTCCCAGAGCTTTTTCCCACTTCAGACCTTCCTTGTAGTCCTGCTGAACGCCGTCTCCGTAGTAATATATATCCCTTAATTTCTCGTAGGCCTCATCTACACCGCCGTCAGCGGCCTTTTTGAGCAGCTCCACTGCCCGCTCGCTGTTCTTCTCCACATCTATGCCGGAAAGGTATGCAAGACCTATAAAGAAAAGATGATTGGGATCCTCGGAGACGCTTATCTTAACTGCAGACAGCTTTTCCTTCAGCAGCTCCGCAAGGGAGATCTTATCGTTTCCCGGAACGGGATCAGGTATGCCTTCGTACTTTTTCTTAAGCTCCTCGGTATCTGTCTCTGCCATCTCCACAGGCGCCACAGGCTTTCCCTGTTCCCTCGCCATGGGATATTCTATGTTCATTATGTAGTTGATCTCGTTAACTACATTAGGCGTGACAGTGAGAACAAAAAGCGAGCTTTTTTCAAGTGCGGCTGATATGAGCTCATTGAAATCCTCGCCCGGAGTAAGGAATTCGTCATACCAGACTGCCACATCTCTGGCAAAATCGTTCTCATGTATGAGCTCCATCAGCTTCTGAGCATATTCTCTGTCCTTTTTGCGATAGCTAAGGAAGATGTAAGCATCAAATGCGCTGCGTACCTTTTCAGCCAACTCGTCGCCGAAAATCACTGCAGACATAAAGTTTTTGAGCTTTTCTTCGTAAGGGATAGCAGTGCTGTCAGTATTGAATTTGTCCAGATACTGAAGGTTGCCGAATTTTGCAGCAAAAAAAGGATCCAGGCCGGGCTCCTGCAGAAGCGGAAGTATCGGAATATTGGACTGCCTGGCCAGGTCCAGCTGCCGATCAGTCTCTTCATCCGATTCGGTCAGCAGCCGGTAAGTGACAGGAACGGCAAAAAGATTCATCTGCTTAAGGGAAAAATCCAGGGAACTGTCTGCCTCTTCCCCTTCATCGAGGTAATAGACAGCGCAGTTTGCTTTATCCAGGATTTCAGAGCTGACGATGTCCAGATAAAGGCTCCTGTCGGCAGGATGACAGCAGAAAAATATTTTAGCTTTTCCGTTGGGGCTGGAATTTCCTCTTGTCTTATACTTAAGAACAGCCATATCGATCACCTAAGATTATAAAGTGTTGTTTAATGTGATTATATCATTATTACGTAATAGAAATAACAAAAATCGCCGTTTTAAGGCGATTTTTATTTGCGACAGTAAAGTTGTCCGCCGAAGCCGTTATCATGCGCCAGAAAGCCTCTCAGCGCCTTTAAAATCGATTCCAGTGTTAATACCATAGATACATAATAAAGAAAAGGACCCGGAATACTTATCCGGGTCCTTATGGAGTGTTCAACTAATAAATTACTCTCATACAACACAGAATTACTACTTCACAAAGTACCTGTAAAGCATTGTAACTATCTGCGCTCTCAGACAGTCATCCAGGGGCTCCAGAGCGCCATTGTCGCCTTCCACTATGCCTTCCATCGTGGTATAGCAGAAGGATTCGATTGCATACTCAGGAACTTCGTCCACATCGCTGTAGTCAAGTTTAAACTCCCAGGTTCCTTCAAAACCGTCGCCCATCAGCTTGATGAAGCGGTACAGGAAGGTGGCGGTCTGAGCTCTTGTTACTGTTCCTTCGGGGTCGAAGTGAACGGGACTTGTTCCGTCGGTAACTCCAATCTCATATGCCCAAAGAACAGCTTCATAGTAGTATGCATCTTCATCGATGTCGTTGAAGGGGCACTCTGTGATAGTCGGTTTCGGACAGCCTGCTGCCCTCCAGAGGAAGGTAACTGTCTGAGCTCTTGTAGCAGTTCCGTTGGGGCTGAAGTGGGTCGGGCCGGTGCCGTCAGTGATTCCGTTCTTCCATGCCCACTCGACTGCCTTTCTGTAGTATGCGTTCTCAGGAACATCCACGAACGGGAAGTCATCAGCAGCTGCTTCAGCTTCTTTGAACGTTGCCTCAGCAGTCACCTTGGAAGCGGGCATCGTGAAGCTGTAAGTACCGTCAGCATTCTTTGTCAGCTCTATCTCGTTGCCGTCCTTGTCCTTGACTGTCAGCTTGTCCAGCTCGTAGCCGTCGTCGGGGGTAACAGTAACTTTTACTGTCTCGCCCTCCTCTGCCCTCCTGGGCTTCATTACGATCTTGCCGTTCTCTGTATCTTCAGCCGCAGCAGGATATGTTGGCTCGCTGTCATCATAGCTGGGAGCAGGTGCAGCTTCCGTCTTTGTATAGGTCGCGCTTACGATATCACTGTCTGTCCAGCCTTCCTTTACCGCCATGGCCTTTATAGTCGTGGTTTCGGTGATCTCGAACTCGCCTGTGTAGAATGTGGCGGCTTCGGTGGAGACTGTGGGTTCAGTACCGTCGGTGGTGTAATAGATGTCTGCGCCGTCAGTGGAACAAGTGATTGTTATGACCTTGCTGTCGGTGAACTTGCCTGCCTTGGGCAGTACAGGATCATCGACTTTCAGGTTCTCCCAGATAGCAGTAAACGTTATATCAGCTTCAACTGTGATGCTGTCTCCTGCTTCATATTCGATTCCGTCATATTCCCAGGCCTTGAACTGCTTGCCCTCGGGAGCTTCAAACCCGCAGCTGGGCAGCTTGTAAGATCCGTAGACCTCAGGTACATCGTCCATGATTCCGCTGCCTTCACCCCGATTGAAGCTTACGGTGTAAGTAACGAGCGGGAGATCTTCCCAAAGTGCGATTACAGTTGTGTCATCCTCAACAGTGATGGCGTATCCGGCATCGAATTCAGTTCCGTCAACTTCCCAGGCCTTGAATTTCTGACCCTCGGGAGCATCGAAGCTGCACTCGGGCAGAGTGTAAGTATCGCCTTCTGTAACGCTTGCTTCTGTCATGCTGCCACTGCCATCACCCGGATCAAAGCTTACGGTATGGACCGGGGGCACATAGGCTCCGATACTAAGTTCTGCCGCATCAGAGGCAAGTGTCGTATCGGTCTCTGCTATCCTCACATAGTAATCATATGGTTCAAGTCCGGTGACCTTATCAGCGGTGATCGCTGTCCAGTCGCTGTCTCCGTCTTTCCGGTACTCCATCGTGCTGTCGACACCTGTGATAGTACCGTCATTATTGTCCTTTGTGGTGCAGTCTGTGCTTTCGGGTGCAGGTGCGTCAGGCTTGGTCTTCTGAGAAGCATCAGCAAGAGTGATCGCTGCATTTGACGTTGGTTTACCGGAAACAGTTATCTGAGTGTAGCTGTCGCGGATCACGCCTACGCCGTTGACCGCGTCTACGCTGTAATCCTCAGCAAAATAGTATCCTTCCTTAGCCTGAATGGCTACGGGAGAGATCTCGTTCGTCGCGAGTACAGTCTGTATAGCGTCGCCTGTGGTGATCTCCATGCCTGCGCCGAGAGTCACTTCAACATCGTAATAGATCGGTTCGATCGCGATGAACTTGTAATTGCGAAGATCGTCATAGGTATAACTGGTTGCGGTGATATACTCTGCAGAATTGCCCTCGCAGGATGTTTTGTCACCCTTTACTTCCATACCCGAAGCAACCGTCATGGCCGGGGTATTATAAGTGATTATCGCATCCTTGGTATCGTCTCCGCCTTTTATGACAGTGGATCCGCCTTCTACGATGAACTTATTGTATCCAAGATACATGCCGTTTCCTGCTTCTATACTGCCTCCGGTAGTTCCGGCTTCTCCGCCGGTCACTGTAAACGATCCGGACTTAACAGTAAGACTATCATAAGAGGATTTAAATTGGAAACCTGAATAGCCCGTTCCGTAATAGTTACTTGTGCCGCCCTTTACATCTACTGAAGGACCGTTAATTACCAAATAACCATAAGAATAGATACCGTAGCAGTCATATCTTCCTGTTCCGCCGGTAACTTTCACAGATCCCTTGCCGTTGAACTCCATACCACTGTTAAAATTATGGATGCCGTGGGACATATAAGCACCTGCAGGGCCGTTTATTTCAAGGCTGTCAGTTTCGTTCTCCAGATCGAAATAGGTATAGTTTGCAAGGTAAATCGCGGCACTATCTTTGTTCGGATCGCTGTTGGTAAATCCGACAGTGTTGCTGTTTTCCGCTTTTATGGTAAGGCAATAAACCTTGCTGTAGATATCTGCCTGTTTTATTCTGTATTCTCCGTCGTCCCAGATCAGCCCGTCTGCGGATCCGGTATAACCATTGAGCGTAAGGGTATTAGCCTGCGGATCGTAACTGACAGTGCCGTTTCCGGTCACATCATCCTTATTAGACTCAGTTACACGGTTTCCGCCGACCCAGATATCATAAGCACCGTTTTTAGGAGTCAGGACGATCTTATCGTAGTCGTAGAACATAACACTTGAACTATCCTGAAGATAATAGTAGGTGCCTGTAAGAAGGATTCCTCCGCTGGTGGCATCTTCGGTAAGATAACCTGTCATATCACAGCCATCGATCGAGAAGGTGTTATTGTACCAACCCATTATGGCACCTGCATACGCACCGGGACCGCTGCTGGTCTTAAATACAGCTTCTCCTGTCCAGTCATCTCCGGCTTTGAATACCGTTGAACTGCCTTCCATATGCATTCCGGCTGGACCGCCTGTTACATCCATATTGACAGAGTCGCTTATATATACATCGCCGCCTACATGACAAGCTCTGCCGGGCGTAGTGACAGTCAGATCGCAGTTTCCGCTGAGAGTAAGATCTTCGCTGCAGGATATGCCATAATATTCATCAAAATATCCGCCGGTATATTTGTAGCCTGTAACATTCACTTCTGACGATCCGCTCTCGGGTCCTTTTATGGTCAGATTTCCATTAATAACGAAGCAATTATTTGATACATCGAGCTCGGGCGATTTTGAATTCAGAATTGCTCCGTCAGCAAGCCCTATCACAAGATCCGCTCCAGTCGTTTCAAAGGAGCCTACAGACCACGAGCTTTGAGAAGCACTTGTGGCATTGCCCTTTACGTTGACTGTTCCTTCAATCAGGATCTTCAGTTCGGTGTCACCGGTATAATAAATACCATATGCAGTACCTTCCCAGCTCCCGCCCGAACGCTGGATAGTAACATTCTTAAGCTTCAGGGTGTTTTCGTCAGGATCGTAGATCACATACCCGTCTGCATCAGCCGTTATACCGGGGAATGAAGTGATGCTGCTGATATTGTTAGTTGAAAGCCTGGTCCCGGCAACATAAAGATCGTAGGGAGTTGCCGAACTGGGATAGTAAAACCATTTATATTCTGCAATTCTTGAGCGGTCGTAAATTTCAGGACAGGATCCATCGATGCTGGTGCTCGCCTCTGCATATCCGTTAATGTTTGTTACATTGTCGTAACTTGAACTAAAATAGACGGCTTGTACGGCACCAGTCGCAGTCAGACTGCCGCTGCTCTGGCTAAAGTCTATATCACCAGAGTCGATCAGGAATCCTATGGAACCGCTATTCTCGGTTGGACATGCATGTGCAACAAGATTACCGGATTCCATAACAGCTTTATTAGCTCTTACACCATAGCTGTTATTGGTGTTTTGAGTATAATCATCAACGTAGGCAGTAACTGTTCCCGTAAATTCTGCAGGAAGAGTCATTATTCCATTTACATATATACCTGCACTTTCATTTTTAGATTTACCTGCTGCTGCAGTAATCTTACCATTTCCGCTGAAAGTCAGGCTGCCATCAGTTCGTATGCCATAACTTGTGTTAAAGTTGGCAGTCAGATGATTGACCGACTCTGTTTCAGTAAGGGAACTGTTGCCCTTAAGATCAAGGGTCAGAGGGGTGCCATCGTAATACTCATAATACAGCGCCGCATAATACTGATAGTCAGAAAACCTGTGACCCGGTCCGGAGTAAACGAAATCATTCAGACTCAGCGTACGCGTCTCGGAATTGTATGATGCGCTGCCGCTTGCAGTTCTGCCGGCGGCATTTATAGCTGCAGTAATGTCATCTTTGTTTTCATTAGTCACCTGAACGCCGCCCAGGTACAGATTATATTTGACGAGTTTCCATTCGCAGATCAATGTGGTCTTAGGGAGAAAAGCTTTTACAGAACCCTTTCCATCAGTAGCATCAAAGTTATCTGCACTTGAATCGCTGTAAGAATAACAAGTTGCACCTGCACGCTCTATTCCGTAAAATTCATTGTCTTCAGAGCTGTCGACCCAACTGCCGGTTTCATCTATAACCGTTACCAGCAGATTTCCGCCCTCATAAACATAAGGCGTATCAAAAGTGATACTGACCTGATTGTCTGCAACAGTCCATGCAGCACTGGCGTAAAACACGCCGGATATACCTCCAACATCTTCAAAATCCGTCAGAGTATCCAATGTAGTTCTTGATAGTTTAATGGTAACTATTCTGCCGGGGCTTGGAGAGACTCTTTTCAGATACCACTTCAAGCCGGTGATCGTATATCCTTTTGCCGATTCCAGTTCTGAAGCAGGAATGATATACTGACATGTTCCATATTTATAATTTGAATAACTTGGAACGCGGTCGGTAGATGCAGTTCCGTCCCCTACAGTCAGCTCCAGATTTGCTGCGGCTCCGAATACAGGCAAAGCTGTAAGCGGTATCATGCTTATGCATAACGCCAGAGTCACAAGCAGACTGAACAGTCTTTTCTTCATGTGCTTACCTCCTTTCAAATAGAACATAAATATAAAATTCATAAACTAAATTTACAATACCGCTATACTTAATTCAATACGCTAAAGCGTTTTGTCAATGACAGTTTTAGTGTCATTTTTTTTGACATTATCTATTGTTCAATATAAAACGGCCCCATCTTCCGACGGGGTCGTTTGTGAATAACTATTATCTAATATAGCTCTTCTAAACTACTTCACAAAGTACCTGTAAAGCATGGTAACGATCTGCGCTCTCAGACAATCATCGAGGGGCTCGAGAGCTCCGTTGTCGCCTTCCACTATGCCTTCCATTGTGGTGTAGCAGAAGGATTCGATAGCATATTCAGGAACTTCGTCCACATCGCTGTAGTCCAGCTTAAACTCCCAGGTTCCTTCGAAGCCGTCGCCCATCAGCCTGATGAAACGGTATAGGAAGGTGGCGGTCTGAGCTCTGGTTACAGTACCTTCGGGGTCGAAGTGAACGGGACTTGTTCCATCGGTAATTCCGGTCTCATATGCCCACAGTACTGCCTTGTAATAGTATGCATCCTCTTCCATATCATTGAATGGACACTCTGTGATTGTCGGTTCCGGACAGCCTGCTGCTCTCCACAGGAAGGTCACTGTCTGAGCCCTTGTAGCTGTTCCGTTCGGGCTGAAGTGGGTCGGGCTTGTTCCTTCTGTAATACCATTCTTTACAGCCCACATCACTGCATCGTAGAAGTAATCGCCTTCATTCACATCCTCAAATGGATTCTCAAAGGTTTCTTCTGCAGGCTTGAATTCAGCCTCGGCAGTGATATCGGATGCCGGCATCTTAAAGCTGTAGGTACCATCAGCATTCTCAGTGAGCTCGATCGTATTACCGGTTTTATCCTTCACAGTAATAGTATCAAGCTCGTAGCCATTGTCCGGTGTTACCGTTACAATTACGAGTTCACCCTCCTCAGCATACTTGGGCTTCATCACGATCTTGCCGTTCTCTGCTTCTGCCGCATTGGTCCTGTAAGTGGGCTCGCTGTCATCGTAGCTGGGAGCAGGCGCAGCTTCTTTCTTTGTGTAAGTTGCGCTCACCACACTGCTGTCTTCCATGCCTGACTTAACTGCAAAGGACTTGACAGTAGTCGTCTCAGTTATCTCAAACTCGCCGGTGTAGAAGCTTGCTGCCTCAGTTGAGACTGAAGGATCCGATCCATCAGTGGTGTAGTAAATGTCAGCGCCTTCTGTAGAACATGTTATCGTAATTGTCTTGGAACCTGTGAAGTTTCCGGCCTTGGTCAATACAGGATCTGCCACGGGTTCAGATGGGAGCTCCTCCCATAAAGCGGTAATAGTAATGTCTGAGTCAACTGTAACAGCACCACCTGCCGCATATTGGGTGCCGTTGATATCCCAGCCTGCAAACTGCATGTTCTCGGGAGCTTCGAAGCCGCATTCAGGCAGAGTGTAACTGCCTGATATGTCTGTGATGTCATCCATGCTGCCACTGCCCTCTCCTGCATCGAAGGAAAGCGTAAAGCTTGGCGCTTCGTATTCTGTCACAGTCAATGATACCGCTTCTGAAGCATATGCTGTTTCAGTCTCCGCGACGCGTACATTGTAGACACCGGGGATAAGACCGGTCACAGTTTCACCGGTGACTGTAGTCCAGTCAGCATCTCCGCTGTATTGATATTCCATGCTGCTGTCAACACCAGTAATGGAACCATCATCGTTGTCTTCTGTGGTACATGCTGTAGTCCCCAGTCCGGTGGGCTTATCAGCCTGCTGCTTTGCCGTTGCATCAGGCAGAGTTATCGCCGCATCGGATGTGGGCGTGCCGGAAACAGTGATCTGAGTCAGGCTGTTGCGGCTGACCCCGATACCGTTCACAGCAGACACAGAATAGTCCTCAGGGAAATAGTATCCTTCCTCCGCAGTATAGACCACATCGGTCATGGCAGAGATCAGTCCGGTCTGGGTCGGATCACCGGAATCAGTAGTTTTCGTCATTCCTGTACCTGCGGTAACAGCTACTGTATAAGTCTCTGCAGGTGCTTTGAACCACTTATAAGTGTCGTTATTCCCTGCAGCATATATTTCCGCTTCACTGCCGTCGGGATCTGTGCTCGCAATGGCGGGACCTGCTTCTACATTATAGTTTTCGTAGACCTTTATAGCATATCCCTGTGCAGCTGCAGTCCTGGCAGTTAAAGAGCCTCCGGTAACAGAAAGATCTCCGCCTCCAAATCCAAAGCCCCACTCTGATGCCGGTCCTCCGTAAAGACTGACTGTTCCACCTGAAATATAGAGTCCGCAGCCGGATCCGGTGGTGCCTGCCAATCCGCGGCTGTACGCGCAGTTTTCTCCGCCTTTTCCTTCAGCAGTAAGAGATCCGCCCGAGATCGTAAGCTTTTTTCTGAGTTTGATGCCGTAACTGCTCTCTCCGCTAACAACTTCTTCAGCTATAGCGGACACTTCCGCGCTGCCGGATATATCGATGTTTTCTGCTTCGATGGCGTGACTCAAAGTCGTTATACCGGAACTTGAACAGACTGCTTTACCACTGTTTGCAGTAATGTTGGCTGTTCCTCTCACTATTACATCACGAGCCAAAATACCATAGCTCTGTCCGGTTTCCGCTTTTCCGGACTCGGCTTTTAATGTAGCAGCGTCATCTACCGTAAGCACGCCGCTGCCGTATGTATAACATGAGACAGCGCAGCTTCTTGCTCCGTTTGAAGCGGCAGCATCACTTGCTGCAGCATTTACTTCAATGCTGTCGGAAATGGTAATGTTCTCTTCGCCATTCAATCCGATACTTGAACTGCCTCTTCCTCCGACTGAGTTTACCGTACCGCTGCCTGATATCTCCAGTGTGCCCTTAATATCGCTTCCGTAGCTGAAGTAAACATCGTCAGCGCCTTTTACTGTCAGAGTTCCCATGCAGTTTATTGTCGTTTTGCCGATGCTGTCGTTTTTCAGGCCAACGCTGTATGGATACTGAGTATTTGAAGGAGCACTGCCGATCAGCATAAGAGATGCTCCCTCGCTGATATTCAGTTTCACATCAGGAGTATCTGTATACTGATCCATATTCTCCGGATTGCCGATGAAAAGTCCGGCAGAATATTGTCTTTCAGTATCACCGCCTGTTATAGTGGAAGCTCCGCCTGTTACATTGATTGTAAAGTCTTCTGTTCCACTGTATACGATGCCTGCATCAGCCTGAGTAAGATTGCTGTCAGCAGCATTACCCATACCTGTTATGGTCGCTCCATCAAGTATCAGAGTGTTGCTGGCAGGGTCGTAGCTGGCTGTGCCGCTTACTCTGCTTATCTTGCTCAGATCTGATGCCAGAGATTTGCTGACCTGAGTTCCTGCAATATAGAGCGGATAAGCTTCTTCAGTCTGGATCTTAATGTAGGATGCATAGCTTCCACTTCCGCCACATCTTATCCCGAGTTGGGAAATGCTGCTCACTTCTGTCGCAGCAGAAGCATTATCACCTTTCATCAGAGTGAACTTGTCACAGTTCAGTTTTATTTCGTCCTCCAGAGGGGATCTGCCAATATCAAAGGCTATATTATCGGAACTGCTTCCGTTTGCATACGTTTCTATGGTCACATTATTTCCGATAGTAACAGGCCCACTATATCCTGAATAATAAAGCCCGCAGACATAACTCTTGCTGCTGTTGACATTCGCTGTTATTACTGCATCATCGATGCTGAGGGGGTTTTCCACATAAAAGCCATATGCACTGGAATAATTGCATTCGCCCGAGATTTCTGCATTTACTTCAGCGCCGCCCCGTATCGTAACTGAATCGCTGGCATACAGACCGGTATAATTGGACTTAAGATTCAGTGTACCGGCGCCTTCGATCACAAGATTTTGTCCCGAAGACTCTATGCAGTATTGGTGGTTGCCTGAATTGCCTATGCTGCTGAGATCTATGCTATTGACTGTCCCTTCAGCCAGCACGACTGTAAGATTTCCATAGATATACAATCCGCAGTTTTCGAAATTCCAGCTTGTTGTAGTTATATTTGCTCCGTTAAGGGTGAGATAATAGTCTTCCTCAGCATCTGTGCCTTTATTTGTGAGCCACCATTTTCCCGTCTCAGTATTTCCGCCATTGGAGTTGACTGTCTCTCCGGCAGCGGGCAGCAGAGGCGAACTTGAATAAAGACTATAAGAATGTTCAGATTCTGATACGAAAAAATCACTGCCTATGCCTAATCGGTTGAGTTTCTTCCCGGTATAAGCGGTACCATAGTACTCAAAGGCCAGGTCCAGTTCCCCATCTTCTGATTCCAGTTCTTTAAGAGGGATCTCGACCACATAGCACATGTGTTCCCAGCTGAAATCTTCGGATGAGTCAGTGTAAGCAAACCACCAGCGCCCGTACTCATTTGTTTCCGTCGTATGCACCTTGTAGCTCTTTACAGTGTTGCCTTCCTTTACATGTACACCGGCAAAGTCTTTTCCGTGGTCAAAAGTGTTGTCAAGGAACGCTTCAAAGAATACGAAGAGCGTTTCTCCATCATCGGCCAGATAGATATCCATTGGCGCATCGGGGTGACCCGAAGCCGGATGGCACATTTCGCTCAGGAACAGATAATCCTTGTCAGGGATAACAAGAACATCTTCATCTGAAAAGCTTCCGGTCTTTGAGCCCAAAGTATAGCTGTAGAAATATGACCCGGGCAGTATATCTCCAAGATTTCTGTTCGGGAATTTGAATGAGTATTCCGGCCCCATCAGTTCAACAGGAGCCCTGCCTGCAATTACCAGTTCTCCGCTTCCTGAAAGTCGGAAATCCATGCTCTCCCCGATCTCGATGAGATCATTGTCGGTATTTGAAAGCTTGCGTTCAAATCCGGCGGGACATTTTCCGTTCAGAGTCAGCCGGTCAAGATCGAGCTCATAGCAATTACCTCGTACTATGCGCAGAGCAGTAAAAGGACGATCTACTGAAACGCTCTGCTCTGATACCTTCTTCCCAAAACAGATTGAAGTGAGGTACTCAAAGCCGCTGCCGTAATCTGCATAGAGTTTTACGGCATTATCATCCGCTGCAAGCGTTTTTGCAGTTTGCGCAACTGATGGCGCAGCTGCCGCTGCCGCCGGCATCATCCCCAGACACAAAGCAAGTGTCAGAAGTATACTCAAGAGTTTTCTTTTCATATAAAACATCCCCTTTCATAGAGAACAAAAAGAAAATAATAACAAACCTATATGAAACATATTAGACAATTATCTATACTCATTCAATACGTTAAAGCGTTTTGTCAATGACAGTTTTTGTGTCATTTTTATTGACACTATCGATTGCCTAATAGAAAACGGCCCCATCTTTCGACGGGGTCGTTTGTGAATAACTATTTTCTTAATATAACTCTTCTAAACTACTTCACAAAGTACCTGTAAAGCATGGTAACGATCTGCGCTCTCAGACAATCATCGAGGGGCTCGAGAGCTCCGTTGTCGCCTTCCACTATGCCTTCCATTGTGGTGTAGCAGAAGGATTCGATAGCGTATTCAGGAACTTCGTCCACATCGCTGTAGTCCAGCTTGAACTGCCAGGTTCCTTCGAAGCCGTCTCCCATAAGCCTGATGAAGCGGTACAGGAAGGTAACGGTATGCGCCCTTGTTACTGTTCCCTCGGGATCAAAGTGAACTGGGCTGGTGCCATCGGTAACTCCGGTCTCATATGCCCAAAGAACAGCTTCATAGTAGTATGCATCTTCATCGATGTCGTTGAAGGGGCATTCTGACACAGTTGGCTTCGGGCAGCCTGCTGCTCTCCAGAGGAAGGTCACAGTCTGAGCTCTTGTTGCCATTCCGTTGGGACTGAAGCGAGTCGGGCTTGTTCCTTCGGTTATTCCGTTCTTCACTGCCCACATCACTGCATCGTAGAAGTAATCGCCTTCCTTTACATCCTCAAAGGGATTCTCAAAAGTTTCTACCGGCTTGAATTCTGCCTCGGCAGTGATCTCGGATGCCGGCATCTTAAAGCTGTAGGCACCGTCAGCGTTCTTTGTAAGCGTTATCTCGTTGCCTGACTTGTCCTTCACAGTAAGAGTATCAAGCTCGTAGCCATTGTCCGGTGTTACCGTTACAGTTACGAGTTCGCCTTCTTCAGCATACTTAGGCTTCATCACGATCTTGCCGTTCTCAGCTTCTGCCGCATTGGTCCTGTAAGTGGGCTCGCTGTCATCGTAGCTGGGAGCAGGTGTCGGTTCAGGCTCATGTTCAGCTTCCTTCTTTGTGTAAGTCGCGCTTACCACACTGCTGTCTTCCATGCCTGACTTAACTGCAAAGGCCTTTACTGTTGTGGTATCTGTGATCTCAAATTCGCCGGTATACACAGCAGCCGCCTCTGTTGAGACAGAAGGATCTGATCCATCAGTAGTGTAGTAAATGTCAGCGCCTTCAGTATCACAACTGATCGTAACGGTGAAGCTCTCTTCGAATTCACAGTCCTCGGGAAGGACAGGATCCGCCGCAGCTACAGGCACCGGCTCAGGTTCCGGTTCTACAGATCGTACTTCGACGCTTATTTCTATACCTTCCAATTCGTTGTAGTTATTCGTATCTTCAGGTGTATATTTAGCTTTTACTATTATGCTGCCGCCTTCTCCTACTGTCTGGCTGTTATCCTCCCAGCTCCAGCCCTCGGGGAGTTCTATTTCGCTTAAGCTCTGGCCGGCTTCAGCCGTAAGCCCTTCAGGCACATCCACCTCCGGATCGGCCTTTTCTATTACCGCCATCACGCATGCTGCATCAGATTTAGAATGATTCTGGTCAGCCGCCACCTTATACCACACGTAATAAGTGCCGGCATCCCTGCAGGCAGGTATTGAACTGCTCCACTCTGAGTCCTTGACCGGTGCCTCCAAAGCGTTTTCACCGAGAGCATACAGTATGGCACCGCCGTTTTCTGCCTCGCCGCTGCTTACCAAGGTCTGGTCCGATCCGCTGTAGATAAGTCCGGACAGGACCTGAGGAGGCTCTATGACTCCTGCTGTCTTTTTACTGATCGTAAATACGCCAGTTCTGTATTCGACTTCGTAATTGCCCTGTACAGCAGTTCCCGTTGAAGTGATAGTATAAGTACCTACATTCTCTCCTTCGGTTCTGGAAAGCGTGTAGCTTATTACGGAATACGTGTCATTCCCTAATAATCCGCTTATGGTTGCAGTAAGTTCGGGATCAGCTTCATCATAAACCTTGCTCTTGTCATCTGCGGTCACAACGGCTTTTGAAGGAGCTATAGTGAATGTTCCGCCCGTAAATTCGATTTCATAATTATTTCCTGCTGTAAGAGCTCCCTGAGTTATGACATACTCTCCGGCTGCTTCTCCCTGCACTCTTGAAAGCTCACCGCTGATCTTGTCACCGCCGATCAGACCATCAGCTGTATACTGCAGGACCGGATCTTCTTCTCCGTATGTTTTGCTGCCGTTTTCAGCTTTAATAGTAAGTCCTTTGGGAGCGATCGTATATTTCAATTCAACAGGAGAATGCCCTGGACTGGTAAAGTTCACAACAACTTTGTAATCTCCGGCATCTGCAAACGATGCATTTTCATTGTTTTCAGCGTCCATGTAAGTAAGTGTATATTCCGTTTCATCCAGAAGGATCTCCTGATCCCCGGAACCCACTAAGTATACAGACACGGTACTTTTATGTGCCTGGCCATCATATGTAAAGGATGCTGTGTCGGGTTCTGCCTTTACCTGGACCTTGGCCGGCCAATCGGAAGCTGAATTTGTATCGTCGTAACTGAAACCTTTAAGATGCGGATAGTACCAGTAATGATTTCCGTCTGATTCGGTTCTGTCTTCCCTGACAAGCCATTGCTGCGTTTCAAAATTGATCAAATTCTTCAACGCATAAGTGCCGGTCATCTGAGCTGTAGTCAGAGCTGCAACATTCGGATCCACGGGATCGTTCTGTACCAGATAACTGTCGTAGTAACAATCCCTTATTCCACCTTGATTAGATCCTGCTATTGCGCCTATATTAGCATTCCCAGTAACTGTTATTACATTATAGCAGAATGCAATTGTCCCAAAACCTGAATTATATCTGGCAATACCACCACCTGCATCGCTTCGACAACTGATATTGCCGTAATTATAGCATTGATATATTGCACCATAGTTTCCGCCGGAAATACCACCTACAGCAGATTCTCCTTCGATGGTTCCTTTGTTGTAAGAATTATAGATCTCATGATGGTTATATCCTGCAATACCACCAACCTCGAAATTACCATTGATAACATTTGAGTTATTGCAATACAGAATTCTACCTTCATTCCGGCCCGCTATACCTCCGACATAATCTTTACCGGTAAAGCTTCCTCCATCTATGCATACACGCTTCACAAAGCCATTACTACCTATATACCCGAACAATCCAACGTAGTCTGCAGTATTATTATTAAAAGTCAGTTTGTAAATCACGTATCCTTGGCCATCAAAAGTACCATTATATTGTTGGTTCATATTTCCAATGGGTATCCAGTTGCTGTCCGTCGCATTGAAATCAGCTACCAGAATGGCGTTCGCAGCAGGATCAGCTGCGAATTCCACGCTTACCCCGTTTACGATATCCGCGAATTTCTTCAGTCCTCTGTAGTTGCTGATTTCGTAACGATTATCAACAGCGTTCCATACAATACCATCATCTTCAGCAAATACAGGTGCTTTTAAGGGCAGTATGCCCGCAAACAATGCCAACACAGCAATCAGACAAATCAGCTTTTTTTTCATGATGTTCCGAGCTCCTTTTAAAGTAATCTTTATTTATTTGTTATTCTACATCAATAAAACGGGACGAATCAATAAAAAAACCCCGCAAGGCGGGGTTTTTTCAGCTTTTGATTGCAGATAGTGGCTATCCTTCGTACTCGTAGCCGGCCTTAAGAGCCTTAAGGTTGGCATCGAACATATCCTGATGGCGGGCGGAAATGATATGGTGGAGAGTATCCTCCATACCTTCCCACTTGATTGCTCCGGTCTCGCGGATGAACTTGCCTGCAAGTATCATGTTGGCAAGCGTGGGGATGCCCATTTCATTAGCCATCTTTGTGGCAGGAACATAGAAGCACTTGATGTCAGTGCGTTCGCTCTTCTTCTCTATCAGAGAAGAGTCTGCGATTATCATGCCGCCTGGTACAACTGTGCTCTCGTATTTATCGAAGGACGGCAGATTCATTACGATCAGCACGTCGGGATCGGTTACGATGGGAGAGCCGACAGGTTCATCGCTGAGGATGACGTTGCAGTTTGCGGTGCCGCCTCTCATCTCAGGGCCATAGGAAGGAAGCCAGGAGAGCTGGCGGCCTTCAAGCAGTCCCTTGTATGCCATGAACTTTCCTGCGAACAGTATGCCCTGTCCGCCGAAGCCTGCAAGAAGAATCTGAGTAGTCATATTACTTTGCCTCCTTTGCTGCGCTTCTGTCCTTGTAAACGCCAAGAGGATAATACGGGATCATCTTCTCGTCTATCCACTGCAGAGCCTTCTGAGGAGTCATGCCCCAGTTGGTCGGGCATGCGGAAACGATCTCGATAAGGGAGAAGCCCTTTCCTTCCACCTGGTTTCTGAAGGCCTTTTCAATAGCCTTTCCTGCCTTGCGCACATTGGCTACGCTGTTTACCGCAACGCGCTCGATATACTCGGGACCGTCAAGAGTTGCAAGCATCTCGCATACGCGGATGGGATAACCTACAAGGTTAACATCTCTTCCGTAGGGAGAAGTCTGGGTGACCTGTCCTGGCAGAGATGTGGGAGCCATCTGGCCGCCGGTCATTCCGTAAATTGCATTGTTCACAAAAATGATGGTGATGTTTTCGTTTCTTGTAGCCGCATGTACGGTCTCAGCCATACCAATGGAAGCAAGATCGCCGTCACCCTGATAGGTGAAAACGATGCGGTCGGGATTTGCCCTTTTGATGCCTGTGGCAACAGCGGGAGCTCTGCCGTGAGCAGCCTCGAACATGTCGCAGGCAAAGTAATCGTAAGCCATTACGGCGCAGCCTACCGGAGCGATGCCGATGGCAGTGCCTTCGATCTCCAGCTTGTCCAGAGCTTCAGCCACCAGTCTGTGGATGATGCCGTGGGTGCAGCCGGGGCAGTAATGGAATTCTTTATCTGTTAAAGCATGGGGTTTCTGAAAAACTATCATTACTTTTCACCTCCTGCCATCTTTCTAATTGCAGTCAGTACTTCGTCGGGTGTGGGGATCATGCCGCCGGCGCGGTTCACAAGCTCGACAGGCTTCTTCATGGAGCTTGCAAGCTTTACGTCTTCGATCATCTGTCCCATGGAAAGCTCTACGCTTATGAAGCCCTTGAGTTCGGGCTTTTCGGCAGCTTCAGCGATGGGCTTCTTGGGGAACGGCCAGAGGGTTATGGGTCTGATGAGACCGGACTTGATGCCTTCCTTTCTTGCAGCGGCGATGGCGTTCTTTGCAACACGGGCTGCAATGCCAAAGGCTGCGATGCATACTTCAGCATCCTCCATCATGTAGCTTTCGCACATGACTTCGTTCTCTTCGACAACTGCATACTTCTTGAAGCGCTCAAAGTTCTGTCTTTCCAGATCCGGAGTGTCCAGATTCAGGGAGTTGATGATGTTGTGCTTTCTCTTCATCAGAGTGCCGTTGGCTGCCCAGGGCTTATCGATGAGATTGGGCTTGCCTTCGGGAAGGACTACGGGCTCCATCATCTGTCCGATGGTGCCGTCTGCCAGCAGCATGGCGGGCATGCGGTACTTGTCAGCCAGATCGAAGGCCTTGGATGTGAGGTCAGCCATTTCCTGTACGGAGGACGGAGCAAGAACAATCAGATGATAGTCGCCGTGACCGCCGCCCTTAGTTGCCTGGAAATAGTCGGACTGGGAAGGCTGGATGCCGCCAAGTCCGGGGCCGCCGCGCTGTACGTTGACGATGAGCGCGGGAAGATCTGAACCTGCGAGATAGGAAATGCCTTCCTGCTTAAGGGATACGCCGGGGGAAGAGGAAGAGGTCATTACCCTCTTGCCGCTGCCTGCTACGCCGTAAACCATGTTGATTGCTGCGATCTCGCTTTCTGCCTGAAGGAAGACGCCGCCCCTCTTGGGCATCATCTTAGCCATATAGGCTGCAACTTCAGTCTGCGGAGTGATGGGATAGCCGAAATAATAGAGACAGCCGGATCTGATAGCGGATTCGGCGATGGCCTCGTTGCCTTTCATTAATACTACTTCTGCCATTTCAGCCTACCTTTCTACTGTGATTACACAGTCAGGGCACATAACGGCGCAGGATGCGCAGCCGATGCACTTCTCCTGATCGATGCATTCGGCAGGAGAATGGCCCTTTTTGTTGATCTTGTCCTTTGCGATGACCAATATCTGCTTGGGGCATACGCTGACGCAAAGTCCGCAGCCCTTGCACCTATCGGTCGCAAATGTTACTTTTGCCATTTTCTTTTCCTCTTTCTTTATTTAAATCCGGTATATCCGGCAAATTTAGAACGATAAATGTAATATAAAAAGCTTTTTTATTCAGAAACAGGATAGCGCTTGGCAGCTCTTAGATTGTCAATAATCTGAGGGACCACCGAAACGGAATCTGACCTGTAAATCTGAATCCAGTAATAATTTCCTTTGCCATAATCCCTACAAAGCATGAGCCAATCATCTATTGGCAGCCCTTCAATCTCGAAGAAAATCATTCCCACATCATCATTCATATAGTAGTATAAAGGATCACCGGGAGTAAGAACATCTTCTGTCAAATATGCACCGTTTGGATCAAGATTTCCATTGCTCCGGTAAACCATCATATCAAAGTCCATAAAAACATGAAAGAGCTTCCCATCAAGAGAATAATCAATTGGAGAAAATTGATCCTTGGTGACCATCTCCGCTTTTTTAAGCTCATTAATTGAAATGTCAAAGCTTGACTCATACTTCTGTCCTCTTGGATACATAATTAACATAATAGATATTATGACGGCTAATCCAAGTACGACAGAGATTATTGTAACAAAAGAATCAAATAATAAATCTTTAATATACTTCAAATATCAATCACCTTGCTATTGAAAGTATGAAGAATAATCGAACGATGTGTTCCCATAAACAGGAATAAGAAAAGAAAATACAATGGATAAAAAAAGAATCATTGAAATTGCTTTTTTCATAAAATACCTCCATAATATTATTCAATAAACTGTATTTACCAAAAAACCTTAAGCGAATCTGCAGTTTAAACGTGCTTCTAAAACGGTTTTTTCTGAAGCTTCATGGGAAAGACGTTGGGAATATCCGGCTGCTTTTCCATTCGGGCATCGATGCTGGTGAAAGCTATGGGAAGGACTGAAAGCCTGCTGAGCTTTTCGATCTCTTCCTTAGAGGCCTCCACGGTCTCCGCCACAGTCAGCTCTCCCAGATTAGAGTTATTTATGATGGCGGTAAAAGGTATGCCTCCGGCAGCCTCTATCTCCTTCATTACCTGAAAAGCTTCTTCCGCAGTCCTGGTAAGAGGCCTGTAGAAGTTGGCCACGAAGTACATCTCGTAGTCCCCTTCCTCAAGTATCATGGGAGTGTAGCGGCCAAGAGCATAAGCTCCTCTGTCATCCCCTCCGATGTCCATTATAACATAGTGGTCTTTTCTTTCCAGAAGGCCGTACATCTCTGCCGGCAGCGCAGGAAGATCCACGTTGCTGCCTGCAAAGGGAAGCCCTACATATTTGATGCCTGCAGCCTCCAGCTCCTTTTCGCTGTCCTTGGTCCTGAAATATGGATTGACTATATCCAGGTCCGCTATCGCTACGGGGAGCCCTTTCGCTGCCAGTTTAAAGGCATAATTCACGGCTATATTGGTCTTGCCGCTTCCGTAATGCCCGCAAAACAGGTTTATTCTTTTCATTTGTCTACAGCATGTGCCTTATTATTTTGCCGCTGGTGGTCTTGGGAAGCTCGTCCCTGAAGACTACCATTCTCGGATACTTGTAAGGCGCGGTGTGTTCTTTAACGTAATTCTGTATTTCTTTTTTAAGATCCTCTGTGGCTTCGGTGCCCTTTGTAAGAACTATGGAAGCCTTTACTATCTGGCCTCTCACCTCGTCCGGAGCAGCGGAAACGCCGCATTCCAGCACGTAAGGCAGCTCCATGATAACGCTTTCGATCTCAAAGGGTCCGATGCGGTATCCGCTGGACTTGATTATATCATCTGTGCGGCCAACGTACCAGTAGAAACCATCCTCGTCTCTCCAGGCAGTATCGCCTGTGTGGTAGTATCCGTCGTGGATAGCTTCCTTAGTCTTATATGGATCGTTGTAGTATTCCTTCATGAGGCCGCAGGGCCAGCCATTTTTGAGACTTATAACGATCTCTCCCGTCTCGCCGTCGCCTAAGATGTTGCCGTCTCTGTCCATAAGGTAAACGTCGTAGATCGGAGCGGGCTTGCCCATGGATCCCACCTTGTGAGGCGCACCTACCAGGTTTCCGATGATCATGGTGCTTTCGGACTGACCGAAGCCTTCCTTTATCTGCAGCCCTGTCTTGAGCTCGAACTGCTTGTATACTTCAGCGTTAAGCGCTTCGCCTGCAGTGGACATGTGCTTTACTGTGCTGAAATCGTAATTTGAGAGATCCTGCTTGATCATCATGCGCAGCATGGTGGGAGGCGCGCAGAAAGTCGTTATGCCGTACTTCTTGAACATCGGCAGTATCACGGAAGCGTCGAATCTGTCGAAGTCGTAGACGAAGGTCGCAGCCTCGCAGAGCCACTGTCCGTAGAGCTTGCCCCACATGGACTTGGCCCAGCCGGTATCTGATATTGTCAGGTGCAGGCCATCCGGGTCCACATTGTGCCAGTAGCGGGCGGTGTGGAAATGTCCCAGAGCGTATTTGTAATTGTGAGCCGCGATCTTGGGATATCCGGAGGTGCCGCTGGTGAAGAACATCAGCATGTAATCGTCTCCTCCGGGAGCATCTTCCCCTCTTTCGAAGTGGCTGCGGTACATCTCTATCTCTTCGTTGAAGTCTCTCCAGCCTTCTCTCTGTCCGTTCACGATGAGCTTGTGCTTAAGAGTGGGACTGGTGAGCTCTGCGATGTCCACCTGCTCGGCAACTCCATCGTCAGCGGTGGCTATTATAGCCTTGACACCGGCGGAATTGAAGCGGTATTCAAGGTCGTGAGCCTGCAGCTGGTTGGTGGCAGGGATCGCGATGGCGCCCAGCTTGTTAAGCCCCAGCATGGCGAACCAGAACTGGTAATGACGCTTCAGGATCAGCATTACCCTATCGCCCTTTTTGATGCCAATAGCCTTGAAATAGTTGGCCGCTCTGTTGGACCAGGAGCTCATGTCGCGGAATGTGAATCTCCGCTCGGTAAAGTCCTTGGAGATGTGGAGCATTGCCAGCTTGTCGGGATCCTTTTCCGCCATAGCATCCACAAGATCGAAGGCGAAATTGAAATGCTCCGTATTTTTGAAGGTGATGGATGTAGGAGTGCCGTTTTCGTTCTCCACCACGTCTATGTATTTTCTGTAGATGCGGTCCTTGTCGTCCCTCAGGATGATAGAGGTATCCGCAGTGGCCTTGACCGGCTGAAGCTCCGGGATAGGCACGCCGTCGGGATTGAGAACGATGGCATAGAATTCGCAGTCGCTTCCGCCTACAGCCATTTCGCCGTGAGGCATGCTGCTGTCGAAGTATATCGAATCTCCGGGGCTGAGCACCTCTCTGTGCTCGCCTATCTGTACCAGCAGGCTTCCCGAAATGACTATGTCCAGCTCCTGACCTTCGTGTGTGGTCAGTTCTATGTCGGATGCGCTGGTGCCGCCCTTATACATAGCTCTTACATACAGCGGCTCGGATATCCTGTTCTGGAAGGAATAAGCCATGTTGTAGTAGGTCATGCCGTGGGCGGTGTTGACCTCCTGAGCTGTGCCTCTTCTCGTCAGCGTGTAGGATTTCAGCTTCGGGCTGTGGCCTTCGATGATATCCGTAACGTCGACCTTAAGTTCGGTAGCGGCTTTGAAGAGAAATCCGAAAGGCATGTCGCCCTGACCGGATTCTATTTTGATATATTCATCCAGGCTGATCTCGGTTTTTGCAGCCATCTGCTCCTGGCTGAAGCCCTGGATCTCTCTCAGCTCCCTGATACGGGCAGCCATGTCCTGGATTCTGGTGTTGAGTTCACTGCTTATTGCCATAATCTATCCCCTCTGATTTCCCGGCGAGTCTGAAAAGAAAAAACCCGCCCCAAAGTAAATGCTTTGAGACGAGTATTAAATCATTACCCGCGGTACCACTCAAATTGCGCATACAGCGCCACTCAGGCTCCAACAAGCCTTATGCCTTAACGCAGCAGTCACGGAGAGGCTCTACTTGCAAATGCTTTCTTCCTCCCGGCTCAGAAGCTACAGTCTTAAGGAGTCTGCCGCCGGTTCTCACCTGTCCCGGCTCTCTGGGGGCTCGCTTTTCTTAAGCTCTCTTCGTCATCGCCTTTAATTTGTGCAATAGTTTAACTCAAAAGATACGCTTTGTCAAATTAAATCGGTAAATTATTTTATGTTTTTTGGGTCATTTAAAACTGTATCGACTACAGCTTGTTTCTCTGTATCTTTCCGCTGATGGATTTGGGAAGCTCGTCGCGGAAGACCACAAGCCTCGGATACTTGTAGGGAGCAGTGTGCTGCTTTACGTAGTCCTGTATCTCCTTCTTCAGTTCGTCAGTGCCCACTGTGCCCTTTGTAAGCACAATGGAAGCCTTTACTATCTGGCCGCGGATCTCGTCGGGTGCTGCGGAAACGCCGCACTCGAGAACATAAGGTAGTTCCATGATGACGCTTTCGATCTCGAAGGGTCCGATGCGGTAGCCGCTGGACTTGATTATGTCATCCACTCTTCCGACATACCAGAAGTATCCGTCCTCATCCTTCCAGGCGGTATCTCCGGTGTGATAGTAACCATCGTGAAGCACATGGTCTGTAAGCTCGGGATCCTTGAAGTATTCCTGGAACAGGCCTGCGGGAGCGCCCTTGCTCACGTCTATGCAGATCTCACCTGTCTCGCCCACGGGGCAGACATTGCCCTCTCTGTCCAGCAGCTCGATGTGATACTGAGGAGTGGCCTTGCCCATGGAGCCGACCCTTGCGGTGGTTCCGATAAGGTTTCCTATGGTCAGAGTGGTCTCGGTCTGGCCGAAGCCTTCCATGATCTGCAGACCGGTCTTCTGCTCAAACTGCTTGTAGACCTCAGGATTCAGGGCTTCACCTGCAGTAGTCATATGATGCACCGAGGAAAGATCGTAGTTCTTAAGGTCTTCCTTGATCATCATGCGCAGCATGGTAGGAGGCGCGCAGAAAGTGGTTATGTTGTACTGCTTGAACAGCGGCAGTATGTCAGCTGCGCTGAAGCGGTCGAAATCGTATACGAACACAGCGCCTTCGCAGAGCCACTGGCCGTAGAACTTGCCCCAGAGGGACTTGCCCCAGCCCGTGTCGGATATGGTCAGATGCAGGCCGTCACGCTCGCAGCAGTGCCAGTACTTTGCGGTCACGAAGTGCCCAAGGGAATAAGTATGGCTGTGCTTTACCATCTTGGGGTTTCCGGTGGTGCCGCTTGAGAAAAACATGATGGCGGTATCGTTTCCGCAGGAGCAGTCCTCTGCCCTGTGGAAGCTCTTTCTGTACATCTGATACTCTTCATCGAAATCGTGCCATCCGGGAGCCTTGCCGCCCACCATGATCTTGGTTACGAGGCTTGGGCACTTTGCCTGAACTGCATCGACCATTTCTGCAGTATCGCCGTCTGCAGTGCAGACAATTGCCTTGATCGAAGCAGAATTGAACCGGTATTCGAAATCGTGCTCCTTCAGAAGGAAGGTGGCAGGAACTGCTATTGCGCCCAGCTTTTCAAGAGCCAGCATGCTGAACCAGAACTGATAATGGCGCTTGAGCACCAGCATTACCATATCGCCCTTCTGTATGCCCATGGCCTTGAAGTAGTTAGCCGTGCGGTTGGATTCTTCGCTCATATCGCGGAAGGTGAAGCGTGTCTCCTTCTTGTCCTTGTCCAGATGTATCATAGCCAGCTTGTCGGGATACTTGGCGGCTATCTCATCCACAATATCAAAGGCAAAATTGAAGCGTTCGGTATTCTCGAAGGAGATGTTCTGAAGAGCGCCCCTTCTGTCCTCTGTGGTCTTTACATATTCCTCTGCGATAAGCTTTGTAGTGGATCTTGCAGACTTTACAGTCTCCAGTATCTCCTGCTCGCTGGTCTCTTCGCCCGGCAGTATTATGGCAAGGAACTCACAGTCCTTCCCATCCACAGCTATCATCCCGTGAGGAGTGGAGCTGTTGTAGAGTATGCTGTCGCCTTCGTGGAGAACTTCCTTGTTGTCGCCTACCTGTACAAGCAGGGATCCGCTTATAACGTAGTCGAACTCCTGACCTGCATGGGTGGTGGTATGAATAGGCATATTCTGCTGTTTGGAAGAATAGTCGTACTTTACAAAGTAAGGCTCGCCAATTTTATCTGCGAAGTTAGGCGCCAGGTTTACTATCTTGATGCCCTCTTCCTTTGCGGTATCCTGGCCCTCACCCTTTCTGGTGACTGTATAGGAACGCAGCTTTGCGCTGTGGCCTTCCAGAAGCTCTGTCATCTGGACGCCGAAGGCCTGGGCGCATTTATAGGTAAAGGTAAAGGGGAAATCCACGCTGCCGGACTCGTACTGTCTGTATTCCTGTTCGGTAGTTTCCGTCATTTCCGCCATCTCACGGCAGCTGTAGCCGAAGATCTCTCTCAGTTCTCTGATTCTGAGCGCTATCTCCATCAGCTGAGCCTGGGAATTCTGTGTTGCCATTTTATTTCCTCCTGATAAATTTGCGGAGCACTTCCGCTGCGGTGAGGTCTGCCGTATTATTGCTGCTTGACAATAATAAAACTCGCCTCAAAGTTATCTTTGAGACGAGTCAGAATTCATTTTCTGTACCCGCGGTACCACTCAAATTGCACATATGTGCCACTCAGGATCAAGCAATCCTTATGCATTGACGCAGCAATCACGGAAGGCATCTACTTGCTTTCGCTTTCGGACCTCCGGCTCGGAAGTGATGGGCCTGATAAGCTTCGCTGTCCGGCTCTCACCTGCCCGGACTCTCTGGGAACTACGTCTTATCGCCTGTCTTCGTCACAGCCTTTATTTTTCAATTGTTAGTAGTTTAGCACAATGAATTGAAAATGCAAGCACTAAAAACAAAAAATTTACAAATTTTATTTTTGTTCTGATTTACTGCTCTTTCAGTTCGCTGTACCATTCCAGGACATTGTAGATCCCGTCTTCTGAAAGAACGCCGCGCTTCAGATCTGCAGGAAGCTCAGCTCTTTCATCAGCTGCAAAGTCAGACTTCCAATCGGTACTGTCGTAATAGTACTTCAGCTCTTCTATCCAGCGGTCCAGCTCGGGATCAGCTTCAGTCCTGCCTTCCTTCTTTGCTGCCTCTGCTCTGTCCAGTAGAGCTTCATAGTATCCGATCCTTTTTATGCGCTCCATGCCGCTTCTTATCTTGTTGCTTTTTATGCAGGCATAAGAAAGTATATCCCGGGCAGCATCCTCGGCATCCATGAAAAGCTGGAGAAAATCCATAAAAGCCGTAAAATCCTCCAGACTTACGGACTTGTCCTTTTCGATCACTTCATAAAAATCGTCTATATACTTCCTGAGTATGTCTTTCTCATATTCAAAGAGCGAAAAGTCCCCTGCGCGAAGACGTTCCGGCAGATTGTTATAATGCATCAGTTCCTCAAAATCTTTGGTGACTGTCATTTCATTACGGCCTCCCTTGCACTATATTTTATGCTTCAGTGTAAACAGATTACGCAGGTTGAAAGTATATATATCCAGCCCCTTTCTTGCTCTTTCTGTCAGTACATTCAGATCTTTGTAATCGCGGTGTTCCCCTATTTCCACCACCCGCCTGAACATTTCTTTACCCTTTTTTGTATCATGTAGTTTGTTGTGATAAAAGGCTGCAAGACTGAAGCAGCAAACAGCCAGCTCATATAAGACCTGATCGTTATCGGCTTCTTCTGCTATAGCCTGACGTATCTCGAGTTCTTTTTCATAGTATTCTTTTGCAGAGGGCAGATCCCGCATTGACTCTGAAATTTCTCCGAGCATCATGTAACAGTTGCTAAGATCCTGGCGAGCTTCCAGCGTCCCGGTTTGCGAAAGTGCGTCACGAATCTGAAAGGCTTTTTCGACAGCATATTTTGCATTAGCCATGTCGCCTTCTTCTTTTGCGACAGTTCCAAGATTATAATAACTGGTAGAAAGATTCTGAAGTGAATATATCGTTCCCAGTTTCTCCGCCAGAATCTTGTCTATGTTTAATGATTTATTGTAATATTCCTTTTCTTCAGACAGATTTCCCTGAAGGCCTGCAAGCAGCCCGAGTCTGTTATAGATCAGTCCCAGACGATTTTGAGAGCTCTCAGTTCCCGTTTCATCTGCCAGTTCCTTTATTATTACAAGACTCTTTTCATAGTATTCCTTTGCAGCAGAAAAATCCCCTTTTTCCTTTGAAACATCTCCGAGATCCATAAGACTCGTTGACAGATACCCTCGCGATATTACGGTTCCGGTCTCTTCTGCAAGCTTTTTTCTTATCTCAAAACATTTTTCGTAGTATTCCTGCGCTTTTTCAAATTCTTTTTTTTCCTCTGCTAAACCTCCCAGATCAGCATATCTGTTCGACAGATCCCGTCGTAACATAACTGTGCCCTTTTCTTTTACCAGAGACTCGGTCATTTCAAGACCTTTTTCGTAGTATTCCTGCGCAGCGGAGAAATCTCCTTTATTCATTGCAATATCCCCAAGGCCGGAATATCCTATTCCGTAAAATCTCCGGTAATTATCCTTTTGGTCTGTGATCCAGATATACTCAGCCCAACTGATCAGCTGATTATATAATTCCTGTGCTTCGTCCAATAGTCTGAGTTCATCCAGAGCATCCGCCTGGTCCCAGATTTCATATATAAGATTTAAGGCATTTTCATCTGAGTGTTCTGAAAGATAACGATCCCGCAGCTTCAATATGTATTCCTGCCGCCATCTGATGCCTTTATTCCTGTCCCTTTTCACGCCCTTTCCTGTTTCGTACATAGTTACAAGCTGGGACATGGCTTCCGGCACACCGGCTTCTGCGGCGCCTGTGATAAGTTCCAGAGCACGTTCGCTGTTGACTTCCACATCTATGCCGTCAAGATAGGCAAGTCCTATCAGGTAGTTGTGCTGCGGATCCTCATCATTTGCCGTAACAGCGATTGCCTTCAGCTTTTCCAGAAGAGTATTTCTGAATTCCTCCCCATCTTCCCCGCGCACACAGGGCGGCAGATCTTCATAGTGCTCTTCAAGAGCGCTGCGGTCAGTATCGACCATCTCAACAGGCAGTACAGGCTTATTCTGAGCCAGCGCTGCCGGATATTCAGTGGTCATAACATAGTTGATCTCGTTAACAAGATTCGGAGTCACAGCAAGGGTAAAAAGATCGCTTTTTTCAAGCATCTCCCCTATTGCCTGGTTGAAATCCTCACCTGGGGTAAGGAATTCATCATACCATATTGCAATGTCGCGGCATAAAGGGTTTTTGTGTATGAGCCGCATAAGTTCCTGAGCCTTTTTTCGATCTTTCTTGCGATAGCTCAGGAAGATATATGCATCAAAAGCAGCCCTGACTTTAGTTGCAAGTTCGCCGCTTACCAGCGTTGCCTTTATATATGAAGCCAGCATTTCGTCAAAACTGCGCTTGGTATCCTCGGCATTGTTCGGATCAAGATACTGCAGATCTCCGAAACGCTTTCTGTAAACATCATCCAGTCCCTGTTCCATCATAAGGGGAAGTACCGGAATATGCTTTTCCTGCGCCAGCTCAAACTCTTCATCCATCGCCCTGTTCGGTTTTGTCAGAAGCTCTGTAGTTACAGGCATTACAAAAAGCTGCATCTGCGAAAGACGAAGCTGAAGATCTTCCAGATCGTATTCTTCATCAGGCTTTGATTCGTACCAGACCGCACAGTCCTGTATCCTCAGGATCTTCAATGCATATTCATCAAAATACTTACCGAGATCCCCGGGATAGCATGAAAAGTAAACATTCGGCTTACCCTGCGGCCTTTCATCGGCAATCGTTCTGTAAAGAAGCTGTGACATGTTATGATTCCTTTTTTGTGTTATTTTACTTTTCTCAGTTCGATCTCATCTGTTAGATTCAATCCCAGTTTTTTTGCAAAAGCCTCTCCCTCTGCGGCGAGCCCGGGGTCTCCCACCATCCAGGCATCATGAGCATCGTTCTGCAGTATTATGCGGCATTTTGTCTCAGCTGCCAGGCTCCAGAACTGCTCTGACGGGTAGTGACGGCCTTCATGCATACCCAGAAGATTTATCTCCAGCGGCACATCCAGTTCCTCCGCGGCAGCCAGAATCTGACGTATATGTTTTTCGTAGATCTTTTCCGGACCGGTATACTGTATAAGATCCGGATGGGCAAAAAGGCTGAAAAGCCCTGTTTCCATGGCTTTTACCGCATTTTCGGCATAGCCTGCCAGCACTGATTCGTCATCTGTGGCGCTTCCTGAGTACTTTCCGTTATACTCGCTTTTTGTAAAATGCTGACCAAGGATCAGATACTGAAGTCCTGCTTCAGCGCCGGAAGCCAGTCTAATTCTGCTTCCAACAAGGAAATCCAGGGTCTTCTTAAAGAACTCCGGATAATACTCCATCTCAAAGCCTATAAAAATATGCGGGGCTTCAGGGTCTTTGCTGTATTCTTCCCTCAGTTCACCCAGGGTCTTATAGTAATCACCTATCAGCTCAGGCTTCATGCGGAAGCCCGAATAATAAGGCGGTGTAAACAGATACGGTGTATGGTCGGAAAAGCCCAGCCTCTTAAGACCGTTCTTTTTTGCTGTCTCTATATAATCCCTTTCAGTGCCTCTGGCGTGATTGCAGCGCCAGGTATGTGTATGGTAATTGCTTTTCATAGCTGATTCTCCCTCAATTGAATATGTTAACACAAAAAGACGGGAATGATACCCGTCTTTTGTAACCAAGGTCTATACATCTGTGCTTATTCTGCAGCCTTCCTGTAACTCGATGTGTCTGTATTCAGTATAAGTATCAGCACAACAGAAACAGCCGAGCATACGATGGAGATTATAAAAGGCGCGCTGTTTCCCAGCAGCGGAGCCAGCGATGCAGTTATCATTGGGATACCCAGAGATGATATTGTGGAATACAGATTCATGCAGCCCGTGTTTGATGCGGCATATCTGAAGCCGTACATATCGTTCATCATGGGCATGATAAGCGTCATCCAGCTGCCGACTGCGCACATAAGCAAGCAGTATGAGATTATCACCCAGACACCTTCTGCATTGAGCATCATAAGGCAGGATATCAGCTGAAGTATGACGAAAATCACAGCGCACTTCTTTCGTCCGATTTTATCCGATGCAGAAGGAACAAGAAATTTTGTGACAGCTGAAACACCCGTCGCTATGGCTACTGAGGAAACTGCCATTGTATTGCTCAGTCCCCTGCTTTCTCCGATGTAGACAATTCTTGATGCCATGAGGCTGTAAGCGGGCATTGCAAACACAGCCATAAGGAAGAGATTATAGAATTGCCTGGTCCTGAGCATTTCGCCTGTAGTAAAATCAACGAGGCTCTTTTCGGAGACATCAGCTGCACCGGTTTTCTGAGCAAGAGCCTGCAGCCTTTTCTTCTCAAGGTATTCATCGGTCGGAGACACCAGGAAAGTGCAGAGTATCTGACTGACTATGGCGACAAAAATGCCTATCACGAGCAGCGAAGTCCTGAAGCCGAGTGCATTGTAAAGTCCATGTATCGCATAAGTCACAAAAAATATGATTATCGAACATACGGCATTTATAACACCGACCGCAAAGCCTGTCTTTTCCGCATACCACCTTGTGGCAGGTATTATCATGCTTGGATTTGCAAGACCGCAGCCCCCGCCGAACATGAAAGCAAAAAGTATATACAGCTTCAGGGCGCTGGTACCATAAGGTAGCCACCAGAGATTAATTATGGCGGCGCTGAACATCAGTGAGCCGAGCCTTGTCAGTATCATGGGATCGATCCTCAGAGACAGTCTTCCGCTTATGATGTAAAAGATACCGAAGGCACCCGTGCACATTGGCAGCAGATTCGCGCTCTGGTCAAGGCTTATTCCGTACCGAGTGGTTGCTTCTGCCTGGAATATGGTCCAGAGTGAGGGAAATGATGCAAAGCACATCATAATGCTTCCTACAGCAAGTATTATGGCTCTGTGTTTTTCGATTTTTTTCTGCATTATTTTTATCCCTTCTTAATGCATGTGTTTAATGTTTCCGCTACATTAAAACATAACGTTGACACCGTGTCAACACAAGAAGCAAAATAAAAGATGGGAAAACTATCCCATCTTTTGTACTGTCTGTTTGATATCAGGCTTCAATGCCCAGCTTTGCCACGCTTTCCTCGCGCATCTTGTACTTAAGTATCTTTCCTGCTGCATTCATGGGGAAGCTGTCGGTGAAGATGAAGTAGCGCGGGATCTTGTGCTTTGCTATACGTTCCTTTGCGTAAGTCCTGAGCTCATCCTCTGTAGCGCTATGCCCCTCCTTGAAGATGACCCATGCGCAGGCTTCTTCACCGTACTGCTTGTCAGGAACGCCTACGACCTGAACATCTGAAACTGCAGGATAGCCAAGGAAGAACTCTTCTATCTCTCTCGGGTAGAGGTTCTCGCCGCCGCGGATTATCATATCCTTCAGACGGCCTGTCACCTTATAATAGCCTTCAGAGGTACGGCAGCAGATATCGCCGGAATGGAGCCAGCCATCCTTGTCGATAGCCTGCCTTGTGGCCTTGGGCATCTTGTAGTAGCCCTTCATGATGTTGAAGCCTCTTGCCACGAATTCGCCGTTCTCGCCGTCCGGCAGATCCTCGCCTGTCTCGGGGTCTATGATCTTGCATTCAACGCCGGGGAATGCGCTTCCCACAGTTTCGGTTCTCAGCTCAAGGCTCTCGTTTACCTCACCCATGGTAGAGCCGGGCGCGCTTTCGGTCTGGCCGTAAACGCTCAGGATCTCGGTCATGTTCATCTCAACAGAGGCCTTCTTCATCAGCTCCGGCGGGCAGTTTGCGCCTGCCATTATACCTGTCCTCATGTGGCTGAAATCAGTCTTCGGGAAGTCCTCATGCTCGAACATGGCGATAAACATGGTCGGTACGCCGTTGAAACAGGTGATCTTTTCAGCATTTATGCAGGCCAGGCTGGACTTAGGGCTGAAATAAGGCAGCGGGCTCAAGGTACCGCCGTGGGTCATGGTGGAGGTCATGGACAGAACCATGCCGAAGCAGTGGAACATTGGCACCTGTATCATCATGCGGTCCGCAGTGGACAGATCCATGCGGTCGCCGATGGTCTTGCCATCGTTGACTATATTCCTGTGTGTGAGCATTACGCCCTTGGGGAAGCCGGTGGTACCGGAGGTGTACTGCATGTTGCAGACATCGTCGGGCTTTACAAGGGATGCTCTGCGGCGGACTTCCTCTCTCGGAACGCTTTCTCCCTTTTCGAACATCTGATCCCAGCTGATCCCGCCCTGCATCTCAAAATCGTAAGTGACGATGTTTCTGAGGAACGGAAGACGCTTTGAATACAGAGCCTGACCGCTTTCCATGCTGTTCAGCTCCGGACAGAGCTCGCGGATTATGTCTTTATAGCTGATATTTTTATAGCCCTCTATCATCACCAGGGTGTGGGTATCGGACTGCTTCAGCAGGTACTCGATCTCGTGGATGCGGTACTCGGAGTTCACGGTCACCAGCACTGCGCCTATTTTTGTAGCTGCCCAGAAGGTCAGATACCAGGCCGGAACATTGGTCGCCCAGATGGCCACATGATATCCAGGACGCACACCCATGGCGATGAGGCTGGCAGCCATACGGTCCACATCCTCTCTGAACTGAGTATAGGTCCTTGTATAATCAAGCGTAGTGTATTTGAATGCATACTGATCCGGATAGGTCTCGGCCATAACGTCGAGCACCTGCGGGAAGGTCAGATCTATCTCCTTGTACTTTTCCCAGGGGAAAGTTCCTGTGCGGCTTCTGTTGTACTGCAGCTTAGGAGCGCGCTTCTTCTCCATGCCGGTCTTAGCCATATAGTTTACGAAATGGGTAAGAACTATGTCCCTGTCAGCAGTCTCTTCGTTCCATGCAGCACAGATAAAGCCTTCGAAATTCAGAGAATTAAGGGCGTCGATGAATTCCTGCACCGGAAGCTCGCCTTCGCCGATAAGCACATCGGTATTTCCAAGCCTGTCGCCTAGCCGCACATAACGGATATAAGCGCCCAGGGTCTGTATGCTCTGCTCTGCGCTTTCGCCTGCATAGAAATATGTCTCCCTGATGTTCCAGGCAGCTCCGAGAACGCTGGTGGCGAAATATTGTATTATGTCAACTACGTTCTGAGTATCGGAAAGATAAGCTTTTGTCTCCAGAAGAATGTCAACTCCACCCATCTCGGCTCTCTTGATAGCTTCTTCCAGCTTGGCCTTAAGAGCTTCCATATCGGGCTTTTCGCTTATGCGGAGTATAACATTGGATACCCCTGCTCTTCTTGCCAGTTCCACATACTGTACCAGCTGAGCGGAGCTTATATTGTCGCTTTCGACAGCTTCAGAGCATCTTATAGCGGAGATCTCCAGCCCTCTGTTATGCAGTTTTCTCTTGGAATCGGAGGCTATCTCGCTTCTGAAAATGCTGTCTGCATGTTCCGCCCGCTCGCTCAGAGGATCGTAGATCTCAAAGCCCTGAAAACCGTATTCATAAGCGGCCTTGCAGAGCTCCAGAAACGAATCCCTGTGAACGTTTTTAGTCGAAAAACTGAGTTTCATATCTATCTGCTTTCCTCGTAAATTATCTTGTTAAGCGCATTTATATATGCCCTGATGCTGGCACCGACTATGTCTGTGGAAAGTCCGTTGCCGGAATAGAGCTTCCCGCCGCTTCTGAGACGCACCAGAGTAGATCCCAAAGACTCCTTGCCGGAGGTCACGGCGTTGATCTGGAAGTCGTCCAGCTCGTAGCTGAAGCCAACAGCCTGCTCTATCGCCATGAATGCTGCATCTATGGGGCCGTTGCCGCTGGCGAGGCCTGTTATCTTTTCTTCGTCTTTGTAGAGCACCACGCTGGCCATGGAAGCTGTCACATTGCTGGCGTTGATGACGTAACTCTCCAGATGATATGTGGAAGGCACCTGCATCGCATAGCTTGCTATTATTGCTTCAAGCTCCTTGCCGCCAACATAGTCTCTGTTTTCGCAAAGCTGCTTTAATGCGTCGTAGACCTTGCCGCAATCCTCATCTGACAGCTCGTAGCCCAGGCTAACCGCAGCTTCAGCAAGCTGCGGAAGCGTGCAGGAAGCATCAAGCATAATGTCCGAAGCTCTGCCTGCGGTGCTCTGTCCAGGAACATAGACTTCGCCACTGAGCTTTTTCATCAGCTCCTCCACATCTCTGTGAAGCTGAGTGGTCTTAACGCCTGTGGATACTCCAAGGCTTTCTCCTCTTGCTGCAAGAGCATAGCATAGATCCTCAGTCCTGAGAACATCGTTTCCGGAGACAGCAGTCTTAAGACCGTCTGCGCTGGCTGCTATTGCTGCTACCGCACAGGCTGTAGCCATATTGATGGCATCGGAGCTCTGCACATATACGGGAAGCGATGTCTGAGCCTTGATCTCTCCTATCAGTCCTGCGAACTCATCGGGCAGCATCTGACCAAGCTCATCAACTATGGTGACGGCTTTTGCACCGCTTTTTTCCGCCAGCTTTATAGAATCGAGCAGGAAAGGCTTTTCGGCTCTTGTGGCATCGCCGCAAACGAATTCAACATAGTCCGAAAGCTCTGCAGCTGCCTTTATCAGCTCTTCGATCTTGGAGAGCATCTTAGGAGCCTTTACATGGTGCATGTATTCCATCTGCACTGTTGAAAGAGGCACGGATACCAGAAGTCCCGGAGCCTTTGCATCCTTAACGCATTCCCATGCCTGCTTTACGCTTTCCGCGGAAAAGCCGACAGGGATGCAAAGCCTTGAATTTTCAACAGCTGCAGCGATCGTCCTGTATACGATATTATCCTCTCTGGGGCTGGTCACAGCGGGAAGCTCAATTGCATCCACAAGCACGTTGTCCAGCATTTCCGCTATGGCAGTCTTTTCCCTGAACAACAGATTCCTGCCCTTTTCCTTTGCAAGCTTTGCAAGACTGTAATCACCGATGTAAAGTTTTTTCATGTCCGACCTCTCAAAAATATAAAACCCGTAGAAACCAAATCCAGTTTCTACGGGATGATTTACAAATAAACCACGGTACCACCCGTATTGCCCCAAAAGGGACCGCCTCTGCGCCGTTCCATCAAACGGCTGATCTGTGACGGGATCTCCCGTAGCCTCTTACTGCTGTTTCAGAAGCTCTGCTCCGGTACGAGACTGCTTCTCTGGTTCCGTACTGCCTTTCACCTTCCGGCAGCTCTCTGTAACGGTATATCCAAAGCGCATAATACCATCTTTGCATTTGCGTTTTCAGTATATTAAACCAAAACGGCGCTTTAGTCAAGTAAAATCTTACTGTTTATTCGTATACTGGCTCAAAGTCCTCTGCAGGATGACCGCAGACCGGACAGAGATAATCCGCCGGCAGCACCGAACCTTCGTATACATATCCGCAGATCTTGCACTTCCATGCCTTTACAGGCTTTTCCGCTGCAGGAGCCTGGGGCTTTGGTTTGATGTTTGCGTGGTAATAATTATATGTCAGTGAGGGTTCTCTGCTGAGCACCGCTGCATCCACCACCTCGCCGATAAACAGTGTGTGGCTGCCAAGATCCTGGGAGCTTACCACGTTGCAGCTGATATATGCGTTAGCCTCTGTCTTCAGATATGGCACCCAGCGGGAATCCATGCCCTTGTCCAGGCCTTCGAATTTGTCCACATCCCTTCCCGACTGCATCCCGAAGCGCTCTATGGTTGCGTAACTTACGTTTTTGTCCAGTATCGAAAGAGTAAAAACGCCGCTCTGCTTTATAAGGTCGCAGGTGTAGTTGCTGTTGATGCAGGCAATGGCCAACCTTGTGGGATTGCTTGCCACCTGTATGCAGGTATTGGTGATGCAGCCGTTCATCTTTTCCTCAAAGCGTGTGGCCAGCATAAAGACGCCATACTCCAGATTATATAATGCTTTATTATCCATAACTTCCTCCTCCGGTCAAAAAAGAGACCGCCTGATGCAATTATACATCAGGCAGTCCCGATTATCAAAACATGAGAAAAATGTTTCAAAAACTATTTAGAATCCACCGTTCAGATACTGATAGACCATGGCCACATGCATTCCGCAGCCGGTCTTCATGGCATCCTCGTCTATGTCGAACTTTGGAGTATGGACCCAGGAACCGGCGCCCTTTTCGGGATTGGTTATGCCCAGATTGATGAAAACTCCGGGGCCGACTTCGTAGTAGCGGCCGAAGCTCTCTGAACCCATGCTTACTACCTGCGGCTGTATATGCTCCTCACCCAGAAGCTTTGCTGCTGCCGCTTTTGCAATATCAGCAGCTGCATAATCGTTTACTACGGAATAGTAGCTGTGGGAATCTCCCGCCAGATCTTCAATCTGGCAGCCGTAGACTATAGAAAGACCTTCGGCGATCTCGTGAGTGCGCTTGAGCCAGATATTCTTAGATGCCTCTGTATAATACCTTGCAGTACCGTAGAACTCCACGGTCTCAGGTATTACATTTGCAGCGTTTCCTGCCTTGATATAGCATACGGAATGGCTGAAATTGTCGTATGGAGAGATATCTCTGGTCTTAATGAGATTGAACTGGTTGATCATGTCAGCCATGATGTCCACTGGATTGTTCACCAGATCCGTTCTTGAACCATGTCCGCCCTTACCGGTGATCCTGTACTTGATGGGTATGGACCCAGCGTGAGCATTGCCTCCGCCTATGCCCACATCTCCGGTCTTGTATGTGGCATTTACATGCATTCCGAAGCAGATATCGTATTTGATATTGTTGTCCTTAAAATACTGAACCATATTGCCAATGGGAATGCTTGTCTCCTCGCCTCTTTCAAAGCACAGAAGCACATCGCCCTTAAGCTCCGCCTTGTTCTCGTTCAGTATTTTTGCTGCGCCTAAGAGCATGGATGTGTGGCTGTCATGGCCGCAGGCATGCATTACTCCGGGCACCTTTGAGATGCAGCTGCGCTTCATGCTCAGGTTCATCTCCGGCTCATCGATGGGAAGAGCGTCGATATCAGCCCTCAGCATTATAAGCTTCTTTCCGCCTTCAGCAGACTGTCCGCCTCTGATATATGCAATGATGCCCCCATCCGGGACCTCTGTGATCTCGGTTATGCCAAAGCCCTTGAGCTTCTCTGTAATGTATTTCAGGGTATTGAACTCTACCTCTGAAAGCTCGGGATTTTCGTGCAGATATCGTCTCTGCTCCACCAGCATCGGAAAAATATCTTCAACTGCTTTTCTGATATCCATATTTTGCCCTCCTTAAAGCCATGAAAAAAAGGATCCGATAACATATTGATAATATATTATACAAAAAAAGGCTCATTGCCGTTAAGACAATGAGCCGAAATTATAAATTAATTATTCAGGAATTCAAATGCCATTGCAACGTGCATTCCGCAGCCGACCTTCAGAGCTTCTTCGTCGATGTCGAAGAAAGGATCGTGGATCCATGCACCGGAACCGACTTCGGGATTTGCAACGCCGAGGTTGCCATAGCAGCCCGGAGCGATCTCCATGTAGCGTCCGAAGCTTTCGGAGCCCATGGTAACGGCCTGAGGCAGCAGATTCTCTTCGCCGATGAGCTTGGCAGCAGCTCTTCTGGCGCAGAGGGCAGCAGCTTCATCGTTCAGCAGAGGATTGCCGGGAACTCTGGTAACGCGGTTTTCGATGGTGCATCCATAGAGCTTCTCGAGAGCCTGTCTGATCTCTTCGATCCTGTCCATGAACTTCTGCTTTGCTTCGTGATTGAAGAATCTTGCAGTGCCTTCGAATTCAGCAGTATCGGGGATGATGTTGCCCTTGGTGCCGGAAGCTACTTTGCAGATGGCTACGGTAAAGTTATCGAAGGGGTTGATGGTCTTGAGTCTGATCAGGTTGATCTGATTGATGAATTCGACCATAATGTCAACAGCATTGTTTGCCAGGTCAGGTCTTGAACCGTGGCCGCCCTTGGATGTGATCTTGTAGCTGATGCCTATGCCAGCAGCGTCTGCATTTCCGGGGCTTACGCCGAAGGTTCCAGCCTTGTAGCCCGGTTCCACATGCATGCCGAAGCAGCAGTCATACTTAACATTGTTGGCAAAGAAATACTTCATGATATCATTGATGTTTCCGCCGCCTTCTTCGCCTCTCTCAAAGCATACGAGAACATCGCCGCAGAGCTCGTCCTTGTTCTCAAGAAGCAGTTTTGCCGCGCCAAGCAGCATGGAGGTGTGGCCATCATGACCACAGGCATGCATTACTCCGGGGTTCTCGGATCTGCATACTCTGGGCTTGGAAAGATTCATCTCGGGCTCGAGCACGGGAAGAGCATCTATGTCTGCTCTGAGCAGTATGGTCTTCTTGCCTTCCTTAGGAGCCTTTCCGCCTCTTACATAAGCGATCACGCCGCCATCGGGGATCTCAGTGATCTCTTCAAAACCAAAAGCCTTCAGTCTCTCCTGAATGTAGGCAACAGTATTCGTTTCCTGTCTGGACAGCTCGGGATGAGTGTGGAGATATCTGCGCTGTTCCACAAGTACCGGGAATAACGCTTCGACTTCCTTTTTGATTTCCATAGTTTACTCCTTAATTAATTATGTTAATAACTTTGTGTAATATTGTTTACAGGCTTGTTATATACTTTGCTGCAGCTGATGTAGCCATGCGGAGGTATTTTTCGGGATCTGCTATGCTGTCCTCAGGTTTTTTTGCATAATCACAGGCAGCAAAAACCCTCACCTCGGATGATACAGTATCGTCGCTGCATCTGTTGATGCCGCAGATCACCACGATCGGCTTTTCTCCTGCATACTTTCTTATACCGGAAAAGACCTTGCCCTGCAGGCTCTGGGAATCGAAAGCGCCCTCGCCGGTGATTATCAGATCCGCTCTCTCAGCTTCTTCCTCAAATCCGAAAAGCCTTAAGATCTCCTCGCTGCCCTTCTTAAGCTCAGCGCCGAGAAAAACTATACATCCGGCACCTAGTCCGCCTGCTGCGCCTGCTCCCGGATAGCTTCCGAAATCGCAGAAGCCCATTTCCATAAGCAGTTCGTTCAGATGGCTCAGACCTTCGTCAAGTATTGCCTGCTGCTCGGGATCCGCGCCCTTCTGGGGGCCATAGACATATGCAGCGCCGTCAGGCCCGAAAAGAGGGTTCTCAACGTCGCACATGACTGTAAAATGTGATTCTGCAATTCTGCTGTCTAAGCATGACAGATCTATCCGGACTATATCCGAAAGAGTCTGTCCGCAGGGCATAAGCTTCATTTCATCCGGGCTGAGGAATTCCGCGCCAAGAGCGGCTGCCATTCCGCAGCCTCCATCGGTCGTAGCGCTTCCGCCTACGCACAAAATGAAGTTCCTGGCGCCTTTATCAAGGGCCGCCTTTATCAGCTGTCCAAGTCCGTAGGTGCTTGAACTCATGGGATGCAGTTCCTTCTGCCTAGTGATGCCACTGCTTTCAGCCATCTCGATAATGGCTGTTCCATCAGCTGCGATACCATAACTGGCATCGATATTATCACCGCCGGGACCGATCACGGATTCGGTAAATAATTCACCCCCGGTCACGGACATTATGGCTTTAAGACTGCCCTCCCCGCCGTCAGCTATAGGCATCCTGAGTATTTCAATCTTAGGATCTGCGTCAAGCAGTTCCTCTGATATTATATCTGAAACTCTTTCAGCGCTAATGGTGCCCTTGAAGCTGTCCGGCGCAACAATAAGTTTTCTGATCACGGTATTACTAAATATAAAAAACTACCAGCTTTAAACCAATGTGAAAATTATATCATACTCTCTGCTTTTAAAAAAGGGGCACGGCAGAGCCATACCCCAGGTTATTTATTTGATTCTTAAATAATTCCCATACCAGTCCAGCCTACCATCGCAAGTATGAACAGTATCACGCAAGCGACAACAGTCCAGTAGAGGAACAGAGGTCCGATGAACTTAAGCCATTCGTCGTAGGAAACCTTGGCGATAGAGAGCGCACCAACGGTAACGCCTACTGTCGGCCACAGCAGGTTGGAGAGACCGTCGCCCAGCTGGAAGGCTTCTACTACTACCTGTCTCTCAAGACCAAGCAGGTCGCCGATAGGTGTCATCAGAGGCATTACTATAGCAGCCTGGCCGGATCCGGAGGGGATCAGGAAGTTGAACAGTGTATTGAAGATGTAGATGAAGATAGCAGAGATGCCCTTTGCCATTCCTGCCAGAGGCATGGTCACATAGTAGATGATGGTGGCAAGGATCTGGCCGCCTTCGAGGATGAGGCTGATAGAACTTGCAAGACCAATCAGTATGGAGATGAATGCTACAGTGCCGCAGCCCTTGATGAAGGCATCGCCGAATTCTCTGAGGCTCTTTCTGTACATGATGCAGGAAATGAAGATATTTACTACAGTCATTACAGCAAGTCTGTGAGCATTGCTCCAGCCATGATTGATAGCCATGTAAGCGATGAAGATGAACTGGCAGAAGTAGAATACTACTGCAAGAACGTCCTTGATGTTGAATTCCACAACATAGTCGTCGCTGAGCTCAGTGCTCTGGCTCGCATCCCACCACTGATCCTTAGGACGGCTCATATAGCTCTTGGACGGATCTGCAAGGATCTTGTTGGCATATCTCATAGTATAGATGATACCGATTATGGTCATGATCAGCCAGATGATCATACGCATGTTGAAGCCGGAGTAAAGCGTTACGTCCGAGATCATCTGCGCGGTAACATTGATCTTGTTGGGACCTGTTGCAAAGCCGATGTAGGAAGCGCCGTAGAATGCCATTACAGCGATGATTGGGTCGAGTCCCAATCTCATGGCGAATACAATGCCTACGATGGTGAATGCTGCGAAGGAGTCGTTAGCTGCGAATGCGCCCAGCAGGGACATGAACAGGATAACGATGGGAAGCATAACCTTTACGCCCTTATCCTTCAGCTTGCCGATGGCCATCTTGATAACTCTGTCGATGGCGCCGTTGGCGATGTAAGCAGCGGTAAGACCGCCGGCGAACAGTACGTTCAGAGAAGTGGCAGCGCTCTTAACAAGACCGGGCTGGATCTGCATAAGCGCATCCCAAAGGTTTACAGGGGTCTTCTCGACCCAGTGGAATGTTCCCGCGATAACACGGCCCTTCTCATCGAGATCAAACTGGCCTGCCGGAATAATGTAGGTCAGGATCGATGCGAAGACGAGCAGGCACATGATCAGCGTGAACAGGTGCGGCGCCTTGAACTTTTTCTTTTCCAAAGTAGGCGCATTGTCCTTTTTACTCATGATGAACTCCCTTCAAGTAAAATAAAAAAGCAGAGCGAAATAAATTATAAAAATTATAATTTCACCCGGCTTTTATGAACAATGTTATAAATAACAAAAATTCAAATCAGATTATGTACTATGTAACATTTTTGCTTATGAATACGTTCACTTTTTCATATAGTCGTAAAACTGTACCGCCAGTATATAGGCATTGAGATCTTTAAGTCTGCGTGGATCATAGGAGGTCTGCTCAGCCAGGCGCCTGAGCTTGTACTGCACTGTGTTTTTATGCATGCTCAGGGCTTCCGAAACGGCTTTTATTGAACCATTGCAATCGATATAGACCTTTATAAAGGCGATGATATCATCAAGCTCGGGAAGCAGTTCCTCTCCGAAAAAAGAATCCAGATATTCCTGCATCTTGCTTTTCGGGGTATTGGCGAAAAACTGGCCCGGATCAAGTTCATCGTAAACAAGGAAGCCAAGTCCCCGCTGTCTGGCAAGCATCAGTGCAAAATCTGCTCTGTCATAGGCCTCCTTAATATGAGTGAAATCGGTATCTGAGCTCAGTCCTATGCATATGCTGCAGCCATACTGGGACTGAAGATAGCGGGAAAGCTCCAAAAGAGTCCTCCTGAGAAGCACCGTTTCATAAGAGCCGAAAAGGCAGATCATGCGGGTAGTCGTTCTGAATACTTCACCCTTGACCGGATCATTTCTGAAGAAACGCCTTACCCAGCGGCTTATCTCAGTCATCTCTTCATCAGCGGGGATGCGGTCCTCCATCTGTATATTAATTATAGCTACTCGTCTGAGAGAAGCCGTATCTATCTGAAGGGCTTCAGCTCTCCTGCTGAACTCCTGGGGGTCCTTAAGGTCGAAGGAGTCGAAAACCCATTCATCAAGAAATCGGTCATGGGATTTCTGGACTATGGTCTCCTGCTCCCTCAGGAAGCTCTCCTGCAGCATTATCTCGGTCATCCGCTTTACGATCTGTCCGTAGCTTGCCACTACAGAGCTGCTGCCTGTGATACCTATAATACCTACTATCTCGTCCATAAAAACGATAGGCAGATTGATTCCGTTGACAGCGCCTTCGTATTCATCGCTGCTTTCGATTATGAGGTCAGGAAGCCCTTCCCTGATTATCTTCAGGGCACCGCCGTGCACCGTGCCTATGCGGCTTGCATCAGTGCTGTCCCTTATTATGCCGTCGGGTCCTACGAAATTTATGTTTTGCTTTATTAGTCCCGAGATCTGAACTACTATCTGATGGATTATTCTGTCCGAAATGACCATAACTTTACTCTGCTTCCGAATGACTGATTATATATTATTATAAATCATATCTCAAAATTCATATTTTTTCATCTAAAAAATATGAAGTTCTTGCATTCATTGATTTAGTGTGCTAAAATCCTAAAATATTAGTGAAAAGACAGGCTTTTGGCGTTGTTTTTTCGCCAAAATCTGAATTATTTGAACAAAAGGTGAACCAAAATGAAAAAACAAGATCTTGACTGGTCGAATCTCGGATTCAATTACAGACCTACTCACAAGCGCTTTGTTTCCAACTGGAAGGACGGCGCATGGGATGAAGGCTGCCTCACCGAAAATGATACCGTTACCATTTCCGAGAGCGCAGGCGTTCTCCAGTATTCTCAGAGCTGCTTCGAAGGCCTCAAGGCCTATACCACTGTGGACGGACGCATCGTAACCTTCCGCCCCGACCTCAACGCAGAGAGAATGTACAATACCTGCGAAAGACTGGAGATGCCCCCCTATCCCAAGGACAAGTGGGTAGAAGCAGTTGAAAAGGTAGTTGCTGCAAACGAGGACTTCGTACCTCCTTACGGAACAGGCGCATCCCTTTATATCCGTCCCTTCATGTTCGGATCCGCTCCTGTAATCGGCGTTAAGCCCTCCAAGGAATATCAGTTCCGCATCTTCACTACTCCTGTAGGAAGCTATTTTGCAGGCCCCATCAAGCCCATCTATATCACCGTAAGTGATTTCGACCGCGCAGCCCCCGTAGGCACCGGCCACGTAAAGGCAGGCCTCAACTACGCAATGAGTCTCCATCCCCTGATGGAAGCCCACAGAGCAGGCTTCGATGAGAACATGTTCCTCGATTCCAGGACCAGGACCAAGGTCGAAGAGACCGGCGGCGCTAATTTCCTGTTCGTCACCAAGGACGGCACAGTAGTTACACCCAAGTCACCATCCATCCTGCCCTCCATCACCAGAAGATCTCTGATCTACGTTGCAGAGCATTATCTGGGACTGAAGGTAGAGGAAAGAGAAGTATTCTTCGAAGAAGTTCCCGACTTTGTTGAATGCGGTCTCTGCGGCACTGCTGCAGTTATCTCCCCCGTCGGCCAGCTGAACGACCACGGCAAGACCATCGTATTCGGCAAGGGCATGGCTGAGCCCGGCCCCACCATCCTGAAGCTGAGAGAGACTCTCACCGGCATACAGATGGGCGAGATCGAAGCTCCCGAAGGCTGGATCCACGAGATCAAGTGCTAAAGCAATACAAAGCTACACAAAAAACCCCTGAATCTATAAGGTTCAGGGGTTTTAATATGCTTTTGGTATCAGTTTTGATTCAAGATTATCGTCTGTGTTATATCGGTGCCTGCCGGGGTAAGCTTGCCCTCGCCCAGCATTTTGTAAATCCACTGATAAAGCTCCGGAGTCTCCAGGGTCCAGACATCGTAGCTGTAGTAGCCCGTGCCTCCCATGTATCCGTCGCCCGGGCTGTATCCGTTCCATCCGGGTATCATCTGGAAGAACTCCTGGTACTGATAGTCAGTCCATCCGTCTCCGCGGTAATTGTAATTCACATGAATGCTGGTTATGTAGTCTCCGCTCTCTCTGGTACCGTTGTAAAGCTGGAGCATACCTTTATAATCAAGCTTCCGGTCATCCTTTGCCACAGCCTCAAATAGCAGCCGCTTATCTGCGGCGCTCAGAGTCTCAGAACCCTCCATGTTCTCCACATAGACCTCTATATCATCGTAGTTGCGATCGTTCAGGATCTCTGCCATGGTGGGACGGTTCTTGTTGTAAAGGTATTCCATCTCCTTTGAATCCTCCAGCATGCTCTGAAGAACGGGATAGCTTCTGAAGATCGTGCGTCCGTTTTTCAGTGTGTAGCTGATCTCGATGTTTGAAGTGAAGTAATCATCATCTAAAGGATGGAGTATCCTGTTTTTGTTTGCGATGATCTCTTTATGGAAGATGATCAGTTTTTCGATATCAGCCTCATCCGTAAATACCATGCTGTTCCCGCGGTTAAAGAGCATCCAGTTGTAGGAGCTGGCCTCCTTCACCTGCGACGCATCGGGTACAAATCCAGTGATCCTGAAAATGTCCAGAGCGAAGCAGCTTATAATAAGCACCATCACCAGAGCAAATACCAGCGCCGCCTTTGCAGTCTGCTTATCCGCTATCCGTATGGTCTTTCTTACTATCATCTGGCTGATGACGAAACCAATGGCGCCGCCGAAGATAAATCCCATGTATCCGAAACTGTCCATCATCACAAGACCAACGAGTGTGGATGCAAAGAAGCTTATAAGAAGACCGATGACCCACTGCACAGGAGTGAAGACATAGCTGTCCCCTGTTCTTTCGAGAGGCCTGATCCTGTAAACGTAATAAGCCCCCACTGCAATGACTGTCGCAGCAGCAGTATAAATCAGCAGTCCGAGGCAGTACTCCGCATTGAACGGTCCGTCAACACCAATGAACACAGTCCATGCATTCATTACCCTTACTGTTTCTTCCCAGCTGCTGCCTGAACTAAAGCCAAAGCAGAACTGTTCAGCATAGCCCTGAAGCGAGGTGTACAGGGCCTGCAGCAGGAAGTTGAAGGCAAATGCAGTAAGTATCTGTATGATGGTGGTACCGCTGACTACAGCAGCAAGAACACTGATACTGTAGACAAAAAGCATCACAACAGTTACAGTAAGGAACCAGATAAGCAGCCTGCCTATACTTACGATCCCCGGGTATTGACTATTTACAAACGGGGTCAGAGTGAACAGTACCAGCATGGTGATGAATGCCGGAGCAATACTCATGACATAGCCACTGATAAAATTTGTTATGTAAAGTGTCTTTCTGCTGAAGGGCTGCGTGTGTATCAGATTTGTTGCAGCTGGTATATTCAGATAGTTGAACACCTCCGCGCAGCAGATAACAGGAAGAACCAGGCTCATCAGAACAAAAACGAAATGTTCCTGTTCGACAATGCTGCTGATAATGCTTCTGAGTGAGCTCTGCATCATGATCAGGAAGGGTCCTGACAGGAAATAGATCAGGAACGCCACCAGTTCCATGGGCCAGAAACGTTTGAAGTTTTCTTTGAAAAGAGCAGCGGAAAACAGCTGCTCCCTGCGGGATGCGCCGCTATTTAAGGACTGCGCTGACATCGCTGTTTTCACCTCCCATTTCGTAAATGAATACTTCTTCAAGAGACAGAGGCAGTATATCCATGATCTTAGGGCTTGCGCTCCCGAGAACTTCCTCCACCTTTTCCCGCTTCTCTCTTATGATCGCCAGATGCACGCTGCCTCTGGTCTCGTGATGCACCATATTGAGCCTTCCAAGAGCCTCCATGCCTTCAGCATCGTCATCAAAAGCAACCTGGACCTTGTGGATATCGCTCTTGAGCTCATCCAGGTCCTGTTCTATCTTCATCTCCCCTTTTGAGATTATGCCTATGGAATCGCAGATGCCCTCCATCTCCCTCAGATTGTGGGAGCTTACCAGCACAGTCATGGATCTGTCAGCCACATCGTCCACAACATAGCTCCAGACCTTCTTCCTTACAAGAGGATCAAGACCATCTATCGGTTCGTCCAGCACCAGAAAATCAGGTCTGTGGCTCATCACCAGTATGAAAGCGGCCTGTTTCTGCATGCCCTTGCTGAATTTGCTGATACGGGTACCGGCCGGCAGGCCGAAGTCTCCCAGCATCTTGTAGAACCTTTCATCGTCCCATTTTTCATATATACCCTTGTAGAAATCCGCCATATTCTTCAGCGTATAATTGCCGTAGAAATACAGCTCGTCCGGAATATACCCCAGCCTTGCCTTGACGGATTCGTTATTCATAACAGGCTGTCCGTCCATCAGCGCTTCGCCGCTGTCCGGGATCAGTATTCCTGTAAGAGTCTTTATTATGGTGGTCTTTCCCGAGCCATTTACCCCTATCAGCCCGTAGATCGAACCTGTTTTCACATGCAGATCAAGATCGTTAAGCGCCTGAAAATCGCCGAAACGTTTTGTCAGGCCTTTTGCTTCTATCATCTCTGCCCCTCCTTTCCTCCGATAGCCGAAGCCACCCTTTCCTGTACTTCCTCACGGGAAAGTCCCAAGTACTCCATCTGCCTTGCACAGGATACTATCTGGGACAACAGTTCCGCAAGCTTTTCCTCGTCCGGACCCTTGCCTGGTCTTTCGGACACAAAGCTTCCGAGCCCCGATGCCGAGTATATCCAACCCTCCTGATCCAGCTGACGGTAAGCCTTCTGAATAGTATTGGGATTTACCGTAAGCTGGGCAGACAGATCTCTCACCGAGGGAATCCTGTCTCCGGGTTTCAGGACGCCTGAAACGATAAGCTCTTTAAAGCCGTCGACTATCTGTTCGAAAATGGATTTTCTGCTTTTAAGGTTTATCTCGAACATCCTTTGCCTATACCTCCTTTGTGAATTAAGTGTACTACTACGCATAGTACACTGTCAAGTAGAAAGTGGCATATTGATTGCAATTGCAACAAAGCGGCGATATAATATTTAACAGGAGGACGATATGGACGATACTATCCTTAAAAACTGCGTGCTGTTTAAAGATCTCGGCGCAGATGAACTGGCATATGCGCTGGAATTCTTCCAGGCTCAGGAGAAGCAGTACAAAAAAGGTGAGCAGCTGCATCGGGAGGGCGACATAATGCGCAATTTCGGGCTTGTTTTAAGTGGCCGCATACAGGTATTTATGGACGATTTCGACGGCAACCGCATGATAATGGCCAATGTAACGCCGGGGACCACTTTCGCTGAATCCCTCTGTTACCTTAAGCGCGAATCGCCGGTAAATATCGAAGCCGTGCTCGATTCCGAGGTGCTTGTAATGAACACCGACAGGCTGAACAGCCCTGCCCTGACCGGTAATTTACTTGATATGAAGCTCTACGGAAGATTCACAGCGATGCTTGCAGGCCGAGCGCTGTCCATGAACGACCGCATTCAGATACTAAGCAAACAGAGCATAAGAGAAAAAGTGATCACTCTGCTCAGCCAGCATCTTTCAAGAGACAGCAGAGGCTATGTGCGCCTGCCCTTCAGCCGGGAAGCCATGGCAAGGTATCTGGGCGTCAATCAGAGCGCCCTCTCAAGAGAGCTCAGCAATATGGCAAAGGAAGGAATAATCGAGTTTAAAGGCAGCAGCTTCCGCATCCTATAAGCAAATTAAATAAACAGACCGATACTTTGTTAAATTTTCGGCAATTTCCGCTGTATACATTGCAATTGCAATGTACTTCTTTTCTTTTTGCAAGTATAGTTGCAGAGGTTAAAATCCCGCCCATAAGGCGGCAAATAAGAAAGGAAACAAAATGAATATCAGAAAGTTTATCGCTTTATTACTTGTATTTGCAATGGCTGCGGCAGCTCTTGCAGGCTGCGGCTCAGCTAAAAAGGACGACACCGAGATCAATGTCGGCGTCCTGAAGGGCCCCACAGGTATCGGAGCCATCAAGATTCTGGATGACTCTGAAAACGGCGTCTATCCCAACTATCACTTCACTCTCACCCCGGAGCCCACTGACATCGTAGCCCGCCTCTCCAACGGAGATCTGGACAT
>JAEEGL013203442.1_pt1 | contig 88883 bp, 76 predicted proteins | sample 9134231 | NCBI WGS metagenome assembly JAEEGL01 (sample SAMN16246548, study PRJNA631951) | gut metagenome | biome: gut microbiome; feature: rumen; material: fiber-attached | host: Bos | place: Iran: Karaj | collected 2018-10 | reverse complement strand
GCTTCATCGAGAAAGACACTTAGATACTGGGAAACATCCATAACCTATATACCTCCATATGAAAAAGTGATAGTTTTCAAAAGTATAATCTTATTATCGCATACTTTTGAACACAATATCGGCTTCAGAATGGAGGAATTCAGAAAATTTTGATTAAAGAATAATTAAAAAGTTATGAAAACCCTCAATTCACACCGACATTCATTATTATTTCCTGGGCAATGTCATCAAGTTTAACAACCTGGTCAACAAGTCCAGCTGTTGCAACTGCTTTGGGCATTCCATATACGGTACAGGTACTCTCCTCCTGTCCGATAACGTGAACTTTTTTCTTAGACTTCAGATTTTTGATTCCTTCGGTACCATCGGCACCCATTCCCGTAAGAACTACACAGCAGACTTCATCGTAATCGGAATCTGCAAGAGATTCATACATAAAATTGGCACAAGGTCTTACGCCTTCTCTGGTAGGTCCGTCAACATAATGTATAGTTGCCTTTCCGGCAGTCTTTACAATATGCATATGCTTGCCGCCTCTGGAAATATATACTGTTCCTGGAGCAAGTACATCCCCCTCGGCTGCTTCCTTAACTCTGACTTCACTTAAGGAATCCAGTCTTTCGGCAAGAGATGCGGTGAATCCTTCCGGCATGTGCTGAACAAGGACAACAGGGGTCTTTAAATTCTTGGGAAGCTTTGGAATAACAGACTGAAGGGCTCTGGGACCACCTGTAGAGCTGGCAATAGCCACAATTCTGTTGCCTGTAATCTTGCTGGCTGATCTTCCCACAAGTTCAACAACTTTCCTTGACTGCTTAACCTCTTCCATGGAAAATGCTTTCGTGGAAACAGGAGCTTTCGATTCAGCAACAGCAGCAAGTGTGTTGATGAAATGCTTTGTAAAATCTTCACCGCGGCACTCAGAGGCTCTATCAGGCTTATGCACGAAATCAAGAGCTCCGAGATCAAGAGCATCCATGGTAACCTTTGCACCTTCCTTGGTATCCGTGCTGGCCATCATGATTTTGGCTCTGATCTTATTCTTTTGGAGTTCCTTTAGCATCGTGATTCCGTCCATTCTCGGCATATTAATGTCAAGAACAACGGCGTCATAAGTCTTCTTCTTTAAGAGATCCAGACCTTCAATTCCGTCCTTGGCCTTGTCAACAACCTGGAATCTTGAATCTGAATTAATAATATCACTGAGTACAGTTCTCATAAGTGCAGAGTCATCAATAATTAAAATTTTTTTCATAATTAAGTTTGCTTCTTTCTTATTTTTCGTTCTTCCTCAAAGATAAAATGAATAATATCTTCTCTGGAAGTTTCATCAATGTAAATGTACTGAATGCGGTGCTCATACAGTCCCGGTCTGTTCTCCAGTTCCTGCGCCTTAAGAACATGACAGATCATTTCGTAGTCCTTATCACTGACATTTCCGGGAAGTCTGTAGGAACAATATATAGTACTGCCTTCTTCATATTTGAAATTTGCGACAAATCGCAAACCACCGCCACTTATATCTACCACAACACTCCGCTGAAGATTGGTTCCGGGTGTCACAAGGTAGCTTCTGTTCATTTCAAATGCTTCCAATTCCTCTCTTGAGCAAAGCCGCGATTTTAATTCCAGCGCACAGCTGAATCTGTAATATTCTCTTCGCTGCAGCTTTTGAAGTTCACTGGTCAGATCCAGAACAAGTACATAAATATTATCACTTCGGTATCTGTCCACTATTCTGGAATAGCATTGAAACAATCCCCTGTTACTGTAAAAACACAGATTATACTCTCCATCCACAGGAAGCAGCACCAGCCTGCCCTTTTCATAGGGCATCAGCACCTCTATCCTGTCATCGGATGTTATATCCAGAATCTTACTCATATAGATTTGTTTGGTCCTGGCATCTTCATCCATCCAGATTTTTCCGGTTGCCTTTAGTTCTACCCTGTTGCCGGGTGAAATATAATCAGCCAACATATACTATTTTTCTCCATTCTAATTCTGTAAGTTAGGAGCATTTCCGGTAGAAACATTCTGCGTGCTGCTAAGTTTCCTGCCGGTAATAATATGTGAAAAGAATGCTGCCATGCCCCGCTGCCCTAACTCCGCAGTTCCTCCGGGGTTCATCAGTTCATTGGCAATTCTCTCAAACGCCTTGACCGACTTGGCATTTGGATACTGAATTGAAACCGGTGACTGCTGCATGACACTCTTGGCAAGCATCTGATCCTGGGGAATAGCCCCCATATAGGTCAAAGGAAGCTTCAGATAACGGGCAACAACAGCATTAAGCTTGTTAAAAAGCTGCTGTCCTTCATCATCTGAAGAAACCCTGTTGGACACAACTTTTACTTTCGTATTCTCTCTTGAAAACCTCGGAGACTGATTCAGTGCCTTAAGCAGAGAATAGGAATCTGTAATACTTGTTGGCTCGGGAGTAGTAACCAGGATTATTTCCCCACTGGCCACAAGAAACTCCATAACCGCACTCGAGATTCCGGCTCCGGTATCTACTATTATTATATCAGCAATTGCGTCCAATTCGGCAAGATTTAATATAATATATACGAGATAATCCCTGCTGAGATTATACATTCCGGAAATACCCGATCCTCCGGAAATAAAGCCCACGCCCTCAGGCCCCCAGGTAATTATATCTTTTATATTTTTCCCCTGATAAATCAGATCACATAGATTATGTTTAGGAACAGTCCCAAACATAATCTCTATATTGGCAAGTCCGAAATCCGCATCCAGGATAATGACTCTCTTCCCCATTTTCCTGAACTGAACAGCAAGATTTATCGCTACATTGGATTTGCCAACGCCGCCTTTACCGCTGGTCACGGTAATTATCCTGGCAAGCGGACGCTGCGGCTGACTTGAGTTTTTAATTATATTTCTAAGCTGCGTAGCCTGATCCATATATCCACCCTGTAAACAAATTAACTTTTTCCACCCAGAAGGTTTTTAACAATGCGCTGTGCATCAAATATCGCAATATCATCCGGCACGTTCTGTCCGTTGGTAATATATGCGATGGGAGCACCGGTATGCATTCTCACATTGTAAAGATTACCCTTTGCCCCGGTTTCATCCATTTTTGTAAAAATAAGTTTATATGCCACCAGTTGAGAATAGGAATCAGCAATCTCAATAAGATCCCTGTACTTGGTGGTTGCCGAAAGCACCAGGAAATTCTCACAGTCCATAAGTTCCTCTAATGTTCTGATATAGTTTTCTATATCTTCCTTGAGTTCATCGTTGTGCTGGGAATGTCCGGCGGTATCTACCATAATAAAATCGTATTCTTTAAAATCTTCAACTGCCTGCTTCATCTCCTCAACGGAATAAATGACTCTGAAGGGAATTCCTATAATCGATGCATAAGTACGAAGCTGTTCGGCAGCTGCAATTCTGTAGGTATCCACTGTCAAAAGAGCAATTTTCTTTTTCTGATTTATTGCAAGTTCAGTGGCAAGCTTTGCAATAGTTGTGGTCTTACCGACACCTGTAGGTCCGATGAAAATCTCAGCTCTGGGGCCTTTACATTCATAATCTATGGGCTCTGACTTTCCGAACTTAAGAACCATCTTCTGGTAAACATTAGCCAGTGCAAAATCAAAAGGCATCCCTGGTTTACTTATTTTTTCTACTTCGTCGGTAAGCTGGTTAACATAGATTTCATCAACTTCATTCTCTATAAGAGTATTATACAATAATTTGATAAAAGACATGGTCTCTTCGGAAATATCATCCCTTGTGGAAATAAAGTCCGAAGTTTCCTTTGTGCTTGAAGCAGAAGGCTTATCCTCTTCTTTTTCCTTGTACTTGATATTTTTTTCCAATAAATTACTCAGGTTATCAAGCTTTTCTTCAATTGCACTGCTGTCATCAATAAGATCCGGGGATTTATTGACCCGGATAACCGGCTTGACCGTATCGCTCTGGCTCCCTTCCACCAGAGGATTTCTGGGAGTGACCTTGGAGTCCTTTTGAGGAGAGTATGTCCTTTGAGTCTTTTCTGACTCCTCTTCCAGTGCCACGGTAACTTCAATTTTCTGAGATTTAAACAGTGCAAAAAATCCGCTTTTTTTCAGGGGACGGACATTCATTACAACAATGTTCTGCCCCAGTTCCTTTTTTGCCTCTTCTGTAGCTTCACTTTCAGTTTTTCCAACATACTTTTTTATAATCATATTATGCAGTTACCATCCCCACAGATTGTAATTCTATATTAGGTTCCACCTCATTGTATGAAATCACAATCAAATCTTTAAAATAGTCCTGTGTCATCTTTTTGAAGTACATTCTCACAATAGGTGACGCCATAATAATAGCCATCTGGCCCGAATCCTCAAGTTTTCTGACCTGTTCCCCTACAGCATTGAGGATTGACTTGGTCCTTGCAGGATCAAGTGTAAGATATGCCCCGGTTTCCGTTTGCTTGACACTGCTCATGATTTCCTGCTCAATCTTAGGATCGAGGGTTACCACGCTGGTGGTCTCTCCAGGAGCAAAATACTTGCTGGAAATAGCTCTCTTAAGACTCTGTCTCACATATTCCGTAAGAATATCGGGATCATGGGTAGAAGGAGCAAAATCAGCCAATGTCTCAAAAATAGTAACCAGATCTCTTATGGATACTCCCTCACTAAGCAGATTCTGAAGCACTTTCTCTATCTCACCCAGGCTCATAAGTTTAGGTACCAACTCATCAACAAGCGCAGGATTGTTTTCTTTAAGATTATCCACAAGATTCTGAACATCCTGTCTGGTCATAAGCTCAGCTATATGCTGCCTGATTATTTCCGTAAGGTGAGTAGCTATGATAGATGGCGGATCAACAACCGTATATCCAAGGCTTTCGGCTCTTTCACGCTGTCCCTCCGTAATCCAGATTGCAGGCAAATGGAAAGAAGGTTCAAAAGTGGGAATACCGGTGATCTCATCCTCCACGTGACCGGGGTTCATGGCCATATAGTGGTCGAAAAGAATTTCTCCGTCACTTACCTGTATACCTTTAATTTTAATGATATATTGATTAGGATTCAACTGAATATTATCACGAAGTCGAATAATGGGAACCACCGTACCAAGCTCCAAGGCCACCTGACGTCTTATCATTACTACTCGGTCAAGAAGGTCGCCTCCCTGATTCACATCAGCCAGAGGAATAATACCATAACCAAATTCCAGTTCGATCGGGTCCACCTGCAAAAGACTTGTGACATTTTCAGGCTGCCGGATTTCCTCGGCCTGCTGCTCTTCGGGAGTAGCCACCTCGGTTTCAACAGCAACTTCCTCTATTGTCTGACTTGTAATCCTTCCAAGTACAATAAAACCTGCACCAAAGGTAACGTACAGCAGTGTGGGAAGAGGCGAGAATATACCAAGCCCCGCCAAAACTCCACCAACCAGATAAAGTGTCTTTGGCATACCAAAGAGCTGATTGATGAGAAGATGACCAAAGTCCGCTTCCTTGGATCCTTTAGTAACCAGAATACCTGTTGACATGGAAATCATCAAAGAAGGAATCGAACTTACAAGTCCATCACCCATGGTAAGAATGGAATAAGTGTTTATAGCTGTGGACACATCCATTCCCTGCCTGATAACACCCATGGCTATTCCGCCTATAAGGTTTACCGCGGTAATAATAAGTCCCGCAGTGGAATCTCCCTTTACGTACTTTGTAGCACCATCCATAGCTCCAAAGAAGCTGGCTTCTTCCTGAATCTTATCTCTTCGCGCCTTAGCCTCCGCATCTGTAATAGCGCCGGTATTAAGGTCAGCATCAATAGCCATCTGCTTACCGGGCATAGCATCCAGTGTAAATCTTGCCGATACTTCAGCTACACGCTCAGAACCTTTGTTAATGACCATAAGCTGAACAATTATGAGAATAACATAGACAATTGCACCAACGATAAGGTCGCCTCCGCCAACGAAGGAACCGAAAACTTCGATAACCTGACCTGCGCTTCCCTGGGTCAGAATAAGTCTTGTGGATGACACGTTCAGTGCAATCCTGAAAATTGTTGTGAACAAAAGTATTGTTGGGAAAAACGACATTTCCAGGACATCGGTGGCAAACATGGCGGTAAACATGATCACAAAAGAAAGTGACATATCGAACGCCAGCAAAATATCGAGAAGCCAATCCGGAAGTGGGATAATGAGCATAACAATAGCTGCCACGATATAAAGAGCAAGACCATAGTCATAAACTCGATTCATGATAGACTTTCTATCCATCTTTATCCCCCTTTCGAAATTATTTGATCAAAATGTTTAAGCTTTACCCTTTAAGTGATATACATAAGCAAGAACTTCAGCCACCGCTTTGTACAATTCAGGAGGAACCATTTCCCCTACCTCAACATTTGCATACAACATACGGGCAAGAGGCTTGTTTTCAACGATCTCTACATCGTTTTCCTGAGCTATCTCCTTGATCTTCTGAGCGATATAATCCTGACCTTTAGCCACCACAATGGGAGCATCGGCTTCTTCAGCATCATATTTAATGGCAACAGCGTAGTGAGTAGGGTTTGTGATAACAACATCGGCCTGTGGGATCTGCTGCATCATTCGTCTTCTCGATGCCTGCATCATCCTTCTCTTCTGAGCCGACTTAACCTCAGGATTACCTTCGGTATTCTTAAACTCATCCTTCACTTCCTGTTTGGTCATCATCATATCTTTGGTAAACTTGCGCCTTTGATAAATAAGATCAGCAAAAGCTATTACCATATAGGCTGCGGCGATTCTTATCCCCAAGTCGATAATGAAATTTCCCATAAGGCCAATTGCCTGCTTTAAGGGCATATCATACAAAAGAAAAAGAGATTCCGTTCTCCCGGGGAAATAAGTAATGATAACTATCGCCATGACCACCAGCTTTAAGATTGACTTAAAGAGGTCAAACAGCTTTCTTGTAGAAAAAATCTTTTTCATGCCACTTATGGGATTAAGCTTGGAAAGCTTCGGCTGAAGCGGCTTTCCTGTGGGCTTAAATCCCACCTGAACAAAATCCGATAAAAAAGCGATCAAAAAACCTACTATAAAGAAAGGCGCACAAATAAGCAAAACCCTTAGAAACGAATGGTATAGTATACTTGAAATATGAGCCACCGGCAAAAAACCATCATAGGTTCTGGCAACATTGGGAATGTCATCGTAAACTCTAACAAACATTCCTTCAAAATTCGTGGCCAAAAAGCTATAGCCAAACCTCAGAATAAGAAAAAATGCAAGCAAAGAAAACGCCGTTGCTATCTCCTGGCTCTTAGCAACCTGCCCTTCTTTTCTTGCGTCGTCAAGCTTTTTGGCTGTAGGCTGCTCGGTTTTCTCAGCACCATTGGCATCTTCAGCAAAAAACTGCAGATTATATGAAATTAAAAGCCGATAATCACCATCAGCTGCTCTGCATGCTGTAGACAAACTTCTCCATTAGCTCCTTCATATTTATAAAAACAAAGTTAGATGCTTCATTTAGCATTGTAACTGTAATAAACATTATCAATAGACCAACAATGATCTTAATCTGAATACCAACGGCAAACATGTTCATCTGAGGTGAAACCTTGGCAAGTACACCCAGAATAACATTGGTAATAAAGGTAATAATAAAAATCGGAAGACAGATTCTGAAACCAATAATAATATAATCCCTCAAAAATATTAAAACGGATTCAAGCATTCTGTCCGAATTTATCACCGCACCGTTAATTGGAATAAGGGTAAAAGTATCAGTAAGTGCCTTCAATATATACTGATACATCCCTGTCAAAATAAGCATTATAGTAAGGACCTGAGAATACAAGCTTCCTGTAATGGTTACCTGTTCATTGGTATTAGGATCAAAAATATTTACCATTGAAAGTCCAATCTGCATATCTACAATTGTTCCGGCAAAAGCAGATATCATTTCACATATCTGAACGGCAAATCCAATGAGAAATCCAACCATAACTTCTTTTAGCACAATAACCGTATAGCCTATTATTGTGTTGTATTCCGGCATAGTATAAGGAACCGCCCCATACAATAAAAGTGATAAAAGAATCCCAAAACCTATTTTAACAGTATTAGGAGTCTGCCTTCCACCAAAGAAAGGACAGACAAATATAAAGCTGGTAACCCTTACGAGTATCAAAAGAAAAATCTCAAGATCTCCGTATCTAAAGTTATACTCAATCATATATCCACTCCTCTACTTAGCGGACATATTTGGAAAAATCTGACCAAAGCTGTGTGATATAACCTGTCAGCTCAGTGAGCATCCAGTTTCCAATAAGCATGATCATCAAAAACACGCCTATAACCTTGGGAACGAATGTAAGCGTCTGCTCCTGAATAGATGTTACAGTCTGAAAAATAGAAATAACCAGACCTATGATCATAGAAGTCAAAAGCACAGGCAGAGACATCTTAATAACCATAAACAAAGCTGCGCTTATCATAGCATTGACATCACCAATTGTGATCATGTGCTTTATCCTCCTTCCCAGACAGTAACAGATCAATAAAATGATTTGACAAGATTTCCGATAATAAGGCTCCAGCCATCTGCCATAACAAATAGTAAAATCTTAAACGGCAAAGATATTGTGGTTGGCGGCAGCATCATCATACCCATACTCATAAGTACAGATGCCACAACCATATCAATAACAATAAAAGGAATATAAATCATAAAACCGATAATAAAAGCAGTCCTCAGTTCACTTACAATAAAACTGGGAATAAGCACCACATTGGGAATACTCTCCAGTTCACCGTCCCAGTCAATCTTGTCTATTTCCATAAACAACAGAACATCCTTTTTCTGAGTCTGACCATACATGAACTGTCTGAAAGGATCCATGGCTTTTTCAAAAAATTCATTCTGATCCATGTCGCCGTTTTCAAAAGGAATAACTGCATCGTTATACACCGTGGTCAGCGTAGGCTGCATAATAAACAAAGTCATAAACAGTGCTATACCGATAAGTATCAGGTTTGGAGGCGAAGTCTGCGTTCCAATAGCCGTACGGGTAAAATGCATAGCCACAATAATTCTGGTAAAAGATGTCATCATTACCAGAAGTGTTGGCGCAAGAGAAATCAGCGTAAGTGTAATAAGAATCCTGAGTGCACCGTTAAGTGTTCCGTTGCCGTTATCATAAGTAACAGTAACTGTGTTGGCAATATTCAGCTTTTTAAGATCTTCGGGAGTTTCAGCCGAACCCGGATCTGTAATATTGGTTCTCTCCTCAAAGCTACCGGTCTCATGTTCCTCATCCTCTGTGGTAGGATCAAGGGGGCTGGTTTCGGAAATAATATTATCGGTAGCATACGTCGACACGCTGTTAAAGCCTAAGGAAAATAAAGCCAGAAAAAGCATCAAGAGAAACCGGGAAATTCCCCCACGAACTTTACCGGATATGAGATTATTTTTTAATAGAACAAGCAAATCCCTCATTTATTTCTTTTTCTCACCCTTTATCTTCTCAAAAATCTCTTTAAACCCCATGTTGCTGTCAGTAGCCCCGCTCAGATCCAAGAACTGTTCATCCACGTCCCCAAGATTTGTGATCTGATCCTTTGAAACAGCAATTGCAACATATCTGTTGCCGATTTTTACAATCTGAATATATTTGGTGGCAGATATCTTATTCGTCTCTATTATCTGAACGTTTTTCCCAAAAGAAACATCCTTCTGATAATTTGATATCCATTTGGTGACATAATATGTCGCCACCAGAACCAGGATAAAAATGATCAGGACTGATATAAACTGCAAATAAGAATCCGCTCCCATATATTCCCCAATTATTGGCATTGTCACTGAACAATCTCAGTAACTCGCACGCCAAAGCTCTCCTCAATAACTACTACTTCACCCTTAGCAACAAACTTACCGTTAACAAGTACGTCAACAGGTTCACCGGCAACCTTATCAAGCTCTATGATGGTACCGGGTGCAAAATCAAGAATATCCGAAATAGGTTTGGCTGTCCTTCCAAGTTCAACTGTAACTTCAAGAGGAACATCCTTGATAATACCGATGTTTTCTCCGCCGGCCATTATAGTGGTTCCACCTGCGAAATTTTGGAACTGTGCCGGCTGAATATTCATATTCATCATCTGAGGCATTGGCATCTGCATCTGTGGCATCCCCATGCCCATCTGCGGCATACCCATACCCATCTGTGGCATTCCCATGCCCATCTGGGGCATCTGTCCCATCATCATATTGGGATCCATCTGCGGCATCTGAGCGGCACCGGCGTTCATATCCATACCGGGCATTGGTGCAGGCGCAGGTGACGGTTCAGGAGCAGGTGCCGGTGCAGGAGCCGGTTCTGCTGCTCCACCGGAATCCTGACCTTCAGAGATAACAGTATCCTTCAAGGTCTTTGCAAAATCCACAGGATACAGCTGCATAAGAGTTGAATCCACAAGATCTCCCACCTGCATCTTAAAAGAAATCTTTACAAAGGTACCTGTAAGGAAATCAGCAATATCCGAAGGGTCATCATTGATCATATCCAAAAGGGTTGCCTGTGGCGGGCTGATATCTACCTTCTGATTGATCATAGTAGACAAAGAAGTAGCCGCTGCGCCCATCATCTGGTTCATAGCCTCAGAGATAGCTGACAGCTGAAGTTCTCCAATCTCCCCATCCGTATTGGTTCCGTCACCGCCCATCATAAGATCGGTGATAACCATAACGTCATGTTCCTTCAGAATAAGGATATTGGTTCCGTCAAGACCAACCGTATATTTAATCTGAATAAAAACACAGGGCCTTTCATAATTACTGATCACATTATCCCAGTTTGCAAGTTCAACCTGAGGTGTTGTGATATTAACCTTTTGATTAACAAGGGAATACAGCGTTGTTGCTGATGACCCCATGCTAATATTTGCCACCTCACCGATGGCATCTTTTTCAGAATCTGTTAAAAGAGATTCATCAATTATTCCACCTCCTGACGGTGGTGCTGCAGCCGCAGCCTCATCAGGCGCTCCCCCAGAAGTATCCGCAGCGGCGCCACCGGATGTATCCATACCGGCCAGCAAAGCATTTATTTCATCTTGTGATAACATTCCATCCATGCTGCTACTCTTCCTCCTCTCTTACAACCGAAGTTATTCTTACGGCATATTTGTCTTTGGCAGTTCCCGGTAATGCAGTAAATTTGAATATATTCCCCACATAGACCTGCATATCGGTATTAACTCTGTTATCCAGTCTTATTATGTCCCCCGCCTGCAAATGAACAAAATCATTTACCGACACATTGCATTTACCAAGAATGGCTTTTACCGGAACATCAACATGACGAACCATGGTCTCCAAATGCTCTTCATAGTTCTCATCATTGTTTTTCTGCATGGTAGAAAACCAGAACTTTGTATTGAGCTTGTCCATGACACTCTCCAAAGTAAAGTAAGGAAGACAGATGTTCATAAGTCCTTCCGTCTCACCAATCTTGATATTAAGAGTGACAATGGCGATCATATCCGTAGGCGAAATAACCTGCGCAAACTGCGGATTAGTCTCAATTCTTTCCATTACGGGATTTATGGCTACTACATTCTGCCACGGCTCTATCATGAGCTGCATGCAGATTGTAACAAGTTTTTCTATAAGCGGCATTTCTATGTCAGTAAAGGGTCTGGGCTTATCAAGTGTGCCGCCTTCGCCTCCAAGCATTCTGTCAATAAAGGAAAAACCTATATTTGCCTGCAGCTCAAGAATAATTGTACCCTGAAGCGGCAGGAAATTGATTACCCCCAAAATAACAGGATTGGAAAGCGCATTACTAAACTCGGAATAAGTAACGGTCTCAGAGTTTGCAACAGAAACCGAAACATTCTTACGTAAGTACAATGGCAACGTGGTTGACAAAAGTCTCCCATAATGTTCGTAGATCATTTCCAAAGTACGCAGGTGCTCTTTTGAGAACTTGGCAGGACGCTTAAAGTCATAATCCTTGACTTTCTTTTCGTCCGCAGCCTGCATTTGGTCTACGTCCAATTCACCGGTACTGAGTGCTGCCAGCAGACTATCTATTTCATTTTGTGACAGTACTTCACTCAAAACGGATCTCCTCTCTTTTTAAAATAAATTATTACTGATAAAGGACACTACTGAAGGTTACTTCATAAATAAAGTTCGAGCCGTACAGTTCCTGAACTTCATCAAGAATTCTATCCTTGGCCTTCTGATCATCCTCCTGCAATTCTTCAAGAGTATATGAAGAAAGAACAGAAGTAACTTTACCTTTTACAAGATCTCTCATACCCGCAAGAGAATCCGATGTACCATAGGTAGCATAATCTGCACTGCCGGTGTTCATTGAGAATACAACCTCAACCAGCATAAAGTGTGACTTTCCGTCAGCACTCTGCTTCAGATTTATAGTCAGCTGATCATCCCCGGTAAATCCGAATGTGGCAATATTTGTAACGCCCACATTGGATGCAGAACCTGAAAATCCACCGGTATTTCCGCCGTTGGCCTCAAGCTCAAGCGCAGCCGCAATATCGGAAATAAGCTTTGCAGTCTGTGAATTGGTTGTCATAACGCTCAAGAGCATAAATCCCGTCATGGCGAGGTTCACTACAAGAAGTGCAAGAATAATGATTGACAGTAAGTTCTTTTTCATTTTTATTTACTTCCTCCAATTTATTAGTATGATGCACTTAATGGATTATAGATCTTTATCTCTACTCTTCTGTTTCTGGCTCTGCCTTCGTCCGTGGAATTATCGGCTATAGGGTCGTACTCACCTCTGCCGGTATGTATGAGATTGGCAGGATCAAGATTTGTGTTTTCCACAAGGTAATTAAATATGGAAAGAGCTCTTCCCGAACTCAGTTCGTCATTGTTGCTGTATTTGCCGCCTCCGGACATGGGAACATTATCGGTGTGTCCCTCTATATCCACAGTACCGCCTGCATAGTTTTCAAGAATCTGACCAACCTTATCTATTACAGGAAGTGCGTCGGATTTAATATCAACCTTTCCCGAATCAAAAAGGATAGATCCCTGAATCGTCAACTGAACAAACTGACTGGTGTAATTCAGTGAAACTTCGTTTTCTATTTCCGCCTCATCAATAGCAGCCTGTATCTTTTCAGCCAGTTCCTTTGAAGCTTCAAGCTGAGCCTCTTCTGCTGCTTCCAGTTTTTCCTGCTCTTCCATTTCTCCCACAGCGTCCTCTTCCGAGTCGGAATCCTCGCCGCTCTGTGCAAGACCCATGGAGGTAATATAACTGGAAAGCTCTGTAAGCTGCGAAATACCGTCACCTATAAGAGCGCCCTTTCCTATGGCCATCTCACCACCGGAAAAAATACTGAATGCAGTACTGAAGGAAGCTGCTACTTCCTCAAATTTGGCCGCGTCCATTGTTGCCATAGAGAACAGCAAAACGAAGAAACAAAGAAGCAGATTCATCAGATCGCCAAAGGTACCTTGCCACGCGGGTAGGCCGGGTTTTATTTCTTCAGGTTTCTTTGCCATTATTCTCCGCCTCCATCGCCGGAACCATTCTCAGCTTCATAAGCAGCTCTGTCAGCAGGTGACAGGAATGACTTAAGCTTTTCTTCCGTTACACGCGGGTTTTCTCCGGCCTGAATAGAAAGAAGTCCCTCTATTACAATACTTTTTGCCATGTATTCTGCATTACTTCTGGCCTTTAGCTTATTTTCAGCCGGATAACAGAACCAGTTAGCAAGAACCGAACCGTAGAACGTCGTGATAAGGGCAACCGCCATGGACGGTCCGATTGAAGAAGGATCTGACATGTTCTGAAGCATCAGAACCAGTCCAAGAAGTGTTCCGATCATTCCCCAGGAAGGTCCCATACCTGCCAGATCTCCGAAGAATGAGTAATTCTCCTTGTGACGTTCAGACATGGCGTCTATCTCTGCTTCCAAAATACTCTTAACCAGTTCAGGTTCAGTACCGTCAACTATAAGTCCGACACCTTTTTTCATGAAAACATCTTCCAGGTTACCTGCAGCTTCCTCAAGTGCCAGAAGGCCTTCCTTACGGGCTGTATTGGAAAGGTCGATAATTGTTTTAATAGTACCTTTTGTATCATCGGCAGGCATCTTATAAATCAATGTATATGATTTGAGACCATTAATGAAACTGGGCATACTTCTTGATGCCAAAACCGCCATCAACGCACCACCAAAGGTAATCATGGCCGACGGCGCATCCAGGAAGTACTGAACACCCGCAATACCGGCTGAGAAAACGATACTCAGAATCATGAACACAAAACATAGTCCTACACCAAGTAATGACGCAATATCCACAGCATAACCCCCTTCTAGGTTTATTTATTCGAGTTGATAATGTCCAGTATTTCTTCTAAAGACTCCTTAACAATGAGCTTACGCCCACCGGACAGAATAATGACTGTATCCGGGCTGGCCTCGATAGTCTGGATACATGCAGTATTGATCAGTATTTTTCTCGTGTCCATCTTGGTAAGCTGAATAATGTTCGCTCCCATGTTAAAGCCTTTCGATCTAAAAATTTCATTCTCTCATAAAATTTCAATAAAATCTGAAATTTTATTTCTCCATATATCTATTTTACCACTTTTACCGTCAGTTATCCTTATCTAACGTTCACAATTCAGACATAATTGCAGCATAATTTCACATATTGCATGAGTAAGTGAAACTATATTACATAGTTTAATTTCTTAACATTTGATCTAATTAACTCAAATATCAAATTGTGATTTTAATAAGGGCAGACTACTACATATTGTGGTATTATATTTTATTGTAACACGTTTAAATGATTAATACAGTATCTTTTGTAATTAAAAACTTTCTTTTACCACATGTTAATGCATTTATATTTTCTTTTTGTGCTAAATTTTCTAAACATTCAGCCCTGTCTCCGACTGAAAAGACAGGGCTGTTACTTTGCCTTATGATTTTATTTTTTTGTGAAACAGCCGGTATTCTCTCCGGCGTCCTCATATCAATTCATTATCTCTTAAGGTTGGTGAGTTCCTCAAGGAGTGTGTCTGATACTGTGATGATACGGCTATTGGCCTGGAAACCACGCTGGGTAGTGATCATATCAGTAAATTCCATTGAAAGATCTACATTTGACATTTCCAATACACCGGTGTTCATATAGCCACCATCTGTAGTGATATCCTGAACTGTTGCTTCTCCGGAGTTAAGTGTTGCTGAATAGAGGTTATCACCCTCTTTTGCAAGACCGGATGCATTGGCGAATTCAGCTGAAGCTATCTGTCCAAGGAGCTTGGTCTGACCGTTTGAATAGGTTGCGTAAATCTGTCCGTCTGTGCTGACTGAGATTCCGTTAAGTTCGCCCACTGCTCTACCGGTGTTAAGGCTCTTCTTATCACCTTTGTTGGCCTTAATTGTTGAAGATCCGCTGGTGTTATAGTTTGTTACTGTTGAAAAATCCAGTGTCATATGACCGGGAACCACATCATCTCCGTCGATAGGGCTGAGCTGATAACCCATAGCTTCGTTTCCGGGTATGCTCTGATCAAAAACGATATCAACATAACCGTTTGAATTGCCGTTTGCTGTTGTAAGAGCACCTGTTGCGGGATCGAACATCAGCTGAATTGTCTGTGAACCTGTGGTAAGTGTGATGCTTCCGTCTGCTGCTATCTGATATGTACCATCTGTTCCGTAAGCATCTGCATCTTCATCTGTAATTCCGTAAACATTCTTAAGAAGATTCTTGTAAGGTCCTGTGGTAGTTGTCAAAAGATCCTTGATATCTCCGGTAAGAGGAAGATCATCGTACTCTACAGTATCCTTGGTGGTAACATATGTAATAGTTCCGTCAGTTGCCTTCTGAGCTGCATAATCGGAATTAAGCTCAGGGCTTGTTGATGTAGTTTCGAATATAGAAATATCACCGTTATTTCTGATGGTTACCTGATATGAACCTGAGTATTTTGACTTATCAATACCATATACTGCGTCGAGAAGTTCTTCACTGTAATCTCCGAAGATTGCTTCATCGCCGGTAAGAACATATGCCGAATAATCTTTTGTATTTGTAAATACTGCTCCAAGTTCATCGTAGGTGCTGGCCGGGAAATCATCTTCGTTCGCTGTAAGCTCACGGGTATATGCCTGACCTTCATATAACAGATTGCTTTCATCTGCAACTGTCTTAGGATTACTGTTATAGAAAAGAATTCCTTCATCACCGGTAAGATCCTGGATAGCAAAGTGAGTATAATTATTTGTAGTAGTGATAAATGTTTCAAGAGTAGAAACATCAGAATCTGCAATTACGCCTGTCTGATAAAGCATATCTGCAAGTTCAGTTTTCTGAGCATCTGTTAAATCATTATATTTATATACCTGACCCTTCTGCAGATTATTATATGCATAATCTGTAGCAAGCTTTGTATAACCATCCGGAACTACGCCGGAATCTGTGTCGTAGGTTGATCCGTAAACTTTAAGCATTCTCTCTGTAGAATCATAGCTGTAGAAAATACTTCCTGAATATGCAGCATATTCGGCATCTGTCTCCAGATCACCAAAGTCCTCATAATATGATGACAGCTTTGACTTTGTAGTGGGATTTGGCTGTGTTGTAGCGGAAAGTGAAGGATCTCTGAAAATAGTAAATACATCATCCCCGTTAGCTACGCTCTGGAATTTGTACTGATAATCCGATGACTTTGTGTAGAAACTAATCTCATCATCAGTTAATCTGTATACATTCTTAAGAGTTGTCTTAAGTCCTGTTGAAGCCTTGTTCATAGGTGTGCTCTCACTGTTTGTGGGAACAATGTATGCAAGGCCGGTGCCTTCCTTATCAACATAATATGATGAAAGATTGTTAGCATTATATGTATAGCCATTGGGCTTTTCTGATGCTTTTTCCTCATCATATGTAATTGTAAGCATTCCGCTCTCATTTATTGTATAAAGAGATGTCTTGGAATATCCGTTAGCTCCGCTGGTTACATCCTGATCGGTGATGTTATATACTTTCTGAAGAATTCCTGCGTATTTGCTCTTGCTGATAGTCATAAGGTCTGAAAGAGCACCTGTTGCGGGAACGCCTTCATATACTGTTGCGCCTGCAAGAAGATTTACAACAGCTGTAGTACTTCCCACTTCAACTTCATAAGCGGGAGTAACGTCCTGGTCAACACTCTCTGTCTCACCGAAGGTCACGCCGGCAAGTCTTTCTTTTCCGATGGTATTTCCATCAGAATCGATGATATCTGTGAGCTGAAGAGCGAAAAGATGATCTGTTCCGGTATCCTTTAATACAAATTTTCCTGTATAAAGATATCCCTTGTTGTCATAGAACTCAAGAGTAATGGTCTTACCATCATCAGAAGTTACGTTTGTATCGTTATCATCGATATTGCCGTTGAAAAGACCTGCTGTTGTGGATGCAGGTGAATATGTAGAATTATCTGCATTCATGATCTGAAGGCTGGAAAGTCCGCCGTTCTTATTAACTTTAATCTCACCGGTCTCTCTGTCTTCCTGAGCAACCCATCCCTGTACCAGGTATCCGTTTGACTGCATTGCAAGATTTCCTGCTCCGTCAACATAGAAAGAACCGTCTCTTGTGTAGAGGTTCTCATTACCGTTGTTAACAACGAAGAATGCCTTACCTGTTATCATAAGGTCAAAGGGATTGTTTGTTGTCTGGGTTGCACCCTGTGCTGAAATTGCTGTTGTGATAGCACCTGATTTAGCTCCAAGACCGATCTGACGGGCATTTACACCACCCTTGGTAAGTGTAGCGCCTGATGCAGTCTGAGTTGTCTGGTACATAAGGTCTGAAAAAGTGATTGACTGGGATTTAAAAGAAGTTGTATTAACGTTTGCGATGTTGTTACCGATAACGTCCATTTTGGTCTGATGTGTCTTAAGTCCTGCTACACCAGAATACAATGATCTCATCATAAGGCAAAGTCCTCCATCAATAGAACTAAATGATTTTTTGCATGGTTCTTCCACCAAAAGAACACACAGCAAAAAACTGTTAAATTTGATATTGGACGGATGCTGAATAATTTGCGGAAGATTCCTTCTGTCAGTCGGGAATCTGAAGATCTCCTGATGACCGCAATCGGCGGTCACTTCGGTCCAATCATGCAATTACTGCTCCGTCAATGTTAGTAAATACGTTACTGTCGTTTTCTGTCTGATCCATTGCTGTAACTACTGTGTTGTTGGGCACGTTCACTATAAAAGCCAGCTGGTCTACCAATATAAGTGAATCGTGTATTCCTTTTTCACCGGCCTCGATTTTTCCCTGATTCAGCCTGTCCATCTGTTCCTGAGTGAGCTGGATATTTCTGTCGCTTAATCTGTTCGCGGCATGTTTGGAAAACTTTACCGGTTCAGTATTATTATCGACAGCTTTTTCAATTTCCTGAACCTTATTCAGGATAGATGCAAAAGAATTTTCTCCTGTCGGTAAGGGATTATTCTTTACCTTGGGAGCATTGGGGTTCAGGAATTGGTCCTGTACCTGGCCGATGGACATGAACTTTCGATCATCCATTATCATGATTCTTCCTCCACCGCTTACTCATTATTACTTAAATGTTCTGTAGTCATCACCGCGGATGTCATCCATTCTGTTTACATACTGTTTAAGTGCTGTTACGTAGTTAGGATTCATCATGGCTTTTTCTCTTTCTGTCATGGTTTCCATATAGAACTTGTACATGGAATCGATTATTTCGCCGTGGTCATTTTCGTTTATCTCTTCAAGACTTGGCAGCTTGTCGATTGCCTTCTGGAAATCCTCGACTACAGCCATAGCGTTTGTGTATTCCGTATCATATACTTCTGTGACATCTTCTATGTCGTAGTTGACTCCGTCTATGTTAAGATAAGCCTTGTTTCCGCTGTAGGATACAAAATCCACAACTCCTATAACCTCTGATGTCTTACCTGTATCTGCACTTGTCTGGGAAATCTTTACTGTCTTACCCACAAGCTCGGAAGCTCTGGAAAGCGCCATTGAATTAGCCATGTTGCTGAGCTGTTCAACCTGAGTAAAGGTCGCGTACTGTGAAATATACTCGGTGTTTGATGTGGGCTGCATTGGATCCTGATATTTCATCTGCGCTACAAGGATCTTAAGAAAAGAATCCTTGTCATATCCCTTAGGTGCATTAGATACGTTTTTATTATCCTGATTAACTACTTCCCCGTTATTTATGACTGCACTTACTGAACTAATGTCTGCCATATTCCCCTCTTTTCCTGTTTCAGTTATGCACTGAAATCAATTGAATTCCCGTTATATGCCATCATCTGTGCCGCTATCATCTCAGCTTCACTCATTTCTTCGGAATCTTCATCCATTTCTGCCAGGTTAATCCGCCTAAGGCTCCTGTTTCCTCTTCCTGTCTCTTCCTGTCCGGGCTGATTATTGTTGTCCTGTTGAAGATTCTGTTCAAATGCATGGCTGGCAATTGTAACTTCTATTGATGTAACCTTAATTCCCTGCTCATCAAATTTCTGTTGCAGCTGAATCATCTGACTTTCAACCGCTTCCTTAACTATTTCGTTCTGAGCCGTGAATTTTGCTACTATACCATCTTTACTGCTTGTTAAAAGAATGTTTACATTGCCAAGGCTTGCAGGATGCAGTTGTAATTCCATGGATGACTCTGTCTCGCCTGCTGATACCGTTATTTTATCCACGATCTGCCTTACAATATCTTCCATCTGAGCCCGGTCTGTGTAGCTTACCATTTCCGGGTTCTCAATTTCTGCTGTGGCATTCATCAGATTGTTCATCAGCTGGTTAAACGGATTGGCACTTTCGGAATTGTGCTCCATAAAACCTTTATTATTGTCACTGCCGCCCTGCTGTGCTTCTTCAATTGTCCTGAAGGATATTTCGGGATTTGGATTATTGATCTTATCTTCAGTGATAATTGTTCTGTTATTATCATTATCAAGCGGCTTCTGATCGTTAACTATCTGATATTTGGCATTTACGTCGATAACAGCCTGGTCATTTACAGGTGTATTATCAGGAGTTTTAAATTCTGTTTCCGGTAAACTCTGATTAAATGTTTCGATTTCCGCATTCAGATCCTGTGGTAAAAGATTGTACTCCTCCATAAGATCCGTTCTAATTTCATTTACCGAATCCAAAAGTCCCTGCAAAGATTCCGAAAGTTCAGGGTCAACAAGAATATTAATACCGTCACCGTCAGTGTTAAGTGAATTGAACAGCTGGATCATATTCTCGGGGTTCAAAAGATCGGCTATGGTTAATCCCATTAGCTGCATTGCTGCTGTGATTTCATCCTCAGAAACCTCCAGTTCATCAGCAATCTGTTTCATAAGTGTCTTACCATCTTCTTCAATGGTATTCTGCAGCTCTTTGTCAGCCTCCTTGCCTTTTGTTTCTTTTATCTCCACACTGTTTTTTGTCTTGGACAGTTTAGTGCTGTCCGCTGAACTGTCTAAAGCTTTGCCTTTCGCATCCTTTGCTTCAGCGCTACTGAGCCTATCATTCTGATTATTATCAGTTTTAATATTACGGCTAGAGGTTGTGGAAACCATATTGAATATGCTGTCGAAACCTTTAGCCTCTTTCTCAGTCTTTAAGCTTTGTGTGGAAGAAACATCTGTGGCTGCAGTGCTCCTTGTCATGTAGGCAAACATTGCACCTACCGTATTCTGCGCACTGCTCATCAAATTCCTCCTTTCCTTTGATCATAGTAATCCTATAATTTACACAATATATATCGACTTATCCTAAAAAATACTTAGAAAAAAAGACTTCTGCGATAGCCTTTATTTGCTACTGTAGAAGTCTTTTTATAAAAATTTAATTATTTGATTGTCTTACCCGATACTCTTGGGGATTCATCCTGAAGAGCCAGAGGTTCAAGTATTTGTGTGAGCTTGGCGGCATTAGCCGTTTCCATAGATGCCAGAATATCCGATCTGTTCTCCGTGGTCATCTGGGCCAACATCCTTGCCACCAGATCAATCTGATTTTCATTGATCATTTCATCGAAAATACCGGCAGCCTTTTTTGCCTTCATACCGGAATAGGTATTGGCAAATGCTCTGATGGCTGCATCATCAGACTGGTCGGTAATAACTCTCTGATAAAGTTCAGCCGCATTGTCAGGATCTATCATAGCATAGTAGGAAGCGTAAGCAGCCGCATCAGGAGCATATTCTCCAAGAACTATGCTGGAATAAAAGCTGGCTCTTTCCTCAAGAAACTCTTTTTGCTGTCTCTCAAAGGGCTCAAGTCTTGCCACTTCCATTTCCAGTCTGTCAATGGTCATAGCATAGGAGCTGTTCTGCTCCATCTCCGCCTGAAGAGCCTGTTCCAGACGCCTGATATAGGCATTGGCCTCATCAAGGCTGTCCATTCCTTCAATAGATGCTTCAGCAGAGCTTACATCAGTGGTTTCTGTATCTCTCTGGACAGAGCCGTCCGGGAGAATCAGATTAAGATATGGAATATCCTTTATAAGTGGAGCCAGGATACCTGACCCAAAGCCTCCCACATCAAGCTTTATCAAAAGGGCCATAATTGCCAGCCAGATAAGGATAATAAGAAGAGTAATAACAATGGTCGCAAAACCTCCGGCATTATCGCCGTTGATTTCCTCAGTTCTCTCCTCAAATTCAAGCTCTTTAGCCTTATGCTCTTTTTTCTGTTCCTTAAGCTTTTTCTGATATTCTTTTTTGTCCGCCTTTAGCTTGGCCTTGGCAGCTTTAGGATCTTCAAAATCAGCCATTTATTCCTCTCCTCGTTGTTTCTGACCATAGGTAAAGCTGGTTCTCTGGTCATTCTCTTTAGCTTCTTCCTGCTTTTCTTCCTCGATATATTCGGCAAAAGCTCTGTCTCTAAGAGTTTCCTGCATCTTTCTTTCCTGTATAGCTCTGGTAAGCTTTACTCTAACTCTATCGACAGCTGCCTCCTGTTTCTGAACCACCTTCGCCTGAGAAGCTATCATAACATCCATCTGAGCAGTGGCATACTGATTATCAAGTATATCCTGAAGCTTTAAAGATGCAGCATTTCTAAGCTCCTCTGCTTCCTTGAGATAACCCTCTTTTCTACGGATATACTCATCCAAAATATCAAGCTGTCTGTTAAGTTCTGCCTGGGCAGCAGCAAACTCCATCTTAACCTGCCCTTCAGTCTTTTGCTTGATATTTAAAACGCTTTGCATTCGATAAACAAATCTAGCCATAAGATACCTGATCAATCATTAAAGATATCAAGAAGCATTCCCCTTATCTGTGGGAAAGTAAACTTCTCATCGGTCTCCTGCATAAGAAATGCATTAACTCTTTCTATCTTGGATACTGCATAATCTATATTCTTATTTGCGCCGCTCCTGTATGCCCCGATATTTATCAGATCCTCTGCATCATTGTAGGTAGCAAGAACATTCTTTAGCTTACCTGCAGCCTTTTTATGCTCAGGATCCGCAATAGCCGACATACATCTGGAAATACTTGCCAGGACATCGATTGCAGGATAATGATTTTTCTGGGCCAGCTTTCTGTTAAGGACTATATGTCCATCCAGGATACCTCTGGCGGTATCGGTAATAGGCTCATTCATATCATCACCATCCACCAGGACGGTATAAAGACCTGTTATTGATCCATTTCTGGATCTGCCTGCGCGCTCCAAGAGCTTAGGCATTTCTGCATAAACGCTTGGGGGATAGCCCCTGGAAACAGGGGGTTCTCCACTGGCAAGTCCTATTTCTCTCTGCGCCATGGAAAAACGGGTCAAAGAATCCATCATCAAAAGCACATCCTTGCCTTTATCCCTGAAATACTCAGCAATGGATGTAGCTGTCTTAGCAGCTTTAAGTCTCTCCAGAGCAGGCTTGTCGGAGGTAGCACAAACCACAATAGACCTCTTCATACCTTCTTCTCCAAGGTCTCTTTCTATGAATTCCCTTACCTCCCTGCCTCGCTCTCCAATAAGAGCAATGACATTAATATCAGCCTGCGTATTTCTTGCAAACATACCAAGAAGTGTACTTTTTCCAACACCGGAACCTGCAAAAATTCCAATACGCTGCCCTTTACCAACTGTCAATAAACCATCAACTGCTTTTACTCCAAGAGAAAGAACGTCCGAAATAGGATCTCTGGTCATGGGATCCGGCGGCTGGTTCTCAACAGAATATGCTATACCGCCTTCGAGCATAAAGCCCTTGCCATAGCTGGTACCGTCAATTCTTCCAAGGCCGTCAAGAGTCTTGCCCAAAAGTCCCTCTCCCACATTTACACGGAGAGGTGAATCAGTATTTTCCACGATGCTTCCGTTACCGATACCACTGGTATTCTCATAGGGCATGAGTTGAACATGGCCATCTTTGAATCCAACAACCTCTGCCATTGAAGGCTTCATATTCCTGTCAGTCACGGTCTCGTTTTCTTTTTTCTTGGGATAGATCAGACAAATATCTCCAAGCTTGGCATCGGGACCTGCAGATTCGATGGTAAGTCCGATTACATTGACAACCTTACCGCTCATCTTGTAAAAGGGCGCATTCTGCATCTTCTTGTATTTACTTAGATCAATTGAAGAAACAAGCATACTATTACCTTCTCTTGCGATCAAAGGATAAAAGCTTCAGTTTACGCGTGAGCTCAGACAACTCAACCCCAAGACTGCAGTCAAATATTCCGCTGTCGGACTCAATCATGCATTCATTTTCTTTTAAAAGAGGGTCCTCAATTATCTCCATGGTAGTACTGGGAGAAGTAATTGCAGCATCCAGGCTCTCTTTTTCATCTATAACTTCGTCATAATCGTCCGAGGAAACATGGACAATCAGATTATTTCCTGGCTCAATCCTGGAAAGGGTACTCTTAAGAAGATGAAGGATAATGCCCTTATCATCCCTCAGATCCACATTAAAAATATGTTCATACACCTGAGTCAGAACATCCACCATCTCCGGTTCCAGTTCATCAACTATTTTCTGATATTCAGCTTCAAGGTCACCCCTTTGCTGCTCTATTTCATCCTTTAGAGACTGTGCAGCGGCAACACCTTCCTGGTATCCGGCGTCGTACCCCTGCTGACGTCCCTCTTCAATCGCCTGATTTAAAATGTTCTGAGCCTGAGCCTGAGCATCCTGAATAATAGCATCAGCCTGTTCCTGAGCCTGCTGAAGTTTAAGATCTATTTCAGCCTGCATTGCTTCCATATCAAACTGAGGATCAGTCTGATATGGTTCCAGAATGTTCTGATCCTCAGTAAGTTGCGTAAGCTGCTCCATATTAATCCCGGGAGTGAATTCATCTTCTTCAAAGTTTACGTTAAAGTCATCACCGGAAACCATATCCGGATTCTGTCTTTTGAATTCCATCTCCTTGAAGGCTTCAATTTTTTTATTGGCAAGGTCATTGCTGTCGATAACATACGCTTCGGAATTATCGAAATTTACATAACCCGCCTTGAACAGATTAGACAACTAACTCATCACCTCCGCCTCTGGAGATTATAATTTCGCCGGCATCCTCAAGCTTTCTGATTACATTAACGATCTTCTGCTGAGCTTCCTCAACATCCTTCATACGAACAGGGCCCATGAAGTCCATATCTTCCTTGATCATGGCAGCCAAACGCTTGGACAGGTTATTAAAGATAGCCGCCTGAACGTTCTCGGTTGCGCCCTTAAGTGCAAGACCAAGGTCAGCATTCTCAACATCACGCAGCACTCTCTGAATGGATCTGTCGTCCAAAAGAAGAACATCCTCGAATACGAACATCTTCTTTCTGATCTCGTCGGCAAGCTCCGGCTCTTCGATTTCCAATGTCTCCATGATATGTTTTTCTGTGGAGCGGTCTACGGTATTCAAAATCTCTACAACCGCATCTACACCGCCGACAATTGTATAGTCCTGGTTTACCAGGGATGACAACTTTGATTCCAGCACTTTTTCCACTTCCTTGATGGTATCCGGACTTGTTCTGTCCATGGCTGCTATACGTTTTGCAACATCTGCCTGTCTGTCCGGCGGAATAGCCGAAAGAATAAGAGCACTCTGCGCCGGCGACATATACGACAGAATAAGAGCAATCGTCTGTGGATGCTCATCCTGAATAAAGGTAAGTATCTGAGAAGGTTCTGTTTTACGAATAAACTCAAAGGGCTTAACCTGAAGTGAAGCCGTAAGCTTACTGATAACATCCATAGCCTTGTCTTCACCGAGAGCTTTTTCAAGAAGCTCTTTCGCATACGTAATACCGCCCTCAGCAATATACTGCTGTGCAAGACATACTCCGTAGAATTCTTCAAGAACCGCTTCCTTTATCTGTGAAGTTACACTTCTGGTATTGGCTATTTCCAATGTGAGTTCTTCTATTTCTTCCTCTTTCAAGTGTTTAAATATATAAGAAGACTTTTCAGGTCCCAATGCAATCAGAAGTATTGCTGCTTTTTGAGTGCCGGTGAATTCAGATATAATACTGCCACCAACATTTTCTTCAGCGTCCATCATAGAAATATCTCCCAAAAATCTTTTAAATTATTTAGATTCCATAATCCTCGTTCAGCCAATTGCGAAGGAGCGTTGCGGCTGCCTCCGGATTCTCTTCCACAAACTTCTCAATAAGTCTCTTGGTTTCCGAACCGGTATCCATCTCGATGTCCTCAAGCACCTCTTCAGGCTGCGACTCGAGAAGCTGTTCAACAGAAAGCTCTTCCACAGGAGCTTCCTCCTCCACCTTCTTGCCGGTCCACATACTTCTGATAACGATGAATGCCAGAAGTCCAAGAATAACCAAAATAGTGAGTATCTGAAGAATATCCGTAACCGTTATGCTGGTTCCTGTCTTGTCAAAAAAGATATACTCGGTATATGCAGCCATGGCCACATTTTCATTTGAAATACCGGTAGCCTTGGCTACTACGTTTATCATTTCATCAGGTACTGTCATGGCAACAGGTTCAGCATTGGCAATTTTATATTCGTTCCAGGTCTGGTCATTGTTATCTTCTTTTTTGTAATCTTCTTCCTTCATAACCACATAATTGATTGCAGTTACGGATATGGAAGATTCGTTGTACTTAATTGCCCCGGGAACGGAAACGGTAGTGGTGATTTTCTCGTTGGGCAGGTAGTCTCTTGTTTCCTCCGAAATAGTCGATGATGAATTATTATTATCCTGAATTACATATGTTGTCTCATCCTCAGCGTTGCTGTCTGTTCCTGGTATTCCGCTAACACCGCTGGTATTCTCGGCGTTATATAAAGCTTCATGGCTTAAAACACCCTGAGTCTGATCTGTTGCGGGAGTATAATCATGCTGAACTGTCTCTTCGTTGGAGAAATCCAAAACAAGATTGCTGGCTACTTCCACGTCGTCATATAATTTACTTCCCAAAACAACTTTTTTTACTTCGTTTTTTACTATCTGTTCCGCTTTAGCCTTTAAATTAAGCTGATTACTGGCAATACCGGAAGCTGTGGTCTCCTCACTTCCTGAAAAAAGCATCTTTCCATTGCTATCCAGAATTACAATATCATCAGTGGATTTTTTTCCTAAAGCAGCGGCTACAGCCTTTGCAAGAAATGCCGCATTATCTTCGTCAAAAGTAGCTCCGTCCTTCATATCCAGCAAGATATTGGCTGTAGCTTCTTCCTGATTGCCGATAAGCGTTCCGTCATTATCAGGAATATGAAGTGTAACATGAGCACTATCTATAGCTTCGAACTTTGCAAGAAAGTCCTGCTCCAATCGGCTCTCAAGATATTTTACATATTTCTTTTGCTTGTCAGATTCCGTTGTGGAAAAACTTCCGTTGGTTACATTGTCAATACTGTATGCATAGGACTGGATATCGCTGGCACCGAGAATAAGACTGGCATTACCCTGGTCTTTTTTCAGAACTCTGTACTCCAATCCATCATCCGACATTTTGTAATTGATTGCATTGGAATCAAGAAGCTCCTTAATCTCTGAAGCTTCCTTGGTAGATTTGGCCTGAGCCAAAAGAACATATTGAGGTTGGTTCAAAACAGTAACCAGTATGATAATGGTAACCAGAACAACTGCACCGGCGCCGACTATCAAAGTCTTCTGCCTGGCAGTAAACTGATTCCACCAATCAAGAACCTTTTGCCATAAAGCTTTTGCTTTCTCAGCCATGACATTCCCTCCCCTTTTTTAAATCTTGTGAAATATTACTCATTCCCTATATCGCTTAGATCTGCATCTGAGTGATCTCCCTGTATGCAGAAAGAGCCCTGTCACGAATAGCGACAGTGTATTGCAGTGCAGTCTGAGCCTTCTGCAGTGCAATAGCGAGATCATGGGTATTCTCAGTCTGCCCCAAAGCCCATTTGATCTCTTCATTTTCGGCATCCGAAAGATAACCGTTAGTCTTGTTAATGTTATCCATAGCCTGTCCGAGAATCACATTGAAAGAATTAGTCTCGTCCTGTTCTCCCAAAACATTACGATCCTTACTGTGACGAAGCTCTGCCGCTTTGATAACATCCGAAGATACATTTCTGATCTTAGAAATATCTACAGAAGCCATTAAAATCCTCCCTCATCATAAATACTGCTAACATTAACTATTACCCAGTTCCAATCCCCTTGTGGCAAGATTCTTGCTGGCGTTAAAGGCCGTGGCATTGGCCTCATAAGCCCTGCTGGCATCAATCAGGTTTGTCATTTCCGTAACAGTATTGACATTCGGATATGTGACATATCCGTTCTCATCGGCATCCGGATGGGATGGATCATAAACAATATTCATCTGAGTCCAGGTGTCATCCTGAACCTGAACCACCTTAACACCACGACCGGAAAAATGATCAAGTTTTTCACTGAATATTTTGGAAAAAGGAGTCTGTGTTCCCTTTTCGGCAAAGCGGACCACCTTTCTTACATAGGGTGTTCCGTCCTCAGTTCTGGTGGTATTGGCATTGGCTATGTTCTCAGAAATGATATCCATTCTGAATCTCTGAGCAGTCATACCGGATGAATTAATATTAAAGGAATCGAATATGCTCATTGGCAGTCCCTCCTACACAGGCAAAGCCTGCGAAACATTATGATGATTTCATTACTGACTGAAGATTGGAAAACTCATTGTTAAGGCCTGCCATCAGCCCCTGATATTTGATCTGATTGGCTGCAAGCATAACGTTTTCCGTCTCGATATCCACATTGTTCTTGTCCAGTCTGTAGGAAAATCCCGAGATATCATCAACAACTCTGGCTCTGAGCTCTTTGTCCTTAAGCCCTGCAACCTTGGCATCCATGGATACATATCTGGAATTACCAAGGGCTCTCTCAAGTTCATCCTCAAAATTAAGATCCTGTCTCTTATAATAGGGCGTAGAAACATTTGCAATATTATTTGCCAAGATCTCATTTCTCGTCCACGCAGCGTCAGCAGCCTTATCCAGTACATTTATGTAATCAAATGCATTACTGTTGAACATTGGCACCTCCTAAAAAAGGTTATAAAAAGACACTTTTATCTTATTATATCTATAATAAGTTTTTTTATTTCAAAATACAAGCAAAAGATACTTTATATAGTGTTTTTGAAAGCGTTTATCCACAAGATATATTTTTGTTATCTTATAAAAAAACAAAGAGATCTATCAAATGATAAATCCCTTCATCTTTCTTCCGTCCTGATATTTTTTTCAGTAATAATATCGGTAAGTTACATCTCCTGCTTTAGTTTTTTGATTTCATTAAATACCACATCATTTGTGACTTTAATGTATGTGCCCTTCATTCCGGAAGATCTGGATTCTATGACTCCGGCACTTTCAAATTTCCTCAGGGCATTTACTATAACGCTACGTGTAATACCGACTCTGTCTGCAATCTTACTGGCGACAAGAACTCCTTCCATCCCGTCCAGTTCATCAAATATATGGATAATGGCCTGCATTTCGGAAAACGAAAGTGTTCCGATTGCAGATTTTACTACAGCAAGCTTTCTGCTCTCTTCTGCATTTTCTTCATTTACTGCTCTTAACATCTCAAGTCCAACAACTGTCGTGCCGTATTCGCAGAGAATAATATCATCTATGTCATAGGGGGCTTCTGTCTTATATATGAACAGCGTCCCCAATCTCTCTCCGGCGATCTCAATAGGAGTAATGATTGCCTGGAACTTGGAACTGTCAATTCCCTCAAAACCAAGAGTCTCAAGATTTACATTCTCTTTTGTAGAAAGAATTGTCAGAAGCCTTTCATTGAGCATCGGGTCGATAAAAGAACCAACATTGTCCACAAGAAGGTCGCTTAAAGATTCCACATTGGCGCTTTCACCTATTCCAAGGACTTTGCCTTTTTTACTGATAACAAACATATTTGAAGATAAAATGTCGCATAAAACTCGGCAGATATCGTTAAATACAACCTTACCCGAATTACTGTTATGAAGAAGCTTACCTATCTTACGGGTCTTATCCAGTAGCTGTACACTACTCATCACATTTCTCCTTTGTCGGTATTTTATCCGCAAGTTTATTTATTGTCGATAAAACGCACATAAACTCACTACGCTATTGTTATCATAGCATAAAAAAATAGGCGCTTCAAACAATAAAGCGCCTACAATTATGAAAAAAAGCTAAAGTTTTCTGAAAATATATATATATTTAATTATTCTCTTCCGACTCGGTCTTTGCGCATACATAGCCGCACTCTGCATTGCTGCAGGCAAGCTTGTTGCTCTTGGCGTACATAAGACTTCCGCACTTGGGACATTTGTCTGCCACAGGTCTTACCCAGCTCATGAAATCACACTCGGGGTTACCTACGCAGCCATAATACATTCTTCCTTTTCTGGTACGCTTAAGGACGATATCCTTGCCACACTTAGGACATGCAACACCAATTTTCTCAAAATACGGCTTAGTATTCTTGCACTCAGGGAATCCGGGGCAGGCAAGGAATTTACCGTGAGGTCCGTACTTGATGACCATGTTCCTGCCGCAATTCTCACAGATTTCATCTGTAACTTCATCCTGTACCTGAATTTTCTCCATTTCCTCTTCAGCTGCCTTTACCGCAACCTCAAGATCCGGATAGAAATTCTCAATAACAGTCTTCCATTTAACTTCGCCCTCAGCGATTCCGTCAAGAAGCGCTTCCATATTTGATGTAAAATTCACATCAACGATCTGAGGAAAGGCATCATTCATCATCTTATTTACAGCCTGACCAAGCTCGGTGATGAAAATGCTCTTATTCTCCTTGGTAATATAGTGTCTTGCGAGAATTGTAGAAATCGTGGGAGCATATGTACTTGGTCTTCCGATTCCGAGAGCTTCCAGATCATGTACTAAAGAAGCTTCGGTATAATGAGGAGCAGGCTGAGTAAAATGCTGAGCTGAGTCAAAGGCCTCAAAAGTAAGCTTTGAATTAATATCAAGACCCTTCATCAAAACATTTTTCTCAATCTGATCATCTTCATCTGTATAAACATTAAGGAAACCATCAAATACTGTCTTGGAAGCAGCTACTGTAAATCTGTGCTCACCTGCATCAATCTTTACAGATGTGGTCTCATACTTGGCAGCAGCCATTCTGCTTGCCATGAATCTTCTCCATATAAGCTGATAAAGTCTGAACTGATCCCTGGAAAGGTAATCTTTTACCATTACGGGAGTATTCTCAATATATGTTGGCCTAATAGCTTCATGAGCATCCTGAATCTTGCCTGTTGCCTTCTTTGCTGCCGCTTCCTCCGCAAGATATTTCTTGCCGAAGTTCTTCTTAATATATTCGTTTGCGGCTGCAACAGCCTCATCGGATATTCTGGTGGAATCAGTTCTAAGATAGGTGATAAGACCTACCGTTCCCTGCTTGCCAAGCTCAATTCCTTCATAGAGCTGCTGAGCAACCCTCATAGTTTTCTGTGTGGAGAAATTAAGAGCTTTGGAAGCCTCCTGCTGTAAGGTTGATGTGGTAAAAGGAAGCGGTGCCTTCTTATTTCTGACTCCGGTCTTAATGTCATTTACCACAAATTTTTTTCCTTCTATCTCTTTGCAGATCTCATCCAGTTCTTTTTTGGATTTGATCTCCGTCTTATCATTTCCTTTGCCATAGTAATGAGCAAGAAGCGGTTTCTTTTCTCCGTCTACCTTGAGGTTTACATCAAGAGTCCAATACTCGCTGGGAATAAAAGAATCAATTTCTTCCTCTCTGTCAGCAATTATGCGAAGAGCTACCGACTGAACTCTTCCGGCGCTTAATCCTCTTTTTATCTTGGACCACAAAAGTGGTGAAATACTGTATCCCACCATTCTGTCAAGAACACGTCTTGCCTGCTGAGCATCCACAAGATTCATATCAATGTCCCTGGGGTGCTTCATAGCTTCTTTTACCGCATTCTTGGTAATCTCGTTAAAGGTAACCCTCTGAACCTTGGCATCTGCCTCATCAAGCTTGAGTGCAGAAATAAGATGCCAGGAAATAGCTTCTCCCTCACGGTCCGGGTCGGTTGCCAGATATACTTTGTCAGCCTTTTTCACCTGCTTGCGAAGCTCGGCAAGAACATCTCCCTTTCCGCGAATTGTAATATACTTAGGTTCAAAATCATGTTCTATATCCACGCCCATGGCGCTCTTGGGAAGGTCACGTACATGTCCGTTGCTGGCTGCAACCTCATATCCCGATCCCAAAAACTTCTTTATTGCCTTGACCTTTGTAGGGGACTCAACAATAAGAAGTGAATTTTTCTTAGCAGTTGTACTGTTAGATGCCATCTTTGTTACTATATCTTCCCTTCATAATATTATGCTAAAAATTACATCTTCTTATATATATACATTTTTACTACATTCGTCAAGCCGAAGTATTTTTTTATGCAATTTTTAAGCTCTTGAGACAACTATTTTCTTGTGGTGTCTGAGCTTTTCTTCATACATTCTCTTGTCAATGTACTCCAGGAAATCCTTGACCTTCATACCGCTCTCCTTTGGATAAACGGCTGCCCCTGTGCTGATAGAGAGATTCATTTTACCCTTGTTGCTCCAATCAAGACTGGCAACGGAGTCCTTAATATCATCAAGTCTCTTTTCCAGCTCATCTTCATCATTTATCTGGGTAATAATACAGAACTCATCACCACCAAGCCTTCCTACCACATCGTTTTTGTCAAAGGAATCAAGAAGAACCCCTGCAATATTCTCCAGGACCTCATCTCCTGCCTTATGTCCGAATTTGTCATTTATCTTTTTAAAATAATCAACATCCACCATAACTGCAGCAAACTGTTTGTCCTTACTCTCAACAATAGCCTTATCCAGTGCCATGTCTATTCCTCTTCTGTTAAGAATACCGGTAAGATAATCGAAATTAATATCTCTTTTTTGCACATAGATAAAAAGAACAAGACAGGCAAAAAGTGTAGTGGCATATTCAAGATTTATGTTGATGAGAGTGACCTGCAAAAAACCTCCTATGGCAACAATAAAAGGAAAAGCCATAATAGGAAGTCTGAAATTATCAATAATACGCTTTCTATATATAAATACAAAGAGCATTGTTATCAGGCACAGAACCACATGGAACAGCCCTCTCACCATATAAAACTGCCCCCTATAGTACTCTTCCCCCATAAATCCGTAGAACCAATGCTTATTAAACAACTCAGAATAGGTCACAAGAAGAATATTTATGGTTGCATAAAGGTTAACGGGGAAAATAAAGAAATTAAGTCTCTTCTGATCGATTCCCTCAGTATAGCTGATAATATATGCCAGAGAAAAAAGGAATCCCAGAGGATCGAAGGCAAAGGCAAAAAAGGTGCCAATCTCGGCTAAAACAAACCAATCTCCACCCAGATAAGTGCCAACTTCTCCCATAATAGAGAATCCTACAAGCAAAATAAGAATTCCAACAAGCCTTATAAAGGCTTTGTTAGAATAAGATTTCTTATCGTTTTTCTGGAAAATAAGCAGCATAACAGCCAGAAACAAAGTATAAAGATCCAGAACAAGACCACCACTGAAAGTATTAAACATAACCCAGTCCCCCTTAATGAAAATAATCGATAATCTGATTATTTTCCATTCCTCCCATAAGCGAAAATCTTTTTTAGTTTTACTATAATAAGATTTTCAGGTCAAGGCATTGATTTACTTTAACTAATTAAAGAGGCCAGAGCATATGCAGGCTCCGACCTCTTTGAATTTGATTTATAAAATTAGTATAAACTAATTGCAGCTGTTATTTTAAATAATTTTTAGTACAAGCGCAATTAATAGATGACTACTTTTTAGTCGGTATCACTTAATTTTAAGCAAGCTGAATCATCTAAAATTTTATTTATTTTCGTCAAGCCATGCTGTATCCTCAGAGGTCTTCTTTACAAAAGGTCTCTTAAGAGCCTGCTTAACACCGTTAGGAAGAATGTATTTAAGCTTCTCTTCCGCTGTTCTCATGGTAGATGCTGCAGGATTATCCCTGGTTAGCTTAATAGCGTCAAATTCACAGCGTGTTGTGCAAAGACCGCAGCCGATACACTTGTTAGGATCAACAATTGATGCACCGCATCCAAGACATCTGGAAGTCTCTGCCTTAACCTGTTCCTCTGTAAATACAAGCTTAGTATCGCGGAATGAAAGCTTTCCGTCTGTGTTCTTATTTCCGGCAACCTGACGGCCCACATGATCATAATCTCTTACAAGAATATCATCCTTATCAAGTTCAAGGAAGAAGTTAGGATCACGGCCAATCGTAAGTGAAGAATGAGGCTGAACAAATCTGTGGATTGACTCAGCACCTTCCTTACCGCAGGCAATGGCATCAATAGCAAATCTTGGTCCGTAGAACATATCACCACCAACGAAGATGTCTTTTACTGTGGTCTGGAAAGTAATCTTATCTGCTACAGGAGCCGGACCTCTGAACTCAACATTCTCATCCTTAAGAAGGTCACCCCATACAGTAGCCTGTCCAACAGAGAGGATTACGTTAGAGCATGCAATCTCCATTGTTTCATTCTCGTCATACTTAGGATCAAATTTGCCCTCAGCATTCTTAACCTGTGTACATTTCTTGAAGATGATACCCTTAACTTTTCCGTTCTCAGTAAGAATTTCCTTAGGGCCCCATCCTCCTCTGAACTCAATTCCTTCAGATTCAGCAATCTCAATTTCTTCAGGAAGGGCCGGCATAATATCACGAGTCTCAAGGGAAACCTGTGTAATCTTAGGTGAGCCGCAGCGAAGTGCTGTACGGCTGACGTCAATAGCAACGTTACCACCTCCGATAACAACTGTATCACCTGTGAGCTTATAGTTCTCGTCATCAATTACATCATGAAGAATATCAACGCCCTTTAATACGCCTTCTGCGTCTTCTCCGGGAACGTTTACTCCACGTCCGCCCTGACATCCAATAGCGATGTAGAATGCCTTGTAGCCTTCTTCACGAAGCTGCTTAAGAGTGATATCCTTACCAACTTCTACTCCGAGACGAATATCTACACCCAGCTCTCTGAGAACATCAACTTCTGCTTCTACAACGTCTTTTTCCATAACGAAGGAAGGAATACCATAGGTAACCATTCCACCGGGCTTCTTGTTCTTATCAAAGAGTGTAGGCTTATATCCCTTAAGAGCAAGATAATAAGCACAGGAAATACCAGCAGGGCCGGCACCTATTATGGCTACTTTCTCATCGAATCCGCCACCCAGCTTAGGAATAACCTTCTTAGGAATATAGCGTGTCTTTGCGTTAAGATCACGCATTGCTACAAACTTCTTAACCTCATCGATTGCCAGCGCCTGATCGATAGTTCCTCTTGTACATGCATCTTCGCAGCGACGGTTACATACATGTCCGCAGACTGCCGGAAGAGGATTGTATTTCTTAATAAGGGCAAGGGCTTCATCATATCTGCCCTGAGAAGCCATCTTAATATATCCCTGAACTGGCAAGTGTGCAGGACATGCTGTTTTACAAGGCGCTGTACCTGTTTTGTGTGTATTGATACGGTTGATATCGCGGTAATCCTCAGTCCACATATCCTGAGACCACTTCTTCTCTGTAGGAAGCGGCATCTTAGGATATACAACTTCACTGCCATCCTTCTTACAAAGCTTCTGTCCAAGAGTAGCAGCACCTGCAGGACAAACCTCTACGCAGCCGCCACAGGCAACACACTTCTCCTTACTTACATGAGCAACATATGCTGAACGGGACATGTTTGGTGTATTGAACAGCTGTGAAGTACGAAGAGCATAACATACATTTACATTACAGTTACAGATAGCGAAAATCTTGTGCTGTCCATCGATATTTGTGATCTGATGAACAAATCCGTTGTCCTCAGCCTGCTTGAAAATCTCAAGGGCTTCTTCCTTGGTGATGTAGCGGCCATCCTTCTGGGTCTCAACAACATAGTCAGCCATATCACCGATAGCGATGCACCATCCTTCGGGATCATCAGCACAGCCCTGCTCAAAGGTCTTTCTTGATCTTCTGCAGGAACATGGAGAAGCTGCATACTTTCCTTCGTAGTAATCAAGCCAGTAAGAAATCTTCTCCAGGTTGATGGATTCACCCTTCATGTTGATGGCTTTCTCAACAGGAATTACGTGCATACCAACACCGGCTCCTCCCATAGGAACCATGTGTGTAAGTCCCTCAAGAGGAATACGGCTCATTCTCTCAAAGAAAGAACCAGCCTCAGGATGTGCCTCAAGAACCTTGTGATTCATGTTACCAAATTCAGCTGAACCCGGAACATACATAGGAAGCACGTACTGTTTCTCATGCTTTTCATTCTCGTAATTCCACTCGATAACGCCATTATAAGACATCTCATCCAGCTGCTTTTGAAGCTCTTCCTCAGAGTACTGAGGACAAAGAGCTGCAATTTCTGAGAACACCTTAGGTTTACGCTTCTCAAGCTTAAGAGCAATCTCGCACTGTTCATCAGTGATAAGATTATAGAGTCCCCAGTATTCAGGGCTTTCTTTTGTGATCTTTTCAAGTCCAAGTTTTATCTCTTTCCTGTCCGTTACAGCCTTGGAGAATCTCGCAAGGGGCTCACGAAAAGGAGCATTCATATCTACTGTATCCGGAATGATGCCTGCCCTTGGATCTTTTTTGTTACGATTAGGATCCAGAGAATAAGGGGTCATTTTATCATTCATATCAAATTTACTCATATCCATCTCTTCTACCCATTCCTTTCAAATCGCTTATGTGGCCGATATCTCTTTTATCATAAATTCGTTTCCCTTAAGTAGGTACGTGTGATTGCTTCCACAATTGGGGCATACCTTGCCATATGCCACCGTTTCATATTCACTCTTACAATCCTCACAAAATGTCACAGCCGGAAGTGTCTCAATTATCAGCTCTGAATCCTTCATAAGCTCTGTCCTGGCTGCAGCCCATTTCCAGGCATCCGTCAAAAGAGACGGAACAACTCCTGATACCTCCCCTAGCTGTAAAGTTACCGAATGAATTTTCTCAAGTTTATTTTCTTTTCCGAGTTCTGTAAGATCATCTATTATGCGAAAAACAACGCCTAATTCATGCATATTTTTTACCTGTTTTATAAAACACAATGGAATTTTTTTGAAAAAAATACGTGCGATAACAAGGAAAAAGATAAACTTCCCCTTGTTTATCGCACGGCTTTTTGTTCCTATTGCTCAAAATTAAAGGATTATCTGATAGCTTCTTCTATGTTCTCTAAAAGCCAGTCTGCCCATTCCTGCATACCTTCGCCGGTCTTGGCGCAAATAGGAATGATCTTGGCATTAGGATTTCTGAACAATATATTTTCCTTACATTTTTCAAGATCAAAATCAAAGTATGGCATAACATCGATCTTATTGATCAATACCACATCACATATCGAAAACATAAGAGGATATTTCAGTGGCTTATCATGCCCTTCGGGAACTGAAAGAATCATCGCATTCTTTGTACTGCCCGTATCAAACTCAGCAGGACAAACAAGATTGCCGACATTTTCAAGAATAGCAAAATCCACATCGCTGGTATCAAGTTCTTTGATACCCTGTCTTGTCATATCTGCATCCAGATGGCACATTCCACCGGTATGAAGCTGAATAGCCTTAACTCCGGTAGCTGCAATAGTCTTTGCATCTACATCTGAATCAATATCAGCTTCCATAACACCTATTCTGTATCTATCCTTGAGAAGTTCAATTGTTCTGGTAAGAGTAGTTGTCTTACCTGATCCCGGTGAAGACATCAGATTAAGAAGAAAGGTCTTGGACTCTTTCAATTCTTCTCTGAGCTTGTTGGCATCCTGATCGTTACTCTCAAAAATGCTTCTTTTTACTTCGATGATTCTAACATTATCCATAATTATTCTGCACGCTCCATAGCAAGTTTGTAGTCCTTGGTATCTGCAAATACATCGTTTGCATAAGGGTTCTTACCAAGTTTAACGGATCTCTTAATGATCTCTGCTATACATATTACATTAATAGCAATTGAAAGTATAGCTACAAATCCCTGCATTCTCGGATCGGCTGTTATTCCCATAGCAGCAATAGCTTCGTTGGCAGCTGATGTCTTGCCCTGTCCTGCATTGTAAAGGGCGATAGCCTTCTCATAAAGATCCATTGTTGTGATTCCATTCTCTGTTGCGCCGCCGTAAACTGAAGGAAGTGCAGCTGCAAACTTGGAGCTAAGCTGGAATCCCGGAACAACCTGAGCCCACATACACCAGATTGCAAGTGTGTTGGCACGGTTCTGAATCCAGGCACCCTTGTTCCAGAAAGCATTTGCAAATGTAGGAGCAAGAAGAAGTGCAACACCGCAGTACCAGGAATGTGTAGGAAGGTTAAGATATGTATACTCAAAGTTCCAAACATCATACGCAATGATGAACCAGATAGTCATATCAGGCCAAAGCATATCTGATTTGTTCTTGTCTTTGGAAGTGAAAAGGTGAACGCAGCCTGTCATACAGAAAATATTGATCATACCTGCAATAGCGTTAACAACGTTCCACCATCCGCCATAAATGAATACGCCTTCGTTAGAAGCCCACCAAGCACCTGAAAGGTTGCCTGTGATTGAGAAAGCTGCAAGAGCAGACTCCATGTCGGATACGTTAGCAATCATGATGTTAGCGGCAACGATGAACCAAGGGAACCAAGCGAACCATTTTTCCTTACCGATGCCCCATTTGTACTTGATCATCATGAAGCCTACGCAACCAATATCAGCAGCATAGAGCTTGAAGTAGTGGAACCATCCGTCCATAAATGCAACGGTAGGATTCTGCGCTCCGCCAAACAGGCCGATATGAGCCAATATGAAATAAACAGTTAAAATACATGGAATAACAACAAATACGATTATTCCGCCCATTTTGGTCCTACGACCAATCTCATTCATAAGAATAAGACCACAAAATACCATCACCCAGCCAAGTAACTGCATTGCTGCGTGATCGCCATAAAGTTGGAATAGCATAAAAACCTCCTTTGATATTGCTTTAATTTCATTAAGCAATATCGTTATATTTTTGACAACATCATAGCATATTGCACAAGTTATTTCAATATACGTTGCCAAAAATAATGCAATATGGGGCACTATTTATTTATAATTTAGTTTCCGTTTTTTATATTTAGTTTATACTTTTATTATTATTTCGCAATATTTCAGAGGTTAAAAAGTGACCTTTTTCTAGCTATCATCTCGTCTATCTGCTCCATGTAAAGTTTTACATCTTTAACATTATCGCAGCGCTCGATTCGGCCGTTTCCAAACACACGTTTTGTCACAGTACCTGCTCCAAGGGCAACAATGGACTGAACCTCCTCATTTATTAAAATATTATAAATTCCAGCTTTTCCCTGCTTTGCATACCCTGTGTTCTCAAAATTTCCACTGATGTTTTTTTGCCTGTAAAGGTAATATGGTTTTAGTCCCATGGAAACTGCCCCCATGGATGCTATATTCATCATCTCCTCTGTATTGTTAATCAAGGAAATATCTAGCCCTTTTTGCCTGAGCACCTCGTAAAGCCTTGAACCACGCTTAATTGCCAACGAGTGAACTGTAAGATCATCGGGCATAAGTTTGGCAATTTCATCCATGGTATATTGAACATCACCTGCATTTTCTCCGGGAAGTCCAAGGATTATATCCATATTTATGTTATCGAACCCTTCTTCCCTTGCCATATTATATGCTTCTATAAGCTGAGCTACAGTATGCCGTCTTCCTATAAGCTTAAGGGTCTCATCTCTCATTGTCTGGGGATTCACAGATATTCTGTCAACTCCCATCTTCTTCATGGCCTTTAATTTTTCTCTTGTAATGGAATCCGGCCGTCCCGATTCAACCGTAAACTCTTTTGCATGAGACAAATCCAGTTTTTCACTTAAATATCCAAGTAAATCCTCCATCTGTTCAGGCAAAAGTGTTGTGGGAGTTCCTCCTCCCATATAGACAGTGTCTATTGTTTTTCCGGCAAAATCTTCATCCACATAATCGATTTCCTTCTTCAGGCATTTGATATAATCATCCACCATATCCTTATATGCACCTATGGGATATGAGGTAAAAGAGCAATATAGGCATGTGGTCGGGCAAAAAGGTATCCCTATATAGAGGCTGTAACCGTTTTCATAGTCAATATTCTTCAGGATTTCTCTTTCTCTCTTGGCTATAAGGGTGCTTAAGGCAATCTTTTCGTTGCTGACAAAATATGTTTTTTTCATATAATCAGCTATCTCTTCTTCGCTTTTCCCCTTTTCCAGAAGATTCATGGCAATTCTGGTGGGCCTTATTCCGGTAAGACTTCCCCAGGGAAGTTCTTTTCCTGTTTTTTTGTTGAGAGCTGTGTAAATAATCTTTTTTACAGCATTTTTGGAAGTATCCACAGATTCTACATCGCCGTTTGTTGAGACACTATCATTTTGTGAAGCGCTCTTATTATCAGAAAATGATCTGACATATTTATGTACAGAATTATCACTGTCCTCTTTTTGTAATAAAGCGATACTCCCCTTCAAGGAATCTTCACTGATTTCCTCATCAAAAAAACAGATCAAAGTAATATCCTCGCCAAGCTCGGCATTTAATTCGCCCATTTCGGTATGATGTCCAATTCCTTCAAAAAATCCATCATCATATTCAGCTGAACCGGGAGCAATCACCTTAACATCCTCATTTCCGTAAAAAGCCTTAAAAAGAGAATGGATGTCGTATTGAAATCTGTCTTTGTTTAGAATAATCTTTTTCATTTCTACCTCTATAGTCAATATAAATAAATTGAGCCCACAATGAAATTATTGTGAGCCCCCTGATCATCAAATCTTACAAAACATATTATATTCTTTTTCATGGCCGATTGTGGTCATCTCACCATGTCCGGGATAAACTAAAGTTTCATCCGGAAGAACAAACAATTTGTCATTAATGGAACGGATCAATTCTCCGGTGGAACCTGTAGGAAAATCCGTTCTCCCCACACTTTCTTCAAAAAGTGTGTCTCCACTTATCAGAATGTTGCTTTCTTCAAAATAATAGCAGCAGCTCCCCGAGGTATGCCCCGGCGTAGCTATAAGTCTGCAGCTTAATCCCGCTGCTTCAATGACGGCCCCGTCAATGTAGGTAATATCAGGAACTATTTTGGTCCTGAAGCCGAAATCATTGGAAACATTAAGGTAAACATCATTGCAAAGAGCCTGTTCCTTTTCGTAGCAGCCAATCTTTGCGCCGGTAAGTTCCCGTAGTTTCTCTGCACCGCCGATATGATCAAAATGACCGTGGGTAAGAAGTATCAGATCCACCACATAGCCCTTTTCGGTCAATTTATCAAAGATCAGTCCGCCTCTATCGGCAGGATCAAAGAAAATCCCGTGTTTCTTACCGTTTTCATCAGCTGCATCCGCATCAAATAAAAAGAAACAGTTGGTACCCACCATTCCAAGTGTCATGGAAACAACCTGAATATTCTTTTCGCTCATCAACCGGTAGTCCTTTCAATATCAATAACACTATCAATCTGTCTGATCTTGTCCACAATCTCCCTCAGCTGATCTCTTGAACTAACCTGGAAGGAAGTCTCCATTGTAGCAAGCCCCTGTTTACTTGTTCTTGTATTCATGGAAATGATATCAATATTCTTCTCGGAAAGGGTTCTGGAAATATCCGCAAGAAGACCGCTTCTGTTGTTGGCAAAAATCTTTATGGTAGCAGCATATCTGCCTCCGCCCTCAGCGGAATCCGACTGCCACTTAGCCTCAATAAGTCTGGACCTGTCTTCTTCCTGCATCTTAATAACATTTACGCAGTCCCGTCTGTGAATTGAAACGCCTCTGCCCCTTGTTACAAAGCCGCATATTTCATCCCCGGGCACAGGATTACAGCATTTTGAAAATCTAACCGCTACATCATGAACGCCCTTAACAATAATCGCATTGTCAGAGCCGGAAACCTGCGGTGTTATATTTGAATCCGCTACAGCTGCAAGAACTTCCTCGTCAGTAATGTTGCGCTTATGCTCCTTGTCACCAAGTTCGAGCATCTTATTGACAATCTGCCCCTCTTTGAGTCCGCCGTGTCCAACTGCAGCAAGTACAGCATTCCAGTCGTGGAATCCATATTTCTTGATAACTATATTCTGAAATTCAGGCTTGGAAATAGCAAAAAGATCAATTCCCTTACTCTTACAGTAATCAATGAGAAGTTCTCTTCCTCGCGCTATATTCTCATCCTTTAGTTCATTCCTGAACCACTGGTTGATCTTATTTTTGGTAGAGGTAGCCTTGGCTATAGCAAGCCAGTCACGGCTGGGGCCCCTGGAATTCTGGCTGGTGATAACTTCAATTCTGTCGCCATTCTGAATTTTATAATCAATGGGAACAAGCTTACCGTTTACCTTAGCGCCAATCATTTTATTACCTACGGCGCTGTGAACGCTGTAAGCAAAATCAATAGGTGTGGCACCGGCAGGAAGGTTCTTGACTTCACCTGTTGGTGTAAAGCAGTAAACATCCTCCGAAAACAGATTAAGATCGCTCTTGAGAAGATTCATGAACTCCTGATTGTCAGACATGTCCTGTTGCCATTCAAGGATCTGTCTGAGCCATATCAGCTTTTCTTCCTCTCCGTTTTCAGCCTTTTTACCATCAGATGCCTCTTTATATTTCCAGTGAGCTGCAATACCATATTCAGCTGCTCTGTGCATGTCATAGGTTCTGATCTGGATTTCAAAAGGCTGACCGGTCTGACCGATCAGGGTTGTATGCAGGGACTGATACATATTTGGCTTTGGCATAGCAATGTAATCCTTGAATCTGCCGGGAATAGGCTTGTACATTTCATGGATAACACCAAGCGCCGCATAACAGTCCTTCACTGTAGCAACAATTATTCTGATAGCAAAAAGATCATATATCTGATCCAGAGTCTTGTTCTGATTGCGCATCTTCTTGTATATACTAAAGAAGTGTTTAACTCTGCCGTTTACTTCTCCTTCAATACCGGCAGCTTCTATGCTCTTTCGAACATGTTCGCATATGTCTTCAACATATTTTTCCCGCTCATTTTTCCTGATGGCAACCTTATCTACAAGATCATAGTAAATATCAGGCTTGAGGTACTTAAGAGACAGATCGTCCAATTCAACCTTGATTCTGCTGATACCAAGCCTTCCCGCAATGGGAGAATAAATATCCAGTGTTTCCTGGGCTATTCTCTGCTGTTTTTCAGGAGGCATATGAGCCAGCGTTCTCATATTATGGAGTCTGTCTGCAAGTTTAATAAGAATAACTCTGATATCCTTGGCCATTGCCAGGAACATTTTACGCAGGTTCTGAGCCTGCATGTCAATCTGCTCCTGGGTTTTGTTGGAATTATCCGTAGACAACTGCAGAGCCGTCAATTTGGTAACTCCGTCAACCAAAAGAGCCACATCAGCTCCAAATTTCTGCTCAATCTCTTCCTTGGTGCAGATAGTATCTTCTACCACATCATGAAGAAGACCTGCTGCAATGGTTTCTTTGTCCATTTCGAGATCTGCAAGGATAATAGCCACGCAAAGCGGATGAATGATATAAGGTTCACCCGATTTGCGCAGCTGATCTTTGTGAGCTTCCGCGGCTTCCTGATAGGCCTTCTCAATAAGTGTAATATCATCAGAAGGATGATATTTCTTCACTCTCTGAATCAGCCCGTCATATAATACGTCCGGCGACTGAAACTCCTGTATGGATTCAATTTTTCCATCATCAAAGTTTTGCGCCATTTATTATTTTCCTTCGTAACTGATTGCTGCATCAAGTCTGTAATTGCTGAGTTTCTCACGGCCCTTAAGCCCTTTGAGTTCCATAAGTACAAGAATTCCTGCAACTTCACCGCCAAGCTTCTCTACAAGCTTGATCATAGCCTCGATAGTTCCTCCTGTTGCCATAAGGTCATCCACAAGAAGAACTTTCTGTCCGGGCTTAATTGAATCCTTGTGAAGCTCAAGAACTGCCTTACCGTATTCAAGATCATACTCAACTTCAATGGTCTCGCAGGGGAGTTTACCCTTCTTACGAACAGGCACAAGAGCCTTGCCCCTGTTATAAGCTATAGGAGCGCTGAAAATAAAGCCTCTTGACTCCGCACCAAGAACAACATCAAAATCAAGGTCGGCAACCATCTCCTGCATCTTATCAATGGCAAGATGGAATCCGTCTGGATCCTGGAGAACGGAAGTAATATCTCTGAACATTATTCCTTTCTCAGGGAAATCCGGTATCGTTCTAACATAATCTTTAAGGTCTTTCATGATAATTTTTATCCTCTCTTTTTATATAAAAAGTGCTAATCCTAAAACTAAACAATTCTTCAACTTAGTATTATATCACAAGATAAATTACCCTTGTAAAAAATGTTTCGTAAATGTATAATAATTTTTGTGTCAAAATTACAAGCTGGAATAGCGCAGTCGGTAGCGCAACTGATTCGTAATCAGTAGGTCGAGGGTTCAAGTCCCTTTTCCAGCTTTTCATAATTCTTTACACAAAAATAAAATCAGGATTTCTCCTGATTTTATTTTTTTCTTTAATTTCTCTTATTTATCTGTCTTCCTGGTCGAGCTTTTTCTTGCGGCAGGCTTTTTGTCAGCGGGCTTTTTAGCAGTCTTTGCTGAAGTTGTTTTTTTCGCAGCTGTTTTCTTGGGGGCACTCTTTTTGTTTTTTTCTTCCCCTACATCGGAAACAATACTGAAAATTCTTTCTTCCTCTATCTTTGCATATTTTGCTTCAATAGCCTTCTCCTGCTCGGCAAGTTCTCTTTCGTATTTAAGCTTGAGGTCATGAAGGAGCTTTTCCTCCTCCTTGCTCTGTCTTTCTCTGAGAGCCTCAAGTTTTTCTCTGCGCTCCTGCTCTTTCTTTATCTCTTCCTCTTCCTTTATGGCACGGATTTTCTTTTCCTGCTCGGTATAGGGAGTGAAATTGAAAATAGCCAGTGAAACAGGTGCAATATCAATGGTAATGCTGTAATTTCTTCCGTCCACTTCTCTGCGCTTAGCTTCAAGCCTGCCTTCGTTTACCAGGCCTGTTCCGCCGTAAACGGTGCTGTCGCTGTTAAATATCTCTGTATATCTTCCGTCTGCAAGAACACCGATATCGTACTTGCGCTCTACGCCAGCCATATTTGCCACAACAAGCAAGGTTTCCTGATTATCTTCGCTCTTTCTCACAAAAGACAACATGCACTGATCGGATGCCAGGTTGTTGATCCATTCAAAGCCGCTGTCGGAGCTGTCAAGCTTGTGAAGGGCATCGTGGCCATAGTACAGATTGTTAAGATCTTTTAACAAATTCTCAACAAATGTAGCCTGGTCAACAGTGAGTGCATCCGGTTCCATGTAAAGATGCTTTCTTCCGGGATGCGTGAGCATAAAGCTGAGTGCAAGGCGAAGGTTAGCCATTTTCTGGGAAGAATCTCCGGGCATAAGATAATACAAGCCCTCCAGTCCCTTCTCCACATCCTCATGAGTAAAGGCAAGAATAAATCTTTCGGTGTAGCTGTAGATCAAGCTGTCTGTGATCTCATCATGTTGTCCGGCTCTGAAAAGAGGATCATTTTGCATATAGGACAGAAAATTCCTTGTCCATCCGTTGTTCCACTTAAAATCAAATCCAAGGCCACCGTCATCAACAGAATCCGTAAGCTGTGGCCAGCAGGCAGTTTCCTTGGTTACCATCATGATACCCGGATTATCCTTATGAATGGTCTGATTAAGATGTTTAAGGAATTCCAGAGCTTCAAGGTTCTCATTGCCTCCATAGATGTTGGGCATCCATTCTCCGGGCTTTCTGTCATAATCAAGATAAAGAATCCTGGATATATCAGAGGTTCTAAGGCCATCCACATGGAAAGTCTCGATCCAGTAGAGAGCATTGGAAATAAGGAAGTTGGTAACCTCTTTTCTTCCATAATCAAAGATCAGATCCCCGGACTTAGGATGTACTCCCATTCTCGGATCTTCATATTCATAAAGTGTTCTTCCGTCAAAGTCGCTAAGGCCGCAGGAAGATCTTGGGAAGAATGTAGGTACCCAGTCAAGCAGGACTCTTATTCCCGCATTGTGCATGGTGTTAACGAACTCCATGAACTCCTCGCAGCTTCCGCAGCTGTCATCAAGAGCAAAAAAGTCAAGGATATGATACAGATGCCCCGGAAGATGTTTCATAACAGGCATAAGTTCAACGGTGTTAAAGCCATGATTCTGAACGTATTCAAGAATATCAGCAGTAATTTCTTTCATGGAGCTCTTTTCTCCATGCCTTCCGGAAAATGCCTCTATGGAAATCTCACAAATAGAAAGTGCATCTTCATCAAAATTGAACTTTCTTCTGCCGGCAAGCCACTTATTATCTGTCCAGGAAATCTGAGCCGGTTTCTTTATAACAGAAATAATGCCATTCTCGCCCTTAGACTCAATTGCATATGGATCAGGTCTCTTATAAACAAGGCCGCTTCTGGTCTTTAGCTCAAACTGATATCCGTCCTTTTCCTTAGCTCCCGGCACAAATATCTCAAAAACTCCTATTGGGTCAAGTCTATGCATCTGGCAAAGTCTTCCGTCCCAATTATTAAAGTCACCAACAACGCTGACTCTTGCCGCAGCAGGTGCCCATACTGCAAATTCAACGCCCTCAACTCCATTTCTGGTCATTGGATGAGCGCCAAGCTTTTCATAAATGTGATAATGAATACCACTTCCGAATTTAATGAAATCTTCTCTGTCCATAAGGGCTTCAAAAGCATAAGGATCATATACTTCAGAAGTATTTCCCACAGAATCGGTAATCACAAATCTATATTTGAGCTTATCGACATAAGGTACTATAGTAGCGTAAAATCCGGCTTCATCAGCCAGTTCCATTTCAAATTCTTTCTTAGTGTTCTCAATGTAGACCTTCACTGACTCAGCGTCGGGATAAAAAGCCTGTATCAGATAGCTGTTTCCTACTTTATGAGCGCCAAGGATACGATGAGGATTATCGCCGTCTGAATAAATAATCTCCTCAATTTCAGGCCAGTTCATCATTTTATAAAGCTTATTATTCACGAATATTTCCCTCCAAGAGATTATGGATTTGCATTCCGCCCCAAAGCCTAAAGGCGGTTCGCAGTATTATTTCAATACAATTATAGTAATTGTATCACAAATAGCTCTTATTCGTATAAAATTATGGTTTTTATTTATCAAAAGAATGAATAAACAGACCACTCAATAGTTTAGGCTCAAACCAGGTGGATTTCGGAGGCATAAGTCTGTTTTCATCCGCAACCGCAAATAATTCGCCAATTGAAGTGGGATGCATGGAAAAAGCCAGGCACATATCTTCACCGCATCTTCTTTCCAATTCTTTCAATCCTCTGATGCCGCCTACAAAGTCTATTCTCTTGTCAGTCCTGGGGTCGCCTATTCCCAGGATCGGTGAAAGGACTTCATTCTGGAGCACGGATACATCAAGCCCTTCCACCGCATCAGACTTCATAATCTGTGGTTTAGCATTAAGCCTATACCATTTCTTATCAAGAAAAAGTCCAAACTCACCTTTACAGGAAGGGCTAACCGCCGTATCCTCTTCGCTTACCTGGAATTTCTCTGATATTTTACTCATGAACTCCTCTGAAGTAAGACCATTAAGGTCTTTTACTACCCTGTTGTAATCCATGATCATAAGTTCATCATCAGGAAACAGCACCGATAAAAAATAATCCGATTCAAGCTTTCCTTTTATTTTACCCTGGTTTTCTTCCCTCTTTTTTAATCCGACTTTTACAGCCGAGGCACATCTGTGATGTCCGTCCGCAATGTAGACAGAATTAATAGTCATGAAAATCCTGCAGATTGTCTCCGTTTCCTCCAGGTCAGAGATTACAAAAACTCTGTTCCTGACACCATCTGAAGAAACAAAATCATAAACCGGTTCATCGACCTCTTTAACCTTAGCCACAAGATCGCTTAGTAATTTGTTTTTCCTATAGCACAAAAAGATCGGTCCGGTCTGAGCATTGCAGTTATAAACATGCTTTATCCTGTCCTCTTCCTTATCCGCTCTGGTGTTCTCATGTTTTTTAATAATGTTGTTCATATAATCATCAATGGAAGCGCAGGCCACAATTCCCGTCTGAGTGCGACCGTTCATGGTCTGCTCATAGATGTAGTAGCAAGGCTTTTCGTCCTTCACGAAATCACCTTTTTCAATTCTCTCCCAAAGCATGTCATGTGCTTTTTTGTAGACTTCGGGAGCATACATATCATAATCCGAAGGAAACTGTGTTTCCGGTCTGTCTATAGAAAGGAATGAATCCGGATTCTTACTGACCACCTCCATTGCTTCACTTCTGTTATAAACGTCGTAAGGTAATGCAGCTATTACAGATGCTTTATCGACTGCCGGTCTGATTGCTTTAAAAGGTTTAATGTCTGCCATAATTTCCTCCCTGTTATTTTTTATTAATAAAAAGAAAAGCCGCATGCTTATTCCATTATATGGCAAATTCTGCATGCGGCTATATTTTTCTTTAATTTAAGCCTCTTTTTTTACTACTCTTACCCTGATTACGTCATCAAACTTATTTAATTTCTCAACAAGTTCATCCGTTACATCAGCCTCAATATCAATAAGTGTATAAGCGTAATCGCCCTTTGCCTTATTGGTCATATCAGAGATATTAACACCGGAATCTCCAAGAACCGTAGTGAACTGGCTGATCATACCGGCTACATTCTTATGATAGATCGCAATTCTGGGCTTGGTGCAAACTCCCATATCACAATTAGGGAAGTTAACGGAATTGTTGATATTTCCGTTTTCAAGGAAATCCTTAAGTTCAAGGACAGCCTTTACAGCACAGTTGTCCTCTGATTCCTCTGTAGAAGCTCCAAGATGAGGAATAACAATACATCCGTCATGGCCCGCAACAGTAGGATTCGGGAAATCCGTAACATATTTTCTGATTTTGCCGGAGTTGATGCCTGCAAGAACATCTGCTTCATTGCAAAGAATGTCCCTCGCAAGATTAAGGATGATAACGCCCTTTTTCATCTTAGCAATAGCTTCAGCATTTATCATTCCCTTGGTAGAATCAAGTGCAGGAACATGAACAGTAATAATATCGCACTTTGAATAGATATCATCAACATTTGTAACATGCTTAACGTCGGAAGAAAGTCTCCAGGCAGCATCGATGGAAAGATAAGGATCATAACCGTAAACTTCCATTCCAAGCTGTCTGGCAGCATTGGCAACTCTTACACCAATTGCTCCAAGTCCGATGATTCCAAGCTTTTTGCCGAAAATCTCAGTTCCAGCAAACTTTTTCTTGGACTTTTCAGTAAGCTTGGCAATCTCAGGATCACCTGCATTTGCCTTAACCCACTCAGTACCTCCGATAATATCTCTGGAAGCGATAAGCATAGCAGCAAGAACCATTTCCTTAACTCCGTTGGCATTAGCTCCCGGAGTATTAAATACAACGATTCCTTTCTCCGCGCATCTGTCCAGAGGGATGTTATTAACTCCGGCTCCGGCCCTTGCAATGGCAAGGAGGTTTTCAGAAAACTCCATCTCAAGCATGTTGGCGCTTCTTACCAGAATGCCCTCTGCCTCATCCACATTATCGACAGCCTGATATTCATCGGAAAAATTATTAAGACCAATCTTAGCGATCGGATTCATGCATTTATATTTGTACATTTGTTTATACCTCTCTGAATACTTTTTTAGTTTTCTTTCTCGAATTTATCCATAAATTCAACCAGCTTCTGAACGCCTTCAATCGGCATAGCATTGTAGATACTTGCTCTCATACCGCCAACTGTTCTGTGCCCCTTAAGGCTGACAAAACCGGCCTTTGTAGCTTCGGCAATAAACTTGGCATTAAGTTCTTCACTGTCTGTAATAAAAGGAACATTCATCAGTGAACGGTCTTCCTTGCGAACTGTGCCTTTAAACATCTTGCTCTGATCAAGATAATCGTAAAGGACCTTTGCCTTTGCTTCATTTCTCTTCTTCATTTCCTCAAGACCACCCTGAGCCTTAAGCCATTTGAAAACAAGTCCGCACATGTAAATGCTCCAGCAGTTAGGAGTATTGTACAAAGAACCATTGTCAGCCTGTGTCTTCCACTTAAGCATTGTAGGTGTATAGGAAGGAACATCATCTGTAATGAGGTCCTCTCTGATAATGCTGATAACAAGACCGGCAGGTCCCACATTCTTCTGAACACCACCGTAAATTACACCGTACTTGGTAACATCAACAGGCTCTGAAAGGAAACAGGAAGAAACATCAGAAACAAGAATGTGTCCCTTTGTATTCGGAAGAGTCTTGAACTTTGTTCCATAAATTGTGTTGTTCTCACAGATATATACGTAATCGGCATCCTCAGGGATATCAAGGTCGGAACAATCCGGAATATAAGAGAATGTCTTGTCCGCACTAGATGCAACCTCAATTGCCTCACCATACTTCTGCGCTTCCTGATATGCCTTCTTAGCCCACTGACCTGTAATGATATATGCTGCCTTTTTATTCTTCATAAGATTGAGAGGAACTGCAGCAAACTGCTGGCTTGCTCCGCCCTGTAAAAAAAGAACCTTGTAATTGTCAGGAATATTCATAAGATCTCTGATATCCTGCTCAGCTGTCTGAATAACGCTGTCAAATGTTTTGGATCTATGGCTCATCTCATTGATGGACATTCCGCAGCCATTGTAATCCAGCATTTCTGCTGCAGCCTGTTTAAGAACTTCTTCCGGTAACACTGCCGGTCCAGCTGAAAAATTGTAAACTCTTGACACTTCTTTACTCCTCCTGATCATTTCAAAATTCTTTTTATTTGTTTTCATTATCGTTTTTAAGTCAAAATACTCTGTCCCTTTAAATCGGCAAATAAGACTTATAAATTTATTCTAATCAGAAATATTTTTTTGTCAATATTGTTATTCAATAATTAATGTTATTGTATTTTTTATTGGATTATTTATAGATTATTTGCATAAGAAAAAGGATACGAATAGTTTCCAAAAACCACTCATATCCTTATATTCTAGTAGTATAAAATTCCGGGAGTTCCTATCTCCACAACTTCCCATAACACCGAAACCTTATCTTCGGGGCAATTAATACAGCCATGAGAACCATCGGTTTTATATATTTCTTTACCAAATTCATCTCGCCAGTTTGCGTCATGAATTCCAACACCTTTATTGACTCCAAGCCAATAATTTACATAAGAAACATAGTTTACGCCTCTTAAATATGTATGATACCGTTTATTATACACATCAAATATTCCCGCCGGTGTCCCCCTGCTTCTGCTTATATTTCCGGTTACAACCGGCATCTCCATGGATAATTTTGAATCGACATAGTACTTCAATTCCTGCTTTTCCATGTTTACTTCAATAAAGGTATTTCCCAAAAGCTGCGAAGCATTGTAAGTCTTTACTCCCGGCAAAAGCGCAAGAATGTTTTCATCTTTTTCGGATTCAATTTCTGTAAGAAACAGGTCTTTCAGCTTATCAAATTCTTTGTCAGGATCGATTAATTCCCCTTTTCCGCTTCTCTTTTCATTTATAAAAATCACGTCGCTAAGACCGTTTAAATATCTGTTTAAAAACCATTCGGTATCATATGTATCCGAAAGATACACTGCATAATCATAGACTTTGGAAAGGGAAATGACAGGATTATCATTGTCATCAACAGCGAATCCATTATCGAATCCCTTCAGAAGTTCATCAATTTCATCTTTTTCAACGAGCTTTCCTGAAGCCACATAAAGATCTTTTCCCGGATTTACCTTTTCCTTATTTTTGTTTTTTGAACCGGTATCCTTGCCAGCATCCTGTAAAAGTTCGTCAAATTCCTCTTTTCGAAGGATAAAACCGCTCAAAGTTTCTTTATCTATGGTAATTATCTGGCCTTCAAAATTAAGAACATAATTCCTATTCTGAATATCCTCAATCTTATCAAAAAACTCTCTGGTATGAATCTGTTCACTGCTTGCAGCATCATAATAAAGGTCTCCTCTGCCTCCGAGCATTATCTCATTTTCCCTATTCATAATACTTTCGGCAACAGCATCACAGATATTGTCCAGCAAAGGAAAATCAGATGCATTATCTTTAAGGATATAGCCATCATCAGATTTTTCTATAGTAACTGCTATATCATCAGGTTCAGGAAAAGCCTCCCAGTTTTCCAGCACAGACCTTAGCTTATCTTTGTCAAAAGAAATCTCACATTCTGCTGTAAGTGCCTTGCTTCTGAAAAAATCCTTCCACCAATTGGCTCCGCCTCTTTCCTGCTGGTATTTCTTCAAATCTCCGGTATAATCAGACGTTAAGTCAATATCCTCAGCCCTTATATAAAGTTCTGCGCCTTCACGGTCAACAACTCTTATACCTTCACAAGGATTTCGGGATACCAATTCACTGTTCAGTTCTCTGATGGTTTTCCCCGTAGAATAAACTCCGTTGATCCACAAAAAGGCCGGGAATGTATTTCTGTAGTAATACATAAGAGAAAACACACCTATCCCCAACAAAAGGACTAGGGCTGCAATCGCCACAAGAAAATCTCTTATTATTCTTTTCATATTCTCCCCACAGATAAGCATAATGCTACTACAAACATACATCTCAGCATGTCCGTAGTAGCATTCATTATCTTATTTATTCTTTTTAGCCAGGTCTTTTTCATCAAAGGCTTCGCTGATGGATGCTCCGGGAGAAACCATAGGAAATACCTTATCATCTTCCTCTATAACGCAGTCCAAAAGAACCGGAACCTTTGATTTAATAGCTTTTTTAAGGGCAGGAACAACTTCCGACTTCTTTGTAATTCTTATAGCCACGCAGCCTAAGCCCTCAGCCACCTTGCAATAATCAACCTTGTCTTCAAATACCGTCTGCGAATAATGCTTCTGGTAAAAGAGAGTCTGCCATTGCCTTACCATGCCAAGAACACTGTTATTGATCACAATCTCTATAATAGGCAGGTTATATCTGGAAGCAGTAGCCAGTTCATTCATGTTCATTCTAAAGCATCCGTCTCCGGCAATATTTACGCAAAGCTTGTCCGGATTACCCACCTTAGCGCCAATGCAGGCTCCCAGGCCATAGCCCATTGTACCAAGTCCGCCGGACGTAAGGAAAGTCCTGGGCTTTCTGAACTTGTAGTACTGAGCCGTCCACATCTGATGCTGTCCCACATCTGTAGAAATAATCGCATCGCCCTCAGTAAGATTATAAAGCTGCTCAATAATATAGGGGCAGGTGAGTTTGCCGCCGTCATACCCAAGTGGGAACTTTTCTTTATAATCTGCAATTCTGTCTATCCATTCGCTGTGATCCTGCTGTTCAAGTTTAGGATTGATAGCTTCGAGAACCTGCTTCAGATCTCCCACTATTGCAAAATCCGCTCTGATATTTTTATTAATCTCAGCAGCATCAACATCAATCTGGAGAATCTTGGCCTTAGAAGCGAAGGTTTTGGCATTTCCGGTTACTCTGTCAGAGAATCTTGCACCCAAAGTTATAAGAAGATCGCACTCACTAACGCCAAAATTGGAGGCCTTTGTACCGTGCATTCCGATCATACCGGTATAAAGCTCATCTGCACCGTCAAATGCACCCTTTCCCATGAGTGTATCGCACACGGGAGCATTAATCTTATAAGCAAATTCCTTTAGAGCATCGGAAGCACCCGAAATAACAGCACCGCCGCCCACATAGATAAAAGGTCTTTTCGAAGCCTTTATCATTTTTATCGCTTTGGTTATGTCATCAGATTTGAATTTCTTTACAGGCTCATCATATACTATGGTCTGCGCCCTGAAATCACAGGTATTTGCAGTGACATCCTTGGTTATATCCACAATAACAGGTCCGGGCCTCCCGGATCTGGCAATCTTAAAAGCCTTTCTGATAGTATCCGCAAGTTCTTTAACATCCTTAACAATATAACCATGCTTGGTAATAGGCATGGTTATGCCCGCAATATCCACCTCCTGGAAAGTATCTTTTCCCAAAAGAGGCAATGTAACATTACAGGTAATTGCCACCATGGGAACCGAATCCATATATGCGGTTGCTATTCCTGTAACAAGATTTGTAGAGCCGGGGCCGCTTGTAGCAAAGCAGACACCCACTTTTCCGGTGGATCTTGCGTATCCGTCCGCAGCATGCGCCGCGCCCTGCTCATGGCTTGTAAGAATGTGTAAAAAATCGTCTCCCTGCTTGTATAACTCATCGTAAATATTAAGAATTGTACCGCCGGGATAACCAAAAATAGTATCAACGCCCTGTTCCTTAAGGCATTCCAAAACAATCTGTGCACCGGTAAGCTGCATTTTTCATACTCCTCTAAAATTATTTATTTCATGAACGTGGGATTTCCAAAATAGCCCCTCTGTTACCACTGGTTACCAGTTCTCTGTATCTGGCAAGATAACCTGTGGTTACCTTTGGTTCTCTGGGCTGCCACTTTTCTCTTCTCTTGGCAAGTTCTTCATCGGAAACCTTAACATTAAGTGCATTATTAGGAATATCGATGCTGATAATGTCTCCCTCTTCAATAAGGGCAATAGGGCCGCCAACAGCAGCTTCAGGAGATACATGACCGATAGAAGCACCCCTGCTGGCACCGGAAAATCTTCCGTCTGTAATCAGGGCCACGGTAGAGCCAAGTCCCATTCCGGCAATAGCAGAAGTAGGATTGAGCATCTCTCTCATACCCGGTCCGCCTTTAGGTCCTTCATATCTGATTACAACCACATCGCCGGCAACAATCTTGCCTCCGAGAATAGCGCTGATTGCATCCTCTTCACAATCAAACACTCTTGCAGGACCTTCATGGGTCATCATTTCAGGTGCCACCGCAGATTTCTTTACTATTCCTGTATCAGGAGCAATATTACCCTTAAGTACAGCAATACCGCCGGACTGCATATAAGGATTTTCAATAGGTCTGATAACCTCTGGATTGAGATTTCTCACACCCTCTAGATTTTCTTTTATTGTCTTACCGGTAGCAGTAATAAGATCAGTGTTTATAAGGTTCTTTTTAACCAGTTCGGACATTACGGCAAGAACACCGCCAGCTTCATTGAGATCCTCCATATAAGTAGGACCTGCAGGTGCCAGATGGCAAAGATTAGGAGTCTTTGCAGATACTTCATTGGCAATCTCCATATCAAGCTCAACGCCGGCTTCATGAGCAATAGCAGGAAGATGAAGCATGGTATTTGTAGAGCAGCCAAGAGCCATATCCATGGCCATGGCATTCATAAATGCTTCTTTGGTCATAATATCTTTGGGTCTTATATTCTTTTCAACAAGATTCATAATGGCATATCCGGCATGCTTGGCCAGTCTTATGCGGGCAGAATATACTGCGGGAATTGTTCCGTTTCCGGGAAGTCCCATACCGATTGCCTCTGTAAGACAGTTCATGGAATTTGCAGTATACATTCCGGAACAGGAACCGCAGGTAGGACAAGCCTTCTCTTCGTATTCACAGAGCTTTTCATTGGTCATTTTACCGGCAGATACGCTTCCCACAGCTTCAAACATTGACGAGAGAGATGTCTTGTGTCCGTCAACTCTACCGGCCATCATAGGACCGCCTGAAACAAACACTGTAGGGATATTAACTCTGGCAGCAGCCATAAGAAGTCCGGGAACATTCTTGTCGCAGTTAGGTATGCAAACCATACCGTCAAATGCATGTGCCTTTGCAAGGCACTCTGTGCTATCAGCAATAAGGTCTCTTGTAACCAAAGAGTATTTCATGCCGATATGTCCCATAGCTATGCCGTCACATACCGCAATTGCAGGAACAACAACAGGCATTCCGCCCGCTTCGGCCACCGCAAGCTTGACTGCATCGGTAATCTTATCAATATTCATATGCCCGGGAACTATCTCATTATAAGAGCTCACAATACCAATAAGAGGTTTTCTGCGCTCTTCTTCTGTAAAACCAAGTGCATTAAACAAACTTCTGTGTGGTGCCTGCTGCAGGCCTTCCATAACTCTGTCGCTAGTCTTTGCCATTATCTTATCTCCTTTTCCTTGTATATAAGATGAAGTTATCATTTTGGTATTCAATATGCATTGAATCCAGATAATCCCAATCTATTGAATTATAGTTCTGATAAAACTTCCAGACATCCTGACCGCTATAGCCCGGAATAGTCATTTTTCTGTCAAGTATAACGCAATCCGAATCAGTCACATCTATCTTGTTGCATTTAATTCCCCATTCGAATTGCAAAAGATAGTCCTGATCGCAGTCAAGAACAGTCGGGTTACTTCTGTTTGCGATATTAGCAATATACATGGTATCAAATAAAATATTTTCTCTGCTTCCCAGTTGAGCATTAAAATCTTCGCTATGAATTCTGAAAAAGAATAATATGAATACAAGAAAAACAGGAAAATAAACAAAAATACCATCATACCAGTGAGCAATAACTCTTACGCTCTCATTTTCTCTGTGATCGGTCCCCGGTCCTATCCTGCCGGTGTCCTTCCACATATTATAAGCTCTGATCAAAATATTTATCAGCTTTTCCAAACAACTGCATATGCACAGTGTTTCCAAAAAAGAACCGTAGCCAAATCCCTTGAGATTAGGCAAATTACGGGTTGAAAACAAAATAATTACTATGTAAAGAATATTTATTACCACGATCAGATTAAGAGATGTTCTGCTGTATTCAAAATGTCTGATGCATTCAGTGATCATGATAATAATTCCGATCACCAGAAAGAGAGCTATCAGAACCCACATCCCGGGTAACATATAGTTAAAAAGATCTTTTATCCAAAGCAAAAACTCAGTCTTAAAGAGATCTGTTTCCACGCTTCTTCCGGTTCTATGCTCCGCCATGTAGGAAATTCCCATACCAAGAGCCTTCACAGGATTACGTATAAGGACCGTCCCGTTGGATACACCATAGTACTGAGAATTAACATCCTCAACAAGCTCATTTGATCCTATGGAAAGCCATAATAATGTATATAAAAAGGTAGTAGAAAAAATAATTATGGCAACTGCGCCAAAAACCTTATTAAGCTTTCTGAAATAAACATTTTCTCCGTCGGAGGAATATACAGCTCTGCTTCTGAACCCGTTTATGAATAAAAACATAATAGCCGAAAGGCAAAGGGGAACCACCCAGTTAATACTTCCGGGAATAGTATACATCCCGTAAACACTGCATATCACGAAAGCTGCATATCTATATTTCAGGTCTTCTCCCGATCTGCATATATCACAAGCCACATAAAACGATAAAAGGAAACAGAATGTTGCAAGAGTATATCCTCTTCCCTGAACACTGTAATCATTTACCACCTGCATAGAAGCGTAAAGAACCATTGCCACTAATGGCAGCGCATGTGAATAATATCTCTTGCATATTCTATAGACCAGAATAAGATTAGATACAGCGCATATGTAGGATATGCCTCTTAAGGCAACATAAGAGTTCCCCAGATAGTACAATAACGATGACAGCACCGAATATCCCACATGATTATCTTCCGATGGCCAGTTAAGTGCTGAATAAAAAGGCCCGTTGGAGATAAAAGTCACATAGCTGTACAGTTCACTTGTCCTAGGAGTAATTGCAAACATTCTCCAAAGATAATATGCCGCCATACCTATGATAAACAAAGTCGTCGTCATAGTCTCAGGTTCATGGGGCAGAAAATCATATATTCTCTTTTCAGCTTTAGCAACAAACGATTCGTTCAGCAAGCAAATCACCCATCTTACTACATGATACCAATGAAAAATCCGGATTTTCGCCGTTTGGTAAAAGGTCTGTAGTACGATAGCCCTCCTCCAAAACTTTTCTTACGGCATTTTCAATGGAATCAGCTTCTTTATCAAGATTAAAGGTATATCTTAGCATCATAGCCGCAGATAAAACTGTCGCAATAGGATTTGCGATATCTTTCCCGGCAATATCCGGAGCACTTCCATGACTGGGTTCATACAAGCCAAAGCTTGTATCATTTAGAGAAGCGCTGGGAAGCATTCCAATGGACCCTGTTATCATGCTGGCTTCATCGGAAAGGATATCTCCGAACATATTCTCAGTCAGAACCACATCAAACTGTGAAGGATCCTTAACAAGCTGCATGGCACAGTTATCAACCAGCATATGCTCCAGGGAAACATCAGGATAATCCTTCTTTACTTCCTCCACAACCTTTCTCCATAACCTGGAGGAATCAAGAACATTTGCTTTATCGACGCTGATGACACTGCTTCTGCGCTTTCTTGCCACATCAAAGGCTTTCACGGCAATACGTCTTATTTCACTCTCTTTGTATACAAGAGTATCGGTTGCCACAAGCTCTCCATCCACTTCTGTTGTATTTCTTTCTCCAAAATACAATCCACCGGTAAGCTCGCGCATTATAAGCATATCAAAGCCCTTCGCTGAAGTTTCCTCTTTGAGGGGGCATGCATCCTTAAGCTGAGGATAAAGATATGCCGGTCTTAAATTAGCAAATAAATTAAGGGATTTTCTAAGTTTAAGAAGTCCAGCCTCCGGACGAAGGGACGGCTGTAGTTTATACCAGGGCGAAGTAGAAGTATTTCCTCCAATGGATCCCATAAGAACAGCATCTGCTGATTTGGCATCATTTATCGCCTCGTCTGTAAGGGGAACGCCATGAACATCAATAGAGCAGCCTCCCATAAGTATGTCCTTGTATTCAATTTCATGACCGAATACATCACACACCTTATCAAGTACTTTCTTTGCCTCTCTGACAATCTCCGGTCCTATACCATCACCGGGAATACAGGTAACACGCATTTTCATACTTCACTCCTCCTGATATGTTTTTGGAAAAAAGCCCGATTGGGCACACCAACCAGGCTTTAGAACTCATAGAAAAGAATTATTTCTTCTTTGAATCTGTAGATTCTGTTGTAGAACTTACAACCGCATCCTCAGGCTTTTCAACCTCAACGATTGCTTCCTTATACATAGGGATACGGCAGTTTTTGTTGTTACCAAACTCAACGATAACCATATCGTCATTGATGTCAAGGATCACACCGACAAAACCGCCGGTTGTGCGCACGCTGTCACCGACAGCCAATGAAGCCAGTGTCTGCGCTTTCTGTTTCTGCTCTTTTCTCTGTGGACGAATCATAACGAAATATAAAAATCCAAAAAGGACAACATAAATCGCAATAATCATCAATGTGTTAGCTGATGAAGCAGCTGTCTCAACTCCGGCACTTAATAAAATACCCATAACTTCCTCCAAAACTTTTTTATTATCTGTATATGCGCCCGACATTAAATTTAGTCAAAACAATATATACATTTATAAATAATACTAAATGTAATTAATTATTTCAAGAGACCAAATTTAACCTTTTCGCCAATTGCGGGCAATATTATAAGAGTCACGAATTTCTGCGGAATCAAATTCCATCATTCCCTCCAGCTTACTCTTCTTATAGCTTTGGAAGGTACCGCTTTCGATTGAAGCTCTTATTTCTTCCATCATGTGATTGTAGAAATAAAGGTTATGAAGCACACATAGTCTCATTCCCAACATTTCTCCGGATTTAAGAAGATGCCTTATGTAGGCCTTGGAATACCTCCTGCATGCCGGACAATCGCAGCCTTCTTCAATCGGTGTATCATCCAGTTCATATCTGGCATTTAAAAGATTTATATGCCCCCTGTTGGTGTACAAATGTCCGTGTCGTCCATTTCTGCTGGGGTATACACAGTCAAAGAAGTCCACCCCCCTTTCCACGGCCTCAAGAATATTGGCAGGAGTACCTACTCCCATTAGATAAGTAGGCTTATTCTCAGGAAGGTATGGAACTACAGTCTCAAGCACATGGTACATTTCCTCATGAGTTTCGCCCACTGCAAGACCGCCTACTGCATATCCGTCAAGTTCCATATCACTGATAGTCTTGGCATGTTCGATTCTGAGATCGTCAAAAATAGCTCCCTGATTGATTCCAAACAAAAGCTGGTGAGGGTTGACCGTGTATTCCAGATTATTAAGCCTGTTCATCTCAGCCTGGCAGCGCTTTAGCCATCTGGTGGTCCTGTCCACGGACATCTTTACATATTCATGCTCAGCCTTGGCTGAAGGGCATTCATCAAAGGCCATGGCAATGGTAGAGCCCAGATGCGACTGAATGCGCATGCTCTCTTCAGGACCCATAAACAATTTATGCCCGTCAATATGTGAGTGGAAATATACACCTTCTTCTTTTATTCGCCTTGTTTTTGCAAGAGAAAAGACCTGGAATCCTCCGGAATCCGTCAAAATAGGCTTATTACACGACATAAACTTATGCAGTCCGCCCATTCTGTAGACTACGTCATCCCCGGGTCTTAAATGCAAATGATATGTATTGGAAAGAACCACCTGAGTACCAATTCCCTCCAGATCTTCCGTTGATACCCCGCCCTTAATAGCAGCAACAGTTGCCACATTCATAAATACCGGGGTCTGAATTACACCATGAACTGTTGAAAATTCCGCTCTTTTAGCATTTCCGTCCTTTTTAATAATTTTATACATAAAACTTCCTTTATTCCTTATTTACAAATTCACTCCAGAATTCTTCCAGGCATATATTATTTTCTTTCATAACCTTCGCAGCGTCAACACCAACATATCTGAAGTGCCAGGGTTCATATTCTATCCCTGTAATATCTTCTTTTCCTGCAGGATACCTCAAAATGAACCCGAATTTATAGCTGTTCTCATTAAGCCACTTGCCCGCATCCGTATCAGCAAAGCCTTCTTCCAGACTTGTATAGTTATAAGTAATAAAATCAAAGGCAAGACCGATCTGATGCTCGGAAGATCCCGGTACAGTTATGATCTGGGAAGCCGTATCATAAGCTTCCTCATAGGACATACCGGTATTCATATACATATTAACTTTATTGGAAAAAAGCATCGTCTGTCTGTCCAAATCCCTGTAGGGTGAGCATACAGTCATGGATACTCCTTCATTCTTTGCTGCTGATATCATATTCCAAAGAGGCTCTACGACTCTCTCATCGCATCTCATGCTGCCGCTGAATACCCCCAGAGGAAACTCATAGTCATCCGGAATGAGATGTTGTTTATTAACCAGCATAATCTTCCAGTCCTCACTGTCAAAATGAGGTTCTGCAGATACGATCTCATCAACTGTATTCATGATAATATCATCAATAATAGACTGTTTGCCCGGTTCCAATTGCATAGGTCCGCTAATCTGCGCAACCTGAACTTCATTATCATCATATTCAACAGTATCATCATATTCAACAGTATCACCAATATCATCAGTGTTCTCTTCAACAGGCTCTGAATACTCCGAATCGGAAACGAAAACTTCAGACTCCTCGGGATAAGCAAAACTGCTGCTGACCACAGCAAAAAAAAGAATAAATACAAGACAAGTAAACCTTTTCATATTACTACGCAAATAAAAAAGCAAATCGTACATAAAAATAGCCACAAAGGCATAGGCAACCCCCAAAAAAGCCAGTGCTTTGTGCTCACGATTGAATTTCTCAACTCCTAAAATTAAATTATTGGTCTTAATACCTTTCTCTCCGCATGATCCGGCATACATATCGGAAATCCCCTCTATTTCAGATATTCTGCGTGAATATTTTATCCCCACTTGTAATTATATAACCTTTTAACATAATTTTCATTTTATTTATAAAAAAATTACATTATTCTCAATTGTAGGTTATATGTTATTATATTTTGAATAAAGCATATGTTACCAAAGCAAGCTGATAGTGGATAAAGTTACTGTTAACAAGCTATGAAGCATGTGAAAAGTAGCAGAAAGGTAGTTTATATGTCAGGCTCAATATTCGGAAAAAACATTAAAATATCAACCTTCGGAGAATCCCACGGCAAGGCCCTTGGTACTGTCATAGACGGCTTTCCTGCTGGTATGCTCCTGGATAAAGAGGACATCCAGCGATTTCTTGACAGAAGAAAGCCGGGAACTTCAGCTGCTACAACAGCCAGAAAAGAAAGTGATGAAGTTGAAATTCTCTCGGGCATTTTCGAAGGTAAAACAACAGGAACACCCATTGCCCTTCTTGTAAAAAATACTGATCAGAAATCTTCCGATTACAGTGAAATCGCATCTTACTACCGTCCCGGACACGCCGATTATTGTTTTGACGAAAAATATGGTTTCAGGGACTACAGAGGAGGCGGCAGATCCTCCGGGCGAGAGACCATAGGCCGTGTAGCCGCAGGTGCTATCTGCAGCAAACTCCTGTCAAAAATGGGAATTGAAGTAAGCGCCTATACAAAATCTATAGGTGATATCGAAATAGATTATGACAGATTTGACAAAAATGCCATCCTGTCCACTCCTACCGCTATGCCTGATGCTGAGGCTGATATTAGGGCTATGGAGCTTATACAAAGAACCAGAGAAGATCAGGACTCCCTGGGAGGTGTTATAGAATGCAGAATAACAGGTGTACCCGCAGGAATCGGCGAGCCTGTATTTGATAAACTGGACGCTCTTCTATCCCACGCTGTTATGAGCATCGGAGCAGTAAAGGCAGTGGAAATAGGCGACGGATTTAAAGCCTCCTATTCCAAAGGTTCCGAGAACAACGATGAATTTCAGAGCATTGATGGAAATATATGTAAAAGGACCAATCACAGTGGCGGTACACTTGGAGGTATTTCCGACGGAAGCGACATAATACTTCGTGCCTATGTTAAACCCACTCCAAGCATTTCAAAAACCCAGGAAACAGCCAACAACTCCGGTGAAAATATCAGTATAAATATAAAGGGCCGACACGATCCGGTGGTTGTTCCCAGAGCTGTGGTGGTTGTAGAATCCATGTGCGCAATCACACTGCTTGACCTCATGTTATCCAATATGCATTCAAAAGCCGACTCTGTCATTGAATTTTATAAGAAAAATTGATTCTGACATAAAACGGGCTTGCCGCATCTAAAGCGACAAGCCCATTTTTTTACTTATTTTCAAGTTTATGGAAAACTATGCAGTTAGGTCTTGAAACCGGAAGCTCAGGTCCGTTCATTACCATAGTTCCCGCATCCATGTCCACTGTAAAGAATGTAAGTGAATCCGATTCATGATTAAGGGAAACAAGGTGCCTGTTATCAGGGAAAAGAGCTGCATCCTTAGGATATTCTCCCGCAACAGGAAGCTGGATCTTCTTGGTAAGAAGACCTGTCTCCTTATCAACCTTATATACAATTGCATTATTTTCTCCGGCTGTGGAGCTTACCAGATAATTGTAATCCTCGGAGAAAGTAAGGGCGCTGCTGGCTACACCGATGGAATCCGACTCGTCGGAATTGGAAACCGATTGAATCTTGTTAAATTCCACATCACCGTCCTTATCCACGTATTCGTAAACTTCAATAGCACATTTCTGTTCAAGACAAACGTAAAGGAATTTGCCATCCTTGGAAAATTGCATGTGTCTAGGAGAAGACTCCTGATCACAGTGGATGATATCCACATCTTTTACCTTGCCGGTGGCCATATCCAAAGAATATACATTTACTCTGTCCATACCCAGGTCAGCAGCCAGAAGGTATTTATTATCTTTGGAAACCTTTATGCACTGTACATGCGGAACATGGTTTCTTCCTGCAGCGGTACCAAGTCCCTTATGATATCTCTCATCGGTAATCTCTCCGATACTTCCGTCCTTATTAAGCCTAAGTATAGTAACTTTACCGTCATGATATCCGGCAGTGATAAGATAATTATCCTTCTGATCCATATTGAGATAACAGCCACGCATTCCGTTGATGGAAGCTTCATTAAGAAACTCAAGTCCACCGTCCGGCAGAATATGGTAAGCCTCAACCCCCGCGTCGGTTATGGAATAAAGCGTTTTATTGTCATGGGAAATACCTATATATGAAGAATTGGTAATCTCGACCTTTTGCTTCTCCGTTAATCTTCCCTTCTCAAGGTCCACATCGTAGATTCTGATGCCATATTTTGTGCCAAGCCCTGATGTATAACTGGACACATATGCTACATACTTGTCTTTTCCAGCCATTGAAACAACCGCCTCCTATAAAAATCCCTATTTAAACACATTTTATCACAACAATTTGAAATTAAAAAGTGTTAGCACTGCACTATGTTAAAATACAATGCTATAATGATAGAAAAAGTATTATGGGAGAAAAAAATGGGAAAAGATCTTATTACACTTGAGCACATCACCAAATCCTATGATGGGCAGATTATTCTTGATGACCTGAATCTTTCTATATATGAAAATTCTTTTGTGACACTGCTTGGTCCCAGTGGTTGCGGAAAAACTACCACCCTGAGGATAATAGGCGGTTTTGAGAAGCCCGACAAAGGCCGTGTCGTATTCGACGGTCAGGATATCACCAATGTTCCTCCAAATAAAAGACAGCTTAATACAGTTTTTCAAAAGTATGCTCTTTTTACCCATATGACCATAGCCGAGAATATTGCCTTCGGACTTAGAATCAAGAATAAGACGGATGCCTATATAAAAGATAAGATCAAGTATGCCCTGAAGCTGGTAAATCTTGAGGGCTTTGAGAACCGAAATCCTAATTCTCTTTCCGGAGGCCAGCAACAGCGAATTGCCATAGCAAGAGCCATAGTAAATGAGCCGAAAGTTCTTCTTCTTGATGAGCCCCTTGGCGCTCTGGACCTGAAAATGCGCCAGGACATGCAGTATGAATTAAAGCGTCTCAAGGAGGAACTGGGTATCACCTTCATATATGTCACCCACGACCAGGAGGAAGCTCTCACCATGTCTGATCATATTGTAGTTATGAATCAGGGCTACATTCAGCAGGAGGGCTCCCCCGAGACCATCTACAACGAGCCGGAAAATGCCTTCGTTGCCGACTTTATCGGTGACAGTAACATCATTCGCTCCACCATGATACAGGATGAGCTTGTAGAGATACTTGGAGCAAAATTTGCCTGCGTGGATAAAGGCTTTGGAGAGAACAAGCCCGTTGACGTTGTCATAAGACCTGAGGACGTTGAACTCGTTTCCCCGGAGGACGGCACACTACAGGGAGTTGTAACAGATCTCACCTTTAAGGGCGTACACTACGAAATGGATGTTGAGACAAACGGCTACGAAATGCTTGTTCATTCAACAAAGCTTTCCCCGGTGGGAACCAAAGTCGGGATAAAAGTTGATCCTTTCAATATCCAGATCATGAACGTTCCTGCATCAGAGGACGAGGAGGCAATAAGTGAAAATATTTAAAAGTCAGAAAAGTGCCGCTCTCATGGCATCTCCCTACATTGCCTGGGCAGTAATATTTATAGTGATTCCTCTTTGTATGGTTCTGTACTACGGATTAACGGATTTTTCAGGAAATTTTACTTTCAGCAATATTTCCACCATATCAAAACCGGGATATTTAAAGGCTCTGAAAAGATCTGTTGAGCTTGCTCTTATCAGTACCGTTGTCTGTTTTGTACTGGCTTACCCCTTGGGAATGATCTTATCTTCCATGAAGCTTAAACAGAACGCCTATATCGTCACCCTGTTCATCCTGCCCATGTGGATGAATTTCCTTTTGCGTACCCTGACATGGATGACTTTGCTGGAAGGAAAAGGTGTAATAAACACCGTCCTTGAATTTTTCCATTTGCCCACCATGAATATCATCAACACCAATGCAGCCATTGTCCTTGGTATGGTTTATAATTTTCTTCCCTTTATGATACTGCCCATATACAATTCCTTAAGCAGTATAGACGAGAATGTCATTAATGCAGCCAAGGATCTGGGCGCCGGAACATTCCAGACATTCCTTCGCATCATTCTTCCACTGTCCATGCCTGGAGTCTTAAGCGGAATCACTATGGTATTTATCCCGGCACTTACAACCTTCGCAATATCCACAATGCTTGGAGGTTCCAAAATTCTGCTCATAGGAAACATTATCGAACAGGAATTCACCCAGCTCTATGACTGGCATTTAGGAAGCGGACTATCCATAGTGCTGATGATATTCATACTTATAAATATGGTAATAGAACACATATCAAACAGTAAGGGAGGTAATACCTGATCATGAAAAAAGCATTTGAAAAAATTTACCTCTCCCTGATACTTATATTTATGTATGCTCCCATCATTACCCTTATAGTTCTTTCTTTTAATTCCAGTAAATCAAGAGCAAAATGGGGAGGTTTTACCCTTAACTGGTATCTTAATCTACTGGAGGACGAAGCTGTTGCGGATGCGCTATTTAATACATTGTCCATCGCAGTCCTGTCCACTATTTTTGCAACAATAATAGGCACCTTTGCATGTATAGCGATGTTTGCATTTTCTGCAAGGATCCGTTCCTTCATCATGGGCATAACCAACATTCCCATGATAAATGCAGATATTGTGACAGGTATTTCTCTGATGCTCTTGTTCAGATTAATGCATATCAGCTCAGGCTTTACCACTATCCTACTTGCACATATCACCTTTAACATCCCTTTTGTGATGCTAAGTGTAATGCCCAAGGTCAAGGAGATTAATATATATGTATTTGAAGCGGCTCTGGATCTGGGCGCATCAAGATCTTACGCATTCTTTAAGACTGTTCTTCCGGACATTGTACCCGGAATTATTGCAGGAGCTCTTATGGCCTTTACCATGTCCCTTGATGATTTCATCATCACATACTTCACCAAGGGTTCCGGCTTCGAAACTCTTTCGACCCTTATATACAATGAGGTAAAAAGAGGAATACAGCCGGAAATATATGCCCTCTCGGCTATTATTTTCGTAGTTGTGCTGGTACTTCTGTTTATCATCTATCGGGCACCTGCCGCTAAGAAGGAGAAATAATCGTGAAAAAAAAGCTGCTATCTTTATTTCTTTTGGGATCACTGGTACTTGGTACCCTTTCCGGTTGCGGTCAGGTGGTGGATCCGGCCAAATATCCCAACGGAAAACTTTATGTATATAACTGGGGCGAATATATAGACGAGGACGTGATTACTGATTTTGAGGAAGAATACGGTATCAAAGTAATCTACGATATGTTTGAAACTAACGAGATCATGTACGCTAAGCTGGCACAGGACACCTCTGCTTATGATGTTATCTGCCCCTCAGATTATATGATCCAGAAGCTCATAGAAAATGACATGCTAAGAGAACTGAATTTTGACAACATACCCAATGTAAAAAATATTGGTGAGCAGTACTTTGAACAGTCCAGAGACTTCGATGCAGGGAACAAATACTCTGTCCCCTATTGCTGGGGAACTGTCGGAATACTATACAACAAGACAATGGTTGATGATGTGGTAGACAGCTGGGATATCCTTTGGAACCCTAAATATTCCGGTCAGATACTTATGCAGGATTCAGTCAGAGATGCCATGATGGTGGCACTTATTAAAAACGGATACTCGCTTAATTCCTCGGATTCTGCCGAACTTGATATCGCCACAGATGATCTTATTGCCCAAAAGCCTCTGGTTCAAGCCTACGTAGTTGACCAGGTAAGGGATAAGATGATAGGCGAGGAAGCGGCTCTGGGCGTAATCTATTCGGGGGAAGCCATCTACACAGCAAGAGAAAACCCTGATCTTGTTTACGTGGTACCCAAGGAAGGAACCAATGTATGGATTGATTCCTGGGTTATTTCCAAAGGCTCAGCGAATTCGGAAAACGCCGAAAAATGGATTGATTTTATGTGCCGCGAGGATATAGCCCTGAGAAACTTTGAGTACATTACTTATTCCACCCCGAATATCGCAGCTCAGGAAAATATCGAGGATGAAGATATTAAAAATTCCAAGGTTGCCTTTCCCGATCTTGATTCTTTTCCTACAGAATCCTATAAATATCTGGGGGAAAAAACAGACAGACTCTATAACGACTGCTGGATGGAAGTAAAATCCGCTGACTATTAATGTAAAAAAGAGATAAATGGCCAAAAAACCACTTATCTCTTTTTATTTTATTTCAAAACATTCATGTCCACATTTCCACTTATTCCCGGAACACTGCCCTTTGAGGTATACTGCCACATATCATAGCGGGTAGCAGTATAGGTGGGAATATCCACATACTGGGCAAGCCATATCTTATAATCAAGAAATGCGGCAGTATTTATCATACCTTCAAACCAGATCTTGTTGGAATAAATACCTGCGGTGTAACCAGCATTCCTGATTGTGGACAAAAAGGCATTGCACACAGCTGTCCTCTCTTCTTTACTTATGCCATCGCCTCGCCCCCTGCTCTTTTCCACATCGATATATACAGGCATCTGAAGACTGTAGCCCTTAATTAGCTCCAATACAACAGATGCTTCTTCAACAGCCTCAGCTTCATTTACTGCCTGACTAAAGAAATATACTCCCACATTGATGCCTGCCCCCTGGGCTCCGGCCATATTTGCCGTATACATGGGATCTATTACGAGAGCACCTGAACTGGAGCCTCTGTAGCCACATCGTATAATTGCAAAATTGATTCCGGCATTTTTGACTGCTCCCCAGTCGATAGAACCATTGTGCTTGGAAACGTCTATGCCCTTTGAACCGGCATGGGCATCCACATAGACAGGATCTGAGGTAACAGTCGGCTTGGCAGGTGCCGTTATGGTACCTGAACTTGCGCCGGCCATAGCAGCCTTGGATGCTTCCTCTTGTGCCACATCGCTTTCTATCTGTGCCAAAAGGTCTTCTGCTTCATCGGAAATATCCTCATCATAGCTTTCTTCCTCGGGAATTTCTTCAGAAGGAGCCTCCTCATTTTCCTCTACCTTAGTTGTCTCATCCACATCCTGAACCTTGGTGTCTTCTTCCGCGACATTGATCTGGGATTCAGTCTTCATCTCGTCCTTAATATCCACCTTGGCATACTCAATGGAATCCGAAACTGTGATAGTCTGAGATTTATCCGCAGAATAATTGGTGTTATTGGCAGTAATATCAGAAAGAAAGACTGTGTAATCACCTGCTGAAACAAAGGGAATATAGATTATTCCATCCATATCCTCGTCAGTGTAGATGAGAGTTTTATCTTTGCCTTTAACAGTAATGTTAAAAGGAACGTTGGCGATCAGCTTTTCTGTACTGCTGTTTAAAAACTTTATCTTTATATCATCCTGGATTGATCTTAGAGATAGCGAAACCTTTATATTTGAGACCGGAGCTTCTTCCTTGTTATCATCAGAGGCTTCCTCTATTCCATTGTCTTTTCGAAGGGTATCACCATCTATAAGCCCCATTTCCAAAGCTTCAAGATTGGACACCGATTCAAAAATATTGCTGTTATCCCCTGAGCTGATATTATCCCCGGTATTACCCCCATGAATGAGGAGTCCTATCACAACTGCTGTAATCAGGACTCCTAAAACACCCAGAATTATTATCTGAACTTTTTTGAACATTTTTTACCTCAATGTGCTATATCCGCAAGCTTCGAATAGGATTTCCTGTAATGCCTGTTCATCTTAATACACTCCCAGAGAGAAAGATAGTGTCCCTCCCCGTATCGAAGCACTGCCGTATAGGCAATACATCCCTTGTCCAATACAATTGCCACGGCCATGGCATCGTCTTCATCCTTACCAACGCAATAAGCCCCGTCATTCAGAGAAAAAACTGCATTGACATTCTTTTTGATATTATGGAAACTCTGTCCATCTTTGCCATGTTCATTGCTGGGAATTTTAACGCTGTAGCCGATAAGCTGTGCAAAGTCATCCAGAAGAGGTCTCATATGGCTGGCTCTTCTTGATACCGTCATAACTGCTTCAGACTTGTTGTGAACTATGTATTTCACATCGGAGCGTCTTCTGTATATCTCCTGATGAATATGCTTTACTCTCTCAGGAGTATCGGGAATATCATAAACTATTTTCCCATCCTCTAAGTGGCTGTTATATCCTACTTCCACCCCATGATGCATGTCAGTCTTGCAGACATCTATTAGAAAATTGTCACAGGCAACTTCCATTTTCTCAGCTTCAAAAACCGCTTCCTTTGAGTCCTTACCAAAACATAAGGTTCCGTGATTGGCCATTATTATCCCTTTTGTATCAGGGTATTTTTTTATTGTTCGCCCAACATTTTCCGCAAGTTTGTCTGTACCGGGAAGCGCATATGCAGCCACGGGAATAACTATATCCTCATCGTCATAATATGTGGAAATTTTTCTAAAGCCCAATGTGCCGGCGCAGGAGGCGAACACCTGATGAGTGTGAACAATAAATTCCACATCCTGTCTGTCTTTGTAGATTACGGCATGTACTGCCTTTTCACTGGATGGAATAATATCTCCTTCAAATGAGAGGTCATTGATACTGACCTTAACAATCATATCGGGAGTAAGATCTTCATACTTTATCCCGCTGGGTGTTATAAAAAAGGATTCTTCATCAATCCTGCAGCTTATATTCCCCCAGGTTCTTACCAAAAGCCCCAACTCCTGTAATTCTCTGGATACTTCTATAATCCGCTTCTTGGCAGAAAGTATTTCTTCTGCATTGTTAAGCATTTACTTTTCCCCCTGTTTACCCCCTGATTTGTCCGTCACCTACAATTGTATATTTGTAGGAAGTCAGTTCCCTAAGGCCCATAGGTCCTCTTGCATGGAGTTTTTGTGTGCTGATACCGATCTCGGCACCGAATCCAAATTCATAACCGTCAGTAAATCTTGTGGAAACATTCCAATATACGCAGGCAGCATCCACCTTGGCAAGAAATTCATCCGCAGCATCTTTATTCTCGGTAATGATTGACTCGGAATGACCGGTATTATATTTGTTGATATGCTCTATTGCTTCTCCTACACTACCAACTGTCTTAACAGAAATAATATAATCAAGATACTCTTTGCCGAAGTCTTCTTCGGATGCCTCAAAGAATTCAGGTATTATCTGCCTTGCCTCTCCATCGGCGCGAACCTGAACATTGTGTTCCTTCATTGCCTTTGCAAATTCAGGAAGAAAGCTTGTGATAATATCCCTGTGAACCACCAGTGATTCAGCTGCGTTGCACACACCGATTCTCTGAGTCTTCGCATTGATTATTATGGGAATTGCTTTTTTTATGTCAGCATCCTTATCCACATAAATATGGCAGTTTCCTGTTCCGGTCTCAATAACAGGAATTGTGGAATTATCAACCACTGCCTTTATCAGACCTGCACTTCCTCTTGGAATAAGCACATCCACATAATCGTTCATCTTCATAAACTGTGTAGTTACTGCCCTGTCCACGTTTTCAATCTGCAAAACCGCATCGGGATTAATCCCCTCCTTGGAAAGAGCTTCCCGAATAACTTCTGTAATAGCTATATTGCTGTTAAGTGCATCCTTTCCACCCTTAAGGATTACGGAATTACCTGACTTAAAGGTAAGGCTGAATGCATCGGCTGTAACGTTGGGCCTGGATTCGTAGATTATGCCGATAACTCCCAGCGGCACTGTAACTTTGCTGATCTTCATCCCATTGGGTCTTTCAAACTGTTCAAGAGTTATCCCCACCGGATCATCTAATTCCGCTACCAGTCTTACGCCCTCTGCCATTGCTATTATTCGCTTCTCATCAAGCTTAAGGCGGTCCATCATACCCGGATGCATGCCATTTTTCTCACCGTTTTCATAGTCTTTTTTGTTGGCATCAATTATTTCCTGTGAACGCTGTATCAAAAGATCCGCCACTGCATTTAAGGCTTTGTTCTTCTCCTTAGAGCCAAGACTTGCGATTTCGTATTTGGCCTCCTTAGCTCTTTTACATATCTCAATCAATTCCATACCTTTTCTCCTCTGAATTAAACCCCAAGTAATAATGCTGTGTCTATAGGTACAGTTACAAATATTATTAAATTATACAACACATTGCGCATAGAAAAAAAGCCCCTGAAGCTTCAAACTTCAAGGGCTTTGTGTTTATGTAAAGCTTTTTATTACTTTTTTTCAATCTGCTGAAGGATATTAAGTACCTTTTTTGACCATTCCTCGGCAGGTGCATCTATCTCGTAATCCTGGAACTCACCGGTACTTCCGTGGGTTACAACCATCATATCGTTATCAATATGAATGGTGCGGGCATACTTGTTGGCTATGAGTTTTTCCATATTTTTGGCGGCTTCCGTATTCTTATTATTCTTTTTGCCTGTACCGGTTATTATACCGTCTACATTAACCTGGTATTTCTTAAAAAACTTCTTTATATCATCAATTGAATAATAATCTGCGGAATATACCCATATATCATACTTGTGCATGGTCAGATAATGGAACAAAGCGGGGATTCCAAGTTTGATTCTCTTCTTGGCAAGACGTCCGTGGAAAAACATGGGCACCTTCTCCAGATTCTTATCCCCAGGTGATCTGAATACGACTTCATCAAGATCCAGGGTCACACGTTTATCATGATCCGAATTTTTAATCATCATCTCCAGATCGGAATCAAGCATCATATTGATGATCTTGATAGGCAACTTCTTCATGCCCGCCTTCATTGCCCCGGCCCATCTGTGATGACCGTTAACCAACATATATCCGCTGGGATTGGTTTTCATAACAATTACAGGTTCCACTCCCTCTGTGGCAACACCGGACAAAATATCCCTGAATTTTTTCTCATAATCGCTGATTATCCTGTAGCTTGGTCCTACGTTGGGAAAGCAGAACTCATCATCCGGATTGGGATGAATCTTCTTTACAGGTGCTTTTTTAACCATTAACCGCTCAAAAACTCCTGCTTTTACAGGCATATATGTGCCGAGCTCATTTTCAAGTTCATTCGCCAGATATAGTTCAAATTCAGTTTTTGCCATATAATACCTCCGAAAGGCTTCCTGGATAAGTAAATTATAATATAGCAAAGACAATTCAAATATGAAAATCTGCTGTTTTTGATTAAATATTCATAAAAAAACATGCAGAATGCATTATTTTCACTTTATTTCTTCACTTCGGCTCATACTTCTGGGCGAAACACCGTAAAACTTTTTAAATACATTTGAAAAATAGCTGACATCATTGTAGCCTACCTTATCCGCTATTGCCGTAAGTTTTTCTTCAGTATTTGTCAAAAGTCTCTTTGCCTCATTCATCCTGAAATGGGTGATATACTCCGATAAAGTCATGCCCATCTCATTTTTGAACATTTTTCTCAAATAGGTCTGATTCATGCACAAGCTCTCTGAAATCTCAGATATCGACAGTTCACTGCTAGAAAAGTTTCCCTCTATATATTCCTTAGCCGCTATAGCAATATCTCTATCCTTGGAGTCCTTCTTATTTCTCTCAAACTCAATTCTCTTTTTGTAAAGATAAACAACATTATCCTTCATCTGCGCAGGTGATACGGCCTCCCCGATGAATTTCTCCGGAGAAAAATTCTCTCCGTATATCTTCTCCACAGAAAAACCTGAGTTGATGATATTTGTCATCAGTATACTTACAGCACTGGTAAGCAGGTTCATACCACTTATCCCCACATCGGATTTAGAAGAATCCTTATTGAGATTAAGCTTGTCCCACATATAGTTAATGGCCTTTTCAGCATCATCTGCCTGTAAAGTTTCTATATCCTTATTGAGTCTGATAATTGCATCCAGGGAGGAATTATATTCGGATGCCCCGGCATTTTTCCGAAGATCCCACAATTGGCCATACCCCTTCCCCGATAAAAATGACAGTGCGCTCTCATAGGCATTTTTTATATCGGCTATCCCCATAGCCTTGGAAAGAGCTATCGAACTTCCTATTTCAAGCTGGTTTCTTACCACCTGAATAATATCCGAAAACTCGTAACCTTTATAACTGTCAAGTTCCGAAACACTGTTAAAATGCATGATAACAACTATGTTATTTTCAAAATCATGGAATAACCTTATACAGCCTTGGATATCAAGCTTATCCGCAAGAAGCTTTGCTATAAGACTCTCCCAGTTCATCAGCTTTTCTCTGGATTCCGGATTCAAGCCCGAAAAAGCTGCAGCATCAAATCTAAGAAGTGCCAAAAGATACCCTCCGTCGGCCATTTTACCATCGAACAATCTGTCTTCAAATGACACGGCGTTATCCCCGGATACTCCGGCATAAATCAATGCTCTGAGATCGTCATAGTCAGTCTCATCGCTTTGTTGGTGGGTGCTCTCCACAGCTTTTTCAATATTGTCCTGAAGCTTAAGCAGGCTTAAGATAAGCTCTTCCTTTTCGAAAGGCTTGACGATATAGTCACAGACACCGATCTTCACAGCTTTCCTTGCATATTCAAACTCATTATTTCCCGTGATCAGGATAACGGAAATATCAGGATAATCCCTGGTTACCGTTTCTGCCAGCTCAAGTCCGTTCACATAAGGCATGGTTATATCCGTAAGAATTATGTCCGGGTAGCACTCCTCGATTTTATCAAAGGCTTCCTTCCCGTCATGGGCCTCCGCACATATTTCAAAGCCATATGAATTCCAGTCTATGCATCCTCTGAGATATTCCAGAAAAATCGGCATATCATCCACAATCATTATCTTTATCAAGTCCGTTTACTCCCGCTTTTCTTTAAGCTAATGTTTCTGACTTTCCTTTACCGGTACTGTCACAAATATTCTAGTACCTTCATTTTCTTTACTGACAATCCTTGCACCATATTCTTTTCCGAAATATAGCTTTATTCTTTTTGCCACACTATACAAGCCAAAATGGCTTCCGCCCTTGGTCAGGTCATGATCTGTTATCACTGCTTCCTTTTCCAGATCTTTTTCCTCTGTAGAAAAAGAATCCCTTGTTTCCAGAAGTTCATTTAGTCTATCCAGTTCTTCTTTAGGCATTCCCACTCCGTCATCGATTACAGCAAGTTCAACATATTGGTCAGTACCGCTTCCTTTGACAATACTTCCCGTAACTAAGATTCTGCCCCAGTCAGGCTTATTCTTTAATCCATGATAAATTGCATTTTCCACAAGGGGCTGAAGTGTCATTTTAGGTATGAGCGAGGTTTTGACAGCATCCTCCACATCAATCTCATATGTAAATTTGTCCCCGTAGCGCATGGTCTGAAGATCCAGATAGTCCCGTATTATCTGGATTTCTCTCTCTATGGTAACGATTTCCTCACTACCGGAAAGAGAGTTCTTGTAATAATTAGCAAGCTTTTGTGTAACTCTTGCAGCTTCCTTGCTGCGGTTCATCTCTATCAGCATGATGATGATATCAAGAGTATTATAAAGAAAATGAGGTTTAACCTGCTCCTGAATAAGAGCCAATTCAAATTCTCTTTTCTTTTTGGCTTCCTCATCAACCTGCTTTAAAAGTTCCAGATTCCTCTGTGTCATGTAGTTAAAGATTCTTCCAAGTCTTCCAATCTCATCCTTGGTCTTAAACCTGAATCTTACGCTCATGTCCCCTTCCGCAATCTGCTCTGCACCGTCATGCAAAACCTTAAGAGGGCTTGTGACAAAATTTGATGAGAATAAAACAGATACCAAAAGAAGAACTGCTGTAATCCCTCCCGTGGTCAATAGAATAAACCAAAGATCCTTACCTGTAACATTGAATCTATTGAGGTTGGTTATGCCCACCACTGTCCAATGAAACTGATCAATTTCATCTCTGGCAATTAGATATGCCTCCTTATTGTATCGAATCACACGCTGATCGCCCTGGTAAAGACTATTAACAAGTTCTTTTTCTTTATATATCTCATTTTTTGCGGCGGATTCCAAAATAGGATTTCCACTGGTATCGTAAAGGAAATAATAGCTGATCTCGCTTAGGGAAGATTCAATCAGATAATCCTTATCAATATTTATAAATAGATATCCTATTGGTGTTCCGGTAACTATATTAAGGACATGTTTTCCCAATGTAATCACTTCTTTTCCATCCTGATCCATGGGATTATCTGTAGGATCCATCGGAATAGTTTTGCCTCCAATACCGGTCAGTTCCTTTATATATCCTGATTTGAGAATAATCTCTTTCTTTTCCTCGTAAAGCTTTGGATCAGTAGAAAAAATCCTTCCGTCCCTCTCTACGAAAACAATAGACGAAATGCCATTGTAAATAAGCAGAGACTGGGATAACTGGCTGGTAATCCTGTTATCTCTTGTGACCTGCTTCATAGATCTATCATTAAAATAATTACTGATTTCAATAGTAAGATTATTTGAACATAACTCTCCATTCTGAAGAACCGCCAAGATGCGGTCAGACATGATCCTTATATTTTCCTCGATCTGCTTGTCTGCTCTTTCAAGAATAGCTCTGTTATAGAAAAAAAGCATAAGACTAGTAAGCACAATCATGGGCACCAGAGCCACCAGAATTGTGATTGACGCAATCTTATACTTTATAGACATGTTTTTAGCTCTGTCACGGCCTGTCAGCCTCTTGCCAGAGCTAAAATTCTCCATGTCCTTTAATGACATATCATTTATGTTTTTTTGCTCCATGGTTCCTATTTTACCATATCAGCGTAATTTTAAAAATCAGCCCTTTACTGCTCCGCCGATGGTCATGGCGCTCTCAACCTGCTCAGAGAAGATGGAGTAAACGATAATGGCAGGGAAAGAAGCAATTACCATGGTTGCTCCCATGCCGCCCCAGTCAGTGGTGAATTCTCCCTGGAAGAAAAGTACTCCCAAAGGAAGTGTCTTGAGGGCCGGTATGCTGCCCACAACTACGTTGGCAAGAATGAATTCATTCCATGCATTCAGGAAAATATAGATAATAAGAGTTACTGTTGCAGGTCTGACAAGGGGCTCGATTATCATGAAAAATGTCTGATAAATAGTTGCTCCGTCCATACATGCAGCTTCTTCAAGCTCCATGGGAATGCCCTTAAAGAATCCGTAGTAAACCATGCATGCAAAGGCAAGGTTTATGGCAATATAAGGGAAAATCAGTGACCATCTGGTTCCCATAAGTCCGAATTTCTGAACGACCTTAACTACAGGGATCATAATTGCCTGTACCGGAATGAACATACCAAGGCCAAGGAACAGTCTTGTAAAGGTCTTTAATTTCCAAACCATTCTGCTGGTTGCATAGGAAAACAAAAGCGCACAGAAAATGGTTATTGCCACGGTTCCTATAGATACTATCAAACTGTTTACAAAATACAGGGGAACATCGTATTTGGTCCAGGCAGTAATATAGTTTTCATAATGAAGTGGCCATGGGAAGCCAAAAGGGTTTGTAACAAATATTTCCTGATTGGTCTTAAATGAGTAAAACAGCATCCAGATCAGAGGATATAGTGAAAACGCTGCATAAATCCAGCAAAACACTACAAATACGTTATGAAGAACAGTCTTTTTTCCTTCGTTATGCATTGCGCTTCCTCCTTGATTTTTCTTCTTCCTTGCGCTGGTCTTTTTCTCTGAAAATAAAGTTGATCACAAGCATTACCAGCATACATTCGATTACCATTATTGATGCTGCGGCAAGACCATAGCCGTAATCGGATTTCTTAAAGGCAGCATTGTACATCATATATGTAAGAGTGAAGGTAGACTTGTTTGGTCCGCCGCCGGTAAGAATATTCATTTCGGTGAAGGCCTTTATACCACCTGTCAATGAAATGATAAGACAGAACTTATAGGTCTCAGCCAAAAGAGGAATAGTGATTTTCATATGGGCCTTAACATTAGAACAGCCATCAATCCTTGCAGCCTCATAATAATCTGAAGGAATTGACTTGATACCTGCAATTATCAGAGCAAACTGATAGCCCATCCACTGCCATGCATTTACAAAGGCAATAACATAAATAGCTTTATATCTGTCTCCCAACCAGTTTTGTTTAAAATCAGGACTCCAAAGCTGAACTAGCTTGTTCAAAAGTCCTTCTCCGCTTAAGATTGCGCTCCACAACTGGCACACAACCGTAACCGAAAGAATAACCGGAATGAAGTATGCAACTCTTAAGAATTTGCGTCCCTTCATCTTCTTGTCGGAAATTGTAATAGCGAACACAGTAGCAAAAAACATCTGGTAAACCGTTATCACAATGGCAAAAATAATCTGATTTCTGTTGGAAGTGTAAAAAACTCTATCTGTGAACAGGTCTATATAATTCTTAAGCCCTGTAAAATTCGGAATCGTAAGTCCGTTCCAATCGGTAAAGCTGTAGGCAAATACCTGAATGATCGGAACAAAATCAAAAGTTATAAAAATAGCCAGCGCAGGCAAGATGAACAAAAGAATCGCCAGCTTATTGCCCATGTATTTTTTCATGGCTGATCTCCCATATGATAAAATCCCATTTTGCGTCTTTAGTGCTTTTCATGATTATGGAGTGGCGAAACAAAAACGCCACTCCATATATAGGTACTGTTAATTATTCCATGGTATCTTCGATATCCTGAATGAACTCCTCAGCAGTAAACTGTCCGGAAACAAGTCCCTGTGACTCTGACTGAATAGCATCATTGAATGTTGAATTGGTAAGTCCCCATGTGAACTTTGTTGTAGAAGTTACTGAAGGAAGTGTATCAGAAAGCTTCTTCATCATTGCAGGGTACTCAGAGTCAGGCTCTTTACCTGTGTTGATAGCTACAAGAGGATTGTGTCTGTACATAACCTTTGCTTCGCAGTACTTTTCTGTGATGAATTCAGCAACCTCTGCTGCAAGTGCTGCATTTTCGGAATCAGGGTTAACTGCAAATCCTGAAGAAGAACCGCCGCCGGAAAATGCTGCCTTGCCTGCCTCGTATGAAGCTGCATCCTGTGCAGGATAGAACATCCAGTCTACGTCATCTCCAAGTGTCTTTGTTGCATCCTCGATGTACCACTGACCATTGATGAACATAGCAGCCTGACCTGAAAGGAACTTCTCAGATGCCTGATCATAGTTGGTTGTTGTTGCATCGTCCTGATAAAGACCTGCTTTAACAAGCTCTTCCATCTTATTTGCTGCATCTACATAAGCCTGATCTGTGATCTTAGCTGAACCCTCATCAAGAGCCTTGATACCGCCTGTTGTATATCTTGTAGCGATTACATCAAAAGCTGCAGCTGTATTCCAACCTTCCTGTCCAAAGAGAGCAAGAGGTGTGATGCCCTTTGACTTGAATACTTCTATGCAGTTAAGAAGATCATCATAAGTCTGTGGAACTTCAAGATTGTTCTCTGCAAAAAGAGCCTTGTTGTAGTACCAAAGTACATATTCCTGTCCTGAGAATGGGAATGCGTAGATGTTGCCATCCTCTGCATAAGCCAGATCCTTGTTGGCATCATAGAGCTTATCAAGGAATCCTGTTGACTTAGCTACATCATTGAGAACCATGATCTGATTTGACTCACGGAATGTATTGATGATATCTGTGCTGGCCTGATAGATGTCAGGAAGCTGACCTGTTGCAGCAAGTGTCTTAAGAGTCTGACCATCATCCTGAGCCTGTACGATGAGATTCAGTTCTACGTTTGGATAAGCTTCCTTGAGCTGCTCAACAGCATAATCATAAGGAACCTTTGTGTCGTCATCCGCATACTGTGTATAGATGCTGAGTGTAACCTTGTCTCCTGAAGCTGTATCTTCTGTCTTTGTCTCCTCAGTCTTTGTTTCCTCAGTCTTTGTTTCTGTCTCTGTCTTTGTCTCTGCAGCAGGTGTCTGAGTATCTGCAGCAGGAGCGTCTGCGGAATTACCACAACCGATAAGTGATGTTGCCGCAAGAGTCATGCACATAAGAGTACTAAGAATCTTCTTTTTCATAATAAAATATCCTTCCCTTCTTTAATGGTCTCCCAAGGAAACCAACTGTTTGATTACAGTTTTTATTATAAGAAGGAAAAGGATATAAAAAAATGTGATATTCAAAATTGTTTTTGTAATTTTCAAAAAAAGATACAACTTTTATATTTATAATTCTTCGGAGATAACCCTGCTCATACAAATATCGTGGGGCAAAACCGGGATACTATCAAAAATCTGCAGCTTATAGGCAAGTGCTATGGTATATATATCTTTATGCCCCGCCAAAAATCTGTCGTAATAGCCGCCGTTATAGCCTATTCTATTACCAGAAGCGTCAAATGCCACTCCCGGGACCACAGCCACTGTCTCACTGTCAAGATATTCCGGATTTTCATGGAAACGCTCGGATTCATCTGTTATCTCAGGCTCTCTTATTCCATAAAAGCCCGCTTTAAGGTCCTCGACATCCAATACCCTGATAAATTCCATAATTCCATTGGCTTTATCAGTGACCTTGGGGCAAAATACATTTTTACCGGAGGCAATTGCATCGAGAATTATCTCATCAGTCCTTACTTCACTGCGCATTGAGGCGTAAATAAGAATGTTTTTGGCCTTCTCGTACTCCGGTATTTCCACCAGCTGCTCAAAAATGCTTCTGCTCTTTTCTGAGATTTCGTCCTCCGAAAGCATATCCCGCTCTTTAGTTATCATCTTGCGTATATCTGTTTTATCCATTATTCTCCAAAAACTCCTCAGTTACTATCCTCTGCACTAATAATGTTTGCAACTATGTGCTCAGCAGTCAAAATCCCATCCATGGCCGCAGACATTATTCCACCTGCATAGCCGGCGCCCTCTCCGCAGGGGTACAATCCTTTAATATTCAAAGACTCACCGTTCGCCCCTCTAAGAATCCTTACCGGAGAAGATGTTCTGCTCTCAACACCAGAAATCAGTGCATCATCATTGTTATAGCCCTTTATCATCCTGCCGAACTTCTCCATACCCTCAACAAAGGAAACGTTTAGATCCTCGGGAAGTATTTCATGGACATTGGCAAAGGCATATTCTCCCTTCATCTGAGGAAGATTCCTTTCACCGCTCGGTTCATCTGCAGGCGCTTGTACTTTGTCATCACCCATAACGAACTTTTTGAAGTCTCCATAATACTCCACCGGAATTTTGCCCTTTGCGAGCTTATAGGCCTTTTCTTCCAGCCTTCTCTGAAATTCCACTCCCGAAAGAACATCCTCTGAGCCGAAATCTTCCGGGGAAACTGTGATTATTATGGCAGAATTGGCGTTTTTGCCGTCTCTGGAGTTATAGCTCATGCCATTTACAGCAAGCCTTCCTTCTTCCGAGGAAGCATTGACAACGTAGCCTCCCGGACACATGCAGAACGAATAAACTCCCCTTCCGTCCGAGGCCTCTGCCACCAGCTTGTAAGGTGCCGCAGGAAGCCCCTTGGGATCAGCAACTCCGTACTGGGATAAATTTATAAGTTTCTGGGGATGCTCAACTCTAAAGCCCACAGCGAAGGGCTTTTTCTGCATTTCAACTCTTCTGTCCTTAAGAGTGTAAAAAGTATCTCTGGCGCTGTGGCCTATTGCCAGGACCACAACGTCACAGGAATATTCCTTTCCTCCTGCTACAACCGCTTTTACAGCATTTTCTTCATCGAGGATAAAATCAGTTACCTGAGTTTCAAAATGAACCTCTCCTCCCGCCTCAATAATATGCTGTCTCATGCTCTTTACAACATCACAAAGAATATCAGTTCCTATATGGGGCTTTGCCTCGTAAAGGATGTTTTCTCTTGCACCATGCTTTACAAAGATTTCCAGTGCCTTTCTACCTCTTCCGTCCTTATCCTTTACCATGGTATTAAGTTTTCCATCGGAAAAAGTACCGGCACCGCCTTCCCCAAACTGCACGTTTGTAGTCGTATTAAGTTTTCCTGTCTCCCAAAATTCATTTACTGTATTTATTCTCTTATCAACATCAGCGCCCCGCTCAAAAACAACAGGCCTGTATCCGTTTTCGGCAAGTAAATATGCGCAGAACAGTCCGGCAGGTCCCGCGCCGATGATAACTATTTTCTTATTCTTATTTGGCGCAGTGTTTTCTTTATAATCATTTTCCAAGAGCCTTCGAATCTGGGCTGTAAAGTCATATTTTAAAGGCGTAATTACACTTGCATTCTTTTCCCGGCTTTTTTTGACCACAGCCTCTTCGCTTAAGTTCTTCAGTTCCACATCCACCATGTAAATATCGTAGATTTCCGGCTTTTTCCTTGCATCTATTGAATGGCGTATTATCTCAAGATTTTTTATATCGCCTTCGGTAACGCGCAAAAGCTTCGCAGCTTTCTTTAAAAGAATTTTGCGAAGCTCCACCATCTCTTTATACTTATTAACATCACATAACAGTTTAATCTGATTAATTCTTATCATACATATTCTTTCTGAATTTATTTCATATAGAAGCTGCGGTCCCTGCAATGCTTCCGCTGGTAAAAGCCCACTGAAGATTGTAGCCGCCGCATCTTCCATCCACATCAAGCAACTCCCCCGCCAGAAATACTCCGGGCATATTTAGGAAAGACAAATCACTTCCAATGTCACCAAGACTTATTCCACCGGTGGTTACCTGCGATTGCTGATAGCCGTAATCGGAATCAAGCCTTAGTTTCAAAGCTCTGTAATTATCAAGGATACAGGTCACCATACTGTCCGAAATATTCTTCATTTTCATGGATTTACCCAGTTTCATTCTATCAAGCACCATTGCATTCACGTTGCTGTTGGCAAATCCGTTTAAGAATTCCATTAAAGTCCTGTCGTCCTTAAGGCGAAGCATATCATTTTTAAGGGCAGCAAAATCATTATCATCATAATCAGGATAAAAATCCAAAACTGCAAAAATAGGCTTTTTCTCAGCCAAAAGTCGTACAACCTCTCTGCTGGCCTGCATAACCGGAATACCGGAAATACCATCTTTGGTAATCTGTATTTCACCGTATTCCTTAGCGATAACTTCGTTCCCCAGCGTAAAAGATACATTTGCCATGGCTCTGACACCGTTTTGTGGCATATGTTCTACCGGTGAGACTTTAAATCCCACAAGTGCGGGATAAGTATCCTTTACAGTCATTCCAAGCTTTGAACAGATATAATATCCGTCCCCCGTGGACATGGTACTCTTTGGTCCCGAATATGAACCGGTGGCAAGAATAACACTATCGGCATTGAACTCTGAATCATTTGTGGTTATTGTAAGTTTTCCAACGCCATCCGAGGTATTTGGTTTTATGTTCTTAAGCTGCTGATGAAATAAGACTTTAACTCCAAGTCTTCTTATTTCATCCGTAAAAGCTGTGACCACCGAAGATGCCTGTCCGGAAACAGGATAAATATATCCTTCGTCGCTGACAACCACAATTCCAAGGGACTTAAGAAAGCTTATTACGTCCTCCGGTCCGTAGATTCCAAGCCATTCCTTCATTCTGCCCCGGGCAGAAGAATTGTAATACTCTTCCTTCATGTCCATGTTGGTCAGATTGCATCTGCCGTTACCCGTCATGGAAAGCTTTTTTCCCAATTGATCGTTTTTTTCGATAATGGTGACATCGGCTCCATTCCTGGCTGCATAGATGGCAGCGCACATTCCCGCCGCTCCGCCTCCGGCTACATAAACTATTTTTTTCAAAATCATTCCTCGTAAGCTGCTTCTTTTTGTACTTTCTCGGCAAAGCCAAGGAACAGTCTTCCAAGGGGAATTCTCTGAAGTTCATGGATCTTCACGCCCCGAAGTACGATAAGAAGCATCATGTATATGATTGTGTAAACTACTATACCAATAAGAAGCGTAAGTACATCTCCGATAAGATTCACAAATATCAGGTTTATCACAAAAAGAATAAGCCCTGAAACTGCGGCGCAGATAAGAGGTATACAAAATGTCTTAACCAGTTCCTGCCTGTATTTTAACATCTTGAAGATCATAAATATACTCAAAATATCATAAATCAGGTATGCTCCCAAAAGACTAAGCATAATCCCCATGAGGCCGTTTTTAAATACCAAAAACAGAACAATTATAAGGATAATATGTACTGCACAGCCTGCAGCAAGATCAACCAGGATAACCATTGATTTTCCCATGTGATTTAAAAGCCATGAGCAGAAAATCGCTATTGCAAAGAGAAGTATCATAATGCTGCTAAGCTGAATTATTCCGTTTACAACAGGATTGCTTTTTCCAAAAAGAGTAACCTGAATAGTCTGCGCAATAGTAAAAACAAAAATGCATACAGGAATAAGAAGCAGACTTTCAAAATGGATCAGTTTCTTAAGTCTTTCTCTTGAGCCTTCAAACTCATCTCTTTCCACCCTTGCCATTACCCTGTTCCAGCTTTTGATAAAAGGCATGCTACATAGAAAGGCAAAAAGAGCCACAAGCGTAATAACTCTTCCGAAGAAGGCTCCGTACATGGCTATCGCCTCGGTTATATCTCCGTTTTTGGCATAATACGCAACATATACGATGTTGTCCAGAAGACAAATAATAACAGGAGATGCATAGAGTAAAGCAATAACTTTGATCCCTGCAAGAACATCATTTTTGTTATCAAGGTATTTAGGGGTTCCCGCTTTTACAATTTCCTTAATCTCATTTTTCCTAAGGGCCATACTTATGCCAATCTGTATAAGCCCCACAATTGAGCCCGCCAAAAGCCCTATCATCATTCCCGAAGCACCGTAAATGGCACTGTATTCATCAACATGAAACAGTTCGTTAACTTTTTTGCCATAGGAAAACATTATTCCCGAAACCAGGGCTCCCACTATGGAAGAAGTCACTGCCATCAAAGTATCACAGATAAAAATAGGCTTTGTATAACCAAGTCCCTGAAGATACCCCCTGAGCACTCCCTGGGGACAAAGAAATATTAGGCTGGCCGCAACAATAATAACCTGAAAATAGGATCTTACCGAGCCGAACAGAGTCCTGGCAATGGGAAGCGAGGCTGCCATAAATATCCCGGTGGTTATGATACCGATTATGGCAAACAATCGCATTGACTTTTTCATACTGGCTTCAGCATTTAAAAACTGGGACCTTCGTGCCCGGAGTCTTACCATTATGTAAACCGACTTTTGAACCGCCAATACAAAAGAAACATAGAATAAAAAATATAACGCCATGGGACCGGCAAAATATCCTGCCCCCTTATCCCCGAAAATTCTGACCGAAATTACGTTGTAGACCATCATAATGACAAATGACAGATAGAGCATAGATGTTAATACGTCCGGTCTTATTCTCTTTTCCTCAATATAAGATTTCATTTACAACACTCCCCATTCAGCTATAAATCAATCTCTTGTTATTCCCAGTTTTTCCAAAACCTCATTCTGCTTTTGTTCCATTATAGCGGCTTCATCCTCCTCCATATGATCATAACCGCATAAATGAAGCATGCTGTGGGCTATCAGGAAAGCAAATTCCCTTTTCTGTGAATGTCCGTATTCCAGGGCCTGAGATCTTACTCTATTCTCATTTACCACGATATCTCCGAATACTATATTACCCGTATCGGGATCAACCAGATCAATATTCTGTTCTCCCTCAATAACAGAAAAATCACCTGCATTCTCATAGCTTATGTTGGGAAAAGACAAAACATCCGTAGGCTTATCAATTTGTCTGAAATCCCTGTTCATCTCCTGAATGCCGTCATCGTCTGTGATAATAAGATTAATCTCTACCTCATATTCGCAGTGTTCTTCTAAAAGAACTGTCTCAGCTACAGTTTTTGCCACATCGCCTATATCAAAATCAAACTTTGCGTCTGTTTCGTTTTCAACATTAAAAATCATATTTAGCGTCTCTCCAATTTCTGAATAGATTTCCTCTTCTCCCTGTTCTGACTCTTCTTTTCATAGTCCTCGTAGGCCTTAACTATCTTCTGAACCAGAGGATGCCTTACAACATCGCTGCTGGTGAGAGTGCAAAACTCTATATCGTCGATTCCCTTCAGAACATTCTGTGCTATATCAAGACCGCTTTTCACATCCGGTGAAAGATCTTTCTGGGTGGCATCACCGGTAATTATAACCTTGGACCCGAATCCTATACGGGTAAGGAACATCTTCATCTGTGCAGGAGTTGTATTCTGGGCCTCATCAAGAATTATAAAAGCATTATCAAGAGTCCTTCCTCTCATATATGCAAGAGGAGCCACCTCGATAAGGCCCTTTTCCATATTTTTTATGAAGTTCTCGGTACCCATGATCTGATACAGAGCATCATAAAGAGGCCTAAGATACGGGTCTACCTTACTCTGAAGATCTCCCGGAAGAAATCCCAGCTTTTCTCCGGCTTCAATGGCAGGTCTTGTAAGTATGATCCTGCTTACTTCCTCCCTCTGGAAAGCCGTAATTGCCATGGCCATGGCCAGATAGGTCTTTCCGGTTCCTGCAGGTCCCAGTCCAAAGACAATCATCTTGTTCCTGATGGCATCTATATATTTCTTCTGTCCCAAAGTCTTGGGCTTGATTGGTTTTCCGGAAATAGTGTGGCAAATAACATCCTTATCAATATCCACAAGAACGTTCTCCGGAACATTTTTTATTTTCTTATCTTCTTTCAGGGAAATGGCATAGTCAACACTCTGTTCCTCGATTGACGTACCTCTTTTGGACAGCTGTACCAGCTCTCTGATGATACCGGAGGCCTTATTTGCCCCCTCCTTGTCTCCGATTATGTGAAGTTCGCCGTTTCTGTCAATTATCTCCACATGAAGGCTGTCTTCTATTTTTCTAATGTAACTGTCATTTCCCCCAAAAATGTTTCTTTCATCCTCCGCTGAAAGGACTAATCTAAGTTCTGTAATCTCACTCATTTATGATACGGTTCCCCACTAATTATTTTATATCCCCTGTAAATCTGCTCAAGCAGAATTACCCTCATCATCTGATGCGGAAAAGTCATTTCCGAAAAACTGATATGAGAATCGGCTCTCTTCAAAACACTGTCATGAAGCCCCAGAGAGCCTCCGATAATAAACTGAATATGACTTATGCCCCTGACTCCGCAGTCACTGATGAATTTGGAAAAGCTTTCGGATGAGTATGTCTTGCCCTTTATTGCCAAAGCACAGACATAGGCATGCTCATCGATATTCTTAAGTATTCTCTCCGCCTCTTTTTGCTTGATTTGCTCCTCTACTGCCGGCGGCGCATTGTCAGGCGTCTTCTCATCAGCAACTTCAATGATATTCAGCTTGCAATATCTGGAAAGACGCTTTGAATACTCATTTATGGCATCATTCCAGTACTTTTCCTTTATTTTTCCAACGCAGATAATACTGACATTACTCATTTTCTGACACTACCACCTGTTATGATACCTGTTATTCCGTTATTCTTAGACTTTTCGGGAGCCATATAAATATGGTTATCCCTGTTGTCTCTGCCGCTTAATACCGGAATATATCCTCTTTTATCTTTATTTGCGCCGGTCACAAGTTCCCAGTTTCCGTTGTCGCAAATACCGTCCCATTCCACGGTATTACCCGAATTATCAACGGTAATAATATACATATCACCATTATACAGACCATTTGAGAATCCACCAATAGCATTTTGAACATAAATATCTTCTTTATTCATATATTCAAATGCGTAGTCATAATGTTCCTGTCCCTGTCCGTTGGGAAGGTCTCCCTGCCACTGACCTGTATACAAATGCTCTTTTACCACATAGGTACTGTAATTTGGATAAAAAGATATCCAGGTGCCGTTTCCGGACCTTAATCCGCCCTCAAAATTACCGAAGTAGTACTGACTCTCGGCATATACAGCAAGTCCCAGCCCATTAGGTTTTCCCTCGCTGTCCACGTCACCGATATAGTAAAAATCATCTGTTCCCTGTAAAGAATAGGACATTGCTTCAAACCTCTCCAAATGTGCAAGGTCTCTTACCGCTTCCTGATTGCCGTCTTTCCAGTACTCGAACATCTCACTAAGCTGAGCATACTTATCATACTTAACTTTCTTGTAAACATCCTTCAAAACAGGACTCTTGGTGACATAAAAGCTATTCCCGGAAACCGCATTCTTCCCACTGTCCACATATTCCGAATATGCATAGGTACTGCCTGAAGCTCCGCTTGAAGCTTCCGCCACTCCATCAGCTGCTGATGTTCCGCTTGACGCCTCCGCTCCTGCTTCGCTTGCACTATTTTCGGAAACAGCATCGTCTGAGCTTCCCAAACTGCTGCTTACGCTTACAGCAACACTCTCACCTGACGAAGCATTAATAACTTCATCAGTATTTGTTCCGCCCTTTTTCTTGCCAAATCCCCCAAGTGCTATAACAAGCACCAATATCAGCAGTATTACTCCTGCAATTCCTGCCGTAATGGCAACTCTGGTCTTATCTTCTTTTTCCATAAACTCTCTTCCTGTATCATCTTTTTCTATAAACAATCCAAATCATTATACCACAGCCGGGGGTTATTCAATAGGTACTGTTCGCTCGCCGGCAAAATAAAAACTTAGATATTTAATTCCCTGAAGTTCCCGGCATTAGATTTATATAACCTTCTGAAGTCATAGATTATGATATACACTTACTCTTCCTCTTTAATGTGAATGCTCCATCCCGTGTCAATCTTCTTTTTTACCTTATCCATGGTCGCTTTATCCAGATCAGGCCAGTCAATTACCGTAGTAGCTTTATTGGTTACAAGGTATGCTTTTTCCGCACATAAGGCAATTGGAGTATCCGTAAGGGAGTCAGAATAAAAATTGTCGATCACAGGAAAGCCATGATCGATAATATACCTCGCCTTTTCCTTTGCATACATAAGATTATTCAGGAAAATACCGTATTCACGATCATATTCCGTGGCCATGTAATTTACTCCAAGTCTCCTTGCAATAGGTCCTATAATACAATCCGGGGACGCACTGATAATCAGGTCATCCGGCTTTTTCTGCGCAAGATACCACTGTGATATCTTCTTCTCATACTTATCCCAGTATTTCTCGATCTGCTCATCAAAATCATCTATCATTGTCAGATAACTGAACATTTTTCTCAAAAGCTGAAAATTGGGAACAAGCCCTCTTTTATGCTGAACCAGACATTTAATAAGCCCCGGAAAAAAAGTAATCCACAGCTTTGGATGTCTTTTCATGCACCAAAAGGCAAAGCCTATTGAACAGTTCGAATAGAAAATAGTTCCGTCAAAATCATATACATTCATATACTTTTCCACTCTTTCACTGACTGCTGCGCAGGAAACGTATCATGTTCCTGTTATATCCGGTAGTTACCAGGTATGCCTTTTCGTCCTTATGGGCCTGCATAAGGCCGCTGAGGATAAATCCGCTGATACCCTTGATATGCTGATTGGGATCCGTAAGATCAAATAATTCTCCCGAGTCACGCTCTATGATAAGAACCGAATCCTTTTCGAAGAAAAGTGACAATTCAATCAGTACCGGTTTCTTAGACTTTTTATTCCTTTCAATAATGGTCAAGCCTATCTCCTCTACAAAAAGAGCAGCCCGATTGGCTTCATT
>JAEEGL011558127.1_pt1 | contig 88898 bp, 59 predicted proteins | sample 9134231 | NCBI WGS metagenome assembly JAEEGL01 (sample SAMN16246548, study PRJNA631951) | gut metagenome | biome: gut microbiome; feature: rumen; material: fiber-attached | host: Bos | place: Iran: Karaj | collected 2018-10 | reverse complement strand
AAGATGTGTGTCACCATTGGTAGAGAGTACCTCGAACACGCCACCACCGAACTCGAGGATGGAGATATCGAATGTACCGCCACCGAGGTCGAATACGGCAATCTTCATATCCTTGTTAGCCTTATCTACACCATAAGCCAGAGCGGCTGCTGTGGGCTCATTGACGATACGCTTCACATTAAGACCGGCAATTTGACCAGCCTCCTTGGTGTCCTGACGCTGAGAGTCGGAGAAGTAGGCAGGTACGGTAATCACTGCATCTGTCACCTCCTGGCCAAGATAGTCCTCGGCGGTCTTCTTCATCTTCTGCAGTACCATAGCGGAAATCTCCTGTGGCGTGTACTTACGGCCGTTGATGTCGACACGGGGATAGCCACCCTCGTTGACAACGGTATAAGGCACACGAGAAATCTCTTTCTCTGTCTGCTGCCAGTTCTCACCCATGAAACGCTTGATACTGTAAACGGTGTTCTTTGGATTGGTGATGGCCTGACGCTTGGCAGGGTCACCGATCTTACGCTCGCCGTTCTCAACAAAACCTACAACAGAAGGAGTCGTACGCTTACCTTCGCTGTTGGCAATCACAACAGGCTCGTTACCCTCGAAAACGGCAACGCAACTGTTTGTTGTTCCTAAGTCAATTCCAATAATCTTTCCCATATTCTAATATTATTTAATGTTACATGTTTGTTAATCTCAGGCTGATAGCCAATAAGATGTCACAGATTTGATTGCAAAGCATGTGCCAAAATGACTTTTTTCAGGAAAAATGTTTTTTGTCACGTCATTTTGGCACATAAAATTTGGATATTCGCATGATTTGACTTATCTTTGCAACCATAATTCTACATTTAAAACTATAGATAAAAATGAAGAAGACTTTTTTGACAACCTGTATGGCTTTCCTGTTTTTGGCAGCTACGGCCCAGGAAAACCCTTACATCGTGAAGACCCGTGGTGCTAAGAAAAAGGCTCAGACTCAGATGGAGGGCGGACAGCTCGGTATGCAAGAGGAGGATGAGGCCGCTCGCGACTTTATTAGTCAGAATTTCAGGTTCTATAGCCTCTGTGATTGGGAGGAGGGCATGAAGTTTATGGTTCTGCCAGAGAAATATGATTTAGTGGTGAAGACTTTCACAGATGTCGCTACAGGTAAGGATGTGAGCAGTATGCCTTTGAAGCATAAGATCATGGTTTACAAAGGTCACAGTGAGAGTCTAGATGGTCATTCGCGGATCAACTTCTTCTGTCCAGATAATAACAAAGAGTATTATTACGAGATACCGAACGGTTCCTTTGAAGACTATTGCTATGGCAAACTCGGTGTGCCGACGCTAGCTTATCTGGGTGATGTGGATATAGCCCGAGAGAAACTGATGGGCAAGACGCTTTACACCAAGACACAGCATTTCTTCGTTGATACGGAAGTCGATGGCGACGGATTCCAGGAGGTGATAGTCGATAAGGACATGGAGGTGAAAGTGACAGCTGTTGGAGTAGGAACACGTAGCTTCCCCGTGAAAATTATCGTTGAGGACAAAAATGGTAATGAGTTCTATCAGAATGTGGCTATCTCGAAGACCAATAGTGGTATGCGTGATGATGAGTTCATCATGGATAACACAAAACATCTGTTTGGAAACTCCTTCGAGTTGGTGGATGACATTATGGCAGTCAATAGCTATAATTACAAGGCTTTTGTTGGTCGTGTCATTCATACGAAGTTCCCAACGAAGATGCTTAACGAGACTACAAAGAAAACTCAGAATATCCCGCGCCTGACAGGTTATCAGATTGAGTCAATTACACCTCATAAGGCTGATACCAAGTTTACAGTGAAGTTGAAGAGCACCATCCTAGGTACTTATTTCTATAAGGATGTGACTCTTGACAGGAAGGGATTGGCTGGTAGCTCAGATGATTTCGTGGAAGAGCCTGATGATTACTTCTCATATCTCTTTGCTCCAGGTCCTGGTAAGAATGTACAGACCACGGAGACGAGCCGTAGCATGATTCGTGTCGGGCATGTGGGTATCGGCTTCTCTGAGGATGAGACGATGCTGGCTGCAGGTGAACCTGATAAGGTAGAGCATTTCGATAATGGCCAGTATCGTTGGATATATAATCGCTCAAATAACAAACAGTTGCATGTTGACTTCGATGGATCTGGTGCTGTATTCAAGACTACAACCAAGGATCTCCCTGTAGCCAAGAAGGTAACTGGTAATAAGCGTAAAGTCGTTAGACGCAAATAGTCAGGCTTTGTGCGAGAGAAAAGCTCTTAATCAATACGATAATAATCGGAGCCGTCCTAAAAGGGCGGCTCCGATTATTATATGCTTATTAATAGACTTCTACTTTTTGTCGGAGATGGCTTGCATAATCTGTGCCTCCAACTCTTCGCAAAGTTCAGGATTGTCTTTCAGCAATTCTTTTGTGGCATCACGACCCTGTGCCAGTTTGGAATCCTGATAGAAGAACCACGAACCGCTCTTCTTGATGAGACCATATTCGACGCCGAGATCAACGATCTCACCAATCTTTGAGATGCCTTCTCCGAAGAGAATCTCAAATTCACAACGACGGAAGGGAGGTGCCACCTTGTTCTTAACGACCTTTACCTTGGTGAGGCTTCCTATCACTTCATCACCATCTTTGATAGCAGATGACTTGCGGATATCCAGACGGACGGAAGCATAGAACTTTAGCGCATTACCACCTGTAGTCGTCTCAGGGTTACCAAACATGATGCCGATCTTTTCGCGCAACTGGTTGATGAAGATACATGTGGTATTCGTCTTCGAAATGGTTGATGTCAGCTTTCGAAGCGCTTGACTCATCAGTCGTGCTTGAAGGCCGACGGCAGAATCACCCATATCACCCTCAATCTCTTTCTTTGGTGTCAGGGCGGCAACGGAGTCGATGACGATAATATCAATGGCTGACGAACGGATTAGTTGATCGGCAATCTCCAGAGCCTGCTCACCATTGTCTGGCTGTGAAACATACAGGTTTTTGATGTCTACGCCCAACTTCTCTGCATAGAAACGGTCGAAGGCATGCTCCGCATCAATGAAGGCGGCGATACCACCGGCTTTCTGCGCTTCAGCGATAGCATGAATAGCAAGGGTAGTTTTACCAGACGACTCAGGGCCAAAGATCTCAATGATTCTTCCCTTGGGATAACCGCCTACACCAAGCGCAGCGTTCAGACCAATACTTCCTGTGGGGATTACCTCTACGTTTTCAATCTGTTCGTCACCCATCCTCATGATGGAGCCTTTGCCGAAGTCTTTTTCAATCTTCGACATGGCTGCCTGTAAGGCTTTCAACTTGCCCTCCTGAGGGCTCAGCGTTTCTTCTTTTGCCATAGTTTTTTAAATTTAAGCGTTATAAATTATAGTTCCAGGTCTCCGTCGAACACTTCGTGCCAAGGGAGCCCTTGTTTGTTGAGTTGCTCCATGAAAGGATCGGGATCGAAATCCTCCACGTTCCACACACCAGGCTTTCTCCAGATGCCTTTGATAAACATCATGGCACCAATCATGGCAGGTACGCCTGTGGTATAGCTTACACCCTGCATACCAGTTTCCTTATAAGCCTCTTGATGCTTACAGTTGTTGTATACGTAGTAGGTGTGCTCTTTTCCATCCTTGATACCGCGGATACGGCAGCCGATTGAGGTCTCTCCCTCATAATTCTCACCCAGGTCTTGCGGATTTGGTAGAACGGCCTTTAGGAACTGCAGGGGGACTATTTTCACCTTTGCGGTTTTTCCTGAGCCATCAACCAATGGTGCCTCATATTCAATCTCATCGATACGACTCATACCGATGTTCTGAATCACGTCAAGATGTTTCAAGTATTGTTCGCCGAAAGTCATCCAGAAACGTCCTTGCTTAATGGTCGGATAGTTTTTGACAAGCGACTCCAACTCCTCATGGTGCAACAGATAACTCTCACGAGGACCGATGTTGGGGTAAGTCAGGGGCTTGTGAATCTCAAGTGGCTCGGTCTCGATCCATTGTCCATCCTTATAATAGAGTCCTTTTTGGGTAATTTCTCGGATGTTGATTTCTGGGTTGAAGTTCGTTGCGAAGGCATGATGATGATCACCTGCGTTACAATCGACGATGTCGAGATAATGAATCTCGTCGAAATGATGCTTGGCGGCATAGGCCGTATATACACCACTGACACCTGGGTCGAACCCGCAGCCTAGGATCGCTGTCAGACCAGCCTGCTTGAAGCGGTCTTTGTAGGCCCACTGCCAGGAGTATTCGAAGTGTGCCTCATCTTTCGGCTCATAGTTGGCCGTATCGAGGTAGTTGCAACCACATGCGAGACAGGCATCCATGATAGTGAGATCCTGATAGGGTAGGGCCAGGTTGATAACAAGTTCTGGCTTGTAGTCACAGAAGAGAGCCTTCAGTTGTTCTACATCATCGGCATTCACCTGGGCAGTCTTGATGTCCATGTCGTAGCCTGCCTTATGGATGTCCGCCACGATCTTATCACACTTTGCCTTACGACGGCTAGCTATCATGAAGTCTGTAAAAACGTCGGCATTTTGTGCAATCTTGAATGCCGCCACCGTAGCAACGCCTCCGGCGCCAATCATTAAAACTCTTCCCATTGTTAATTCCTCTTCTTTAATAGTTTGTCTTACAGAATTATTTTGCCGAGCAAGCCAGAAATCACGGAAGGTATCTGTTTGCTCCCCTGTCTTTCTAGAAGCGATATCCTCCCGAAAATCTCTGTCAAGTCTGTATTCTTTTCCCATTTATGTCTACTCTGTAGTAATCTAACGATTCTTTCGCTCTGTTTTCTCGCGTTCCGTTCTTGGTTAGTTCAAAACATCTAACCTTTAACTGACTTCGTTCAACTCCGCAGAGGATATCCCCAGCGCTGCCATCAGCGAATACCCTAGGATTTCCTGACGAAATAAACCTCCAGGCATTGGCTGCATGGCGAAAACTGTAATTCGTTTTTCGTCGTCATCCAGTCGGCAGAGTGCTTCACGCACCTGCAGAAAGGCGTTATCTTCGACATTGGGTATGACCATGATCCTACGCACCTCTTTCTGAGCGGCTGTCAGTTGCAAGATTTCCGTGAGAAAATCTTCTCCTCCAGCGATATCCTCTATGGGGTAGGCGCTAATGGAGAATTCACCGAGGTGATCCTTGAAAGCTTTTCCATTCAACTCTTCTGCATAGTTGCCTGGGGTGAAGTTCTCCATATTTTCTTTTCCTTTCCGGTGAATCAATACAACCAATGTTTCATGCTCTCCTTCGCGGATCCCCCCGTCAAGAGCGACACAGTCTATCCATCGGGCAAAGTCGGCTTTGGGTATCCGACGTCCAATCATTCGCTCGAAGTTCACAATAAGATCAAATGCAACTTTATCAACGTAATCAGCGTCAACCAATATCACATTCTCACTCCACTTGGTCTCTTGTAGGTTGTTGTTCATATGTGGCTACAAAGATAGTGCAATTTGAGCGGAACTCCAAATTTTTTCCGTTTTTTCCTCGGAGATTGATTTAAATCAAATGAAAAATCATAAATTGGGGCTCAAATATCAAATATTATGGTCGGTTGCCTTTAATTCAGACTACCTTTGCATCACCTTTTATAATTAGAGAGGCATGAAGAGTATATTGGAAGGACGTCCGTCTTTGAAGGCGGAGATAGATAAAATCGCAGAGGTGGCAGGATATCTGTGGCAGAATGGTTGGGCTGAGCGTAACGGTGGTAATATCACAGTTAACGTCACAGCGTATGCTGATGATGAGATAGCACGACTGCCGGCAATCAGCGATGTGAAGCCTATTGGTGTTACGCTCCCTGCCTTGAAGGGATGTTATTTCTATTGTAAAGGAACGGGCAAACGTATGCGTGATTTGGCTCGTTGGCCAATGGCTAATGGCAGTATCATACGTATTCTCGACGATTGCGCCTCATATGTGATCGTTGCTGATCAGATGGTCATGCCTACGAGCGAGTTACCTAGTCATTTGACTGTCCATGCCCGTCAAATAGAAACAGGAAGCAGTTATAAGGCAACAGTTCATACACATCCTATCGAATTGGTTGCAATGAGTCACAATAGGACATTTCTCGCTAAGGATGTGCTGACTAAAATTTTGTGGTCCATGATTCCTGAGACAAAGGCATTCTGTCCGTTAGGACTAGGGGTTGTCCCCTATACCTTGCCAGGTTCTAAAGAATTGGCGGATGCGACATTGAAGGAGCTGGAGGATTATGATGTCGTAATGTGGGAGAAACATGGCGTTTTCGCTAAGGGACTTGATGTTATGGATGCTTTTGATCAGATAGATGTGCTCTCGAAGAGTGCCAAGATCTATGTCAACGCCCGTGCCATGGGTTTTGAACCTGAGGGTATGAGTGATGAACAGATGGCAGAGATGACACGGGCATTTAACTTGCCGAGGTGAAGAAACAAACAACTACTGAATATATATAATCAAGATGATCCTCGGAGCAGTGATGCTCTGAGGATCATTTATTATGAGATATCTTGCCCTTAGAAAGTGACTGTGGTCACGGGACAGAGGTATGCAATTGGTATGATAGCTTTATTGAGTTCTATTTCCCCAGAATTATCGCAGAAACATGCATAGGAGTTGCCATTGTCATATAGGTAATTGACTCTATTTCCACTATTCATAAAGAAAATGACTTTTAGGCCGTTTGGATACCTCGCATCTTTCGCGGCATAGAGAAGTATCGCTTCCGAAAGGGTAGGAAGCCTCCACGTTGCATCAATTCCATCAACGATCCATTCTGCAAGTTTTGCCCTTATTTTTTCTTCCTTAACGTTTGGGGAGTCATTGGTCTCCAGAAACCTGTTTTCTTTATGCGGAGATAATAGTGTAACTTGATTGCCACTCACTGCTAGCACATAGCATCCCTTGTAGAAAGAACCAGCTTTGGGCGTGTTGCTCGAGGATGGCGTTTCTTCTTCGTCTGTTAAGCTTTTGCTGCCTGTTTCGTCGAAACTGAACTTGATAGATTTTTCTCCAGCCCAGGTCACCCCTGTCATCGTCCCGCTGAGTTTCACGTTAGAGCCATAATGGCTATCGGTGTACTGACCTTCAATGTTGATTTTGTAGTTGGCTGTCAGTTCCTCGGCACAGGTATATGAGTAGTGGTTGTTACCGATGTTTACGGTGATGGTTGGTTTACCGACTGACGGCATGGCATAGATATCTGCTATCCTCTCTTTCCAGGTGCTTCTGTCCGTCTGTCTCTTCAAGGGTATAGTGATACTGCCGTTCTCTCCCTGCCAACTTCCGTTCAGCAAAAGTGACTCATAGATGGGGGAGATACTCACGCTGACATCTGTGACCATGTCTGGTACGTCTTTGATAACAATGCTTTTGATGCGTATGACCTTGCGCTCCATGCCCAATGTCAACAGATTGGTGTCATTGGCAGAAAGTGTGACCGTAGCATGCCCCGTCATCAGATCGTCAAGCATTTTTCCTTCCTGTGGTCGGATGATGGATGTCTTGGAGGCATTCCCTTGTGTTGGCAGGACCAGTCGACTATCCTCTGCCCCACCAATGGCGTATATGTCATACATGCCTACTGGCAGGTCAATGGAGAAAGGAGTCTCCTCATCCTCTAATGTCTGGATTGTTACACATTTCCCCGTAGAGGCGAACACATAGAGTCTGACGGGGGGTGCGATGAAGGTATCATCTGAATCGTCGATTCCGCGTGTTTGAATTGTCAGTCGACTATTCGCTTCATCCGAATCCTCGATTAATACTTCCTTGCCGCAACTGCACAAGGTCAATAAACCATATACGATGGTGAAAAAAGATGCAAGAAATGATTTCATTTGTCTTTCGTTTTTTAGTTTAAAGATAACGTTAGCAATACGCGGGAATCATTTAATCCCGTCTGCAAAGGTATGAAAAAATCCTGAAACATACAAATATTTCAGGATTTTTTATGAATTGGTTGTAAATCAGATTAGTTGGGGAAGAAAACAGGAGATGACAAGTACCACAATACCTATGGTGAGTACGATAATCGTCTTCTGTGAACAGCCCTTCCATTCCTTAAGGATAATGCCCCAGACATTAGAGAAGACTACGTTGAGTGCCATCAGAATACAGAATGCGAGCGTAAGTAGTGTTGGCGACTCAGCGAGAAAGCCTTTACCAAGTGCTAGACCAAAGAACTGCGAGTACCATAATGCGCCAGCCAACAGACAGAACAATAGGTTATTGCCCCAAACGGCAGTATTCTTGTAGTCGCCCCATGTGCCATTCTTCTGGTTCTGCCAGAAACAATAAATGGCATTGGTGATGAAACCACCTAAGGTGACGAGTAGCGTAGCTGGTAGGGTACGAAACATGGGGGCTGTCAGCTCACCGAAATTAATGCCCTTGCCGAACTCCAATCCTACATTGAAGCATCCGCTCATGAAACCTGCCAGTAAGGCAATCGCAAGTCCTTTTGGGAAATTGAAATCTTTTACGGCAGTTTTCTTCTCTTCCTCCGAAAGTGTGGTAGCTTTCATTGAGCCGGCAATCCCAATAATGGCAATGCCAATAAGGGTTACAACAACACCGAGGATGACGGCGAATGTCAACGATTCCAGCGCATTGAGATCTGGGAAGAAAATGTTGAGTAAAACAGGTCCTAGAATAGTCCCAAGACCAGCACAGGTACCGAGGGCTATTGACTGTCCGAGAGCTACACCAAGGTAACGCATGGAGAGACCAAATGTCAGTCCACCTATACCCCAAAGCACACCAAAGAAAATGGTCATCCATATGTTGAACGACTGTTCTGTAGTGAACAGTTCCCAAAGGGAGTGTCCTGCCGGTACGGCCAACAGTGCACCGAGAAAAGGCAGTATTAGCCAAGCAAATACACCTTGTATAACCCAATACGACTCCCAAGACCAATCTTTGATCTTGTTGATGGGAACGTAACAACTGCTTTGGCAGAATGCACCGATGGCAATGATGAACAAACCAATGATAATATCCATAACATCATCGTTTTAGTCGTCGTAATTGTTATCTTTTTGAGGTAACATCATTCTCATATTGTTGAATGGCTGTGATGTATTCTTCGCCAACAGGTACATTATTTTTTAAGTTGAAGTAGTCGAATACTGCACCGAATGGCATGCTCTTGGCCTCCTCCATCAGAGCTAGGCGCTCAAAATTCTGGCCGTTGTTCTCATACTCGCATAACTTAGCTTTTGGCTCTAGTAGTGCCTGCAGGATGCATTTCTGTGTGGCACGAGTACCGATGATGTATGCTCCGATGCGATTGATGCTGGCATCAAAATAATCCAAGCCAACATGGGCGCGGTCAAGAGCGTCGCAACGGACAAGTTCCTTGAAGAGGTCGAGGGTCTGATCGTTCATGATGGTAACGTGGTCAGAGTCCCAACGTACAGGACGGGATACATGCAGCATGAGCTCAGGTACATACATCAGTAGAGTGGAAACAAAATCGCTAACGTTTTCGGTCGGCTCGTAATGCCCGGTGTCAAGGGTGTACATCTGTTTGCGAGTGGCGCAATAGGCTGTGTAGAAGTCGTGCGACCCAACAGTATAGCTTTCAAGTCCTATACCGAACAATTTTGCTTCGAAGCAGTTTTTGACATCGTCAAGTTTCTCCGCCATAATCTCATCAAGTGAGGAAGCTAGAATTTCACGGTATTTCTTGCGCTGAACGGGGATGTCCTTGGAACCATCGTGTACCCATATGTTCATGATGCAGGGATCGTTCTGAGCTTTACCCATCGCGTCAGCGATATGTCGGCAGCGCTTTGTGTGTTCAATCCAGAAATCGCGGATACCTTTGTCGGGATTAGAGAGAGTCAGTTCGCCGCTTTTCGGATGTGAGAATGAGGTGGAATTGAAATCGAGTTTCATGTTATTCTCTTTTGCCCAGTCAATCCAACTTTGGAAATGTTTTACTTCCACTTGGTCGCGATCAACGAATTGCCCTCCGAAGTCACCGTAGATTTCATGGAGGTTCAAACGGTGGTTGCCTGCAATTAGGGTTTTTACGAACTCAATGTCCTGACGTACTTCATCAATATTGCGGGCACGACCAGGATAGTTTCCAGTAGTCTGTATCCCGCCGCTGAGTGCCTCATTACGCTCAAAACCGACAACATCGTCGGTTTGCCAGCAGTGCAAGGATATCTGTTGCTTTTGGAGCTTGTCAAGTACGGCGTCGGTGTCGATACCGATAGCGGCATAGCGCTCTTTCGCTACGACATACGCTTTTTCAATTAGATCTGCTTTCATAGAGTTTGTTTCTTATAATGTTTTAATGAATTCTTATCGTTTTGTGACCCTGAGATATTTGTCATAAGCAAGATTCCATATGTTCTTGTCTGTAGGTTCGAATCTCACAACTTCAATACTGTGGGCGATAATCTGGCGCATTTCCCAGATGTCTTTGACCAGTCCAGCGGTTTTGGCTTGAAGCATGATGTTGCCGATGGCGGTGCCTTCTTGAGGTCCGGCCAAAACTGTAGTACCTATGGCATTCGCGGTGAATTGGTTTAGATATTTGTTCTGTGACCCACCACCGATAATGTGAAGCACATCAATGGTCTCCGACTTATGGCCATCGGCTGTCGACTTTTGATTGGCAAACTCTCGCAGCCACAGAAATACTTGACGGTAACGTAAGGCCAGTGAATCGAAGATACAACGGCAGATCTCTGCCGGCGTCTCTGGAATAGGTTGCCCCGTTTGGCGACAATAGCTCTGGATGGCTTCAATCATCGAAGTAGGATTAGCAAACATGACATCATCAGGGTCGATGAGTGAACGGAACGCCTCTGCTTTCATGGCCGAACCCTGTAACTCGGTATGAGAGAGGTTTCTCACTGCATCGGGCCATTCCTTACGGCAACACTCATAGAGCCACATTCCACAGATGTTTTTCAAGAAACGAGTCGTTCCTTCTATACCTCCTTCATTGGTGAAATTACGTTCATAACTCAGGTCATTGATGATGGGGGCTTTTGTCTCGATACCCATCAGACTCCAAGTACCGCTGGAAAGATAGGCAAACTGTTCGTTCTTGGCGGGAACAGCTGCTACGGCACTTCCTGTGTCGTGACCAGCAACGGCAATCACGGGCACAGGGCCAAGTCCGGTCAGTCGTTGTGCCTCTTCAGTCAGCGTACCAATAACAGTACCGGGCGCCACCATCTTCCCAAATGTGTTTCTGGTCAGTGCGAGACTGTCAAGAAGCCGCTCGTCAAACTGTTTCGTCCTCGGATTCAATAACTGAGACGTCGAGGCGATGGAATACTCGCAGACCTTCTTGCCTGTGAGCATCCAGCTTAGAGCATCAGGCATGAATAAGATTTCTTTTGCACTATTCAGGGCGGAGTTCCTTTCCTGTCTCATGGCATAGAGTTGGAATAGGGTGTTGAAATTCATGAGTTGGATGCCCGTTATATCGTATATTTCTCTCTTTGATATAACCTGTCTGAGATAATCGTTCATGGCATTAAAGGTGATAGGGTCTCGGTATGCACGAGGATTCCTGAGGATGGCGTCGTCATCACCGATCATCACAAAATCTACGCCCCAGGCGTCAATTCCTATACTAGTAATCTTGATATTTCGTCTAACCACCTCTCTCAGACCATTTATCATTTCAAGGAAGAGAGCATGGATGTCCCAATAAAAATGCCCACCCTGTTCAATGAGGTGATTATGAAAACGGGTTACCTCTTCTAGAGTGAGAGAACCGTTTTCTATACTTCCGATAATGGTTCTGCCACTAGTAGCACCCAAGTCGACCGCAAAGAAATAATTCTTGCTTTTCATTTTGTTTCTGATTTGATTAGCAGTTGGATGAATTGATGACAAAGGTACGGGATTTTCAATCAGCCTACCATGACTATTTGATTTTTGCACATGAATTTTTGATAAATAGCTTTTTTTTACTTTATACCTTTTATTTCTCATGTCTTTTTCGTACCTTTGCACCGTCATTTTAAATATCATAAAAACGCTATGTCGACATTAACAGTATTGATCGTTGTTGTTTTCTGTATAGGATACCTCTGTATCGCTTTGGAAAGTCTGACAAGAATTAATAAGGCAGCTATTGCGCTGCTGATGTGTGTGTGCTGTTGGACTCTGCTGATGATGGGGCCAGCATCTTATTATCCAGAGGTTGGAGAAAGTGGGATAATGCATCATATCAGTGAGGTGATAGAACATCATCTGGGTGATGCTGCAGGTACGCTTTTCTTCCTGATGGGAGCCATGACTATTGTTGAAATCGTTGATTCGAATGGGGGATTCAACTTCGTTCGTGATACGATGAAAACACGATCTAAGCGGAAACTCATGTGGCGGGTGGCTTTTATGACCTTCTTCCTCTCTGCAATCCTTGATAATCTGACGACATCGATCGTTATGATTATGGTTTTGCGGAAACTTGTGCAGAGTCGAGAGGACCGCATGATCTATGCCGCACTGGTTATTATATCAGCCAATTCAGGAGGTGCATTCTCGCCCATTGGAGATGTAACGACGATTATGCTATGGATTAAGGGGGTAATTACTACGCAAGGGGTACTCACCGAGATATTTATTCCTTCGCTTATTTCTATGTTGGTGCCGGCTTTTATCCTTCAGTATCAACTTCAAGGAAAATTCGACAAAGAGCAGAACCTGCCGAAAGCTGATGTAAGTCTGTTTACGAAGAAACAGCGTTATACCATTTTCTGGCTTGGCGTGGGTGGTCTCTGCTTTGTACCGGTCTTCAAGACAATTACTCATCTGCCACCATTCATGGGAATCCTTCTCGTCCTTGGTGTGCTGTGGACTGTGACGGAGGTTTTCCACTATAATACTGCAGAAGACGATACGATGGCAAAGCGCGTTAGTGACCTGTTATCGAAGATTGACCTCTCAACGATCATGTTCTTCCTTGGCATCCTAATGGCGGTGGCAGTGCTGCAAGAGGTTGGTGTCCTTACTGCTCTAGGTGAGGGACTAAATGAGGCATTTGCAGGTAACTATTATGTTATTAATGGTATTATCGGTGTCTTATCATCGATTGTCGACAATGTGCCGCTGGTGGCGGGTTGTATGGGTATGTATCCCGTAGTAGCAGAGGGGGCGATGGCAATCGACGGTATCTTCTGGCAACTGTTGGCCTATTGCGCAGGTGTTGGCGGTTCGATGCTGATTATCGGCTCTGCCGCTGGTGTTGTTGTCATGGGACTGGAGAAAATCACCTTTGGCTGGTATATGAAGAAGATTACGTGGATAGCCTTTGTGGGCTATCTCGCGGGTATTCTTGTTTACTGGTTGGAACGTATGCTTCTGTTCTGATGCCTATTTGCTTTTGACTTCGCTGGGCTTACATCCCATTTTTGCCTTAAATTTGGCGGAGAAATAGTCTGGACTCTCGAAGTTCAAACGGTAGGCGATTTCTTTGATGCTATAATCGGTGGTCGTCAGAAGTTCCTTGGCACGTTGCAGTCTGAGTTCTTGTTGGTAAGTTGCCGGTGAAAGACCTGTATACTCTTTGAAGAGTTTACGGAAGTTGCTGTAGCTGACTCCCATCTCCTCAGCCACTTGTTGAATGGTGAGATTGCTTTCCAGTGATTCGCGGATTCGGAGACGTGCTTTGTTGACCATGTTCACCTGCGTCTGGTTCTTTCCTAACTCGATATTTCTTTCGAGCGAGTACATAAGTCCGATGAGGTTATTGACGATACCTGCCATGACCTGCTGGGAGTAGGCAGCCTCTTCAATGGCGGCCTCATAGGCTCGTCTATAGAGATGTTCGATCTCTGCGGAGTATCCGATGTGATAGATGGGCTTTTCCACAGTTAGGAAGCCAGCTTTGACACGGTCGTCCATGTTTCTTCCCTTGAATCCTATCCAGTGACTTTTCCAGCCTGTCCTGGCATCGGGATGGTAGGTGTGCCACTCTCCTGGGAAAAGCAAGAACATATCGCCGGCCTTCAAGCGGGTAGGGCGGCAATGGGCACTTTCGAAGATACCATTTCCTTCTGGGTTGTAGAGCAACTGGTATTCATTCAGTATGCGACCTTTCTCCACGTTGAAGTAGTAGCCGTCGGCATGTCCTATTGTTGGATAGGAATCATCTGGCGCAATCTCCTCATAGCCAACGGTGCTGACAGAGAGTCCCCATTGGGCATCACGCTCGTTTGCAAGAAGGTATTTACTTGTCTGCATTGCTATTTCTTTTTATGATATGATGTCTCGCGGTGTCCACAGCCAAAACTTGGAACCTTGTCCAGAACCTTCTGATGTGACCCCAATCTTTCCACCGCAGTGTTCTGCGATGGCTTTGCAGATACTAAGTCCAAGACCTGTACCTTGAACAAAGTCGTTGAGTTTGACAAATCGCTCGAAGACCGAGTCCTGCTTTTCTTGGGGAATGCCAGCACCAGTATCCTCGCAATAATAATAGATGCCTCCATCCTCTTCACGATAGCCCACTTTGATGTATCCTTCACGAGTATATTTTACGGCATTTGTCACAAAGTTCGTAAGTACCTGTTGAATTCGTCCGATATCAAGGGTCGCAGGATATGTCGTGTATGGGTTGTCTTTAATGAACTTCACGTGAGAACCCTGTACCCGTTGTGCCAATGTCTGACAGATGTCATCAAATGCTGTCGCAAAATCCACCTTTGTGGGTTTGATAGCTAATGATTGTCCCATGTTAGATGCTTCAAGAATATCATTGATCAGGCGCATGAGCATCTCACAGTTATTACGGATGATGCGAATGAATTCCATTCGTTCCGCAGAACTGTCAACCATGGGTAGCAGGTCACTGAAGCCCACAATGGCATTCAGTGGCGTCCGGATCTCATGGGTCATATTGGCAAGGAAGGCACTCTTCATCTTGCCAGAGTCTTCCGCACGTTTCGTCTCTTCTATGAGCTTCTGCTGTGTAACCATCAGATTTGTGATGTTACGTGCGATGCCAAAATATTTGATTAACGTACCATCTTTGTCAAAAGTAGGAACACCACTGATGGAATACCATACAGTATCATCCTCAAGTGGGGTATATTTGTAACGATGGATGGCATTGTAGGGCTTTTTAGTCGCTACACACTCCTTGATACCATTGAGGAGTGTCTCACGATCATTCTCATCAACACCTTTGAAGAACTCTTCAAGCGTCTCACGATATTCTGTCTTGTGAGTGGTGCGGGTGAAGTTGATGACGTTCTTTTCCGGATCAAAATGCCAGATGAACATCTGACTGTTCTCCAACAAGTAGTTTAACTGCTTCTCGTAGTGACTGATGGTCTCATTGGCTTTTTGAATATTTGCATCGTGACGGCGCTGCTCCAGATACATAATACGCTCTTCCGACAGATCACGCGCTGTCACCACATAGAATCGCAGTTCGTCATTGTTGTCAAAGGTTGGACGAACCTTGAACTCAATATACTTGTCAATGCCATACTCTTGGTAGTGCATTTTTTGACATACATGGAAATTCTCATGACTTTTAGGGTCGAACTGACCTTTGAGAAGTGGAACATCAAACAGACACACCTGATGAAAGTATGCTTCAATCTGCTCGTTGAAATCACAGAGGCGCTTCATGTTTTCATTACTATCAAGAAGGATGCCATTCTTGTCGTAGATTGACATAGCTACCAGGTTTGTGCCAAACATTTTCAAATATTTACTTGCTGTCTCACTGTTCACACGCTCCTCCTCAATTTCCTTACTGATATCTTTAATGGAATATACGATGTAACGCGGCTTCCCGTCTTCGTATTCTACAACAGTATTACCACGCAGATATCTCCAGATTGGTGCCGTTTCTGTTCCGGCATTCCAACGGCGGCTGACTGCCCACTGCCGACTGCGCTCTGCTTTCTTCATTATGATATCATGCCCCGATCCCTTTCTGTCGTCAGGGTGGAAATGCTTGATGAGTTCATCTATATCCATGCCTTCCTCCGGCAGATGGTCTCCGTAGATATTCTTGGCGTGTCTTGTGTGGAGATCATACTCTATGATGTAGAAGTTTCCCATGTTGAGAGCCTGCTCCATCATCTGGTTGATTTCTACGGATTGACGTACTGCGGCTCTGACACGGGCATGGATCAGTCGACTCAGTAACAGAGCGATAACAGTGATAATGATGATGCCGGTTAGGATGATCAGAGCTAAGGGCGACGTGTCGTTATGTACACGTTCCGGATGGAACCACTGGTCATGGATCTTCTCCAGCTCTCCCAACTGTTCCAGTCGTGCGTATTCATCGTCGATAGCATTCATCAACTCTTTGTCATAGCCAACGATGTGGAACTCTCCGTCTGGAATGTCTATATCGCTGAGCACGATATTATCAAGTGTCAGTTTCTTGATGGTCCATTTCAGCTGTGCTTCACTCCAAATGAAGTATTTCTCCTCTCCTTTGCTGATGTCTGCCAGAGCGGTTTTGGGCGAGAGATACTTGTAGGGCGATGCGAGCAGGTCGCCCGTGACAATCTGGTTGGAGGCAAAATCATTTTCTTTTAAGATGATAGTATCTTTCTTCGTTAGTTGACTGAGAGCAACGAGTGGTTGTACATTTTTGTGAGTAGCCACCTTGACACGGTAATAATCTATGATACTATGCGAGAGAACATAGGGACGCCTGTGATATCGGTAACCAGGATCAATGATGATGTCTGCCTCGTGCCTCTCGAAGGCGGCCATAGCCTCTTCTCCTTCTGTCATCAATACCTTGTATTGAATCTGAAGTTTGTCGAGGATAGTCCCTAGTAGTTGGATGTTATAGCCGTCTGGTTCTCCTTCATTGTTGAATTCGTAAGGAGCCATGTCCCAGTTACAAGCGATGACCAGAGGGGTCTCGGCATCGTATGCCTTGTTCAGTTGGGCATAAACGATATGAGTGCAGCTGAAGAGTAGCACTAATGCTGTGATGTAACGTATGAATGGTTTTCTTGTCATGTCTTCTTCCTCCTTCTTTCTACTTCCTTTCAATCTCCGAGGCCTTGCATGGTATAGAGAACCAGACCGTTGTTCCTTTGTCCTCGACAGATTTGAGACGGATGGCTCCACCCATGCGTTGGGTTAACTCGTGACAGATGCTTAGTCCAAGGCCCGTTCCCATATCGCCTCCTGTAACAAATCGTTCGAAGATGTGCTTTTGAAGAGACTCGGGGATACCGCTTCCGTTATCTTCTATCGATACGACCAGTCGGTCGCCAATATAATCATAGCGTGCCAACACCTTTCCTGAGGCAGTATGCTGGATGGCATTCTTGATAATCTTCTCCAGGATAATTGAGAAGTTCGTGTCATCAATGTCGATAATCAATCGTTTGTAGGGATTCTGGACAACATACTCCACACCAGGTTTACGATCACTGGCCCATGCCGATTCGCATTTTCCGTCAAAGACGGCAGCAAAGTCGATGGGAGCAGGGGTGATGGCGACCATGTCTGCATCCAGACGAGAGATGAAAAGAATATCGTTTATCAATTGGAGCAGTTTGTCGGAGTTAGTCTTGATCTCATGAATGAACACGGCTTCATCTTCCTCGGAATGCTCCATCTCGAAGAGTTCGGAGAAGCCTACTACAGTATTGAGCGGTGTTCGTATCTCATAGCTCATGTTCCGTAGGAAAGCATTCTTGATCACTTCCACTTCTTGGGCACGTAGCGTTTCTTCCGCAAGTTTGGCTTCTGCTGATTTTAGCTCGCTGATGTCGCGACAGACACCAAAATACTCGTTGACTCCATGAGTGCCCTCGTGGAGGGGTATGAAATGGAACTGCAGATATAGTGGAAAGCCGTTCTTCCTGAGAATGGTCTTGACATCTGCATGGATGACCGTTGCAGTCTGATTATCCATACTGTGGAGAGCTTGTTGAACGAGTTTTCTGGACTGCTCATGAACAAGTGCCAGCAGACGGGTCTGGGTGAGCGTGAACTCGGGCGACTCGGCTTCTCGGTAGATGGTGAGAGTATGGGTAGCCGGCTGGTATCTACCAATGCGGATACCGCCCACACTCATGGCATAGTCGATGTTTTGTATGTATCCTCTTACCTCATCATTGGCTTCCTGTAACAGTTTGATATTCTCCTGTTGTTGATGGTAAGAGTTCGCCACCTCTGTGATGTCGCGTCCTGTACCATAGATACCAAGCAACTGACCGTCATCATCGTGAACAGGAATCAACTGCTGCTCATAATAACTCTTCTCCTTGCGTCTCCACAACTTACCGTTATATCCTTCTTCATCTGGTGGAATAATCTGTGTGGCATAGAAATAGTCGAGAGCGTCAGCCTGAAGATCGTGAATACCAGTTACGTCGGCAATGGATATCCGCTTGGCCAACAGCTCCTTGCGGTTGGTGCCGAAGGTCTCGCACGCCTTGTCGTTCAGGTCATAGAGAATGCCGTTGCTATCGTAATATACCATGTCAACCATAGCCGTCTCAAAGATTGACTGATACCGTAGCTTCGTATCCTGAATCTTCTGCATACGGGTATGCTCGTCAGTCATGTCGTTGCCTGAGCAGATAATAACCGTGGGCTTCTTATCCTTGTCACGTTGAAAGACAGAGAGCTTGATGCTGTAGTCGCGTTCTTCTCCATCATCCTGTCTGGACCTGATGTCAAGGGCTATGGTGTGTACCTTGTCTTCTATGACTTGTTTCAAGGCTTGATTCAAATGTAGGAAATCATCAGCGCTGTATCGGCGTGAGAACTCAAGAGAGGAGTATTCTCGTTGCGGTTTCCCATGTTGGTCCATGACCGTGAAAATCTGTGTGGCAACATGGTAGGTCCAGAATCTGACACGACTGGTTCGCATAATCAGGGTAAGACGTTCGTTGTTCCTTTGCACATTCCTGGTCATCTTGCGCTCCTGTAGTCTGTAGAATATGTAATAGCCTAGTACGAGGACGGCGAAGAGTGCTAAGGCAGAAATGAGTTGCCATATCCAAGAAGGGATTCCCGTCTCTTTCCTGTTAGGGTAGAACCACTTATTCTGGATTGGCTGTAACCGTTCTGTGGCACGGAGGGCAGAGAACACACTGTCAATACGGGCTAGCAGATTCAGGTCTTTCGACATGAACTTATACTCTCCGTAAGGAAGATCAATAGGCGTGATCTCAAGGTTGTCCAGATGATATCTCCAGAGTAGCCATTTCAGCGACATGGTGTTCCATAGGATGATACCCTCTCTCTTGGCACTGACCTTTTGGGTGGCTTCTTTCATGTCGTTGTACGCCTCTATCTCCTTGGCCAGGTTGTGGTCCTTGATATAGTGGTGACTGAAACTTCCTTCGTGGACAATGATGGTGTGTCCTGCCAAATCGTGCTCGTTGCGGATTGTAAGACCCTTACCCTTTGGCGATACGATGCTATGGGTGAAAAGTTGGACAATAGACTTGCTGTACGAGGAGTTTCCCCTTGAGAAACTTGCATCCATTCGGAGCATCAGGTCTGACCTCCCTTCCTGTAAGTCCTTCTGGGCCTCCAATGTAGGTTTCAGCTTGATAATATAGGGTATGTCCAGTTCTTTAAAGATCAGTTTCAGGAGATCGACATTATAACCATCAGGTTCGCCGCTCTCGTTTAGGAAAACATAAGGCCACAGATCCCATGCGTCTTCGTAGATCAACGGACGTTCTGTCGAATAGGATCTAACATAATCGGCTTTCTCTTCAGCTATAGCAGACAGAGTGCACAGAAGTAGTATCAGAATCGTGAATTTCTTCATGTATTGTCGGATGCTTAGTCGCTTTCTTTGATGATCTCTTCCCGTTGACATGGAATCCACAGCCAGAATGTGGAGCCTTGTCCTTCTCCTTCCGAAAGGATGCCGATGTCTCCATGACATCCCTCGGCAATAGCCTTGCAGATACTAAGGCCTAAGCCCGTTCCCTGGATAAAGTCGTTGAGTTTGACAAAACGGTCGAATACCTTTTCCTGATATTCTTTTGGAATGCCAACTCCGGTGTCTTCACAATAGATGTACAGACCGCCGCCGTCTTTCTCTTGGTATTCATATCCCACCTTGATATGCCCTTCATGGGTGTACTTGATGGCGTTTGTCACAAAGTTCGTGATGACCTGCTGGATACGTCCTTTATCGATTTTGGTGATGAAAGATTCGTATGGGTTGTCTATGATAAATTGTACCCTTGGCTCCTGTACTCGTTGTGCCAGAGAGCTACAGATGTCGTTGAAGTCCTGAGCAAAGTCGGTAGTCATTGGCTGCACATGGATACCGTTTGTCTCCAGCGACGAGACAGCAAGGATATCGTTAATCAGACGGAGCAGAATATCACAGTTGTTCATAATGACCCGTGTGATCTCTTTCTTCTCTTCTGGGGTTGTCAGCATAGGGAGCACATCGGAGAAACCTACGATGGCGTTGAGTGGCGTACGAATCTCATGTGTCATATTCGCCATGAATACGCTTTTCCTCCTGCCGGAATCGTTGGCCCGTTCTGTCTCCTGTTTCAGTTGTTCTTGTTTCTTGATGAGAACAGTGACGTTGCGGATGATGCCGTAGCAACCTACGAATTGATTGTTTCCATCATAATAAGGTACGCTATCGATGATGTTCCACTGAGGCTCATCGCTTTCGTGGAAGAGCGGACGTGTATTGCAGAGGAAGTTCCGTGGTTTATTGAAGGCGGCCTCCGGATGTTCGAACAGCAGCTTGCTGGTGTCGGATGTTGTGATAAGACAACTCTGGAAGTGCTCAAGTGTGATCTTTCTCTCCGGTCTGCTGAGTCCTCTATAGAAGGTCACTTCATTGTTGACAAAAGAACAGCGCCAGAAGCGCATGTCGCAGTTGTCCATCAGATACTGCAGCTCTCCCTCATATTGTTGGATCTTCTCGTTGGTGTCACGTATCTCCTTGTCGTTCTTCTTGTTTTGCAGGTAGAGCTCTCTTTCCTGTGTGATGTCTCGGATGGAGAACGTGATATAGACAAGTTCTTTCTTCTCATCGTAGATAGGGTGTAGCCGAAGCTCCGTGTAGCAGTTGACACCCCGTTCAATGATAACGCTCTTGGTGCAGAAATACAGCTCCTCCACATGACGGTTGTTCAGCACCTCCCTGAAAGTGGGCATGTCGTAGATGGTACGGTTGAAATAGAAAGGATCGTCCTCGGATTGGAACCTCAGGATCTCCCGCATCTTACGATTGGCTGTTATCAAGTGGCCTTCTTTGTCGTAGAAGGCCAGTCCGGCGATAGGCTGCTCAAAGATCATACGGTACTTGTCAGTCATCTGGTTCTCCTGGCGTTCCAGCAGCACCTGATCCGTCTTGTCGGTGAGCGTGCAGAAGATATTGGTAGGCATCCTTCTCCTTTTGTCGGCAAACTCTACAATACCGATATCCTGGATAAATCGCCAGTAGGGTTGTCCGTCACCTCTGTTAAGATCCCATCGGAACATACATTCCTCGGTATGGCCATTCTTTATCAGTCGCTGTAGAAAGTCGATGTATATCTGACGGTCATCAGGATGAATGTACTCGAGGCTCTCTTGATAGCTGAGTCCTTTTTCTGGCAAGAAGTTACCATGCATGTTATACGCATACCTCTCTTGTATGGATAATCGGATCACATCGTTCCTGCTGACGTTCAGCGTCTGTTGCATGATTAACGCCAGATCCTTTACTCGTCGGGCATTATGCCGTATTCGCATGATGCTGATATGGGTGACCGCCCATACAAGCAGGAAGGCGACGACGGCCGATATAACCATCAGCAGGGATACGCCTTCGATGCCTGGGTTATGGTGGATATACAGTAATATGTTTGTTAGTAGTGTCATCATCTTTTTTCTGGTCCTTATATGATTATTTCGGCCTTCTTCTCCAGACTGGTCATCTCGCAAGGTACACTGACATAGAAGGTGCTACCCTTGCCTGGCGCTGTTTGCAGTTCTATCGTTCCCCCCATCTGTTGCAGAAGTTCCTTGACGATGGGCAGATCGAGCCCTGTACCAGGATGCCCGTGCTCTGTTTCTCGCTCAAAGCGATTGAAGAGCCGTTCTTTAGCCTCGGCAGTAAAACCTGTGCCAGTATCCTCGATGGTAATCATCAGCTCACCATGGCGGTATTCGCATTTAGCCCTTACTCTTCCTTCGTGAGTCGTATAGAGCGCATTGGCACAGAGCTTTTGGACGACCATCCCGAGATTCTGTTGGTCTATGATGACGTTCAGGTGGTTATAGGGATTATCCACGCTGACCTTTACCTCGGGAGGTAGGGCGCTCCATCCCATATAGCACCAGCCTTCGAACAGTGGCACGAAATCACATTCCTGATAATTAAGTTCAATCATATGAGCATCCAGCCGTGATATGAACAGGATATCATCGATCAGCCGTAACAGCACGTTGGTATTCTTCCTGATCTCTTCTGCAAAGATTGGCTCATCCTCGATGCTATGCTCATTGTTGTAAAGTTCCGCGAAGCCGAGAACGGCATTCAATGGCGTCCTTAACTCATAGCTCATATTGAGCAGAAAGGTGTTCTTCAGTTGCTCGGCATCCTGTGCCTTAGCCGTTTCCTCCTGCAGTTGCAGTTCCGTATAGGTGATCTCTGTCTCGTTACGACACATGCCGAAATAATGGGTTACGTGTCCGTCGGCATCAAAGATTGGCATGATATGGAAAGACAGATAGATGTCTCTTCCTCGGCTGTCGCGCATGATCGTTGGGAACGTACAAGTGAAAGTCTGCCTCTGCCGTTGGTCCATGCGACGGAAGTAGCCTCTGGCTCTTCGATGGCTGTCCTCTTTGAGCAAAGCGATGGCGCGCAGTTCCGTCAACCGATACTGAGCCTTGCTCAGGTCACTGAAGAGTTCCAGAATATGCGTGTCAGGGTCGTAGCTCATCAGTTGGACATTGCTTACCTTCAACGAGTAGTTGATATTGTCTATATAAGTCTGAATATCTTTGGTCGTCGTCTTCAGCTGTCTGCTCACCTGACGCTCGTGATGGTGTGACTCCACCATCTCCGTGATATTTCGTCCGGCAGTAACGATACCCCTTAGGCTGCCGTCATCATTGCGTATGGCTCTGACTGACACCTCATAATAGATCGTGCCTCTTAGCAGCAGCTCAGGAACCTTCTCACCCTCTCTCTTCATCTTGTCGATATTGGTGATGGAAGAGCACAGCAGATGATCCAGGTGCTCTATATCCAGATCCTTGTAGGTAGGGATGTCGGTAATCTTGACCCGCCTTCTAAGCAGTGAGTCGCGGTCTGATATGCAGAATGTCTCACAGGCCTTGTCGTTGATTTCCGTCAGGTATCCGTCGGCATCATAGAAGATCATATCGACCAGCGAAGAGTTGAATACATTATGGTAGCGTAGCATCAGTTTCCTGACTTTCTCAGCGTTCTTTTTCTCTTCGGTGATATCGTGCTGGATACCCAGTAATGTTGTCGGTCGGTGGTGTTTGTCATGACGCAGCACAGACACGTTGACATCGTAGATCCGCTGCTCTGTCTCTGCGTCTTTCGGCACTGGTCCTTTGATAAGAAATGACTCCGAGAGTATCTCACCCGCCGTCATCGACTTAATCGTATTCCTTATGGCGCCGACATCACTGGGGTCGTAGTTCTGTGCAAAGTCAAAGGGAAAGAAGCTGAGCTCCTTATTATCGTCTGTATAAACCTTGAACACGTGTTGCGAGATGTCGTATACCCATGTCTGTGTCTTGTTCGAGGCGAGGACCATCGACAGTTGGGCATTAATCCGTCTGGCTTCCGCACCTGCTTCCTGTTCACGGTAATAATAAATCCGATTGGCGAAGATCATGACAAAGAGCATGATCAGGAAGATGGCTATCAGGTAGGCGAGTGTATGGTGAATATCGAAAGCATCCAGGATTTTTTCAGACTGTGCCCTTGCTGTTATGCCTTCTAGTAAGAAGACGCTGCACATGCTTATCCTGGCGAGATATATGTGAATACGCATATTATTGGCTGGTCTTGTAGTAATAGCTGCAAAGATAATATAATCTGATTGAAAAAAAGAATATTTATATAAAAAAAAGCACAATTTGCCTAGTTAAGAGGCAAATTGTGCTCAAATCTTCAATCTATAAGGGCTAAAGTGGGTATTCCTCAAAAGCGTAGAGAACGGTCGACAGGTATCTCTCGCCCGTGTCGGGGAGCAAGGTGACGATGGTCTTGTCTTTGTTCTCTGGGCGTTTGGCGATCTCCGAGGCGGCATAAGCAGCGGCTCCGGAAGAGATGCCTACCAGCAGACCGTCGTATTTGGCCAGCTCACGACCAGCGCGGATGGCATCGTCGTTCTCCACGTCGAACACCTCGTCGATCAGTGTACCGTTATAGGTCTTGGGTACAAAGCCGGCGCCGATACCCTGAATCTTATGAGGACCGCTCTGCCCGCCGTTCAGTACTGGCGACGACTTAGGCTCCACGGCAATTACCTTGATATTCGGGTTCTGCTCCTTGAGGTATTTCGCGATACCAGAAACGGTACCGCCTGTACCTACACCAGCGACGAAGATGTCCACCTTTCCGTCAGTCTGTGCCCAGACCTCTGGCCCCGTTGTGGCATAGTGCTTGGCGGGGTTGGCAGGATTCTCGAACTGCTGCAGGATGATGCTTCCAGGTATGGAGTCGCGCAACTCCTCCGCAGCCCTGATGGCACCAGGCATACCGTCCTTGCCACTGGTCAGACGGACCTCAGCTCCGTAGGCCTTTACCAGGTTCCTGCGCTCGATGCTCATGGTCTCGGGCATGGTCAGAATCAGCTTATAGCCTTTCACGGCAGCTACCAATGCCAGTCCTACACCCGTGTTTCCGCTGGTGGGCTCGATAATGGTAGCCCCAGGCTTCAGCAGTCCCTTCTTTTCTGCGTCTTCGATCATCGCCAGTGCGATGCGGTCTTTTACACTTCCGCCGGGATTGAAGTACTCAATCTTAGCGATGACAGGAGTTTTAAGTCCCTTGGCCTCCGAGAACTTCGTGAGCTCCAGCAGAGGGGTGTTGCCGATCAGATCGGTCAGTTTCTTTGCGATTTTAGCCATATTCTTAACTATATTGGTTTATTATTCTGGTGCAAAGGTACGATGATAAATCGGCATTCGTAATAGCACAAGTGGGTTAAATCATATACCACAATGATGGTATTTCGTTGTTTTGGCACTTTCTACCTATTTATATTATAGAGAAAATGATGATAAAAAGTGTAAAACGCTTGGAGATATCGGGGAAAAAGCATATCTTTGTCAACAGAAAAACTAGAACGTATTAAGATTATGTTAGATGTAAAAGAAACTTTGAAGTCGAGTGAGGAGAGGATGGAGATGGCCGCCATGTACCTGGAGGAAGAGTTGAATCGTATCCGTGCAGGTCGTGCCAATGTCGCCATTCTCGACGCAGTTCGTGTGGAGGTTTATGGCAGTAGGGTGCCCCTGAACCAGGTGGCTAACGTCAGCGTGCCCGATGCACGTACCATCGCCATCAAGCCTTGGGACCGTAAGGAGATCCGTAACATCGAGAAGGCCATCATGGACTCAGATGTTGGCATCACGCCAGAGAATAACGGTGAGGTGATACGCCTGAACATCCCCGTTCCTACAGAGGAGCGTCGTAGAGAGCTGGCCAAGCAGTGCAATAAGATTGCTGAGAAGGCCAAGGTAGAGGTTCGTAATGTGCGTGCCGACATCAAGGATAAGTTGAAGAAAGCGGTAAAGGATGGTCTTTCCGAAGACAATGAGAAAGACGCAGAGCAGGAGCTCCAGAAGATCCACGACAAGTACATCAAGCGGATCGATGAGTTGATTGCCGCTAAGAACAAGGAGATCATGACGGTGTAGGATGAAAGGCCTCGTCGTCAAGAATACCGGGAGCTGGTACACCGTCCGCACAGACGACGGACAGCTGATCGAGAGTAAGATAAAGGGTAATTTCCGACTCAAGGGCATCCGCAGCACCAACCCTGTGGCGGTGGGCGACCATGTGGAGTTGGTACCCAACCAAGAAGGTACGGCGTTCATCACATCGATTGATGATCGCCGTAACTATATTATCCGGAAATCGCAGAACCTCTCCAAGCAGAGTCATATCATCGCGGCGAACGTCGATCAGGCGTTCCTGGTTGTCACGGTGAACCGTCCCCAGACGTCCACGACGTTTATCGACCGCTTTCTCGCCTCGGCTGAGGCCTATCGTGTTCCCGTCATGCTCATCTTCAACAAGACCGACCTGTTGGATGCCGAGGAGCAGCGCTATCAGGAGATGATGATTGCGTTGTACGAGAACGTGGGCTACCAGTGCTTCGCCATCTCGGCAGAGACGGGCGAGGGTGTGGAGGTTTTGCGGCCCCTACTCGATGGAAAGATCACCCTGCTCAGCGGCAACAGTGGCGTGGGCAAGTCGACCCTGATCAACCGCCTGGTCCCTGGTGTATGTCTCCGTACGGCAGAGATCAGCGATGCCCATAATACTGGTCAACACACGACCACCTTCTCCGAGATGATCTCGTTAGATGACCAGAAGCCGTCTTATCTGATCGACACCCCAGGCATCAAGGGCTTCGGTACGTTTGACATGGAGCCCGAGGAACTGACGAGCTATTTCAAGGAGATCTTCCGTTTCTCGAAGGAGTGCCGCTTCTCGAACTGCACCCATACCCATGAGCCAGGTTGTGCTGTTCTTCAGGCCCTCGAGAACCATTACATCGCCCAGAGTCGTTATCAGAGTTACCTCTCTATGCTGAACGACAAAGAAGAAGGCAAATATCGCGAGGCCTATTAAGTCTCGCGATATTTGTTTTCTCATTATCTCGTCTTGACCACCTTCTTCCCGTTGACGATATAGACACCCTTCGGCAGTCCGTCGAGACTCGTGGTACCTATACGCACCTTCCTGCCACTTAGGTCGTAGATGCCCTGCGGGTACGTCGCATCGCTCCTGAGTGTGCTGATGCCTGTCTGCCCAGGTACGATGGCAGCCGTGATCGTCAGACTGTTACATGCCGGCATGGCCATCGACAGCTTCTCGCCTGCCACAAACTCCTCAGTCACAGAGCTGCCCGCGACTTTCTTGATATGCCATCCGCTGATCATCTGTCCTTCGCCCGCCCCGCCCTCGAGCGAGATTACCCTGTCGGCATAGAACCGTCCGTTGAACACCTCGTTCGATAGACGGACGCCGTTGAACGAAAGCCGGATATTCTGCGTCGCCTCCCCATCTTTGTTGATGATCAGGGGGATGGCATTACCCAGGTGATAGAAGTTGCCGAGCTGTGTATAGAACTCGTTCGTGCGTTTTTCCAGCCAGTTACGGGCATGAGTCAGCTCATCGTTGTACACAGGCCACCACTGGTTGATCAGCTTTCTGTGGTTAGGATACTCGTACCTGATCTTTTCGTACATCGGATCCCAGATGGCCCGTATACCCTTCTCGTTCATGAAGTCGCCCATGTAGATGGCACAGCGATCGATGAACTCCCGACGGAAGTCCGAGTCTTCCATCAGCTGACGGAACAGCAGCGTGGATTTCTCACTGTTGGCACCCCAGTTATGGGCATAGTCGTAGTGGGGGGTATACAACCATTCCAGAATCTTGTAGCCCACCTTCTCGTCGTACAGTCCCAGCGTGAAGTCGGCATCCTTGGCAATCCAGCGCCAGCGCCCACCTTCGGCCCTAGGTCGCCACATGATGATATTGTTGCCAGGGAAGTCGAGGTTGTTGAAGTACAGGTTCATGGCCATCAGGTTGATGAACTCTTGACAGTCCATCCACTGCTCGTATTCCTCCATCGTATGTCCATCCTGCGAGTAGAAAGCCTTGAACTGGTTGTAGTTCTCCCACGAGCCCTCCTTCAGGTCGCTCCAGTTCTCTATGAGGTCGATATCCTCCAGACCGTCATGGTTCGTGTACACATTATCCTCGTTGCCCCGTTCACGGATGTTCAGTATGCCGTGGTAGTTGCCGTTGATATAGACGATGGCGGGCTGCCACGCCTGCCAGTCCAGATCGGCATGCTCGGCCATGGTGCGCTGTACGATGGCATCCCGCATATACAGGTAGTCGAAGTCGTTGCCGGCATTCCGGAGCACGAGCGACTTATAGTCAGTGATTCCAGGGCGCTGATCCGGGAAGAACTCATGCTCGAACCGTTTCGTACCAAACCGTTTGTGGGCGTAAATAGCCATCGATTTCTTGGTGGCGCTGCGCGTGGCCCCTCCGGCTACCCTCGTCTCGCACAACTGGTTCAGTTGGCTTGGGGTATTCCCCTCCGTGAAGTACTCGATGTTGATAGGTCGCCGCCAGTCCTTCCTGTTCCCATTGGAGTTGTTGGTGAAGATGCCCATATACGAGCTATCCAGATACCTGCTGTTCGTGACTATCGAGACCACAGGCAGTGTCAGCCGTCGTGTGAAGAAAATATACGAGTGAGTGGTCGACCGTGGCGACAGCCATCCGTTGCAGAACAGTCTGGCCCGTATCACCCTGTTGGTGTTGATGTCTATCGGCGCCACATATCTTGTGCTCGTCGTGTCAGGCTCCGTCCCGTCAGTGGTGTAGCAGATGATCGTCCCCTCAGGCGAGTCCTCCGGCACTGTCAGGGTGAGCTGTACCTGTTGCTGACTCGTGAACACTTGTCCGTCCCTGCTGAACACAGGATGTCCGAGGATATGGTCGTGCGCACATACCCTGCCGCAGTTGACCGCCTCAGGGGTAGGGGTGAGCTGGTAGCCCCACTCCTCGCCGCCGTCGTCCTTCCGTCCGTAGGCGATACCAGGAGCCGGCTGCTTCTTCAGTCCGCTCACCTGGTCCACCACCTGTCCGTCTTTGAAGAGATACACCTCGCAGTTCTTCCCCGACTCCAGTCGGAAGTTGGTGTGCAGCTTCTGTCCCTCCTTGTCGCAGTAGATGACGACATGTTGCTTTGCGCCGACCACCTTGTCAGGCAGTTGGTAAGCCTGTTGCGGGCGGTTGGTGCCCCCTATCTGATAGTCTTTCAGGTTCGCGGCCACCGAGTCTGGGTTATACACCTCGACCCAAGAGTCGGGAAACTCTCTCAGATCGTCCATGATACCGTCGATGTTCGACTGCATCAGTTCGTTGATCACCAAGTGGCCGCGCTGTTCTTGTGCCCATGATGTCTGGGCAGTCAGTGTCAGTGCGATAGCGAAAATATGTTTTATACGGTGCATTTAGGTTCGTCGTTAAATAGCGGCACAAAGGTACAACTTTTCTTTCAGAAGAATGAAGGATAAAGGAAAAGATTTTGTATCTTTGCAGGCAAAAATTTACAGGAAACGAACTATGATGAAATTATCTTTTCTCACGATGGTAGCTGTCGGCGTCTTCTGCACAGCCCCCGTCTATGGCCAGACCAAGAGCGAGATCCGTCAGTTTAATCTGGCAGGCCCCTATGCCGTGTCACAACCCGTAGTCCTCGACACCGTCGATGTGCAGGGGAAAGCGTTCGCCGAGTCGTCATGGCTCAGTGCGCTCTCACTGACGTCGCCCACTGACAAGACCTTCTCAGGCGCTGTCCTCCCGTCTCTGACCGACAGCAAGAGTGTCGGCCTACTTACGTTCTACGTGAACAACACCGACTACCTGAAAGGAAAGATCGAGGTGAAAGGGCCCCGCAACCACCAGCTGTTCATCGACGGTGCCGAGGCCTCAGGCGACCTGAGCCTGTCTCCCGAGCATCATACCTTCGCCATCAGATACCTGGTCGAGCCCAACGATACCGACTCTATCCGTGTGTCGATCGATGCCAATATCCCTGTCGTCGCTACCCTCGACAAGAGCCACCCCTATATGTCGCACGACCTCTTCGACGGAAAGCGTGTGCGCGACATGCGCCTCTCGGCCGATGGTGCCTATGTCATGGTGGCCTACCAGACCACCGACCGTGGCGGCACGTCGCGCTGGAGTTATGAGCTGCGCGACACCAAGACAGGGCGCCTGCTCTCCATGCTCCCCCATAGTGTCAGATGGATGCCCCGTACGGTAGCCTGGCTCGAGGAGCGCAAGGAGAATGGCCAGCGCAACCTCTATCAGGTGGACCCCCTCACTGGCCGTCAGAGTCGTTTCGCCAGCGATATCCCTGAGGGCGACTTCACCGTTAGTCCGACGGAGGACTATCTCATTCTCTCCGTGAAGGAAGAGGGTCCCAAGGAAGACCCTGGCGTGTTCGAGGTGCTTGAGATGGACGACCGTCAGCCAGGCTGGCGCGATCGCACCTACCTGAGCCGTTACGACCTCGCCACAGGCATCTCCCAGCGTGTCACCTTCGGTCATAAGACCACCAGTCTGCAGGACATCTCAGCCGACGGTACGAAGCTGTTGGTCGGTGCGGCCTATACCCGTCTGAGCCGCCGCCCCACCGAGGTGTGCGACGTCATGGTGGTGGATGCCAAGACCCTCGCTGCCGACACCCTCTTCGTCAACGAGGGCTTTATCGGCAGCGGCTGCTTCTCTCCCGATGGCTCCCAGATCCTCTTCTCTGGCACACCCGAGGCCTTCGACCGCATCGGCTGTCAGTTGCCCGACAGTGTCACGCCGAGCATGACGGAGAACGAGTTCTTCCTCTACGATATCGCCACTAAGAAGATAACCCCCCTGACGAAGGATTTCGACCCCTCAGTGGGGACTGCCACCTGGTCGAAGCACGACGGCCAGATCTATTTCACGGCCGAGGACCGCGACTATGTCAACCTGTTCGCACTGAACCCCAAGAGCGGTGCCATCCGTCAGCTTCCCATCTCCGGCGATGACACCTATCGTTTCGACATGGCCGAGCATGCTCCCATGATCGCTTACCTGTCGTATAAGACCATGGAGCCCGCCTCTGGCTATGTCATGAACCTGAAGACGAAGAAGAACCACACCATCTTCGACGGACGGACGGCCCTGGGCGATGCCCAGGTGGGCACCTGTCAGGACTGGGACTTCGTGAACTCACGCGGCGACAAGGTCTATGGTCGCCTCTACCTGCCGAAGGATTTCGATGCCACGAAGAAATACCCGATGATTGTCTATTACTATGGTGGCTGCTCACCCGTGTCACGCTACTTCGAGTCACCCTATGCCCCACAGTACTGGAACACCCTCGGCTACGTCGCCTATATCCTACAGCCTAGCGGTGCCACAGGCTTCGGACAGGAGTGGGCCTCACGCCATGTGAACACCGCCGGCCGTGGACCTGCCGAGGACATCATCGAAGGCACCAAGAAGATCTGTGAGACACACCCCTTCATCGACGCCACGAAGATCGGCTGCATGGGTGCCAGCTATGGCGGTTTCATGACCCAGTACCTCCAGACCCAGACCGACCTCTTCGCAGCCGCCGTCAGCCATGCTGGCATCGCCAACCACACCAGCTACTGGGGCGAGGGCTACTGGGGTTATAATTACAGCGAGGTGTCGATGGCCAACAGCTACCCCTGGAGTCATCGTCAGCTCTATGTCGACCAGAGTCCTCTCTTCAATGCCGACAAGATCCATACCCCGTTGCTGTTGTTGCATGGCAATGCCGACACCAACGTGCCCCTGATTGAGAGTCTTCAGATGTTCACGGCTCTGAAGCTCCTTGGCCGCGAGGTTGCCCTCGTCGAGGTCGAAGGCGAGAACCACCATATCCTCGACTATGCTAAGCGCGAGAAGTGGCTTGCCACGCAAATGGCCTGGTTCGCCCGCTGGCTTAAGGGCGACTCCACTTGGTGGAACGCCCTCTATCCCAAGAAGCATCTCTAAGGAATATATGGTCCCTGAGCGTGTCGCGCTCGACCTGCGTCCCTGACCATACCCCCTGCGGTCCCTGAGCCTGTCGAAGGGAGAACCGCTCGCTTGGCTTGTCCAGGAAAGGACAATGCCTGTCGAAGGACCCTCACGTATTTTGTCGTGAAAAAGTGATTGAAAAAACGTTCGCCAGAAGGCACTAACTAGAAAAATAAAGGGGCTTTCTAAGCCCCTTTTTACTTGTTTATAACGTACTTTTGGCCTGTTCGGTATGGAGTAGGTGGGTAGTCTGACTACCCCCGTCTCTTTACAGTTAAAGAGATAGGCTCCATGACGGTAAGGAATGGCACTTACGAGAGAAGGAGATAATCCCTATACCCTATAAGAGATTATCTCCTTCACTCGTGAACCCTATCTCCACGACTCATAGACCCTATCTCTTTGAGCGTAAGATCCTACCCCTATTTTGTAGATGCGTAACTTGTTTAATATCAGTTGAATATAAAAGAGGCTCAAAACTCGCGTATATGGGTCTCATTCTTGTGGTCTTGATCTCCGTGCGAGTTATGAGCGTCCATTTGTCAAGATATATGGGGCTTGTCGAAGCAACGTGAGGTTACGACTTGGACCTGAGGATCAGGAAGGGGAAGATGAGGGAGATGGCGACCATGATGCCTACCGCGATGAGGATGGGCACGACATTTGGACCACCATGACGGACGGATGCCAGTGAGGTCCAACCGATGGCGAACGAGAGGACTGGGGACATCAGGCCTAAGAGGCGCAGCATACGGGTGACCAGCAATACTTGTCGCGGGGTCTCGATCTTCAGCGACGTGCCTTTCTGGGGGTGGTAGGCACCGATCATCAGTCCGACACCTATCAGGGACATGATGATGCAGATGACCAGGATGATATACTTAGAGCCGTGGGCATCGGCCTCGCCTGACAGACCGAAATGGGTGGGCACGATGTCGGGGGTCTGTCTGAGGAAATAGATAAGCAGGGCCCACACGATGATGAGCAGCACGACGAACGTCAGTTCGAAGACGGTACCCTCGAGGGTTCTGCCGACTCGGATCCTCTCAGAGGTGGTGTTATTTGTGTGTTGACCTCTCAGGAAGAGGGTAAGTAATTTATTCATGTTCATGGTTTTCCGGGTCTGTTGGTTTCTTCTTAGGTAGGCGCTTGGCCTTGCGCAGGGCCTCGGTGATGATCCACTGCAGTTGGCCGTTGGTGCTGCGGAACTCGTCCGCAGCCCAGGCCTCTATCGCGTCCATCGTGTCGGCATCGACACGTAGGATAAAGCTCTTCGTGGATTTCTTCTTCTCCCCCATAAAGTTCAAAGATCAATGATTCAACGTTCCCGTGTTCACGACCGGCTGAGCGGCATCGTCGCCACAGAGCACCACGAGCAGGTTGCTGACCATGGCAGCCTTCTTGTCGTCGTCGAGGTCGACGATAGCCTCGTTGGAGAGCTTGTCGAGCGCCATCTTCACCATCGAGACAGCACCCTCGACGATCTTCTCACGGGCGGTGATGATGGCCGACGCCTGTTGGCGGCGCAGCATCACGGCAGCGATCTCAGGGGCATAGGCCAGGTAGTTGATACGTGCCTCGACCACCTCGATGCCGGCAAGGGCCAGTCGCTCGTTGAGCTTCTGCTCCAGTTGCTCGTTCACCTCGTTGGCACTCGAGCGCAACGTGGGCTCGCCGATCTTCGTGTCCTCGTCGTCGTAGGCATACTGGCCCGCCACCTGGCGCAGGGCAGCGTCGCTCTGCACACGTACGAAGTTCTCGAGGGCGTTCATCAGTCCCTTGGTGTCTGAGCCGACGGTGTTGGGGTTCGAGGCCATCGTCTGCGAGTCGACCTCGAAGAGGGCCTTGTAGGTGTCTTTCAGTTTCCATACGAGCACCAGACCGATCATGACGGGGTTGCCCGTCTTGTCGTTGACCTTGATGGGCTCGGCGTCGAGGTTACGAGCGCGGAGCGACACCTTCTTCGTGCCGTAGAAGGGGTTGATCCAGAAGAAACCCGTCTGTGCGAACGTGCCGCTGTACTTGCCGAACCAAGTGGTCACCTTGGCCTCGTTGGGTTCCAGCATCAGGAAGCCGAACCACATGATGAGGCTGATGATGAGCAGGATGATGCTGCTGACAAGCATCCAACCGCCTGTGGCACCGCTGGTGCTGTCGAGCAGGATGATGCCACGGACGATACCTATGATTGACAGGACTGTGATGGCGATGTTGGCGAAAAGCATCAGGAAACCGTTCTGTACGCTTCCTTTGAAAGTAAACTCTTTTTGATCCATAATTCTATGCGTTTAGTTATTTGTTATGTGATATCATTTTGATATCGCAAAGATATGTATTGTTTTTGAATGGACAATGGATTTCTTGTGTTTTTTAACAAGAATTACGAAAAAAGTTCGTACCTTTGCCACCATGAATATCAACGAACTGGAAGGTAAGCGGATAGCGGTGCTGCTCTCGGGCGGCGTGGACAGCAGTGTGGTGGTGTACGAGTTCGCACGACTCGGACTGCATCCCGACTGCTTCTATATCAAGATAGGTCCGGAGGAGGAAGAGGAATGGGACTGTTCCAGTGAGGAGGACCTGGAGATGGCTACGGCCGTGGCGCATAAGTACGGCTGCAGGCTGGAGGTGATAGACTGTCACCGTGAGTACTGGGACCAGGTGACGAGATACACGATGGAAAAGGTGAGGGCCGGACTGACCCCCAACCCGGATGTGATGTGCAACAGACTGATTAAGTTCGGTGCCTTCGAGGAGAAGCGCGGACACGACTACGATCTCTTTGCCACAGGGCACTATGCACAGACGGAGATAGACGACGAGGGACGGAAATGGCTGGTGACTAGTCCGGATCCGGTGAAGGACCAGACGGACTTCCTGGCGCAGATCTACGACTGGCAACTGAGGAAGGCGCTCTTTCCCATCGGTCATTATGTGAAGGACGAGGTGCGCCAGATAGCCGAACGCGAGCATCTGGTCAATGCCAAGCGTAAGGACTCGCAGGGGATATGCTTCTTAGGGAAGATCAACTACAACGACTATATACGGCGCTACCTGGGTGAGAACCCTGGCGACGTGATAGAGCTGGAGACGGGCAGGCGTATCGGTGAGCACAAAGGACTGTGGTTCCATACCATCGGCCAGCGCAAGGGCATGGGCTTCGGCGGTGGTCCGTGGTTCGTGGTCAAGAAGGATGTGGAGAGGAACATCCTCTACGTGTCTCATGGCTACGACCCCGAGACAGCTTATAAGCAGGACTTCCCCATCCATGACTTCCATGCACTGACACAACCGTTGGACGAGGTGTTCGGTGCGCAGACGACGGGGGCGGCGATCACGTTCAAGATCCGGCATACGCCTGGCTATCTGGCGGCGACACTGGAGCAGACGGGCGCTGGCAGCTATATCGTGCATGCCAAGGAACGGATACACGGGGTGGCCCCGGGACAGTTCTGTGTGGTCTACGATGAGCATCACCACCGTTGCTTAGGCTCTGGGGAGATAACCATCTGAAAATAACACATCCCGCTCAGCGTTGCTGGCGGGATGTTTGTTTTGATGGCTTTGTGTTATTTCCTGATTTTATTCCTTGGCTTTATTTCCTGGCGAAGCTGCCGAAGTAGTCGAGACAGGTCTTCTGCCATTCGCGGGCATTATCCAACTGGTGCTGCAGGCGCTCGTCGACCTCCTGCCAGCGCTGCTCGTCGATGGTCGGCTTGCTGTTGTGCCAGATATCGATGAAGCTCTCCACCTCTTTGACTCCACGGCCGTAACGGTAGGTCAGCTCGTCGATGAGGGTGCGGCCGCTGTTGGTGCGGTAGGTCCATGGCACATGATGGAACCAGAGCAGGTAGCGCTCGGGACAGGTGGTCAGGTCGTCGTAGAGCGAGCAGTAGGGCTCACGGTACTGCGAGGTGGCATCGGTGCCGGTATGACTGCGGTCGAAACCGATGCCTGCGGAGTCGGCCTGGTGGTAGTACACGGGGCACCACTCGAGGGGGTAGTGGGCGATGTAGCCGTCGGGCTCGGGACCGTAGTGGTGGTCGAACTTAAAGATATGGTGCAGACCCAAGGGCATCATATAGTCGACGCAGGCCTCACGACTGCGTAGCATCATGCTGAGCAACGGGGTGCGGTGACTGTCGTCGATATCGAACGTGGCGGAGAGCCATTCGTCGGCGATCTGCTCGCTTCTCAGGGCAGGGTTCCAGGCCAGACGACCAAAGGCGTACCAGTTGGCCTGCGAGAAATGATGACCGCACCAGTTCTTGTCAAGGCCGATATTCGCCACGCCTGCGATGCCCACCAGACGCTCGGGGGCTACATAGCCGAAGAACTCGCGCCACATCGGGGCGAGGTACACCAGGTGGCGCGACTGTCCGAGATACTCCTGGGTGATCTGCAGCTCGGCCATCTGGGGGGTCTTGTGCATGTTGTCGAAGATGGGGGCATAGGGCTCGCGCGGCTGGAAGTCGAGCGGTCCGTTCTTAGACTGGAGGATCACGTTCGAGCGGAACAGACCATCGTCGTTGATGAACTCGGAAACGGCTTGCTTCACACGGTCCTCGCCCTTGTGGTTGGCACCATAGACAAACGAGCGCCACATGATGATACCTCCATAGGGGGCCACGGCATCGGCCAGCATATTGGCACCCTGGGCATGGGTTCTATGGTAGTCGCCAGGACCAGGCTGACCCTCGGAGTTGGCTTTCACGAGGAAGCCGCCGAAGTCGGGAATCTCACGATAAATCTCCTTGGCCTTGGCTTTCCACCAGGTCTTCACCTTCGCGTTCAGGGGGTCGGCGGTCTTCAGACCGCCTAGGGCCATCGGCGAGGCGAAGTTGACGGACAGATAGACCTTGATACCGTAGGGGCGCAGGATGGCGGCTATCTCTTTCACCTTATTTATATATAGAGGCGACAGAATTCTTGGGGAGGCATTGACATTGTTGAGCACGGTGCCGTTGATGCCTATCGAGGCGTTGGCTCTGGCATAGGCTCTGACGAGGGCGGCATCGATGGCCTTCGGTTGGTCGCCGTCGAGGTCCCAGAAGATGCTACGACCAGCATAGCCGCGCTCGATCGTGCCGTCGAGGTTGTCCCAGTGGTTCAGGATACGGTACTTGAAGTAGGGCTTCTGATAGCCTTGGGTGGCAGGCTCCCTCAGTAGGGTGTAGGCACCGTACAGCAGGCCTGTCTCGTCCTTGGCGGAGATGGTCGTCCCTTCTATCTTGAAGGCCTCGGCCTCGATGGTGGGATCGATGGCAAGGGTCACCTCGTCGCCTCGGAAATACTTCCGCAGCTCGTCGGCAGCGATACATGCGGGTCCGTTCACTTTTGCTTTGTCGACAGATTGGTAGCGCAGCCACAGTCGACTACCGTCCTCGGCCTGGACTTGGCCCATGACGAGGCAGGTCATGATCAGTAATGTCAGTTTCTTCATATGTATGGCAAAAGTACAATAAAATCTTCAAAAATCATCATCAAAGACCATAAATGATTGATAATTTCCCTGCAATGTCATTTTTTTACGCTAAATTTGCAAGCGAAAACTGTAGCTAAGACAAATATATGACGTGTAAGTTCTTTATCAGAAATGTGTTACTGTCGGTTGTGATGGCCGGCATGTTCTTCGTACCCCAGACCATGAGGGCCGCCGACTTCACCGTGGGCCACAAGACCTTCCTCCTTGACGGCAAGCCTTTCGTCATCAAGGCAGCGGAGGTGCATTACCCACGTATCCCGCGTGCCTACTGGGAGCATCGTATCCAACTGTGTAAGTCGCTGGGCATGAACACGCTCTGCATCTATGTGTTCTGGAATATCCATGAACAGCGTGAGGGACAGTTCGACTTCTCCGAGAATAATGATGTGGCAGCGTTCTGTCGATTGGCCCAGCAGAACGGGATGTATGTCATCGTGCGTCCCGGACCGTATGTCTGTGCGGAGTGGGAGATGGGCGGTCTGCCCTGGTGGCTGCTGAAGAAGAAGGATATCCGACTGAGGGAGCAGGATCCTTACTTCATGGAGCGTGTCAGGCTCTTCGAGCAGCAGGTGGCACGCCAGTTGGCACCGCTGAGCATCCGTAACGGGGGACCTGTCATCATGGTACAGGTGGAGAACGAATATGGCTCTTATGGTGAGGACAAGCCTTATATCTCTGCGATACGTGACATGGTGCGCGATGCCTGGGGCTCTGGCGCGCCTGTGATGTTCCAGTGCGATTGGAGCAGTAACTTCGAGAAGAACGGGCTCGACGATCTGGTGTGGACGATGAATTTCGGCACGGGCGCGAACATCGACGAGCAGTTCCGTCGTCTGGGTGAACTCCGTCCTGATGCACCGAAGATGTGCTCGGAGTTCTGGAGCGGCTGGTTCGATAAGTGGGGAGCACGGCATGAGACGCGTCCTGCCAAGGATATGGTCGACGGTATCGACGAGATGTTGTCGAAGGGCATCAGCTTCTCTCTTTATATGACTCATGGGGGTACTTCGTTCGGACATTGGGCGGGGGCCAACAGTCCGGGCTTCGCACCGGATGTCACCTCTTACGACTATGATGCGCCCATCAACGAGCATGGTGCTCAGACGGAGAAGTTCGTCAAGTTGCGTGAGGTGCTGCAGAAATACAGTGACGAGCCATTGCCCAAGCGACCGCCGTTCCCTAACGGTCTTATCAGTATCCCGCCGTTTGAGTTGACGGAACGGGCTGACATCCTGTTGGGTGTCGACTCGCTGGTGATGGACAGTGAGCTGCGTACCATGGAGGAGATGGATCAGGGCTGGGGCTCGATGATCTACCAGACGGTGCTGCCTGAGATTCCGCAGGAGAGTGTGCTCACGCTGAACGATTGTCATGACTATGCTCAGGTGTTCATCGATACGACTTATATCGGCAAGATCGATCGTGTGCGTAATGAGAAGAGTCTCCGTCTGCCGGCTGTCAGGAAAGGTCAGGAGCTGAAGATCCTCCTGGAGGCGATGGGGCGTATCAACTTTGGACGGGCTATCAAGGACTATAAAGGTATCACTAAGAGTGTGACCATCACTGCCGAGGTTGACGGCCATGAGCTGACATGGGACCTGCGCCGTTGGACCATCATGACGATACCTGATGACTATCAGACGGCTGTCAAGGCGCTGGCCACTGCCAAGGCCATGAGAAATGAGATGGCAGGGAACGGTCAGGTGACCGAGCTGCCTGCTCCTTACAAAGGCTCTGGCTACTATCGGGGTTATTTCCAGTTGAACAGGGTGGGTGATACGTATCTGAATATGGAGGCTTTCGGAAAAGGACAGGTCTATGTCAACGGACATCCCATCGGACGGTTCTGGTCTATCGGCCCGCAGCAGACGCTCTATGTGCCTGGCTGCTGGCTTAAGAAGGGAAAGAATGAGGTGATCGTCCTCGACGTGGTGGGGCCATCGCTGCGGGCTTACTATCCGTCGGCTCTGAAGGCTCTGGATAAGGCGAACAAGAAAAAGCGCGCAGGACGTTTTCTCCGGAGGCCGAAGGAGACCAAGGCGGAACAGATGTCTGTCTATCCGACGTTGTTCGGACAGAACCGTCCGGAACTGGATAAGTTGAATATAGAGAAGACACGCACGCATAATAACCCTGGCGACAAGCCAGACCTGAACTCTGCCACGCCTGTGGCCGAGGGTCAGTTCGTGGCTGGCAACGGTTGGCAGACCGTACGTTTCGACCAGCCAGTACGGGGACGTTATATCGCTCTTCAGGCGCTCTCCACCCAGACGGGTGGTGACGAGGTGGCCGTGGCAGAGGTCTATGCCCTCAATGCCCAGGGGGCTCGAATCAGTCGTGAGACGTGGACGGTGAAGTATGCCGACAGCGAGGATATCCTTCGTGGGAACAACACGGCCGACAAGGTGTTCGACCTGCAGGAGTCTACGTATTGGCGCACAGAAAAAGGATCTGCTCTTCCGCACTTGATGGTCATCGACCTTGGCAGTGAACAGATCCTGACGGGTTTTGATTATCTCCCTCGTGCCGAACAGTCGGCACCTGGTTCTATCCGTTCCTATCGTCTGTTCGTGTATTAACGCGACAGACGATAGGAACAGATGCTTATTGCTTCAACAGATTGAGTGACTGTTGAGGAGCAAGAGCATTCGTTGTCTTCTCTGTGTATTCCGAGAGCTTCAGTGTCGCTGTGGCAGTAATGTCACGGCTGCTATTGCCGATACGGAACGTATAGGTGCCAGCTTCTGTGAGCCACTGCGAACCTGCCTCGTCGAAACTGGCTAGGTCGCGCACAGGAATCACCATGGTGAGAACCTGGCTCTCGCCAGGCTTCAACTCACGTGTCTTGGCAAAGGCTTTCAGTTCTTGAGTAGGTTTCGCAAGCTTTCCTTTGGGAGCCTGAACATAGACCTGAGCCACCTCTTTACCCGTTATACTTCCTGTATTCTTAACGGTGACACACACTTCGACGGCATCTTTTCCTTTGGCCTTCACCACAGGTTTAGCGAAGCTGAACGTTGTGTAGCTCAGTCCGAAACCGAAGGGATAGGCTACATTCTTCTGGAAAGTGTCGAAATAGCGGTAGCCCACATAGATGTCTTCCTTATGGTTTGTGTAGGCATGTCCTGGGATAGGACGCTTGTTGGCGGCCATATCCTTGAAAGTATAAAAGTCAATATTGCCAGGGAAATCCTTCGTAGAGGCATGATCAGTGGCAGAGATGGGCCATGTCATGGTAAGCTTTCCAGAGGGGTTCACCTTACCTGTGAGCAGATCGGCAATCGAGTTGCCACCTTCCATGCCAGGTTGCCATGCACAGAGAATAGCATCAGGATAGGCGCTCCAAGAGGCTGTCTCGATGACACTTCCTGAGTTGATGATTACGATGACAGGCTTGCCAGCAGCATGGAAAGCGTTGCAGACATCCGTGATCAGGGCACGCTCCTCAGGGATGAGGTTGAACTCCGTGTCGATGTCGCGGTCGACACCTTCACCAGCCTGGCGTCCGATGGTGATGATGGCAGCGTCGGCATGCTTCACTTCATTGTTGACGGCGATGGGTGAGATACCGATCTCAGGATATTTCTGCTGACCGAAATACTCACTCTGGTACCATTTGGCGGGGTGGCGCTCGGCTTGGAACTTCACCTTGGCATATTCGATGTATTTGCGATAGATATCAGTGAGTGTGGGCGAAGAGCTGATGCCTACATTCTGCAGTCCTTCCAGCATGTCAACCACATAAGGGGGGTGAACACAGCCAGAACCTGTTCCGCCAGAGAGGAAATCGTAGGAGTTCTCGCCAAACAGGGCAACCGTTTTGATTACATCTTTCTTCCAAGGCAGTGTGCCGTTATTCTTCAGAAGAACGATACCTTCGGCGGCTGTCTGTCGGGTGATGGCAGCATGAGCCTTGAAGTCGGGGGCATTGCTGGCGGGATACTGGTGGAAGCTCGGGGTTTTGACGATGTACTCAAGCATGCGGCGCACGTTACGATCGACATCGGCGATGTCGAGACTACCGTTTTTTACACCGTCGATGATCTCCTGTACCTGAGCCGGCTGACCAGGTTCCATGAGATCATTGCCTGCATGTACCTCACGGGTGGTGGGCAGTCCCTCGCGGATACCGATCCAGTCAGTCATCACGATACCCTTGAAGCCCCAGTCCTCACGGAGGATCTTGGTGAGCAGATCGTGATTGCCCATAGAGAACTCACCGTTGATCTTGTTGTATGAGGCCATAATGGTCCAAGGATTACTCTCGCGGACGGCAATCTCGAAGCCGCGGAGGTAGAGCTCACGGGCTGCACGTTGACTGACGCGCTCGTCGACGCTCGTACGGTCTGTCTCCTGGGAGTTTACGGCGAAATGCTTGGCAGAGACACCTGCGCCCTGACTCTGCACGCCGTTGATATAGGCGGCGGCGATCTTACCTGTCAGAAGAGGGTCCTCGGAGTAATACTCGAAGTTACGACCGCAGAGGGGGTTGCGGTGTAGGTTCATGCCAGGGCCGAGGATGACGTCGCAACGGTACTCCTTGGTCTCGTTGCCGATGGCTTCGCCCACCTTGCCCACAAGTTCGGTGTTCCAGGTGGAAGCAAGACAACTACCGATAGGGAAGGCCGTGGCATAATAAGTCTTGTCTGTGCCCTTACGGGTGGGGTCGATACGTACGCCAGCAGGACCATCTGTCAATACCGTGGCAGGGATGCCAAGACGAGGAATGGCTGGCGAGGTACCTGCGGCACCAGCCACGAGGTCGGCCTCACCGCCTACGACGGCTCCTTCGCCAAAGAAATTGTTGGCCCCTCCGACGAGTAACTTGGCCTTCTCCTCAAGGGTCATGGCCTGAAGCACCTCATCGATGTTGGTGGCACTGAGTTTGGGTTGTGCATTCATTGTCATAGTGAATGTTCCTAAAAGTAATGTGCAGAGTAGTTTTTTCATTTTTTTATAATGTTTTGAGGTTTAGTGTCGTTTTTGGTGGTTATGGGAATACCTTGAAGTCATACCCCTCTTCCTTCAGCCACTGAAGACTTTCTGGCAAGGCCGTATGGAGTTTCTCTATCGATTTCAAAGAATCGTGGAAGGTGATGATAGAGCCGTTGCGCACATAGTGCTTCACGTTGTTCACGATATCCTCGGCAGTCATCCACTTGGAGTAGTCGCGTGTCACCAGATCCCACATGACCACCTTGTATTTTCTGCTGACCCATGCGTACTGACCAGTGCGCATCCAGCCATGGGGCGGACGGAAATAGTGGCTCTTGATATAGGCGTTGGCCTTCTCGATATTGTAGTTGTACTCTTTGATGGTATGACGGAACCCACTGATATGGTTATGGGTGTGGTTTCCTACCTGATGACCTTCTGCAACAATCCGCTCATACAGGTCGGGATATTTCCGTACGTTGTCTCCTACCATGAAGAAAGTGGCCTTGATATCAAACCGCTTGAGTGTATCAAGGATAAAGGGGGTTGCCTCTGGGATAGGACCGTCGTCAAAGGTCAGATAGACTGCCCTTTCACGACGGTTCATCCTCCAGAAGGCTTTGGGGTATAGCCAGCGGAGATAGATGGCTGGTTGTTCTATGAACATGTTGGTCTCTTCTTAATATTCGAATCTGCCACCCTTGGCATGGAACTGCTTGGTGAGTTGCTGGATACGCAGGTCCATCTTCTTAGCCTTTTCGCTGTCGATGGTCTCCTGCACCTGAAGCAGTTGTTCTACAATATAGAGCTGTATCAGGCAGTCGTGCTGTGAGCTCTCGAAACGCATACCGTCGAGCGAGTAGTACCATGTCAGATACTGCGACGATTTCTTCCACAGGGTGTCAATCAGCTGCTGGGCTTTCTTATCCTGGCCTGTCAGCGCATAGCCGCGTGCCAGATCGAGTGATCCGCTCTGGAAATCGTGTGGCACATTATAGTCGGGGATCGCCTTCTCGCTCTTGGCGAGCACCTCTTTGGCCTTCTCGTCCTGTCCTTCCTGAATCAGGTTCAGGGCCAGGGAAGCCATCAGACGACGGTGGGTGTAGCACATACGCATGACGGTCTCGTCGAGGTAGATGCCTGGTTGTTCGATACCTCCGAATTTGAACTTCTTCATCACGTTGTTATAGGTCTTCTCCGTGTCGAAGTTCTTCGCTCCTGGCGCGTTCGTGGTGAATGGAGTAATGCGGCTGGCAAGTCCCTCCTGCACGAAGTTGTCGCCCAGGTTCATGTAGTTCTCTGAACCAACCGTGGTGGCCACGTAGATAGGACGAGTCCAGTTGGCGTTAGCGATGATCTCGAGCATCATAAGGTCACCTTTGTAAAGCGCGCTCTTTCCTTTCAGCGAGATCACCATACGATCGGGGATGGAGTCGCTGGCCATCATCATCTTACTCTTACGCACAGCCTCCTTGTCGATGGTCACAAAGACGGTATCGGTGGGGATGACGTGGAACTCCTTCTCTTTGGCACGCACCCAGTTCTTCAGGATGTTCTTCAACTCGAAGGGATCGTCGCCGAACTGCTTGCGGGCTGCTTCTGGCTGCTCGCGATAGAGTTGGAGCACCTGCTCCTTGAGCGACGGGTCTACCTGCACATATTCGTTGGTGCCTGCACAGTATTCGAGACGGTTCCATGTGATAGGCAGCGATGGAGACTTGTATGCGGGACGGATCATCTGGTCGATATACCAGTCTGTCTGCAGATAGGAGAGGTTGCAGACGCGGGCATCCGTGCGCACGCCTTCCGTATCCTGATTATACCACAAGGGGAAAGTATCGTTGTCGCCATTGGTGAAGATGACGGGGTTACCTTCTTCCTGGAGCGTCATCAGGTAGTTCTGTCCGAAGTCACGGCAGCAGTAGCGACCGGAGCGGTCGTGGTCGTCCCATGTCTGGGAAGCCATCTGGATGGGGACGATGAGACAGATGATTCCTACGATAGTGGCGATGATGGTCTCTCCTTGTTTACCTGTCAATTGGAACTTTCTCGTGAGCCAATTGATGATAGCGGCCACACCCATACCGCACCAGATGGCGAAGGCATAGAACGAGCCTGCATAGGCGTAGTCGCGCTCACGTGGCTGCATAGGTGTTTGGTTCAGGTAGATGACAATGGCAAGTCCTGTCATAAAGAAGAGGAAGAACACCACCCAGAACTGGCGGATGCCGATGGGGTCGTCGACCGTCTTCTCCGTGCCGTTGACCATCTCCTTGCGCTTACGGGTGTACCATGCCTGCCAGAAGAGGCCGAGGAGACCCAGAATGAGCGGCATGCAATAGAACACGTTATGTCCCTTGTTCTCCTTCAGGTCATCAGGCAATAACGACTGGTCGCCAAGACGTGCGTTGTCGATGAACGGGATACCTGTGATCCAGTTGCCATGCTCCAGTTCTCCGTTGCCCTGGATATCGTTCTGTCGACCAGCGAAGTTCCACATGAAGTAGCGCCAGTACATGAAGTTACACTGGTAACTCAGGAAGAATCGGATGTTCTCCAGTTGTGTGGGCACCTTCACGGTCATGGGTTCGCCACAGCGATCGTATGGCACTTCCGTACCATCGACACCACCCATCCACGACTCGTAGGCTGAGGCATGACCTGCATCGTACATACGTGGGAAGAGCATGTTCTGGGCATATTTGTATTCATCCTTCGTACGAACCACGAAGTATGAGTCCTTCTCATTGGCTGATGCTTTCTCCTTACGCTGGTAGACGGGTTTGCCCTTCGACATAACGGGACGACAGTACTGACCGTCGGTGGTCAGGGCCACCTGTGAGGTGTAGGCCTGTCCGTAGAGCAGCGGGCGCTGTCCATACTGGTCGCGTCCGAGGTAGTCGCCCAGTGTGAAGATATCTTCTGGCGAGTTCTGGTCCATCGGCGGGTTGGCCGAGGAGCGGATCACGATCAATGCGTATGTCGAATAGCCGATCATCAGCATCAGCATACAGAGCAGCGTGGTGTTCTTGATACGTGCGCTGATGAGGGCGACCTTGTCTCTCTTCATCTGCAGAACGAACCACAGGATCGCCAATACGATGACACCGATGAGGAAGGCTGACCAGCCCCAGCCGTAGAACGGGATGCCGAGCATACCCACGGCTAGCAGGAAGGCGATGTTCTGTATCTTCAGACTGTGCTTCTGGGTCTGTGTCTCATAGACGGCCCAGATGACGCAGGCGACAAGCAGGATGATATAGATGATCTCACCAGTGTTGAACGGTAGGCCGAGGGTGTTGACGAAGAACAGTTCGAACCAGCCGCCTACGGTGATGATACCAGGTACGACACCATATAGCACAGCTGCCAAGATGACGAGCGAGATGGCCAGTGCGATCAGCGAGCCCTTGAGGTTGGCATTCGGGAATCGGCGATAGTACCATACGAGGCCGATGGCAGGCACACACAGCAGGTTCAGCAGGTGTACGCCGATAGAGAGTCCTGTCATGTACATGATGAGGATCAGCCAACGGTCTGAGTGAGGCTCGTCGGCATGGTCGTCCCATTTGAGGATCAGCCAGAATACAACGGCCGTGAAAGCGGAGGAGTAAGCATATACCTCACCCTCGACGGCAGAGAACCAGAACGTGTCACTGAAGGTGTAGATCAGCGCTCCTACAAGACCAGAGGCCTCGATGGCGATCATCTTAGGCAGTGTCAACTCGTTCCAGTTGCTGATGAGCAGACGTCGTGTCAGATGGGTGATACTCCAGAACAGGAACAGGATACAGGTGGCCGAGAGCAGGGCACTCATCGTATTCACCATGAGTGCCACCTGAGTGGCGTCACTGGCAAACTGTGAGAAGAGGTTGGCCGTCAGCATGAAGAAAGGTGCCCCAGGGGGGTGGCCGATCTCCAGTTTGTAACCTGTTGTGATAAACTCCGGACAGTCCCAGAAACTGGCTGTCGGCTCGATCGTAGAGCAATAGACGACGGCTGCTATCAGGAACGTGAGCCATCCAAGCACATTGTCCACCAGTCTATAGCTGGCACGACTGTTTTGCTCTGCAAAGAATTGTCTCATATGATTGGTTTCTTGTTTTATCGTTTATTCACAAAATTACGGGCAAAGGTACAAATTATTATCGAAAATATAGAACGGATTCTGATAATTAACTTACATAAACAAACCAGCGCCCTTGATTAGCAGGACATAACGGAATATCTTACCCAACGTGATGGCTATAAATGTGATGACGATGTTCGAGCGCATCAGTCCCAATGCGATGGTGATGGCACTGCCCAGCACAGGCAGGAACGCGAAGAATCCCATCCAGGCACCGCGGCCTGCCAGCATGCGATGCGCCTTCTCCAGACTCTCCTTCCTCACGTGCAGGTATCTCTCTATCCATTCCATCCGTCCCATCCTTCCCACGCTGTAGTTGAGGATGCTGCCCAGCACGTTGCCGATGGTGCCGTAGATCATCAGTCCCCAGGGGTCGAGTCCTGTGGCCATCAAACCTATCATAACGGCTTCACTGGAGAACGGGAAGAAGCTGCCAGCCAGGAAGGCCGCCAGTAGCATGCCCCAGTAGCCATATTGGCTCAGGAAGGTGATAATTACATCCATAGACAGTACACGGTGAGTGCCAGCACTATGGCGACGATGGCGAGGAACGCAATATTGGTCACCTTAGTGGAGGTCAGCGCCACGAAGTGTCCTATCAGAGGACTGGTCGTGATGAGCAGCACGCGTATCATGAGATCGTAGTGTTGAGGCTGTAGCGCCAACAGGAGGATGGCCACCGTCCCCAACAGGATAAAGCTATAGTACAAGTGACGGGTTCTGATCTTGTCGCGCGAACTGGTGCGAATGAAGTGTATTGTGCCCGTGATGCCCAGTCCTACCATTAGGACGAAGAACAGGATTCTCGGCAGCGACAGCACCGTGTAGTCGATGGGGAATATCACATCACCGAGAGCCGCGAAGTGTGCCCCGGCCAATAGCCACCCTTCCTCGCCCAGGAAGAATAGCCATGCCAGCATGAACCAGTAGGGCGCAATCAGTCCGAGGATGGATGCCAGGAACGTGCGCCAGCTCATGGCATAGAGATGCCAGCTCATGATGATCCAGTAGGCAGGCAGCAGGTAGACGACATGGATGTCGATGACGCTGGCCAGTCCAAGACAAAGGAAAGTATAGAACGTCCAGCCCGTCGACATCTTGTCCTGGTAGCACCTGAACAAGGTAATCAGCGACGCGATGAGGATAAGTTGTATGGCGGCTCCTGCTGTTGAGGGAAACAGAAAGACTGCCGTGCACGATAGCATGATGAATGCCGAGGATACCGAACGACTGTAGATGCGAATCAGTACATTGATGTTGGTAAACTCCAACATGAGCAGTGCCGCCACGTTGAAAAGGGCGAACTGCAACCACCACTGATGCTGGATGAGTCCTGCCAACAGCCATACCAGTGCCCCGTAGATCAAGGTGACGGGAAGGGTATAGCGGCTTCCTGCTATCTGGTTCTGTAACCGTTTCATGGTCTACAGGTCGGCTCCGATGTCACGACGGAAATACTTGTCTGTAAACTGTATTTTCTGTGCTTCCTCGAAGGATTTCTGCAAAGCCTCGGCCTTGTCCTTGCCGTATGAGGATACTGCGATGACGCGTCCGCCGGCAGTCACCACCTGTCCGTCCTTCATGGCCGTACCGCTGTGGAAGACGATAGAGCCCTTCACCTGGTCGATGCCCGTGATAGGATAGCCCTTCTTGTATGCCTGCGGATAGCCACCGCTTACCATCATGACACATACGGCCGAGCGCGGATCGAACTCGATGGTGCGCTGGTCGAGGTTCCCCTCTGCCACACCCTCGAACAGGTCGACGATGTCGCTCTTCAGACGGAGCATGACGCTCTCTGTCTCAGGGTCGCCCATACGACAGTTATATTCGATGACCATCGGCTCACCCTTCACGTTGATCAGTCCGAAGAAGATAAAGCCCTTATAGTCGATATGCTCAGCGGCCAGCCCCTCGACGGTAGGACGGATGATACGGTCCTCCACTTTCTGCATCCACTCCTTCGTGGCGAAAGGCACGGGGGTAACGCTACCCATGCCGCCAGTGTTCAGGCCTGTGTCGTGCTCGCCGATACGCTTATAGTCCTTGGCCTCTGGAAGTATCTTATAGTGCTGTCCGTCAGTCAGAACAAACACAGAACATTCGATACCGCTGAGGAACTCCTCGATGACCACCTGTGCAGAGGCCGTGCCGAACATACCGCCCAGCATCTCCTTCAGCTCTTTCCTGGCCTCCTCGAGGGTGGGGAGGATGAGGACACCCTTACCAGCGCAGAGACCGTCAGCCTTCAGCACGTAAGGTGCCTCGAGTGTCTCCAGGAACCGCAGTCCTTCTTCCAGATGCTCACCGTCGAAGGTCTGATAGCGGGCGGTAGGGATGTTGTGACGCTGCATGAAGCCCTTGGCGAAATCTTTCGAGCCCTCGAGCACGGCGCCAGCCTTCGAGGGACCTATCACAGGCACGTCTTTGGTGCGCGGGTCGTTCTTCAGGTCGTCGTAGATACCCTTTACCAACGGGTCCTCAGGACCTACCACCACCATGTCGACACCTTTCTCCGCCACGAACTGCTTGATGGCCTCGAAGTCATCGGCCTTTATGGCGATGTTCTCGCCGCAGTCAGAGGTGCCCGCGTTGCCTGGGGCGATATACAGTTTCTCACACTTGTTGCTCTGAGCAATTTTCCATGCTAAGGCGTGCTCACGTCCGCCACTTCCTAACAATAATATCTTCATTTTACTATAAACTATCAACTACAAACAGTCAGGTTACTTCAGGTAGTCCTCGAAATACTGGGTGATGCGCTCATGCAGATGCACGCTGGCATGGCCGCGCATATTATGCTCCTCACCAGGGTAGGCGAAGAAGTCGGGCTGGGTGCCGGCCTTCACGCAAGCGTCGAGGAACGATAGGGCGTGCTGTGGCACCACCGTGGGGTCGTTGTAGCCCACGATAATCTGCAGTTTCCCCTTCAGATTCTTCGCCTGTGGGATAAGACTGCAGGTCGCATAGCCTTCAGGGTTGCTCTTTGGTGTACCCATATAGCGCTCGCCGTACATCACCTCATACCATTTCCAATCGATGACAGGTCCGCCTGCCACACCGACTTTGAACACATCCGGGTAGTGGGTCATCAGCGAGATCGTCATAAAACCGCCGTATGACCAGCCATGTACACCCAGACGGTCGACATCGACATAGGGCAGGCTCTTCAGGAACTCCACACCCTTCATCTGGTCCTGCATCTCCACCTGTCCCAGATGGTGGAAGGTCACCTGCTCGAAGTCACGGCCGCGATCCTCCGATCCTCTGTTGTCAAGGATGAAGAGCACATAGCCCTTCTGTGCCATGTACGTCTCCCACGAACGACTGTACCAGTGCCATGAGGCCTCGACGTTATGGGCGTGCGGTCCGCCATATACGTAGACCACCGTCGGATATTTCTTTGCAGGGTCGAAGTCGGCAGGCTTCACCATGCGGTAATAAAGGTCCGTTACCCCGTCGGCTGCCTTGATGCTTCCACACTCGAAGAGCGGTTGCTGGTAGCCCTTCCATGGATCCTCGGCAGCGAGCAGTTGGTAGCCTTTTCCCTTGGCTGTAGCTATCACTTCGATGTTCCGTGGGATGTCAGGAGCTGAGTATTTGTCGACCACCTGTTCACCGGCGGCAGAGAGCTGAGCCGACTGCACGGCACCGATGCCCTTGTCGAGTAAGGTGCGCTTGCCGTTGGCTACGTTCACGCTGTAAATGTTTCTCTGTAGCGGGTCTTTCTCGTTGGATACATAGATGATACTCTTGCCTTTCTGGTTGAATCCCAGTACGTCAGTGACCACCCAGGGACCAGTGGTGAGCTGTTTCACCTCCCGTCCTTTGGTGTCGAACAGATAGAGATGGTTGTAGCCGTCTTTCTGACTCTGCATGACGAACTTTGTGTTATCCCATGGTAGGAAACAGATGGGATGCTGCGGCTCTACGTATCTGTCGGATACTTCGCGATACAGCTCGCTGAGACGCTCACCTGTCACGGCGTTGTAAGCCACCAGGCGGCAGTCGTTCTGCGCTCTGTTCAGTTCGAACATATAGATGGTCTTGGCATCAGGACTCCACGCGATGTTCGTGAAGTAGCATATATCTCCAATATCCTCCGAAGAAGGAGTCTTGAGGTAGATGGTCTTGTGAGTAGCTGTATCATAGACGCCCACGGTCACCTCGTGACTGGTCATGCCTGCCATTGGATATTTGTCGGGCTCATAGGTTGCCGTCCTTGGGAAGATATTCACCTGTGGATAGTCCGTCACCATCGACTGGTCCATACGGTAGAAGGCCAGCCGTTGTCCGTCAGGACTCCAGAACGTGCCCTTCTCGATACCGAACTCGTTACGGTGTACGGACTGTCCGTATACGATCTCCCTGCTGCCGTCGTCGCTGATATGACAGGTCTGTCCTTGTCCGTCAGTGACATAGAGCTGGTCGTCGCTCACATAGGCCACCGCCCTGGACACCTTGTTCCAGTCGGCATACAACTGTCCCTTACTGTCCTGTCGCCATGCCACGCTCTTCTTCCTGAAGTCGTAGAGCACACGCTCCGTACCGTTGTCCAGAAGCACAAGCGACTGGTCCGGATAAGGATACATGGCATTCATCGCACTGTGGAACGTGGTGCCGTTGTCGGCTGTGATCTTGTTGATCTCCTCAAGCGTGAAGAGCACTTTCCTATTGCCTTTGGCATCGATGGAGCCGCCCTCCTCAGCATCCTGATACATCAGCTGCTCGCCCCACCATGTCAGCCACATGTTCTTGGGCAGCATGCGACGGTAGTTCGTACCTCCGAAGTTCAGGTCCTCAAGGGAGAATAGTTTGTCTTGTGCACTCATTGTCGTAGCGACTGCCAGGAGCAGAGCCATGGTCAGCAGTTGCTTAATCCTCGTCATCGTTGAATCTCCTTTTCTTTCCGAAATCTTTGCCTTTGCCGAATGAACGGCTCTTACCGCTGCGGTCGAAACGCTCATGACCACCTCTGTTCGGACTGCTCTTATAGCCGCCCTTGCGGTCTTTGCGCTCTTCGCGGTCCTCACGGCCACCCTCCCTGCGACTTCTGCGCTCATTACGCTTGTCGTTCTCTAGGTCGTGACGGTGGAAGGTGAACGAGCGGATATCGCTCTCCTCGTTCTGCTCAGTCTCCTCCAGACGCTGCTTGAACTCACGGTTCTTCTTGAAGCGGTGCTTCTCGGCCATCTGTCGTTTCTCGTCCTCTGTCTTCACGACACCGCCCTCCTGACGGAAGTTCTTCAGTTTACCGTCAAAGATCTGGTATTTGCGGAACTCACACTCCAACGATCCGTTGTAGAGCGGAATCTTGATGCTGGGTTTCAGTCCTATCTGGTCGAAGCACTCCTCACGATAGGAGAGCACCCAGGCGTCGTTGTTCAGGAACTGGTGCTTCAGTCGTTCGCCGATCATCTTATAAGTACCCAACAGGTCGGGCGTTGAGATACGCTCGCCATAAGGTGGGTTGGTGATGATAATGCTTTTGTTGGCAGGTTGTGTGAACGCTTTGAAGTCTTGCTGCTTCACGGTGATGACGCTGGTCAGACCTGCTGCTTTCACGTTGAGCAGGGCTGTGTTCACAGCCTTCATGTCGATGTCATAGCCGTAGATATGGTGGTTGAACTCACGCTCCTGACTCTCGTCGTTGTAGATACGGTCGAAGAGTTCAGAGTCGAAGTCGGGCCATTTCTCGAAGGCATATTCTTTCCTGAACAGTCCAGGAGCCATGTTCTTGGCGATGAGGGCTGCCTCGATGAGCAGTGTGCCTGATCCGCACATAGGGTCAATGAAATCGGTGTCGCCCTGCCATCCCGACATGAGGATCATGCCGGCGGCCAGCACCTCGTTGAGTGGTGCCTCCACGCTCTCCTGACGATAGCCTCTGCGATGCAGCGACTCTCCGCTGGAGTCGAGGCTCAGCGTACACTTGTCCTCGGCCACATGTATGTTCAGGCGTATGTCGGGGTTAGCCACCGAGATGTTAGGCCGCTTGCCCGTAGCCTCGCGGAACTGGTCCACGATGGCGTCTTTCACCTTGTATGACACGAACTTCGAGTGGCGGAACTCCTCGGAGAACACCACAGCGTCGACGGCGAAGGTCTTCTCCGTCGTCAGGAATTCTGTCCAGTCTATTTTCTTGATTTCCTCATAAACGTCATCAGCGCTTCTTGCCTTGAAGTGACGGATGGGTTTGAGAATTCTGATTGCGGTGTGCAACTGAAAGTTGGCACGATACATCATTTCCTTGTCACCAGTAAACGAGACCATTCGTCTACCAATCTTCACATTGTTAGCCCCCAGTTGGGTCAGCTCCTTCGCCAGTACAGGTTCCAGTCCCATAAACGTCTTGGCGATCAGTTCCTGCTCATTCGTTTGGGCAGGGTTTGCTTCATAATTCTGTTTCATGATTTATTTGTACCTTGTCGCGGTCCGGCATCACTTCCGTGACCGTTTTGGGAATTCCGACTGCAAAGTTAATACAAGTTAATGGAAAACAGCACATTTTCTTTGTTAATTAATAAAAATAGGAGGAAAATAGTAAAAATCGTCGTCGAAAAGTGATATTATTCGAAATTAAGTTGTATTTTTGCGAAGAATAACTTAAAACTATGCTTAGAATGCTGCTGATGGTCTCCTGGGAAGACATGTACCTGTACCCCCTGGTGTGGGTGGTCGGTATCCTGTTGTTTATCGCTTTGGTCATTGCCGTGTTCGTTCAGTTGCGTACGGGCAGGAAGATCCGCAGTGAACTGGCCGAGTTAGAGAAGGTGCGTCAGGGCAATATCGAGTATGAGTTCATCCTGCGCGCCATGAAGCTCTGCACATGGCATATCGATGCCGCCAGTCGTACGCTCACCATCGAGAGCGACTTCCGCGAGGGGCAGGACAACTACGCACCAGCCCCCGATTCACCTGTCGAGATCATCATGGCCATGGTGGGCAGAGCCGATCGTCAGCGTGTGCGTGTAGCCCTCGACGACCTCTGTACAGGTCGTAGCACCTCCTATCACGAGCAATATCAGGTGAAGACCAGTATCGCAGGACTTACCTATTGGGAGGAAAGCTACGGCACCGTTGTCGAGCGCGACGAGGAAGGCAACCCCTCGAGAATCCTGGGCGCCACGATGCGCATCGACCGCAGAAAACAGTTGGAAGAGGCTCTTATCAGTGCCCGTAACAAGGCCGAGGAGAGCGACCGATTGAAGACTGCCTTCCTGGCCAATATGGGGCATGAGATCCGCACGCCGCTGAATGCCATCGTGGGCTTTGCCGACGTGTTGCCAATGGTCGAGAATGCCGAGGATCGCAACCATCTCATCCGCGAGATACAGAACAACAACCAGAAACTGCTGCGCGTCATCGACGGACTGGTCAGTATGTCGAAGGTCGAGGCCGAGGGACAGAGCCTAGTGCGCTCGCAGACGGAGTTGAACGCCCTTCTGCGTCGTATCGCCGACCATACGGCACCCATTGTCGACCGCACAGCCGTGGTCGTGGCCACCGAGTTTCCCTATGCCGAGCTGATGCTCACCACCGATGTATCCAAGCTCACCGAGATTATCAACCACTTCATGCAGAATGCCGTGAAGTTTACCGAGAGCGGTAGCATTACCCTAGGCTACGACCTTCAGGATGGCGAACATGTCCGTATCTGGGTGCGCGACACGGGTAAGGGCATTCCCGAAGAGGACAAAGAGCGTATCTTCGAGCGTTTCGTCAAGCTCGACGAGTACATGCCAGGCACGGGCCTCGGTTTGCCTGTGGCCAGGACTTATGCCAAGAGCCTGGGCGGCACCATCGGTGTGGAGACGCGTCTGGGGCATGGTTCCACGTTCTGGGTCCGTCTGCCTCTGATGTGATGAAAATAAACAATGTGCCTTGCAACTTTTCCGACGCTGCCTACGTCAAACATACAAAGTAACCCCTAAAAGAGACAGAAATGAAACAAATAAGAATCCTGCAGGTCAGTGCGTTGCTGCTGACGGCCATAAGCCTGAGCTCATGCGTAGATGTAACGAAGACACTGGCGCTCGATAGTAAGAAAGTGACGGAGACCAGAAACCTGAAAGGCTTCGAGGAGATAGATATCAGTGGCTCGCCCACCGTATATTACACCCAGGCCGACACCTTCTCCGTGCGGGTCGAGGGTAAGGCAGATGCCGTCGAGCGCATCGTCACTGAGGTCGACAACGGCATCCTCCGCATCCGTAACCGCAGTAAGGTGGGCCCCGTCAATGTTGTCATCACCACAGGCTCGCAGCCTGTTGTCCACGTCACCTCGCCCGACCTTGTGGGCATCCGTTTGAAAGGTTCTGGCGACTTCATCAGCGAGCACCGCATTGATACCGACATCATTAATGTCGACCTGCGCGGTTCTGGCGACGTTGATATCTACGACTTGCTCTGCGACCGTTGCCATGTCGAACTCGTCGGCTCTGGCGACATCGATATCCAGCGCCTTGAGACCCAGGCTACGACGGTAGAGCTCGTCGGCTCTGGCGACATCGACATCAGGCAGCATATGGTGGACACCACATCGCTTTTGCTGAAGGGCTCTGGCGACATCAAGGTCGACTTTGCTGACGGCTGCAACAGTGCAAACTGTGAACTGTATGGCTCTGGCGACATCGAGCTCAAGGGAAGCCTGCGGCATCTCTCCAGTCAGAAGCGTGGCTCTGGCGACATCGACATCGACAAATTGTATGTTGGAAAATAAATTTCCCGAAAAAGTTTTGGTTTCTCATAATTATTGCCTATCTTTGCCGTGTCAAAGGTGGGCAATAACCTTTTAAGGTCCTTGTTATGCTGAATTAACCAAACGTAAAACAAAGATATTATAAAATGGTAAAGACAAATGTGAAGCCAGCAGAAGGAAAGCTGGGAATCTTGGTGGTGGGCAACGGTGCTGTCGCCACTACGTTTATGACAGGAGTCCTGATGACCCGTAAAGGGTTGGCAAAGCCTGTGGGGTCGATGACCCAGTACGATAAGATCCGCATCGGTCGTGGTGCCGACAAGCAGTATCTGCCCTACAAGGATATCGTTCCCCTCGCCAAGCTGAGCGACATCGTCTTTGGATGCTGGGATGTCTATCCTCAGAACGCCTATCAGGCAGCCATGTATGCCGAGGTCCTCAAGGAGAAGGACATCGAGCCCGTGCGCGACGAACTAGAGAAAATCGTGCCGATGAAGGCTGCTTTCGATAAGAACTATGCCAAGCGTCTTGACGGCGACAACGTGAAAGGCTGCAAGACCCGTTGGGAGATGGTCGAGGCGCTGCGCGAGGATATCCGCAGTTTCAAGCAGCAGAATGGCTGTGCGCGCATCGTCGTGCTCTGGGCCGCTTCTACCGAGATATATGTGCCCGTCGACGAGCAGGTGCACTACCGCCTGAGCGACCTCGAGGCCGCCATGAAGGCTGACGACCGTGCCCATGTCGCCCCGTCGATGTGCTATGCCTACGCCGCCCTGAGCGAGGGCGCCCCCTTCATCATGGGTGCTCCTAACACCACCGTCGATATCCCCGCCATGTGGGAGTTGGCCGAGAAGACCCGTATGCCGATTGCCGGCAAGGACTTCAAGACCGGACAGACCCTCGTGAAGTCGGGCTTCGCCCCGATTATCGGCACCCGTTGCCTGGGTCTCAGCGGCTGGTTCTCTACTAATATCCTCGGTAACCGCGACGGACTGGTACTCGATGAGCCCGCTAACTTCCGCACCAAGGAAGTGTCGAAGCTCTCCACTCTCGAGACCATCCTTAAGCCCGACGTGCAGCCCGACCTCTACGGTCATGGCAATGACGAGGATACTCAGTACTATCATAAGGTACGAATCAACTACTATCCCCCGCGCAACGACAACAAGGAGGGATGGGACAATATCGATATCTTCGGATGGATGGGCTATCCCATGCAGATCAAGATCAACTTCCTCTGCCGCGACTCCATCCTTGCAGCGCCGCTCTGCCTCGACCTCTGTCTGCTGAGCGACCTGGCCGCCCGTGCCGGCCGTTACGGCACGCAGCGCTTCCTGTCGTTCTTCCTCAAGTCGCCCATGCATGACTACACGCAGGGCGAGGAGGCTGTTAACCATCTTTATCAGCAGTACACGATGCTGAAGAATGCCATCCGTGAGATGGGCGGCTACGAGGCCGACGAGGAGATTGACTAAGAATAATAAAAAAAATAAACAGGAGTAAATAGTAAACAATACAATTTTGTTGGAGAGGGGTGGACTCGTGAGAGCCTGCCCTTTTTTCTTTTTCTGTCTCTGCTCCTGTCGTGATATTGGTGTCGGTTTTCGCATTTCTCCGTTTACTGCAGTTGTTTTTCCTGTATATTCTTGCGGGTCTCAGATAAAAAATGATGTCGATAAGAAAAAAAACGGCTCAAAACTTGTGTACTTCAATTGTTTTGAGTATATTTGCAGACGAGAAGAGAGATATTTGGAGTTTAGAAAATACTGTTAATAATACTTATTGTAAGATTAATGTTTACATTTCATGATTGATGAAAGGGCTGACTCGTGAGAGCCGGCCCCTTTTATTTATGCCCCTTGATCCTGTCGACGGCGGTCCCTGAGCTTGTCGAAGGGCAGCCCCCAAGCGGCCTCTATGATAATCCCTTCCTCCATGATCCTTGAGTGCCTCCTGCGCTTGTCGAAGGACAAGCCGAAGAGCGTGTACCCAACTCCTTCTCTTCGTTTTGTCCTAGAAAAGTGCCTAAAAAAGTGTTCGCCTAAAGTTGCAAACTAGAAAAACGAGGGGGCCTCTTTTGTTCCTTTTAGTCCCATTACAATGAACTTTTGGTCCACTCGGAATAGAGAAAGGCCCTACTCCGGGTACCCCCGCCTCTTTACAGTCAAAGAGATGATCTCCACAACCGTAAGGAATGGCACTTACGAGAGAAGGAGATAATCTCTTATAGGGTATAGGGATTATCTCTTTCACTCGTAAACCCTATCTCCACGACTCATAGACCCTATCTCTTTGACTGTAAAATCCTACCCTCTATGCTGAAACAGTATAACGTGCTCGCTATCAGTTATATACGAAAAACCGTCCATAACTCGTGTGTACGGTGCTCATTATCATGTTCCTGATCACCACGCGAGTTATGAGCGGTCGTTTGTAAAGATATATCGAAGGGTATCTCTAATGACTTCTGTTACAGATGAGGCTTCCTAATCTATAAGTCCCCATTCGCCGCTGATGCAGAGAAAACCTGTTGGGCTCGTGTTGACGGTTTGCATCGATGGCTTAGCGTACTGTTGCTTCTTCTTTGAATCGTTCAAGTTAATGTTCTGATTCTTTTTCATTGTGTGAATTTGTTTGTTAATGGTTAGTAAATCTAATTATTGTGTGGCGTTCCTTCGACAGGCTCAGGGACAGCGATGTAGCGGACATAGCGGTGGAAGAAACGGGTGACGGGAGGGATGCGCAAAATCACCCATTCGAAGAGGGCGATGCCAATCAGGGCACAGGCGATGCCTAACAGCACGTCGATGATGTAGTGGTGGCAGGTGTAGACAGCCGTGGCCCAGATGCCCACCGTGATGATGGCGAAGACCACCAGGAGGGTCTTGCGCTGGCGACTGATGACGGCATAGACGAACGCGATGAGCATATAGGCGGCGTGCAGTGAGGGCACGGCGGCGAAGATGTTGGCATTCTTACTATACAGACCGTCGAAGACGTAGAGGCCGGTGAGGTCCTGGAAGCGCGACAGACCGGCGACGTTGCCGGGGGTGCTGAGGATGGGCTCGAAGCCGTAGTTGAGCACGTACCAGGGTGGTGCCGCAGGGTGTACGTAGTAGAAGAGGAATCCCAGTAGGTTGACGAACAGGAAGGCGACGGCAAAGCGCAGGTAGTGGCGGCGCTGACCGCTGAAATAAAGCCACAGGCCGAAGGCGATGGGCACGGGCACCCAACAGAGGTAGAAGAGACCGGCCAGCAGATCGGCTACGGACCAGTGGTGAGCGTTGAAGTACTCGCCTGGAATGAGACGCTGGCCGTCAATGGTGATGCCGAAGAGGGCACGCTCGGCCTCGTAGAGAGGACGGGTGTCGATGGGGTTCACCTCGTAGTTGGGTACGAGTCGCATCCAGTCGTAGGAGATGCCGAAGAGCACGAAAGGCAGCAGGGCCACGGCCAGGCGGCGCGTGGCGGGGGCGGCGAAGAAGAGTACGACGAACAGCCCCGTGATAAGCAGGTGCTCGGGGCGCAGGCCGATGAACAGGGTGGTGGCTGTCAGGAACAACAGGGCGAGCACCACACAGGTGAGCGCCTCACCACGGGAGAGACTACGCAGGTCGAACCACTTCATGCCTTCTGATGGTCGCGCTCGTTCAACACTCGGTAGCAGTGGGCGATGCGCCAGAAAGCCGTGATATTGGCCAGGATGGCGATGAGGTACATGGGTACGATGAGCAGCCACAGTGGATCGAACGACACACCGTCAGCGCAGCAGCCGCAGAGCAGGGCACCGACACTTGTGACAACCACGCGCTCGGGACGCTGCATGAACCCTACCTTACACTCGATGGCGAGGCCCTCGGCACGGGCACGCACATAGCTCACCATGACGGAGCCTACCATGGCCGCGAAGGTGACGACACCGCTCCATACATAGCCGTTGAGTAGCAGGTAGATAGCGATGCCGAACAGGGTGAACAACTCGCTGTAGCGGTCGAGGGTGGAGTCCCACAGGGCACCGAAGGTGCTCTGCATGCCTCCCACGCGGGCCAGACGACCGTCGATCATGTCGAACAGGCCGGCGAAGAGGATGACGGCTCCGCCCCAGCCTATTAGATTGAGCTGCTGCGGTGCATAGACGGCGGCATAGATGAACAGGGCCGTAGCCAGCAGGTTGAGCAGCAGACCGACGAAGGTGATGATGTTAGGGGTGATGTGCAACTTGATCAGGGCGCTGATGAGCGGGTTGATCACATGGTAGATCACTTTCTGAAGGAAGTCTCTGTAGTTCATGCTTGTATGTCTTGTTTGTTATATGGTCTTCTCTTGATACGGTCGATGAGGTGGGTGTCGCGGTAGACGAAGAGCCGCTGCAACTGGTAGTTCCACAGGAACCCCACGGCCACGGCCACCACCAGTTTGGCATAGACGAAGTGCTGACCTGACAGTTCGGTAAGCAGATAGGTGCCAGCGGTGTTGAGCAGGATGCTGCCCGTCCACACCAGGAAGTACTTACCGGCCACGTTGCGTTTCTTCAGGCCCTCGGCATGGAACACCCAACGGTAGTTGGTGACGCAGTTGACCACACCGCCGCTCAGTGCGCCGAGAAAGGTGGAGTAGAGATACCACACCCCGCATACCTCGGCCAGGAACAGCGACACGCAGAAGTCGACTGCCGAGGCCAATTGGGCCGTCAGTTGCGCTTTACAGAAGGTCCAGAGCTCACGACGTATAGGCATAGGTGATCAGGATGATGAGGCCCAGCACAAGGGCGGAACAGAGGCCTGCCGCCACATCGTCGAGCATCACCCAAAGCGCACCGCGACGACGGTCGAGGCGGCGGATGCCGAAGGGCTTGACGATGTCGAAGACACGGAACAGCAGTAGTGCTGCCAGCGCCCACCACAGGCGGTGTAGAGGATCGGCTGCCAGCAGCAGAGGGATCCATACACCCACCATCTCGTCGACGACCACCCGACTGGGGTCATCGCCCCAAATGGGCTGCAGACGGGCTGTGGCCCAGGTACCGAGAACGGTGAACAGAACGATGAGCAGGGCCGTGACGATGGTGAGAGCAACGGGACTGAGCACCAAGCCCAGCGCCCACCAGATAACGGTGGCTACCACGGCACCAGCCGTGCCAGGTCCCCACGGCCAGAAGCCGGCTCCGAAGCCTGTTCCGATGATGACGGGTAGTAATGGCGGTTGCTTCATATAGTTTGCAAAATTACGATATTAATTTGAATAAAGCTCTTTTTAGACATAAAAAAATATAAAAATGGCAAAACTATTTTGAGTATCAGCGTTTTTTAGATGGCGATTGCGTACCTTTGCACCTTGGTTGTAAATAGGTATATGATTTTAGTGGACAGAAGATTGGAGAATAAAAGATTCTTACTGATTATTATAGTGTTGCTGATGACCGTCGTGGGCATGCGGGCCCAGATCACGGGTGAGATACTCGATGCGACGGACGGTGGACCAGTGCCTTACGCCAGTGCTGTGTATCGCGGTAAGGTGGCCGTGCCGAGCAATGCGGAGGGCAAATTCAAGATTGAGCGTCACAACGGATGGCGACTGACCATCAGTTCGGTGGGCTATGTGTCGCAGGTGATCACCATCACCTCGAGCACACCCAATCACCTGGTGATACGTCTGAAGCCCGACACGAAGAAGCTGAAGGAGGTGGTGATCAACTCCAAGCGGAAGTCGCGCTACAGTAGGAAGAATAATCCGGCCGTGGAGCTGATGCGGAAGGTGATCGCGGCCAAAAAGAAGAGCGATCTCAGGACGCACGACTACTACCAGTATAACCACTACGAGAAAATTACACTGGGACTGAACGACCTGAAGCCAGAGGCTATGGAGACGGGTATGTTCAAGAAGCACCCGTGGCTACTGAACCAGGTGGAGATGTGTCAGTATAACGACAAACTCATCCTGCCCGTATCGGTGGAGGAGAAGGTGTCGCAGAAGCTCTACCGCAAGGATCCGCATACGGAGAAGACCATCATCAAGGGTGAGAACTCCTCGGGCGTGAACGACTATTTCCAGACAGGTGATATCCTCACTTCCGTGCTGAAGGAGGTGTTCACGGACATCGATATCTACGAGGACAACGTACGACTATTCCAATATCCCTTCACCAGTCCTATCGGGCGTGATGCCATCGCCTTCTACCGCTTCTATATCACAGATACTCTCGAGATCAGCGGCGAGCGCTGCATACAGCTCGACTTTACCCCTAACAACCAGATAGACATGGGCTTCCGCGGACAGTTGTTCGTGCTGGCCGACTCGTCGTACCAGGTGAAACGCGTGAACCTGACCATCCCCAAGACCAGTGAGGTGAACTGGGTGGATAATCTGCAGTGCTTCCAGGAGTATAGCAAGTTGCCTACGGGCGAGTGGGTGCTCTCTGTTGACGACATGATCTGTGAGCTTCAGGTGACGAAGTCGCTCGGAAAGGTGGTGGTGATACGCACCAACCGTCGTACCGACTTTGCCTTCGACGAGATTCCTAAACAGTTGTTGCGCGGCAAGCGCACGGAGCTGAAGGACGCCTATGCCGAGATGCGGGGCGACGACTTCTGGAACGAGTACCGACAGGTGGAGCTCACTAAGGGCGAGAACGACATGGACCAGTTCGTGAAGAACCTGTCGAACATCAAGGGTTTCAAGCTGGTGGTCTTCGGCATCAAGTCGCTCATCGAAAACTTCGTCGAGACGGCCAACCCCAGTAAGGTCGACATCGGACCAGTGAACACCATCGTGTCGCAGAACTTCTACGATAAGCTGCGCCTGCGTGCCAGTGCCCAGTCGACGGCCTTCCTGCATCCGCACCTCTTCTTGAAGGGTTATTACGCCTATGGCTTGGAGCATCACCAGAACTACTATGGTGCCGACATCACATGGACACTTAACAAGCCGGGATACCTGCCCCGTGAGTTCCCGCGACAGGCCTTCTGCTTCAGTACGATGCGCGACGTGGCCATGCCCAGCGATAAGTTCATCCGTACGGACAAGGATAACATGTTCACTTCATTCAAGTGGAGCAAGGTCGACAAGATGTTCCTCTACAACCGTCAGCAGCTCAGTTTCGACTTCGAGCAGGAGTTTGGCACCTACTGGTTTGCCAACGTGAAGACGGAAGAGGTGGCACCCATTGGCAATATCGCCCTCGAACGGCTCTCCGACCACCATCAGTTCGGACATATCCGTTATACGGAGGCGACGGTGGGATTCCGCTATGCTCCTGGCGAGAGCTATATCAACACGAAGAAGCACCGTTGGCCGCTGAACCTCGATAACCCCGTGTTCCGTCTCCAGCACACGATGGGCTTCAAGAACGTGCTAGGGGGCGAGTACAAGTACAACTTCACCGAGGGTGAGGTGTACAAGCGTCTGTGGCTGCCCATGAACTGGGGAAAGTTTGATGCGCGCATCAAGTTCGGCGCTCAATGGGACCGCGTGCCCTATCCGCTGCTTATCATGCCTGTGGCCAACCTCTCGTATATCCTTGAGGACGAGACGTTCAACCTCATCAACAACATGGAGTTCTTGAATGACCGCTATGCCTCGGCCGAGATACGATGGGACCTCAACGGAAAGATATTCAACCGCATACCTCTGCTGCAGCGCCTGAAATGGCGCGAGTTCATCGGCGTGAAATGCCTGTGGGGGATGCTCACGGATAAGAATAACCCCTACCTGGCCGAGAATCAGGGCAGTGACGTGCTTATGATGTTCCCAGAGGGCTGTTATATCATGGACAAGAACCGTCCCTACTGGGAACTGTCGCTCGGCGTGCATAATATCTTCAAGATCCTGCACGTGGAGTATGTGCGGCGACTGAACTATCTCGAGTTGCCAACGGCCCACAAGCATGGGGTGAGACTGACCTTCCGTGCCTCGTTCTAAATAACAACCATCAAACGTATGCAGATCGTATTAGCAGACAACCAGGATATCACAAGGGCAGGACTGATGTACCTGTGCGACAGTCTTGGCGCCACATGGAAACAGGCGACGGACAAGACGGAGCTCATCGAACGACTGAAGCAGGCGGGCGATGCCGTCGTAGTGCTTGACTATACGCTCTTCGATATTAACGACATCGAAGAGCTGGAGATCCTGCACGAGCGCTTCCCACAGGTGCACTGGATATTGTTCAGTGTCGACCTGTCGACGGAGTTCGTGAGGCGTGCCATTGCTGTGAGCACCCGTTTCAGTGTACTGATGAAGGAGTCGCCCCTGCAGGAGATCAGAGAGTGTATACAGTATGCCATGCGTCGGCAACGCTATATCTGTCAGCGCATGACGGAGGTCCTGCTGACACCTGTGGTCAACCACCTGTCGGAGGATGTAAAACTGACACCCACGGAACTGGAGATCCTGAAGGATATAGCCCTCGGCATGACCACCAGAGAGATTGCCGAGAAGCGCTTCTCGAGTTTCCATACGGTGAACACACACAGAAAGAACATCTTCAGGAAGATTGGGGTTAACACTGTCCATGAGGCGACGAAATACGCATTGAGGGCTGGATTGGTCGACGCCGCCGAATACTATATCTGACGCGTCCGCCTGAGAGGTTTCTGGATGCTGATCTGTGAAAAAAACAAAAATAACAGGGCTTTTTTGTTTGGGATATAATCATTTTGGAGTCTATAAGACAGACAAGATGATTAAACAAACAAAGAAACGACATGAATGACGTAAGACAGACTAGACGTGCCCTACTCCTGCTGACTATGCTGTCGGCAGTGACACTCATGAAAGCACAACTACCCAATGACTCTATCGTAGCGGATTTCCGCTGTTTCGTTCATCAACTGGAGACCACGCACCCTGATCCCTATACGAACTATGGCGGTAAGGTGTATTTCCATCGGGCTGCCGCTGAGACGGTCTGGAATCTGAAGCAAGACAGTGTGACGAATAGTGAGGAACTGTGTTGGCGTATCAGGGCTTTCCTCGCACCGCTGAGGGATGGTCATACGCAGATCTACTATCCAGGGCGACAGAGTTTTGACAGACTTGTTCCCATCCGTTTCAAGGCGGCCGGCGATGGTGTGATCGTCAGTCGTCTGCCTCGGGAATACCAGCACCTGATTGGCAGCAGACTCATGGCCATTGAGAACATCCAGACGAAGGTGCTGGGCGAGGAGATGCTGAAGCTGTACCCTGCTGAGAACGAGATCGGTAAGTTGGCAAACATCTGTACGCGCGGTCATCAGCCTGTGGTGCTCGGCAGGATCATTCCGAATCTTCGTCAGGATACCATCACCTATCATCTGATGAGTCCGGAAGGAAAGGTTGTGCGACTGCCATTGGCGCTCATCCCCGTTGAACAGTGGAAGGAATGGTATAACGTGAAGCCAACACTAGACCATCGTTTCCCAACGGATAATCTGGCTTTCGCATTCGTGGACAAGCAGAAGAACACGATGTACTTCCGCACGAGTAGTATCATGGCTCGTGACAATATGGAATATATGCGTCAGACAGGGATGGACTTCTACGATGACCTGAAATACTGCTATGACAATGTGTTCCATCAGAAGATGCCCACTGACACCCTCGAGGCCATCGCCAGCATACCGTCGTTCTCGGAGGAGTTTGAGAAGATGCTCTTGCAGATGAAGCACCACCAGAGCGAGAACCTGATCATCGACCTGAGGGGCAATGGTGGCGGTTGGACGCCCATCACACTCCCTACACTCTATCAGCTATGGGGCGACGACTATCTGCAAAAGAACTTCCAGAACTATTTCTATCGACTGCTGTCGCCACTCTATCTGCAGAAGATCAACATGACGCTCGAACAGTTCAATGCTGAGAATCAGGCGGACTACGAGTATGGTGACTATACCTTCTTTGAGAGCGACGAGGAAACACAAGCGGTGACTGACGAGCGACGGGCACAGTTCGTTAAGAGTAGTATGAGTTGTGTGAAAGACAAACTCGCCAAGCAGAACGGACGACCTGTTTATACCCCCAAGCAGGTGTATGTGCTGACTGATGCCAACACGTTCAGCGCAGCCTTCCATTATATGTTCTACCTATGGAAGATGGGAGCGAAGATCGTGGGTGTTCCCAGTGGTCAGGCTCCAAACACCTATATGGAGGTGACACACTTTTCTCTTCCACGGACGAAGCTCGAAGGGTCGATATCCAACTCCATGCAACTGTTCCTGCCTGCCAACGATCCGAACGCCAAACAAGTAATACCTGATATCCTGATAACCTGCGACGATTATAAGCGTTATCATTTCGACAACCAGACCGAAGTGCTCTATCTGCTCGACTATATCAGATCACAGGTAAAATAGGTCTTTTGTGGTCAGGGGGAACAAAAAAACCAAGAGTGTCTCACGACAGTCTTGGCTTCCATGTTTTCTAACTAACTTATTATCAACTATTCATTACTCTTGTGTTTGTCTTTTCCTGTTTTTGCTGGTGCAAAGGTACACATTTTCTCTCATATATAAGCGCTTTTTCTCTTAATTATTTGTGCGTTTCGCAAAAAATTCCTAAATTTGTAGCGAATTAACGACCTAATGCTTTTTGTATGAAGAAACTGTTGACCGTCTTACTGCTAGGGTGGTGCCTGATAATGACAGCAGGCTCCACGATGATACCAGATATGAAGTTTCGTCGCCTCGATACGCGCGATGGTCTGTCGAACTCCACGATCAACTGTCTGTTCCAGGATTCCAAAGGTTTTATATGGATGGGGACATCGTATGGGCTGAACCGCTACGATGGCTACCGCTTCCATACCTATTATTCTGATCCGAACGACACGACGACGCTCCGCAACAACTATGTGGACCAAATATGGGAGGATGCCAAGGGCAGACTGTGGCTGAAGCAGGGTATGAACTATAGTATCTTCGACCCCGTGACTGAGCGCGTGAACAGAAACCCGATGACGGAGCTGACCAAGTGGCGCATCAAAGGCGGTATCGACCGTTTCTATATCGACTCCAGAAAGCGTATCTGGGTAAAGACCTACGACGAGGGTATCTACTGCCTGAATCCCAAGAAAAATAGACTGAAGCTGATCAGATATGGCTATGGCGAGGGCGAGATGCCTAAGGATTTCTGGCTGTCCTCGTTCGGTGAGTGGGGCGACAGAATAGTTGCTACCTCCAGCGATGGTGAGTTGGTGGTGCTTGATGGTGACAACGGTACGGTGGTAAAGAAAGACAACTGGATGCGTCAGAACGGCGGGCAGCCCAGTCAGGCCTATAATATCTATATTGACAAGCGCAGTAACATCTGGGTGATCTCGACAAGGGTCTTCGTCTTCGACCAGAAAGATAACAAGTGGTACAACTCACTCAACGACTACCTCAATTCCAGGGGCATCGCCTCACTGCCTGACAACCTGCAGGTATGGGATGTGTGCATGGATCAACGTGGCTGGCTATGGTTGGCTACTGACCACGAGGGACTCTTCGTGATCAATCCAGAGACGAAGATGGTCAGGCAGTTCCTGAATAATAAGTTCGATTTGACTTCGCTCAGCGAGAACACTGTCAAACGGCTGCTGCTCGATAGAAACGGTAGTATGTGGATAGCGTCCTATCGTAGTGGCCTGAATCAGTATATCGAGAAACTGTTGGGCTTCAATACGCTTGAATTGGGTGATATCAACACGACAGTGGAGGATCTGCAAGGCAACTACTGGTTAGGCACTGACAATAGAGGTGTCATCAAGTATAATCCGCTGACGGGCGAGAGCGTCGTCTTCGACAAGGCGCACAATGGTTTCGCTTCCGACATCATGGTGTCATCGTGTGCAGCCAAGGATGGGTCTGTATGGCTCGGAACTTATAACGGAGGACTGATACATATCGCTGGTAACCAAATACGCAATTACCAGGCTTCGAATGCTGATGGCGGACTACTGAATAATAACGTGTGGTCGGTCACGGAGGATAAGTGGGGGAATATCTGGATCGGTACCTTAGGTAGCGGTGTGCAGAAATTGGACCTGAGATCGGGAAAGTTTGAGACCTTCAACTCGTATAACTCCATCCTGCCAGAGAACTTTATGACCTCCGCCGTATGGAACAATAAGGGTTGGCTGATGGTAGGGCATTCTGCTTTCTACTCGCTGATAAACCCTGTGAGCGGAAAGATCATCAACATGACAATACCTACTGTTCCTGGACAGCCGGCAGCCATGGCCACAACCACCTGTCTGTTGGAGGACAGTCGTGGACTGTTGTGGCATGGTTCAACGGCGGGCTGTTGTATCGTCAACCCGAAGACAGGCAAGCAGACCATGCTCGATATGAATACAGGTCTGTTCGGCTCTAGTGTGGTGGGTCTTGTTGAGGATAACCAGCATAATATGTGGGTTGTGACGGAGCATGGTATCTCGAATGTCGTAGCCGTGAAGGAGGATGATGGCGAGTGGACTTTCTCCGTGCGGAGCTTCAGCAATAAGGATGGTCTCCAGCAGGGACCGTATAACCAGCGTTCCATCAGTTGTACGAAGGACGGTCTTATACTCGTGGGTGGACTTGGAGGCGTGGATGTCATCAACCCCAAACTCGTTGCAAATGTCGACAACACGGAGAAGCCGATCTTCAGTGGGCTGAAGCTCTTTGGACAAGAGATGGGTGTCGGACAGGAGTACGATGGGCGTGTCATCTTGAAGAAGGCGCTCAACGAATGTCGTGAGCTCACGTTGCGTTATGACGAGAATCATTTTACCATCCAGTTGGCTACCGACAAAGGTGAGATACACAACCCCTCCCGTTTCGTCTATATGCTCGAAGGCTTCAGTGACCGCTGGATCAAGACAGAGGAGAACGACCCTAATATCACCTATATGTCGCTGCATCATGGCAGTTATACACTGCACGTGAGGATGCTCAACGAGGACGGTACGATGGGAGGCATCGAGTCGACCCTGGAGATTACCATCACACCACCACTATTGCGTAACCGTTGGATACTGCTACTCTTCCTGTTCTGTGTAGGACTAGGTGTCTACCTGTGGCGCCGCCGCTTCTTGGGTCGCCATGCCGACCAGATGGAGCGCGAGCAGTTACGCATGGAGATGATGAAGAAACAGTGGATGAATGAGATGAAGGCTCAGATGCAGAACAGCATCGTTCAGGAGCAGGAGACGGCATCAGAACCAGAACCTCAGTCTTGGGGACTCGGTGAACTGCACAAGGAGCCTGCCGACCTGCAGGCGTTCATGAAAGAGCAGTGCGCACAGTTCAAGGCCCCAGCAGGCAAACGCCTGAAGTTCTCGTTCTTTCCCTTGGCACAAGATCTGATGGTTGAGTTTGACCGTGAGCAGTTGGGCCAGGCTGTACAGATCCTGCTGAACAACTCGGTGATGTTCTCGCCTAAGGACTGCCGCATCAAGGTGTTTGTCGATAAGACACCTTCTCACGGTACTATCCGAATCTCGGATAATGGTGTCGGACTGCCAGAGGGTGCCAAGGAGCATATGTTTGATCCTGTGGTGAGCGATGATGATCCTGGCGTATGTCTTTCTGTCGTGAAGGATATCGTGACGGCTCATGGTGGTACTGTCACAGGCGACAATAATGCCGGAGGTGGTTCTGTGTTCACGATCACCCTGCCGTTAGAGAATGCGGATGTTGAGGAAGCTGTGCTCATGGATGAAGAAGAGAATAAAGATTAACTATAAACTACGAAATTATTTTATGAAGAAATTTTTGATGATGACGGCTGCACTGTTGATGACTGCCGAGATGATAGCGGCAACGGTGCAGACAACCGCTCATGGTGTGACAATCCGTCCTGACGGAGGTCAGGCAAAGGTGATCTGTCTGGAAGTAATTAACAACCATATCATCCGGGTGCGTGCTACGTCGAAGGATGTGCTGCCCGAGAAGCCTGCCTCGTTGATGATTGTGCCGCAAACAGCTCCTCCTAAAGGGTCATATTCTGTGAGCGAAGAGGGCGAGACGGTGGTCGTTAAAGCCAAGAACGTGACGGCTGTGGTGTCAAAGGCCACGGGCGAAGTAGCTTTCTTTGATGCCAACGACAAACCATTGTTGAAGGAAGCCAAGGATGGCAAGAAGTTCTGGGATTTTACTGTGCCTGAGCGCGAGTTAGGTATGAAAACGGGCTATACTGTACCTGAGGAACAGAAACATGGTTTGTCGTGGCAGATGAAGTTTGACAGCCCAGAGGATGAGGCTTTTTATGGTCTTGGTCAGCACCAGAGTGAGGAGTTCAATATGAAAGGTAAGAACGAGGATTTGTTCCAGTATAACACCAAGGTGTCGATACCTTTTGTGCTCTCTAACAAGAACTACGGTCTGCTTTGGGACAGCTATAGCTACTGCCGTTTTGGTAACCCTAACGATTATCTGCAACTGAACCGTGCCTTTAAGCTCTATGATCGTACGGGCAAGGAAGGTCATCTGACAGGAACCTATGTCGATGCTCTCGGAAAGCGACTGGTTCGCGATGAGGACAGCATTTATTATGAATATGGTACGCCAGAGAAATCGGCCATCGCCCTCAAGACAGATCAGGGGGGGATCAAGAATTTCCCCAAGGGTATCAACCTGTTGGGAGCTAACGTCACCTACGAAGGTTTTATCGAGCCTGAGTGTTGTGGTAAGTGCAAAGGTAAGTCACAACTTTATCAGTTTATCCTTTACTACTCTGGTTATGTGAAGGTGTATATTGATGGCAAGGAGGTGGTGCCGGAGCGTTGGCGCACAGCCTGGAACCCCAATGCCTATAAGTTTGCTGTCGAGCTGCAAAAAGGCAAGCGGGTGCAGTTGCGCATAGAGTGGCGCCCTGATGGTGGTGAGGCCTATTGCGGTCTGCGTGTGGCAGAACCCCGTAGCAAGGAGGATCGCGAGCAGCTCTCTGTATGGAGTGAGATGGCCAAGGATATGGACTATTACTTCATTGCTGGTGAGAACCTCGACCAGGTGGTTTCAGGCTATCGCACCCTGACAGGTAAGGCCACTCTCTATCCCAAGTGGGTCTTGGGCTTCTGGCAGAGTCGGGAGCGCTACAAAACCTCTGATGAGATCGAGGGGACATTGGCAGAGTTCCGTAAGCGTCATATCCCCATTGACAATATCGTACAAGACTGGAACTACTGGCCAGAGGACCAGTGGGGCAGTCATCAGTTTGAGGCTTCGCGCTTCCCTGATCCGCAGGCGATGCTTGACAGCGTACATGCGATGCATGGCCGCTTTATGATCAGCGTATGGCCGAAGTTCTATGTGAATACAGATCATTACAAGGAATTGGATGCTAAGGGATGGATGTATGTCCAGTCGCCTACGGACGATATCCACGACTGGGTGGGACCTGGTTATACGAATGGCTTCTACGATGCTTACGACGAGGGGGCACGGAAGATGTTCTGGCGTCAGATGGACGAGAACCTGTATACGAAATATAATAAGAATGGCGTGCCTGGTGTCGATGCCTGGTGGATGGATGCCTCAGAGCCTAATGTGCGCGACTGTACCCCGATGTGGTATCGTAAGGCGCTCAGTGGTCCTACTGCCTTAGGAACATCCACAGAATACTTCAACGCCTATTCGACAGTGAATGCAGATGCCATCTATCATGGTCAGCGCTCTGTGTGGAAGGGTAAGAAGAATGAGCCGCGTGTGTTCCTGCTTACTCGTAGCGGTTTCGCTGGTGAACAGCGCTTCTCGACAGCCACATGGAGTGGTGATATAGGTACTCGTTGGGAGGATATGCGTGCTCAGATGACGGCTGGTCTGAATTATTCGATCTCTGGTATCCCCTTCTGGGGAATGGATCAGGGCGGATTCTGTGTGGAGAACCGTTATGTGGCTGCCCAACAACTCTATGACCGCACCAAGGTAGAGAACGAAGACCTGAAGGAGTGGCGCGAACTGCAGACACGATGGAATCAGTTTGGTACCTTTATCCCGCTCTTCCGCTCTCATGGTCAGTGGCCTTTGCGCGAGATATGGAATATCGCTCCTGACGAGCATCCTGCTTACAAGTCGTTCGTCTATTACGATCGTCTGCGCTATCGTCTGATGCCTTATCTGTACTCGATGGCTGGATGGGCTCACTTCAAGGATTATACTTTGATGCGTGCATTGGTGATGGACTTCAATGGCGATCGTGAGGTGGAGAATATCGGAAACCAGTGGATGTTCGGACCTGCGCTGATGGCTTGTCCTGTGGGATATTATAAGGCGCGCAACCGTTCTGTCTACTTCCCTAAGCAGTGTGGTTGGTATAACCTCTACACCAACGAGTATGTCGATGGTGGACAGCGCCTGGTGGTTGATGCGCCTTACGAGCAGATACCTGTCTTCGTGCGCGAGGGTGCTATCATCCCCTTCGGACCAGAGATGGAGTGGAGCGACGAGAAGTCTGCCGAGCTTATCAACCTCTACGTCTATGCGGGACAGGACGGTTCGTTCCAACTTTATGAGGATGAGGGGACGAACTACAATTACGAGAAGGGGAAGTATGCCACGATCGATATTACCTATGATGATGCTTCCAAGACCGTATCGTTCGGCACTCGTAAGGGTAGCTTCCCTGGTATGCTGAAGAACCGTCGTTTCAATGTGGTGCTGGTCTCTAAGGACGCTCCGAAGCCTCTGAATCTCGACAATCCAGAGGGTAAGATAGTGCAGTATAATGGAAAGGCCGTAAGCGTGAAGTTATGAGGACTCTCTTTTGTCTTGTCTGTGCCTTTTGCGGACTGACAACGATACAAGCCCGTCAGCGTCAGATTTTTGATGCTGACTGGCTTTTTCTTTTGGCCGACTCTGTCCAGATGTCGGAGGTGGATTACGACGATAGCGCTTGGCGTCATCTTAATGTGCCTCACGATTGGGCGATAGAGGGTGACTTTTATGTGGGAAACCCTAGTGGCGCAAGTGGCGGTGCCCTGCCTGGTGGGATAGGGTGGTATCGCAAGCACTTCCAGATCTCTGCCGATCCGTCTCCTAAGGGGAGCCGATTCTTTCTGGAGTTCGATGGGGTATATATGAACTCCACGGTCTATGTCAATGGACAGGAGGTGGGATTCCGGCCTTATGGTTATTCGACCTTCGAGTATGATATCACCCCCTATGTGCATCAGGGGGAGAATGTGGTGGCCGTGCGTGTCGACAACTCCGATCAGCCCAACTCCCGCTGGTACTCAGGCTGTGGTATCTATCGTCATGTGTGGCTTACACAGACCCATCCTGTCCACGTGAAGCACTGGGGCGTATATGCCGATGCCCGTGTGGTCAAGGGAAAGGGGCGTCTCGATATTGGGGTATCGCTTGATGGTGCGGGGACAGTTGAGAACACGCTGTTGGATTCCAACGGACGTGTTGTCGGTAGGTCGAGGGGTTTGAGGTCGACCATAACAGTTGCCAGACCCCTGCTCTGGTCGTGCGATGCCCCTAATACATACAAGGTGCGTACGGAGGTGAAAGTGAGAGGAAAGGTGGTAGACATCTATGAGACCACGACGGGCTTCCGTGATTTCCGCTTCGACCCTCAGACAGGCTTCTGGCTCAACGGTAAAAACTTCAAGCTCAACGGCGTGTGCGAGCATCATGACTTCGGTTGTCTGGGAGCTGCCCTCAACGAGGATGCCCTGCATCGTAAACTCATGAAACTGAAGGCGATGGGTGTGAACGCCATCCGTTCCTCGCATAATCCCCCAGCCCCTGAATTGTTAAACATGTGCGATACGATGGGTCTCATCGTGATGGACGAGAGTTTTGATATGTGGCGACGCAGGAAGACACAGAACGACTATGCACGTTTCTTCGACGAGTGGCACGAGCGCGATCTCTCCGACCTCGTCATGCGCGATCGTAACCATCCGTCAATCCTGATGTGGAGCATTGGCAACGAGGTGCTTGAGCAGTGGTCTTCTGCCGAGGCGGACACCTTGACCCTCGAGCAGGCTAACCTGATACTGAATGCGGGTCACGATGAGTCGACACTGGCCAAGGACAACGAACTCTCGGTGCAGAGCCTGCTCACCCAGCATCTCGCTGAGATTGTGAAACGCTACGACACCTCGCGCCCCATCACGGCTGGCTGTAACGAGCCCTCGCCCAACAACCACCTTTTTAAGAGTGGTGCTATCGACATTATTGGCTTTAACTACCACCACCAGTGGGTGAAGGATGTGCCGCAGGACTTCCCTGGCAAGCCTTTCATCTTCTCCGAGAGTGTGAGTGCTCTGCAGACGCGAGGCAACTATATGATGCCCTCAGACTCTGTCTATGTAGCGCCGAAGGAGTGGTGGCTACCTTATACCGATCCGTCGTATATGTGTTCGGCCTACGATAACATGCATGCCTCGTGGAGTTCGACGCATGAGGAAACGTGGGATGTGGTGAAACACACACCTTATGTGGGTGGACAGTTCATCTGGACGGGCTTCGATTATATCGGTGAACCTACGCCCTATGGCTTCCCTGCTCGTAGCTCGTATTTCGGACTGATCGACCTCGCCGGCTTCCCCAAGGATACCTATTATATGTATCAGAGTGAGTGGACCACCAAGCCCGTGCTGCATCTCTTTCCCCACTGGAACTGGGTGCCTGGCGATGAGATTGATATGTGGTGCTACTACAATAATGCCGATGAAGTGGAACTATTCGTCAATGGCAAGAGCCAGGGTGTGAAGAGGAAGACCGCCAGCAAGGATGATCCTCTCTGTACAGCGTATCATGTGGGATGGCGTGTGACATTTGATCCTGGTGAGGTGAAGGCTGTATCGCGGAAAGACGGGAAGGTGGTATGCGAGCAGATCATCAAGACGGCTGGGGCTCCTGATCATATCTGTCTGTCTGTCGACTACCAAGGCAAAGAGACCACATTCGTTACTGCCGAGGTGGTGGATAGGGATGGTAACCTCTGTCCTTGGGCAGAGGATCAGATCTGTTTCATTTATGAGGGTGATGGTGAGGTGCTGGGAACAGACAACGGCTGTCAGACCTCGATGGAGAGATTTCGCGTTGTTCCGTCTGTCGACGGTCGCCTTCCAACGCCCCATCGCAAGGCTTTCTTCGGTAAGTGCATGGTGGTGGCTACAGGCAATGGCTCCATCACGGCCAAGTCGGCCACGTTGCAGCCTGGTGTAGTCACATTTACTGTCGGAAATAAGATATAAATATATAAAGATGAGAAAAGTTTTATGTGCGATATGGATGCTTGGCAGTATGACGGCTGCTTATGCTCAGATACAGACGAATGCTGGTGTACAGTATTTACAGGCGATGCAGAAGGATGTATCGACAGACTTCTATGATCTGTCAAACACCTATTTCCTTGCTGACTCACTCGTTGACTTCGATGTGGTGAGGGGTGAGGGATTGGTGCAGTGGAAACGTTACAGATTGTCGCCTCGTCAGGCCTTTAATCTGAACGGCTATTGGCCTGTGCGGATGCAGATGTTAGACTTTCCTGATGCAGCTTATGAGAATGACCCCGAGTTGAGGATCAGTATCGAGTTTATCACACCCAGGACTGTTCGCATCCGCATGCTGACAACTCCTGTAGAGGACAAGAGCGCGGATACCGACGATGTGATGTTTTGTGATGGGTTCAAAAACAGGACGCAGGGTGCGAAGTGGAAAGGCTCGCAGGATGCAAAGAGGGTTGTATATCGTAGTGACTATGGTTCCGTCGAGATCCAAAAATACCCGTGGCGCCTCGTGGTGAGAGATGCGAAGGGTAGGCTACTCACACAGACACGCCATCTGATCGACAACGATTCGAGTCAAGTGAAACTGCTGCCCTTCTCGTTTATCAAACGAGGTTCCGACAATTCTCGTAGCGTTAATCCCGTGCTCACGCTGGCTCCTGGCGAGCGTATCTATGGATGCGGTGAGTCGTTCACCTCTTTAAATAAGGTGGGACAAAAAGTGCACCTCAGTGTGACTGATCCTCAGGGACCTGAGACGGATGGACAGTATAAACCCGTGCCTTTCTTCTTCTCGAATCGTGGCTATGGCATCTTCATGCATACATCGGCTCCTGTGACTTGCGACTTCGGGACATCCTATATCGGTGCCGACCGCCTGTTCATGGATGATGAGCAGATGGATATCTTCGTGTTCCTCGGCGAACCTAAGGAGATACTTGATGAGTACACGAATATCACGGGAAAATCGCCTATGCTTCCTCTGTGGAGCTTTGGTACGTGGATGAGTCGTATCACCTATTTCTCACAGGAGGAGGGACTGGAGATCGCTCGTCAGTTGCGTGCCCATCGCATCCCTTCTGACGTCATCCATTTCGATACCGGCTGGTTTGGCGTCGATTGGCAGTGTGACTACCAATTTGCCAAGGATCGTTTCAAAGATCCCGTGAAGATGCTCAGACAACTCTCGAAGGATGGCTTCCATACCTGTCTGTGGCAGTTGCCTTATTTCACCCCGAAGAACCGCTTCTTCCCTGAGATTATCGAAAAAGGTATGCATGTGAAAAACGCAGCAGGTGGTATGCCCGTCGAGGATGCCATCCTCGACTTCTCCAATCCAGAGACGGTCGACTGGTACCAGCAGAAGATTGAAGGACTTCTGAAGCAGGGTGTCTCCACCATCAAGTGCGATTTTGGCGAGGCTGCTCCCTATAACGGTTTCTATTATAGTGGTAAAGGCGGTCTCTACGAACATAACCTCTATCCTCTGCGCTATAATAAAGCCCTTTGGGAGGTGGTAGAGCGACATCATCCTGGTGAGGGTATCATTTGGGCACGCTCGGCATGGGCAGGATCCCAGCGTTATGCCCTTCATTGGGGAGGGGATGCTGCCACCACGAACACAGGTATGCTGGGCGACCTGCGAGGCGGGCTTTCGTTCGGCTTGAGCGGTTTCTCCTTCTGGAGCCACGACATGGGTGGTTTCGTGACGGCCTCGCCAGAGGATATCTATCGCCGTTGGCTGCCTTTTGGCTTCCTCTCCAGCCATACCCGTGCCCATGGTGCGCCTCCTACTGAACCCTGGCTCATCAGTGAGAGTTTCACCGATGCTTTCCGTGCTTGTGCAGAGATGAAGTATAAACTGATGCCATATGTCTATGCCCAAGCGAAGGATTGTTCCGAGCGTGGTCTTCCGATGGTACGTGCTCTACTAGTGGAGTTCCCCCACGATCAGGGTGCCTGGCTTGTCGAGGACGAGTATATGTTCGGTTCTCAGATTCTCGTGGCACCACTTCTGGAGTCGGGTAATAGTCGTACGGTTTACCTTCCCTCTATGGGTGGTGACAAGTGGATCGACTACCAGAGTGGGAAGATCTATGAGAGTGGTTATCAGACTATCGAGGCTGGTGAGATCCCGGCAGTCATCCTTGTGCGCGACGGCTCCCTGATACCCCATGCTCCCTTGGCGCAGTGTACTGATGAAATCGACTGGAATGCGATCGAACTGAAAGTCTACAAGGCGACGGCAAAAACCTGTAAAGGTTACATTTTTAAGCCAGGATATCCTCATATTGAGACTATAGAACAGTGATTTTGGTTAAATAAATATAAATAATACGTATCGTAGCGGTAGAAAAGCGAAACTTGTCGATTTTTTTTGTACTTTTGCGCACTTTTTCAGAGTAACAAGGATTATATGAGGCAATTAAAGATTCAAAAGAGCATTACCAACCGATCGAGTGAAGCACTTGATAAATACCTTGTAGAGATCGGTCGTCAGCCCCTTGTGACCATTGATGAGGAGATTGAATTGGCCCAGGCTATCCGTAGGGGTGGTCCTGAGGGTGAGCGTGCGAAGGAGCGTCTGGTGACAGCCAACCTCCGTTTTGTCGTTTCTGTAGCCAAGCAGTATCAGCATCAGGGTCTGACACTGACCGACCTGATTGACGAGGGAAATATCGGACTGGTAAAAGCTGCTGAGAAGTTTGACGAAACGCGCGGATTTAAGTTTATCTCTTATGCCGTATGGTGGATTCGCCAGAGCATCCTGCAGGCTATCGCGGAGCAGAGTCGTATTGTACGTCTTCCGCTGAACCAGAGTGGAGCCCTGAGCAAGATTAATCAAGAGATTAACCGTTTCGAGCAGATTCATCAGCGTCGCCCCTCTGTGACAGAGTTGGCAGAACTGACTCAGATTGATGAGTCGAAAATTGAGCAGACCGCCAAGGCAGACAGTCACCACATGAGTATCGATGCGCCCTTTGGCGAGGACGACGACAACTCGATGGCTGACATGCTCAGCTCTGGTGAGGACTCGCGTACAGACAAGCATGTCGATTACGAGTCGCTGACATCCGACTTGGACAATGTGCTTCGCAACGTGTTGAAAGACCGTGAGCTGAAGATTGTCAAGGAGTGCTTCGGCATTGGTTGTCAGGAGCGTGGTCTGGAGGAGATTGGTGCCGAGATGGGTTTGACCCGTGAGCGTGTGCGCCAGATCCGTGAGAAGAGCATCGCTAAGCTGCACGACAGCGGGCATGCGAAGATCCTGATGAAATATCTTGGATAAAATAATCCCACCAAACGGTGGGATTTTTTGTTGGCCTCATATCATCTCTCTCTCCTGCTACGATAACTCTTACGGGCCTTTGTCTAATCCTGTACGACAGGGATGGGAATCGTGACGACGAAGCGCGCCCCTTGGGTGTAGGTGGTGTCCAGTCGGATGCTACCACTCAGTCGTTCTGCGAGCGTCCTACAGAGTGACAGCCCCAGTCCGATACCTTCCTTGAACGTATTGAGTTTCACGAACCGTTCGAATACACGTTCGGCCTCGTTGGGCGGTATGCCACAGCCAGTGTCCTCAACGGTGAGCGTGAACACCTCTTCGTTGGCGTCGGCCTTCAGGGTGATCGAGCCTTTCTCCGTGTTCTTGGCGGCATTGTCAATCAGGGCGTTAACGATATTCTTCAGCATATTCTCGTTGGTCATGAATGCGAAGTCATCATCCACCTGAGTCTCAAAGTGCAGCGCTACCCCGTACTGGACGATACTTTGGTTCTCCTGCAACAGGTCGCGCAGCAAGTCGTTCACCTCGACCTTGTCGTCCTTTCTGGCATTGCCCTCAGCCTCATTAAGCGAAAGCATCAGCATCTCATCGACGAGCGAAGTGATGAGTTTCGTGTTCTTGCGCATCATCTTCGCAATCTCCTGACGATCCTTGGTGCTAGGGGCCAACTCTGGGTCGGCGATCACCTGGGCAAAGCCACTGATGATGTTCAGGGGGGTGCGCACCTCGTGACTCACGTTCTGTATGAAGGCCGTCTTCATCTTGTCCGACTCTAAGGCGTGGTTGTAGGCACTCTTCAACTGGCTCATGTGGCGACGACGTGCCAGTACGATGTAGGTGAGGGCAGCCGAGAGTAATAGCAAGAGTAGGATGATCAGCGATAGTCCGAGGAACCTGTTCCGATCAGTCTGTCGTTTGGCCTCGTAGAGCTCCATCTCGTCCTCGATACCCTGCATGCTGTTGATTAGCACCACGTTGTCGATGGAATCGTTGACCACATTACCCTTCCTCAGTGTCTGATAGGCATCTTTCCATCGTCCCGCCTTCTCGTAGATCATCGTGATGACATCGTAGCCGTCGTCACTCAATTCCTCCTTGGCCATCTTCACCGCCTCGTCCGTACGTCCTTGTGCAGCGAGGTAATAGACCTCCATCAGTCGGCCGTGTACAGATGACAGTCCTTTCGCCACGCCCTCCCTGTATGCCTGGTAGCCTTTCAAGAAGGTCTTGATGTCGCCATTATTGAAGTAGCTTACCGACTTACGCGTCTCGATGTCGAACACCCTCTCTGGTGCGTATTCCTCAGCAATCTTCTTGGCCTTGTCCATCAGCAGCTGAGCCTCCTCTGGGTCGTCGCCGATTTCCACATTGACGATGTTCATGTAGATGGGTGGTATACTGGCTTGATAGCCCTCCTTCTCCATCATGTCGATAACTTGGTAGAAACATTGTTTGGCCGCCTCGTTGTTACCACAGTATCTGTTGATATGTCCCATCATGTTGACGGCCATATACATCTCTTTATCGAGCTTACGCTCCCTCAGTTCCTTCGATAGCTGTCTGGCTTTCCTGTATGCCTCATAGATCTTCTGTTGATTCATGAGGAAGACGATTTCATTACACCGCTGGGTGTAATACTCGTGCAGGTCGTTCTGACTAAGTAGGTAATCCTCCAGTTTACTCACGGCATGAAAGAAACGGTCACAGTCGCCATCATTGAAAGAATGATGAACGGAGTCGCGCAAGGCCAGATAAACCGCATCCTTCGTGCGATCCACACCTGCACTCTCGATGTTAAGGCACAACGTCAATAAGGCTAATAGTAGTACCTTTCTCATAATTTTTCCTTAGATTGTTGGGACAAAAATACAAAAATATTTTAAAGAGAGAAGGAAAATCGGAATTTTTTTTCTCTTTCTCCATAATTTACCGTAATTTTGGCCACTCATGGAAATCCGTCCCATAGCCCATTTCCACTCTCCGTTGAAGTCGAAGTTCGGCATCCCCCGTCAGAGTGGCCTCGTCATCGACCTGCCGGGGCGTATCGTCTTCACCCCTGACTATCGTCAGGCGGAGGCCGTCAGAGGACTTGACGATTTCGATTTCCTGTGGCTCATCTGGGAGTTCTCAGAGAACAGTCACAAAGCCTCCGCCCAGCACCTCACCGTCCGTCCCCCGCGTCTGGGTGGCAACCGTCGTATGGGTGTCTTTGCCACCCGTTCTCCCTTCCGTCCCAACAACCTCGGACTCTCCTGTGTACGTCTCGATAGGATAGAGGATGATTCCCATCTTGGTCCCGTAATCCATGTGCGAGGTGCTGACCTGATGGATGGAACCCCTATCTACGACATCAAACCCTATGTCGCCTATGCTGATGCCCACCCCGATGCCCGCAGTGGCTTCGTCGATCGTGAGGTCTGGCGCGAACTGCAGGTCTGTGTGCCCGATGCTGTGGCCACCTTGTTCTCATCTGCCGATTTGGCGGTGCTAAAGGCCACGCTGGCACAAGACCCCCGTCCTCAGTACCACGACGATCCTGAGCGTGTCTATGGCATGCCCTTCCTCAACCTTGACGTCCGTTTCAAGGTCTTGGGCGACGTTTTGACCGTCGTTGAGTGCGTCAGACTCTGACGAATCGATCGTAACAAACAGATCTGACGAGTCTGTTACATCGCCTTATCCAGTCTTCCTTTCCAGAGGTATTTGCGCGTCTCGTGGACAATGATGCCATTGAGACACAATAGAGATATCAGATTGGGTATGGCCATAAGTGCGTTCATGCAGTCGGCCAGGTTCCATACCAGTGCGAGGTTCATCACGCTACCCACGAAAACGGCCGTTATATAGATCACGCGATAGCCCTTTACCCATTGTCTTCCTTTGAAATACTCGACGGCCCGTTCGCCGTAGTAGCACCATCCGAGGATGGTCGAGAACGAGAACGTCAGCAGTCCGAACGTCAGTAGTGGCGTTCCCACATAAGGTATCTTCGAGAAGGCCGCCTTCGTCAGAGTGGCCCCGTTGGAGAAGTCGATATCAGGGTATGCGATCACGCTGCTCACGATTACCAGTCCTGTGAGGGCGCATATCACCACCGTGTCCCAGAATGTGCCGCTTGACGAGACGAGCGCCTGTCGCACAGGGTTCTTGGTCTGTGCCGCGGCTGCCACAATGGGAGCTGATCCCATGCCCGACTCGTTCGAGAACAAGCCTCTGGCTATGCCGAAGCGAGCGGCCATCATCACCGTCGAGCCTACGAAACCGCCGCCTGCCGCTTCCGGACTGAAGGCCGACAACACGATCATGCGGAGCGCAGCCCCCAGATAGTCCGCATTCACGAAGAGAATATACAAACAGCCTGCCACGTAGAAGAATGCCATCACAGGCACGAGCATCCCACACACACGGGCGATGCTCTTTACACCTCCAAGCACCACGGCCCCCGTGAGCAGACATACGATGGCTCCTGTGATGTAAGGCGACACCCCGTACGACTCCTGAGCCACCGTAGCGATGGCATTTGCCTGAACCGTGTTGCCGATGCCGAATGCTGCTAAGGCCGTGAAGACTGCAAAAAGGATGGCGAGCCATCGCCAACCCAGTCCACGCTCTAGGGCATACATCGGACCGCCCAGCATCTTTCCGTTCTTGGTCTTCACGCGATACTTGATGGCGAGCAGTCCCTCTGCGTATTTCGTGGCGATGCCGAACACACCCGTCAGCCAGCACCATAGAACGGCCCCAGGACCTCCCAGGGCAATGGCCGTGGCCACACCAATGATGTTACCAGTGCCGATGGTGGCCGCCAGTGCCGTGGCCAGGGCCCCGAACTGCGACACGTCGCCTGTGGCGTCAGGGTCTCTCTTTACTGACAGTCGTATGGCCTTGAAGATATGTCTCTGTGGGAATCGCAGACGGATGGTCAGAAACAAGTGTGTGCCCAGCAACAGGATGATCATCGGCCATCCCCAGAGCAGTCCGCTCACCTCCGTCAGGAAATCATTCAGGCATTGCATTATCTAGTCTTATGTTGGTTGTTCGTGGTTGTCGTTTCTATTTCTTGAATGTGATGGCGATATGGTTGAACCCCATTGAGCGCATCATGTTCTCCATCTGTCTCTGGGCGTTCAACTCCGCCGTACGGATGTTCTCTTTCGTCATACAGTGCTTCACCATCCGTGCGTAGGCCTTCCTGTAGAGCGCCTCACGGTCGGCTGGCTTCCATTTGCCGCTTTCGTAGAATGATTTCGTGCGTGCCTCGTCGATGAAGTCCTTATCCAGCAGTCCTATCTTCGGCAGTGTCATCACCACCGTGTCGCCACTGGTCTTGATCCATCCCGGCTCCACCTGGTGCATGTTCACCCCCAGGCGCGCCGTTCCGTAGTAGATACGTACCAACTCGTCATTGCTTAGGAAACCCTTGCGTATAGTGTCCACCATCTCCTCCGTGCTCACGGCCAGGAACTCCCATTCGCCGATGGCCTTGATGCTTTGTATCTGTGTGGGTGTCACGTCTATTTGGTCGTCTGTGCCGAAGTCTATATGGTTGTCCTTGCTCAGACTCCTCAGCCAGAAGATTGCCACGATGAGGAGGGCCGCCACGAAGAGCAGCAACCCCATCCTGAGTAAGTTCAAAGTCTTCATGAATTCTTTCATACCGAGTCGTCTTTAATCCTCCATCTTCAGCAACTGTATCATATCGCCAGTGTTGTACTGTTTGCGGAAGGCGATGATGATGTTCTCCTCCTTGAATCCCATCTCCGTGAGCATGGGCACCAGCACCTTCGCTGTGTTGGCCTGAGCCGTCTCGAGTATCCCCAGTTGCGGGATGCTCTCTATGATGGCCGCCCGTCCCTGTTGCTCGTAGTTCGTCATTTCTCTGTCGCTGAAATGCGCCCTTGCCAGCGCCACATACTGCTTGATGTTCTCCTGGTCTATCTTCGAACTGGTCATCACCACCTGTGGGTCAGGCAGTGTCACCGTGATCTTCTCCCCATGGCGCTCGATGTTCTTCTCTGAGAACCCGCTCAGGTCGATATATGCTTTCAACTTCGCGTCGATGGGAATGGCGATCTTCCTGTCACCCAACGGCAGCGGAATGTTGAACGAGCGCTGCAGGATCGAGCCTTTTAGTCGCAGTACGTCGTCGTGCGTCACGATCTTGTGCACATGATACTCCGCCGTGTAGAGTCTAGCGCATTTCTGTATCTGCATGATGAGCATCGGCACCGTGTCAACCCCCTGGTAGGATGTGACGGGGGCGCCGCTCCCGTTCTCCTGTTCAGAATGACCCTGACAGGAGACGAGAGCGACGACCGCCACTACAACTAAACTAGATAGGATGAATTTTTTCATCTTTTGTTTTGATTTAACATCGAAAACAAGGGCAAAGGTAGTAAAAAAATGTCAAATTATTAAATACGAGCATGTTTTTTTCTAAGACGATTAAACTTTTTGTGGTTTCCTCCCGTCAAAGGAGTGGTTACTGTTATAAAAGAATCTGATATCAAGAACGGTGATAAATAGTGATAATTCGTTAATTTTTTATTTAGGTAAGCGAACCTAAAGGCCCACCCCGAAAAAGGTGGGCTTTTTTTGTGTAATATAAAAAAAAGGTGTACCTTTGCGCTCAGTAAACAGACTAAGACAGTATGAAGAATAGCGTATTAGTGGCAGTCGTATTAGGCACGCTGGTGTTTGTGGGCTGCGGAGGAAAGAAGAGTGAGACCAAGGATATCATCGTCACGACGACAGAGGCTCCGAAGCCAAAGGGACCTGTCAAGATGCAGGCCTATCGTCAGACCAAGGATGTGATGTGGCTCGACAAGAGCTATCAGGTGGTCATCGACCGTACCCCCGATGACAGTCTGCGCATGGCCGTCGACGAGACAGGTCAGAAATATGTCGACAATCATGTCAGCCTCCGTGTCATCCGTGCCGACGGCAGTGTATTCTTCAGTCGTAGTTTCACCAAGTCCTCATTCGATGCTTATCTCGATGGCGACTATCGTGAGGGGGGCATCCTCGAAGGTTTTGTTTTCGACAAGGTCGACGGTGCTCGTCTGGTCTTCGCCAGCAGTGTGTGTCTTCCCCAGACCGATGAGTATATCCCCTTGGTGGTCACTGTGAGCAGTCAGGGCGAGATTGCCATCCGTCGTGATAGTCAGTTGGACACCAACGGTGATGACGAAGAAGAGGTCTGATCCTTAACCTTATTCTTTTATAGCTCTTCGGCCACCAGCTCATGCCAGTGGTCGCAGAACGTCTGCATCGAGGGGAACAGCAGGTTCGCCCCCGCCTCAAGCAGTATCTCGTCGGCCAATGGTCCCGTGTTCACGGCCACGGTGAAGATGCGAGCAGCATAGCCGGCCCTTACGCCCAGCGGTGCGTTCTCCACGACGATAGCCTCGTAAGGCATGAGTCCTCCCGCCTTCTGCAGTCCCACGAGATACGGATCAGCATCAGGCTTTCCCCGTTTCACGTCGTAGGCTGTGGTGATGTGCGTTTCGTCCACGAACCCGTCGAAGTCCTTGAGTATCCGTTGGATGAGCGGCCGCTGTCCACTGCCCGTCACGATGCCGATCTGTAGTCCTGCCGCTTTGATCTTCCCCATCAGCTCCATAATACCGGGCATGATGGGTGCCTCTGGCAGACTATGGAAGATACGGCTCTTCACGTCGTACATCCGTTGTGCCTCTGCCTCGTCGATCTCGCGCTTCTGTTGCAGCCTCACCATCACGCGGATTGTGTCGATGCCGCGTGCGCCCTCCGTGGCATACGCATCGTCGGCCGTCATCTGCAGTCCCAGTTGCGCCATCGATTCCTGCCAGGCGATTGCATGGTTGGGCATAGAGTCGTAGAGTACCCCGTCCATGTCAAAGAGCACGGCTTTGGGGCGGAGTGCCTCAAAGCCGTGTTCCTCTAAGTATTTCTTTTTCGCCAGTTCGTACATTACTCCGCAGCGAGCCGTTCTTTGATGGCCTTGCTGTCAGCCTCATATCCAGGTTTGTCGAGCAGGGCGAACATGTTCTTTTTATAAGCCTCTACACCAGGCTGGTTGAACGGGTTCACACCCAGCACGTTTCCGCTGATGCCACAACCGATTTCGAAGAAGTAGATCAGCTGTCCGAGGTAACGCTCGTTCAGGCGCGGCATGGTGATGCGGATGTTAGGCACGCCACCATCGACGTGAGCCAGCCGAGTACCCAACTCAGCCATCTTGTTCACCTCGTCAACGCGCTTGCCGGCAAGGAAATTCAGACCGTCGAGGTTCTCCTCGTCGCTGGGGAACAGCAGTTTCTTCTCAGGCTCCTCCACGCTGATCACCGTCTCGAAGATGGTGCGCTCACCGTCTTGTATCCACTGACCCATCGAGTGCAGGTCGGTGGTGAAGTCAACGCTGGCGGGGAAGATACCCTTCTTGTCCTTACCCTCGCTCTCGCCGTAGAGCTGCTTCCACCACTCACTCATGAAGTGGAGCTTCGGCTGGAAGTTCACCATGATCTCGATTTTCTTACCGTTCTGGTACAGACCGTTGCGCACGGCAGCGTACAGAGCGGCAGGGTTCTCCTCGAAAGGCACGTCCTTGCCACAAGCCTTCTCCATGTCCTGGGCACCAGCCACCAACTCCTTGATGTCGAAACCGGCACAGGCGATAGGCAGCAGACCCACTGGTGTGAGCACCGAGAAACGGCCACCCACGTTGTCTGGGATGATGAAACTCTTGTAACCCTCCTTGTCGGCGCACGAGCGGGCAGCACCACGCTTAGCGTCTGTGATGGCCACGATCACCTTCTTGGCCTCGTCCTTACCGCGCTGTGCCTCGCACTGCTTTTTCAGCAGACGGAACGTCAGGGCCGTCTCAGTGGTCGTACCACTCTTGGAGATATTGATCACACCGAACTTCTTGTCCTTCAGATACTCAGTGAGCTCGAACAGATAGTCCTCACCGATATTATTGCCTGCATAGAGGATGGTGGGGTTCTTCTGATCCTTCACCAGCCAAGCAAAGCTGTTGCTCAGTGCCTCGATGACGGCACGCGCTCCCAGGTAGGAGCCGCCGATACCGGCCACCACCACCACCTCGCAGTTGTCGCGGAGCGTGTTGGCACACTGCTGCAGTTCGTCGATGAAAGCAGGTGTGATGCTGGATGGCAGGTGTAGCCATCCCAGGAAATCGTTACCAGGACAAGTGCCGTCCTCGAGAGCCTGTTGAGCGGCCTTCACTTTGGGTTCGAAAGCCTTTACTGCGCCAGCCTCAAGGAAACAGGCGGCCTTTGTGATGTCAAGACTGATATTCTTCATTGTTTTGTTAAATTATTGAATTTAGTTATATGTTTTGTGTTAAAAGCCACATATTATCTGAAACTATCGGTGAGCAACTTGATCTCTATCTGCGGTGAGATACGCTCATACAGAATATTGTACACAGCGTCGAGTATCGGCATGTTCACATGGTAGTGGCGGTTGATCTCCTTCATGCACTTGGTACCGAAGTAGCCCTCCGCAATCATCTCCATCTCGATCTGTGCCGACTTCACGCTGTAACCCTTTCCGATCATCGTTCCGAAGGTGCGGTTACGCGAGAAGTTCGAGTAGCCTGTCACGAGCAGGTCGCCCAGGTACACCGAGTCGTATGGATTACGCTCGATGGGGTGTACGGCCGTCAGGAAACGACTCATCTCCTGTACGGCGTTCGACATGAGCACCGCCTGGAAGTTGTCACCGTATTTCAGTCCACTACAGATACCCGCAGCGATGGCATACACGTTCTTCAGTACCGACGAGTACTCGATGCCGATCACGTCCGTCGATGTCTTCGTCTTGATCACATCGCTCGAGAGCACGTCGCAGAACGCCTGCGCCTTCTCTCTGTCGGCACATCCCACGGTCAGGTAGCTCAGTCGGTCCATGGCCACCTCCTCGGCATGTGACGGTCCACCGATGCATGCCAGGTTCTCGTAGGGCACGTCGTATACCTGATGGAAGTATTCCGAGCATACCAGGTTCTCGTCGGGCACGATACCCTTGATGGCCGTCAGTATGAACTTGTCGCGCAGTCGCGTCCTCAACTTCTTCAGATGACTCTTCAGGTAGGGCGACGGTGTCACAAACACCAGCGTGTCGTATTGCTGGGCGATACGGTTCAGGTCGCTGTCGAAGGCAATCTCGTTGATGTTGAAGTGCACGCTGGTAAGGTAGGCCGGGTTATGCCCCAGTCGACGGAAGTCGTCGATACGGTCGTCGCGGCGCATATACCAGCCGATGTGGTGCGTATGCCCCACCACGATCTTGGCAATCGCCGTAGCCCAGCTACCGCCTCCGATAATCGCTATCTTCCCACAGTCGAACATAGTTGAAAGTTGATAGTTTCCAGTTAGGCTTGCGCCTTGTCAATCCATGCAGCGATGTCATCTACCGATGGCTTCTGCATCTCGAGCTTGTATTTCTTCACGATGTCTCCGATCTTCTGCTGCAGGCCCTGGGCCTTCTCGTCCTTGATGTTAGCGACAAGGTTGAAACCTGCCTTGCGGAGTACGGGCACCCATTCCTCGGCCACACCGATCTCGGCCCATTCGGCCACGCTGCTCTGCGGGATTTTCTTTTCCGGCTTCATCTGCGGGAAGAAGAGCACCTCCTGGATAAAGGTCTTGCCCGTCATGAGCATCACCAGACGGTCGATGCCGATGCCGATACCACTGGTAGGTGGCATGCCGTATTGCAGGGCGCGCAGGAAGTCCTGATCGATGATCATCGCCTCGTCGTCGCCCTTGTCAGCCAGTCTCATCTGTTCAACGAAACGTTCCTCCTGATCGATCGGGTCGTTCAGCTCGGAGTAGGCGTTGGCCAGCTCCTTACCGTTCACCATCAGCTCAAAGCGCTCAGTGAGTCCCGGTTTGCTGCGGTGCATCTTCGTCAGGGGCGACATCTCCACGGGGTAGTCCGTGATGAACGTCGGCTGGATGAACGTACCCTCGCAGAACTCGCCGAACAGCTCGTCGATCAGCTTACCCTTACCCATGGTCTCGTCCACGTCCATGCCCTTCGACTTGCAGAAGTCACGGATCTCCTCCTCGCTCTTACCATTGCAGTCGAAGCCCGTCTTCTCCTCGATGGCCTCGAGGATCGGCAGTCGGCGGTAGGGCGCCTTGAAGCTCACGATGTTCCCGTCGATCTCGCGCTCGGGCTTACCGTTCACGGCGATGCAGATGGTCTCGAGCAGTTTCTCGGTGAACGACATCATCCAGTTGTAGTCCTTATACTGCACATACAGCTCCATGCAAGTGAACTCGGGATTATGGTTGCGGTCCATACCCTCGTTGCGGAAGTTCTTGCCGATCTCGTACACGCCCTCGAAGCCGCCCACGATCAGACGCTTCAGGTAGAGCTCCGTCGCGATACGCATATACATATCCTGATCAAGGGCATTGAAATGGGTGATAAACGGACGGGCAGAAGCACCACCGGCAATCATCTGCAGCGTCGGTGTCTCCACCTCGGTGTATCCAGCCTCGTCGAGCACACGGCGCAGGGTGCGCAGCACGGTGGCACGCTGCAGGAACGTGTCCTTCACACCATCGTTCACCACGAGGTCCACATAGCGTTGACGGTAGCGCAGTTCTGGGTCGTCAAACTTATCGTATGCCACCCCGTCCTTGTATTTCACGATCGGCAGCGGCTTCAGGCTCTTCGAGAGCAGTGTCAGCTCTGCGGCGTGTACACTGATCTCACCCGTCTGAGTGCGGAACACCTTACCCTTCACACCGATGAAGTCACCGATGTCGAGCAGGCGCTTGAATACATTGTTATAAAGATCCTTGTTTTCTCCGGGACAGATGTCATCGCGCGTGATATACACCTGAATACGCCCCTTGCTATCCTGAATCTCCACGAAACTGGCCTTGCCCATCACACGACGGCTCATCATACGACCAGCGATCACCACCTCGCGCTCGCTACCGTCCTCGAACTCCTCCTTGATGTCAGTGCTGAAGGCGTTGGTGGGATATTCTGCGGCAGGGTACGGGTCGATACCCATGTTACGTAGTTCTTGCAGGCTCTGTCGCCTGCCGATTTCTTGTTCACTTAACTCTAAAACGTTCATGTCTAATATTCGAATATTTGCTATTTGGGTGCAAAGTTACGAAAAAACGAGCGCAGAACAAAATAAGTTCACTTATTTTTTATGCCGAGTACAAGTAACTTCGCGATTTCTATCGCAAAGTTACGAATAGTCGAGCGCAAAACAAAATAAGTTCACTTATTTTTTATGCCGAGTACAAGTAACTTCGCCATCTTTGATGGCAAGGTTACGAAAAAACGAGAGAAATGCAAAAGAAAAACTTGTTTTCTTTT